>Ga0209961_1000072_pt1 | contig 38581 bp, 34 predicted proteins | sample SalPonA_B_H2O_MG_FD_185719 | JGI IMG/M metagenome (GOLD analysis project Ga0209961, IMG submission 185719) | Water microbial communities from South San Francisco under conditions of wetland restoration - Salt Pond MetaG R2A_B_H2O_MG (SPAdes)... | ecosystem: Environmental > Aquatic > Non-marine... | reverse complement strand
CTCATCGCCTATTTGATCCATAGGAAAACTAAAATGGGCTATTGGAAAAGCTGGGGCTATTTCATGCGCGGAATACGCCCTGCCCAATTACTCGCTTTTTCCACAAGTTCCACTGCAGCAACCCTTCCTGTGACCATGGACTGTGTGCGTGATAACCTTGGTGTGGATGAGGAAATAGGTGCATTTGTACTTCCTGTGGGCGCCACCATTAACATGGACGGTACAGCCTTGTATCAGACCGTAGCGGTTATTTTTATGGCTCAATTCCATATGATTGACCTGAGTTTAGGTCAGCAAGCAACCATCATACTTATGGCGACCTTGGGTTCTATAGGTGCTGCATCTGTACCGTCAGCAGGAATGATCATGCTCATTCCGATCTTAGAGTCAGTAGGCTTGAATCCAGCGTGGATCGCTATCATTTTCCCAGTAGATCGCATCATTGACATGGTACGTACGGTGCTCAACCTCACGGGTGATGCCGCGGTATCGACAATTATTGCCCTTTCAGAAGACCGATTAACGGTTGTCGAGTCGGCTGAATCATAACTCAAATACTCTTCTATGAGTCTTATTTCAAGGACTGCCGCTGGCCTTCGAGCTGCAGGTGTATGTGCTTTATTGCTCTTTGGCGCCGCGATGTTTGCGCAGCAAGGTCCCGTTACTTTGGGTAATTATTGTGGAGATAGTCACCGAAGTCCAGACCGCGAGATAGATAAAGCGGTGAAGGCGCTCAATGCGAAGGACTATCCCAATGCTGGTGTATACATCGGCGCAGCGCTACGTGTGAATGAAGGTGACCAACATGCATTGTATTTGCGTGGAGAATTGGGAATGAGAACCAAACGATTTGAATTGGCAGAAGCGAGTTGGAAGCACTTGGTACAACGTTGCCCAGGCTATAAACCAGATCTGTTGTATTATGTCGGCTCATTAGCCCTCGCTGCGGGCAGAGGCGAAGAAGCGGAAGGGTATTTGGAGAAATGGCTGTTGCGCGATGACCGTGAATATGCCTATGATAAAGAGGTGGAGGGAATGCTCGAGGAGATCAGACTCAAGGAAACCTTCTTGGCTTCTCCAGTTCCTTTTGATCCAAAGCCAGCACGCGCTATTAACACACGATTTGACGAATACCTCGCGGCAATGACGCCAGATGGATCACAAATCTATTTCACTAGAAGGAGTAAAAAACGCAATAAATACGATGGTCCGGCAGCGCCAACACGAAGTGTTGAAGAGTTCAGCATGGCCCATACCATAGGTGAACAAGCGGGAAAGCCATTGTTTGAAGAAGGCAAGGCTTTAACTGCGCCATTCAACAAGCAGTACAACGAGGGCGGTCCTACAATAACGGCGGACAATAAGTTGATGGTCTTCACCATCTGTGAACGCAATCCGAAGACGGGAAAGCAAAATTGTGATTTGTACTACACCACTTACGAATATGGGGTGTGGAATGGTATCCGGCCTATTGAAGTGGTCAACCGCCCTGGTAGCTGGGAAAGTCAGCCTAGTATCAGTCCTAATGGTGATGTGCTGTACTTTACGAGCGATCGTTCAGGAGGTTTAGGAGGTTTGGACATCTATCGCTCAGAGCGCGGTGAAGATGGGACATGGAGTGCACCGGTAAATTTGGGCGCAACCATCAATACGCCTAAAAACGAAAAGAGTCCATTCATTCATCCAGATTCAGAGAGTTTGTATTTCGCCAGCGATGGCCACCCTGGCATGGGTGGATATGATCTTTTTAAAAGTAAAGGCGCCCAGGAGCAATGGGGAAAGCCTCAGAATTTAGGGTATCCCATCAATACCGAGCGCGATGAGATCGGACTTATGGTCACCTTGGATGGAAAGCAAGCCTATTTCGCTTCGAATAAGATTAACCGCGCGAACGGTTGGGACATTTACTTTTTCGATCTCTACGAAGCGGTTCGTCCCGAGGAGGTGGTTCTAGTACAAGGAACACTCACTAAGGATCAATTCGTTTCTGACGAGTCTTCCACCGTGGTGTTAAAGAACAGTGCAACGGGAAAAGAAACAGCCTTAGCTGTGAGTGAGCAGGACGGCTCTTTTACGGCCGTTGTCAAGAAAGAAGAAGCCAGTTCGATGGTTGTTAAGGTAGAGGCGAAGAAGGCAGCATTTAGCGCCGCGCCGTTGCGGTTAAAATTGGCGGCATCAGGTCCTCCGGGAGAAGTGTCGCGAATAGAATTGGAATTGGAGCACAAAGAATTGGAGCAGGGAGGCAGCTATCCGATACCGCATATCCTGTTTGAGACCGGTTCCGACCGATTAGACATGGAAAGTGAGGTATTGATCGGGGAGTTTGCAGAGTTTCTTGCTCGCGCCGATCATTTGAAAGTTCAAATTCAAGGTCACACGGATAACGTGGGAGATCCTGGGGCCAATTTAGATTTGTCCAAGCGTCGTGCTAAGCGCGTAGCGGATCTCTTGTACGAGCTCGGAATTTCATCGACACGTTTATCGCATCGCGGTTACGGCGAAACTAAACCCGTGGCATCGAATGCCACTAAAGAGGGAAGGGCGCAGAACCGTCGTACCGTTTTTGTCGTCACACAACTCTAGTCATACCCGATTTATCGCGCATCAAAGAGCAAAAAAAATCCCCGTCCTTGAAATAAGAACGGGGATCTTTAAAAGTTGCGAGTGGCTTAGAAGCGACGCTCTTTGATACGAGCTGCTTTACCTGTAAGCTCACGCTGATAGAAGATACGTGCGCGACGTACTTTACCACGCTTGTTCACCTCAATCTTCTCAATTGCTGGAAGATTTACAGGGAAGATACGCTCAACACCAATGTTACCACTCATTTTGCGAATAGTGAACGTTTCAGTAGCACCTGAACCTCTGCGTTGTAGAACAACACCGCGGAAGAACTGTGTACGTGTTTTTTCGCCTTCACGAATCTGAGTAAACACAGTGATCGTATCACCTGCACCAAATTCTGGTAAATCTTTTCTTGAGACGAATTCGTCTTGTACAAACTGGACTAAATCCATGATAAAAAAGTTTTCTATTGCTAAGAGCCAACATTCACATCTCTTGCCAGAGGTTGACACTCAGTCCCCGAAGGGATGGCAAAAGTAGTAAATATTTCTTTTGTTAGAACTGCTCGCGACCAGCAAAGTGGAAGTCGCCTTCAATCTGAGCGTTTTCGTCGCTATCAGAACCGTGTACAGCATTCTCACCGATGCTCTTCGCAAAGCGAGCGCGGATAGTACCCTCTGCAGCTTCTGCAGGGTTAGTAGCACCAATCAACGTACGGAAATCCTCTACAGCATTGTCTTTTTCAAGGATTGCTGCAACGATAGGACCTGAAGTCATGAATTCTACCAATTCACCGAAGAAAGGACGTTCGCTGTGTACTGCGTAGAACGCTTGTGCATCAGCTAGAGAAAGTTGTGTTAACTTCAACGCTGAAATACGGAAACCAGCTTCAGTAATTTGGTTCAAAATTGCACCGATGTGTCCATCACGGACTGCATCTGGTTTAATCATGGTAAGAGTCTTGTTACCTGCCATTTTATTTGAGTTTTTTCTTTTTTAGCGCCGCAAAGGTACACTTTTCCTGCACCTTTGTAAAAGATATATGAGTATGAAAGAAATTCGATTGGACGGGTTAGAGAAAGCCCTTGAAAACGCAAGTAAAATTGTCATCACCAACCATACTAATCCTGATGGAGATGCCATGGGGAGTGCACTAGGTTTACAGCACGTTTTCGAAAAAATGGGTAAAGAGGTCGTGGTTATCGTACCGAATCCGTACCCGGCTTTTTTATGGCATTTGGAAGGGAACGATCGAGTCTTGATTTACAGCGAAGGTGAAAAATTGGCCAATTCGCATATCGAAGCTGCACATATGATCTTTCATTTGGATTACAATGCCTATTCAAGAAGTGCGGACATGGAAGAAGCTCTGAGAAATGCGACTGCGCAGAAGGTGATGATTGATCACCATCAACAACCCGAAGATTGGCCGGATTTCATCTACAGTGATACCAGCATGAGCTCAACCTGCCAGATGATTTATGAGTTCTGCGATAGATATGGGTGGACGCAGTGGTTAGATAAGGCCAGTGCGGAGTGCTTGTATACTGGAATTGTTACCGATACAGGAGGATTCAAATACAGCGCGACGACGGCGAGAACTCATGAAGTCGCCAGTGCATTGTTAACCTTAGGGGTAGAGCCGCAAGAATTGCACAACAAGCTCTTCGATTCACAGCCTGTCGCTCGTTTACGTTTACTCGGTGCCATGCTGGATCAGATGCAAATCAGTCCTAAAGGTGATAAGGTGTTGTTGTTCTTGACTCAGCGTCAATGCAAGCGCTTGGGCTACGAAAAAGGGATTTCGGAAGGCTTCGTAAACTATGGTCTGAGTATCGACGGTGCGCAAATGACCATCTTCCTGCGTGAAGAAGACGGAGTAGTAAAGCTTAGTTTGCGTAGCAAGGGAGAGATAGATGTCAATACTATTGCACGGGCGAGTTTTAATGGAGGCGGACATCGCAATGCCGCTGGAGGACGCTTAGAAATGTCCATTACTGAGGCGATCGACTATGCTAAAGAAGCTTTAGTATGGGAGTAAAGCGCCAATTGTTTCTCGCAGCGACGGCCTTCTTACTCACGGTCGCTTGCGCGGAGCGTGCAGAACCTACACAAGAGGTGTTGGAGGTCGATATGGTCGAGCGTCAACGCATGTATCTGGCCCAGGAACGCCAACTGATCGAACGATACATCGAAAGTCACCAGCTTGAAGGCATCGAGCGCAACGGATTTGGGATGTACGAATTGCAAATGTCAGAGGGTGATGGCCGTGTAGCCTCAATGGAAGATGAAGTGGTCTACAGCGCCACGGTTTATTTGATGGACGATAGTGGGGTGGGACAATATGTAGACACTATTGCCTTGGGGCGCAGTCAGATTGAGCTTGGATTACACACCGCAATAGAAGGAATGAAGGAAGGGGAGAAGAAATTGGTTTTGATTCCCTCCTTTTTAGCAAAGGGACTTGCTGGAGATTTAGATAAAGTGCCCCCGCAAAGTCCGTTGCGTTACGATATTCGACTCATCCGGGTACGTCCCTAACACAGGTCGCTTTGTCTTCGCGGGTTAGATTCATAATCCCTTGCCACTCCATTTAGAGAAACTGAATTGTAGATAGTACCTTTGGGGACCAATTCAAAAAGATTAAACATGTATAAAAGAATAGTTGCTGCAGTAGTAGCTGCAATCACGCTTGCGAGCTGTGGTGGAAACAAAGTGACAGTGAATGAGGAAACGATCACTTTAGAAGACGGCATTTATGCAAAACTCACTACCAGCATGGGTGAAGTTTTGATCGACTTCCACGAGGACCTAGCTCCTATGACTGCCGCTAACTTCATTGCATTAGCAGAAGGCAACCACCCGAAAGTAGATCAAAAATATGAGGGCAAACCGTATTACGACGGTACGTTGTTTCACAGAGTGATCCCTAATTTCATGATCCAAGGTGGAGACGCAGAGGGAACAGGACGTGGCAACCCAGGGTATAAATTCCCACAAGAAATTGTCAAAGAACTCAAGCACGATAAAGCCGGAGTCGTAAGTATGGCGAACGCAGGTCCAGGAACCAATGGGTCTCAATTTTTCATCACACACAACGCTACACCGCACCTTGATGGTGGTTACAACATCTTCGGCCAAGTAATCTCTGGTCAAGAGGTCGTAGTAGAAATCAGTGAAGTAAAACGCATGGCTCAAGACCGTCCAGAAGAGAAGGTGGTGTTGAATACGGTTGAAATCTTACGTGTAGGTAAAGAGGCGAAAGCATTCGATGCACCGCAGGAGTTTTTAGACGGATTGAATAACGTAGAAAAACGCAAAGAAGAAGCAGCTGCAGCTATCGAAACTGAGATTGATCAAATGTACCCAGAAGCGCAAAAAACAGATAGCGGTCTACGTTACATCATCGAAGAACTAGGCTCAGGTCCTAAGCCAGAGGTTGGCCAAGTGGTCGAGGTACACTACGCAGGATTCCTTACGGATGGAACTTGTTTCGATACAAGCATCAAGGGATTGGCCCAAAAATTGGGCAACTACGATGAAAGAAGAGAGCCTTACGATCCATTCCCAGTGACCTACGGACCGAACGGTCGTGTAATCCAAGGTTGGAAAGAAGGTATACAATTACTTAATGTAGGAGGCAAAGCGAAGCTTATTATTCCTCCTTATTTAGGCTATGGTGATCGTGGTGCAGGTGGTGTCATTCCTCCTAACGCAACGTTGGTATTCGATATCGAAATCGTAGATATTAAAAAATAATCGGGGACTCTCTCCCATAAATAACAAGTATGGATAACGGTATTTACGCCAAAATTTCAACGCCAAAAGGCGCTATTACAATCAAACTTGAGCACGAAAAAGCACCAATGACGGTAGCAAATTTTGTGGGTCTTGCGGAAGGAACTGTAGAAAACACAGCCTCAGAAAAAGGAGCACCGTACTACGATGGATTGACTTTCCACCGCGTGATCGCTGATTTCATGATCCAAGGTGGTGATCCAACGGGCACAGGTGCTGGTGGTCCGGGCTACCAATTCGAAGATGAGATTCACCCAGAACTCACCCACGACCGTCCTGGTACACTTTCTATGGCTAATGCGGGTCCTGCTACGAACGGGTCACAGTTCTTCATCACTCATGGTCCTACCACTTGGTTGGACGGAAAGCATACGGTTTTTGGGTATGTTGTCGAAGGTCAAGATACAGTTGATGCTGTTGCTCAGGGAGATGCTATGGAGAAAGTAGAAATCATTCGCGTAGGTGCGGATGCTGAAGCATGGGATGCTGGTTCTATTTTCACTACAGCACGCAGCAAAGCGGAAGAAGCTGCCAAAGCAGCTGCAGAAGCACGCGCAGCTGCAGAAGCAGATGCACTTAAGGCATATGCAGACGGTGCTCAAAAAACCGAAAGTGGTTTGATGTACCTGATCAAAGAAGAAGGTAATGGTCCTGCTCCAACAGTAGGTCAGCAGGTGCAAGTGCACTATGAGCTTAAGCTCGTTGACGGTACTGTTGTAGATAGTTCTTTCCAACGCGGTCAGCCTATCGCCATTAATATCGGTGTTGGACAAGTAATCCCTGGATGGGACGAAGGTATCCTATTGTTGAACGAAGGCGCTAAAGCCACTTTGGTAGTTCCGTCAGACCTAGGTTACGGTCCTGCAGGCGCGGGTGGTGTTATCCCTCCTAATGCTACGTTGATTTTTGACGTGGAATTGGTCAAAGTAGGGTAATCACGCAACACTTATAAACACGAAGCCCCGCTCATTCAAGAGAATGAGCGGGGCTTTTTATATGATGCTAAATGGGGATCGGTGAAGCGTTTAAAACAACATAGAAATCAATCGCTTGACCAATTTTAGTTTACCTGGAGTGAAAGGGGCACTCAAGATTTTATTAATCGGGAAGCCCCATTGATAAAAAGAACTGCGGGTGTTACAGAATTCTAAGAATCCTGAGTGACCATTGGTCTTGCCGATGCCACTGTGACCTGTTCCACCGAAGGGTAGATTACTATTTGCGAGTTGCAATAAGCTCATGTTCACCGCAGTTGCTCCTGCTCGTGTATTCTTTTGAATACGTTTGATATTTCGTTTGTTCTTACTGTAGATGTAGACCACTAGCGGATGTTCTCTTGTGGCAATATCAGAGAGTGGATCACTTAAATCCTCAAAGGTGAATACAGGAAGTAAAGGGCCGAAAATTTCTTCTTTCATGAGTGCCCCATCCCGAGGTGGATTGATGACCACGGTTGGTGCAATACGACGATGGTCCTTATCGGCGACACCTCCGTAAAAGAACTCACCTTCTTCTTGGCTAGCAGCATTCATCATGGACGTTAAGCGGTTAAAATGCTTGTCGTTTACAATCTGAACATAATCCTCATTCTTGGTGGGTTCATTGCCATAGAATCGATCTAAGGCCTCTTGAACGCCTTTTTTGAAGTCCTCTAGCTTCGCTTCATGCACATAGATGTGATCAGGAGCAATACAGATCTGACCGGCATTGGTGAACTTCGCCCATGCTAGGCGCTGTCCCGCCGAATAGGCATTCGCTGAATTATCTATGATCGTTGGGCTTTTTCCACCGAGTTCCAAAGTTACCGGTGTTAGGTGCTTGGCAGCTGCGGCCATAACTACTTTACCCACCGCTGTAGACCCGGTGAAAAAGATGTGATCGAAACGGGTCTCTAAGAGTTCTGTGGCGAGCTCTACGCCGCCCTGAAGTACTACAGCTTCCTCACTTTCGAAGATGGAAGCTACCAGCTGTGCAAGGACTTCACTCGTGTTGGGAGTCAGCTCTGAAGGCTTTAAAATGGCGGTGTTACCTGCTGCGAATGCAGTACAGAAGGGGTGCAAGGTTAGAAAAATCGGGTAGTTCCAAGGGGAGATGATCAAGGTGTTTCCCTTGGGTTCTACTTGCGTGTAAGAGGTTGAGCCAAAGAGTTGTATGGGGGTTTTTACACGCTTCGGCTTGGACCATTTCTTTAAGTTACTAGTGAGTAATTTTAGATTGTCCAAGGTTGGCAATATCTCAGTGAGCCGAGTTTCTACTTCGCCTTTTCCGAAATCTGCCTTGAGCGCATCGACCAACTTTTGCTGCCAATCGCCTTTCAAGGCATCGCGCAATTGATTCAGTTTTTGAATTCTATAAGCAAGAGGTTTTGCGGCCAATTCTGTTTTAAATTCCCGCTGTAATGCTACTATTTCTTGTACTGTCATTCTTTTTTATACATATGATCCGGGCCGTCTGCCGGTGAACTGTAAAACATCAAATACCCATCGCAATGGAGTATGGCCCCAGAAAGTGTAGGTGCATAGGGCTGAGTAGTTAACGAAAAATCGATCCAACTGTTCTCTAGCATCCAGTTCCCTTGAACGCTGGCGGTATCATTTTGATTCAGGGTAAATGTTCCATCATCAAATAAGCGTAAAGAATATCCTTCATAAGCCTCGTCACTTTCATAAACGCTCCACGCATAGGAACGAACGTACTCCCAATTCCAAGTACCTATTAACTCCTGTGCAAGTGCCGAAGAATCTAAAGCAGCTGCCGTATGACAGTCGTACATCTGGTCCATCTTCGTGTTCCACTGTGAGTGAGAGGGCTCTTTCGGTGTACAAGAGTTCATTATCAATAATGCAGACACAGCACAGAGTGTTACCAAAAGGGATTTCATACCAGTTATTTTTTTTTGTTCAACGGATGATGTGCTGCAATTTTCGCTCCTAGTTGTTCCGCACTAACGTGGGTGTAGATTTCGGTAGTCGTAATGCTCTCATGGCCGAGAAGCTGCTGAACGATGCGCAAATCGGCTCCTCGCTCCATCAAATGGGTAGCGAAACTGTGCCGAAGGGTATGAGGGGAAATGTTCTTTTTGATCCCTGCTTTTTCGGCGTAGGTTTTGAGCTTTAGGAATACACTTTGACGGGAAAGTGCGGCCCCTCTATTGCTTAAAAACACGGTGTCGCTGTAGGCTGGCTTCGCATGAATGTGGGTACGCTCGTAGTTTAAGTACAAATCAACAAATTTGATGGCTTCCTGATGTACAGGCACTAGACGTTGTTTATTGCCTTTTCCTGTGACAATGAGGTACCCTTCCTCTAAGCGCAGAAGGGAGGTTTGCAAGTGACAGACCTCACTAACACGTAACCCGCAAGCATAGAGCAGTTCTATCATTGCTCTGTCTCGAGTAGCAAAGGGGCCTGCCATAGGAATAGCGTCGAGTATGGCGACTACTTCCGATTCACTTAAAACGGTAGGAAGTTTGCGTCCTACACGCGGATTCTCAAGGAGTGCGGCCGGTTGGTCGCTGCGGAATTGTTCTTCTTGCATCCAATTGTAAAATCCGCGTAAAGAGCTTAGCATACGACTTTGTGAACGTGCACTGATGCCCTTAGTATAGAGCTCGCTTAGGAAGTCTGAGAGCTCTTTGGTCGTTGTTTTATCAGGGTTTACAGGCGAAAGAGCGGCATGCTTCTCCAAATCACTAAGGTACGCAGCGCGCGTATTTGCGCTCAAACCTCGTTCAAACTCGAGGTATTCGAGATATCCATCGATGCATTCCTTCCAGTTCATACCTCAAATTTCGCTCATGAAGCGGTAACTTTGAAGCATGCAGATATTAATTCTTAACGGACCCAATCTAAACTTGCTCGGCACCCGTGAACCGGAGGTGTACGGGAACGAAAGTTTTGAAAGTTTTTACGCTGAATTGGCAGCGGTATATGATGACGTTGCCAGTTTCACGTATTACCAGAGTAACATTGAAGGAGCGTTGATTGATCATTTGCAGCAGGCCGATGGTACCTACGATGCTGTATTGTTGAATGCAGGAGGCTATACGCATACTTCTGTGGCGATTATGGACTGTATCGCGGCGATCAAAGTACCGGTGGTTGAAGTACACATTAGTAATCCTTTAGCACGAGAGGAGTTCCGTCATGTTAGCTTAATCGGAAAGCAATGTGTCGCTAGTGTAAGTGGCTTTGGTCTAGATTCTTATCGTTTAGCATTAGAAGGGATACTTCAAAAGCTAAGCTAAGGTGTTACAGGACGTTTACATCGTCCTAAAGGGACTGGTTCAGCGCTTTTTTCTTCCAGGACTTGCTCTGGTTATTGGCTTATATGTGGCCCAGAGCTTAGGTGGTCAAAACATTTCTAAAGCGGTATTGCCCGTTGCAGGAATTACCGCAGCGATTACGATTCTCTCCATGTTTTATTACCCACGGTTGATGTTGTTTTCGGCGATGGCAGTGGGGCATTTTATTGCTCATTTAGGTCGAATTGGAGTAACGCTTCCTGTGGGTTTATCCATAGATATTTTATTGGCTTTGGCACTAGTGGTTCTGATGGTGCAAGGAGAGAAAGGAGCCAGTCGACATTTAACTAAGCCAGAGTTTATTGCCATTTTCATTTGGATTGGCTACACGCTTTTTCAGATAGTGAATCCCATTTCTCCCGGACCTGTAGCTTGGTTCTATGCTATGCGCTCCATTTCTCTTTATTATGTGCTCACACCTGTGGTTGCTGTAAGTTTAATAAAGACTAAGGCGCAAATGCATTTCACTATGAATATGTTGATTCCTTTATCTCTCCTTTTGGCAATCATTTCTTTACGCCAGCACTACAGTGGAATGAATGAATATGAAATGCGCTGGCTACTTTCAGGGCCTATTAAAACGCACTTTCTACGAGGTAAAATGCGTGTTTTTAGTCTTCTTGCCGATGCTTCTACCTTTGGAGCATATGCGGCTTATGTGGCTACTATTTTTGGTGTTATAGCCGCGTATCCGGGCCGATTAAAAGGTCGTTTTTTCTATGTGATTCTGGCTTTACTAAATTTCTATGCGATGATGCTTAGTGGCTCTAGAGGTCCCTTGGCGATTATTGGAATAGGAGGGATGTTGTATTTGATCATGTCAAAAAAGGTCGGTATCACCATCTTTGGTTCAGTGCTTGGAGGTGGCTTCTTTGTATTTTTAAAGTACACTACCATTTTGCAAGGGAATTACAACGTGGCTCGATTGAGATCGGCTTTAGACCCCAATGATGCTTCCTTACTGGTTCGTAAGGCTAAAGAGGCCATTTTAAGTGTGTATATGTCGGATAAGCCTATTGGTGGCGGTATTGGCTCCGCGGGTATGTGGGGAGAGCGTTTTGCACCGGGCTCGTTCTTAGCAAACACACCTACAGATGGTCTTTACTCTAGGATTTGGATGGAAACCGGTATTGTAGGATTATACTTGTATCTCGGGGTTTTCATACTACTGAGCATTTACATGGGGTATCGATTGTGGAATTTGCCCAATGGACTTCTCAAACAAAAGGTTGTAGCCATGTATTGTGGCTTTGTGGGATTGCTCGTGGCGAGTTACGTGAATGAATTGATCACACAGGTGCCGATATCAATCATTAGTTATACCACTCCCGCACTGGTCATACTACTACAACACTGGCATAACAATGGGGTGGATATCACCGACGGGCCTCAACAAGATCGCCCGCCGATGACTTAAACAGATGTTTCAAGACCTACGAAAGGTCGCTATTTGATGGAATTCTCAGCCGCAGATTAATAGGCCGCGTTAAGGATCGCTAAGGCGTCCTCTTCTAAAATATCCCCGTGTTCACCAAGTTTGATAGTGCGGATCTTCGCTAGGTTCTCTACGGCGCGCTTCGGTGCAACTTCTGCGCTATCTACATTGTCGTATGCCGATAGTTTTGTCGGCACCTCGAGGCTGTTGAAGAAAGCTTCGATTTGATCAATGGCTTTGGTGGCCAATTCTTGTTCGCTTCCTTCAAGACCTAATACACGTTGGGCGAATTGGGCGAGTTTAGCTTGCTTTTTATCAGACTTGTAGCGGTACATGCTCGGCAGCACAATGGCAAGCGTGCGTGCGTGATCGATCCCATACAAGGCAGTGAGTTCGTGTCCAAGTGCATGAATAGACCAGTCGGTAGGTACACCTTTTTGAATGATTCCGTTCAACGCCATGTTGCAGCACCACATGAAATTCGCAGCGGTATCGTAATCACAGGGTTCAGACATAACTTTCGGTGCGATTTCGATAAGTGTCGCTAAAATTCCCTCAGAAATTCGGTCTTGTAAAGTAGCCGAAGTCGGGTAGGTCATGTATTGCTCCATCACGTGAGTAAAGGCATCTACAATACCATTAGACAGTTGTCGTTGTGGCAAAGATGCCACCACCGTTGGATCACAAATGCTAAACTTTGGAAACAGGCCTGGACCGCCCATTGGACGTTTTTGTCCCAGTTCTTTGCGGGAAATCACCGCGCCGCTATTCATTTCACTACCTGTGGCAGGAAGGGTTAGTACTGTACCAAAAGGCAAGCCTACTTCGGTTCTTATTCCTTTCGCTAAAATGTCCCAAGGATCATCACCATCGTAGAGAGCGGCAGAGCTTAAGAATTTGGTGCCGTCAATCACGCTACCACCACCTACGGCAAGCATGAAGGTGATGTTTTCTTCTTTGATGATTTGTAACGCACGAAGAAGGGTAGTGTATTCTGGATTGGCCTCAATTCCTCCAAACTCAACAACCTCGAATCCTTCAAGAGCTGACATGACATTTTCATAAACACCATTGTTCTTGATGGATCCACCGCCGTAAGTCACAAGGACTTTAGAGCCGGTTGGAATTTGAGAAGCGATATTTTTATGTGCGTCTTTTCCGAAAAACAGATGCACTGGAAGTTGAAGGTTGAAATTGATCATAAATGGATTTGATTTTACCTTCTAACACCTAACTAGGAACTAGGGTTTAAAAGGTGATGTAACGATTGCGCTTTTCTTCGTAAATATCAGCGACTGGAATGAGTATACCGGTTTCTTCCACGTTTCCAAAATCCTTATTGATGAAGGTGCCGAAAGTTTTCATCGATGGACTTAAGCTCATGTATTGCTTGATCAGTGGTGGAATACTTTCGCCATGTTCACCACAAAGCTTATTGAGTGCACGCGTTCCTTTTTTAAAGCTCAACGCAAAGTCACTTGGGTCCAAAGGAAAGTGTTCCGATAGCTCTAAATGAGGTACATCAGCAGCAACGGTTGGCTTCATTAATTTTTCGGAATCAGGGAAGTAATAACTCAAGAAGTTCAATACTAAATCCCTAGCCGAACGATCGTAGGTAGGGTACATGGTTACCTTGCCGTAGAAGTATTTGAGGTGATCGTATTTTACGGTAATCGCACCGAGACCATCCCAAATGTTATCTAGAGCGAACATTCCTTTGCGAGGATCTACCGCTGGCTGGTATTTAGGTTGTACCCAGCTGCGACCTAATTCTATGGAATAGGGTAAATACTCTTCCACAAATTTGGAAGAGAATTCGAAGTAATGCCCCATACTCAAGTCGTGCGTGACATCTCCTTTTTCTGCCACTACAGCACCATCAATGAAACGGTAACCACCTACGATTTCCTTTGCTTCTGGGTTCCAAACTATCAGTTGTTGGTAAGGAATGGCACTCAGGTCTAATTCATCCAAATCTACAGACTGACCAGTACCGCCATCTGCTGAAGCAAAGGTCAGCTCACGGAGTCGTCCAATCTCTTGAACCACGTTCGGAGCATTGTGCACATCCACGATATATATCTCGTTGCTGAGCTTAGAAGTGTGACGAACAAATCGTTCTGGGGTCAGCTCTGCTTCAAGGAGTTTTACGTCCACAGCAGGACGAATGTAACTTAGGTCTAACATGTCGCAAATATACTACCTGTCAGATGGATAATTATGATTTGGAGGAAAGTTCGTAGACCTTCTTTTTGACTTCATAGGCCCATTCTTGAGGCTTCTTGGAGCGGTCAAAGCTTTCAGGTGCAATAGGTGTCCCGTAGCGTACTACAATGGTTGTTCCTCCTTGGCGCAGTGTTTCATGAGAAAGCAGCAACATCTCGAGGTTCATTTTGATGCCTAAAAACTTTCTAAACTTTGAAACACGATAAAAGGTATTGGACAATTGGCCACTAATGTGCACCGGAACCACTGGCTTTTTATACTTCTTCGCTTTTGCAATGAAGGTTTTCTTCCACTCTAAATCGCGGATTACTCGGTATTTTGTCATTCGACTGACTAAGCCGGCAGGAAAAATAAATAGCGCATGATTGGCAGCAAAGGCCTCATCCACAGCTTTGATTCCATCTCGGGCGGTGGCACCGAATTTATTCACGCCTACAAAGAGCTCTTTCAAGTTCTCAATATTCATGAGCAGATCGTTCACCAGAAATTTAACATCCGTGCGGTACTTGTCAATAGCTGACATTACCGCTATCGCGTCCATTCCACCAAGGGGATGGTTGGCAGCAAAAATGACACCGCCCTCTCGCGGAATATTTTCGGCTCCCTGTACTTCCACGTTAACATTAAATCGGCCACAGATTTCCCTGCAAAAGTCAAAGTTTTTTACCTCTTTAAAGTCGGTCATGATGGCGTTTAGAAACGATTCATGAACGATTTTCTCGCTGAGAAATTTGATGAAAAACCCAGGAATGATCTTATAAACGCTCGGATTCTTTTCCTGAATCAGACCATCAACATCGACAAATTTCTTGGGTGTAGTAGACATAGCAGTTATTCGAAAGGTGAACAGCGAAAGTAGACAAAATCATCTTTTGTAGTTCGCTTCATAATTCTCAATCCAATCTTCTGGGGGCATTTTCTTAGCTAATGCTTCCAAAAGGCTCCACGGGATATCGTCTAGGCGTTTGAATCGAATACAGCTCTTACCCATGTCCAATTTGTATTTCGCGTGTTTGGGATATTCCTCCTGCCACCAAGCGAGCAGTTCTTTAGAGGCGTATAGACCCAAGTGGTAAAGGGCGACGAAATTCTTCTGTGAAGCAATGTTGATAAAAGGTAAAGGCAGTTTGGGATCGCAATGATACCCGTTTGGATAGAGACTATGTGGTACGTAAAAACTGGGCATGCCATAGTTTAATCCTAGCTCAAATCCTACGGGTAAATGCTTAGAAAATACATCGAGCATACGTTCAATAGCGACCCTACGTTCATCGGGTAATTGTGACAAGTATTCAGAGATGGATGTTGCGCTAATTTTCATGATCTATAGGTTATTGGGTGGAACTGCCTAATTCACGCAATGCCGGTAATGCTTGTCCATTGAAATCGAATAAGGCTTGATTTTCATACACAGATCCCTGTTGAGATTCTGGACCGTCAAATGCAACCAATTCGGCTCCCCAATAAAGAAGTCCTGTGCCCAGAGAGTCTGCGATGTGTTTTAGCTCACTGACAAAGTCCTTTTGACCTTTTGGTGTAGGCGGAAATTCAGGGATGATTTGGTCTAGACTCCCGATGTGATTATTGGTGAAGTCTGCCCAGTCTAGGGTGAAGGGATATGATGTTTCGACAATGTATACGGGACGTTGAAATTTATCTTGGAGTTCCCAACATACCTTTTCGAATGCCCCGATATCCTTGGTATGCCAACGCGGATAGAAACTCAAACCTATGGCATCGTATGCTACACTGTCTACAGAGGAGAAGAAGGCATGAGCTCCGCTGATGCCTGCAAAATGAATCATAGTAACTACAGAACTATCGGAGGATTTAGCACCATGAATTCCTTGTTGAAGAAGTTTTTGGAATCTACCAGTACCATCGCGCTTTCCATGCGGATAGAGGAATCCATGATTAATCTCATTTCCGATTTGTATGAACTTTGGGTGCAGCTCCGTTACGACTTTGTGGGTAAAGAATTCTACCGAATCCAGTAACAGCTCAAAGGATAAATGCTCCCATTTTTGCGGTATTTTTTGTGCCCCAGGATCAGCCCATGTTTCAGAGTAATGCATGGTTAGCATCACATCAAGGTCCCTTGCGTTGATCTCTTGTACATACGATTTGCATTCATCTAGAGAGGCAGTTCCGCTTAAAGTGTTCCAAACCTTTAGACGGATCGTTGAAATGCCCGCCTCTTTAAGGATATCAAGTGGATGTTGTGCCACAGAGTCTTCATTGTAAAATTGAAAACCTGAATTTAAAATCTTAGGCAATTGGCTGAAGTCAACACCTAGTACAATGATTTCTCCTCTCGGGTCGGGTAAGGAGTTGTGTTTGCTACAACTAGCAATACTCAACAGCAGAATGAGTCGAAATAAAACAGAAAAAATATTGCTGTTCAATGAACTGTACCCCATGAAACAATTGTTATCAAAGGAAAGATACAACAAGATGTTTGGACTGTTTAAAAAGAAGTCAGAAAAAGAAAAGTTAGAGGACCAATACGATGCGCTCATCAAAAAGAGCTACGATTTGAGTCATTCCAATAGAGCCGAGAGCGATAAGGTTGCTGCGGAAGCTGAAGAAGTCTTAAATAAAATTAAGAGCCTCGAATCTTAAAAAACACACAGTGCTTTTAGGCTTGTAAAGGGCGAAGCCATTTTCGTTCGGCGTAAAAAGTGCCGAATGGAAGGAGGGAGGCAATTAAGAATTGGATCGCCCGAACAAATGAAATACGGTACTGTATGGCGAAATCTATGAGTGTGAACACGTAGAGTACAGTGAGAATACCATGTGCCATACCCACTACTTTGTTGGGTTCAGGAATGTCGAACCCGTATTTCAGCGGCATGCAAATAAAGAGCAAGATCAGAAAACTGGTTCCTTCAAGGAAAGCGACCCATTTGAATCGAGTAAGAGATTTATTCATCTTTTGAATCTGTCGAAGATTTGATGTTTTGCAAAAATTTGATGGCCTCAGCGTTGAAGATTTCTGGCTGTTCAACATTCACAACGTGTCCACAATTTTCTATCACGTGAAGCAACGCGCTTTGATGGGTGCTCACAATTTTTCGAATGCTGGGAAGGAACATGTGGTCCTCACTGCCCATGATGTAGAGTGTAGGTACTTCACTGTCCTTGAATCTGAAATATTTAAGCAAAGGATTTACCTCCGCAATTAAAGTAAACCAACGCTTAAACTCACGCTGGTAAAGCTTTTTGGCTTCTCGAACAAACAAATTTCGGGCTTCTTTGTGTGTTTTTTTCGGCATGATTACCCAAGCAAAAAACTTGTAGAGAATCATGTAGGGCAATACACTTTTCAACGCAGCACCTGTGCGCATGAGAAGCTGTCCGCGTTTATTGAGCTTCATTACCGCTCCACCCATGATCATACTTATGGTGCGCTGAGGATAGCGCTCGGTAATTTCACGAATAATAATGGTACCTAAAGAAATTCCAATCCAATGTGTCCGTTGAATCTTGAGGTGGTCCAGCACTTCCAAAACTTCGTCTCCTATGGTTGAAAAGTTATAGTTCTTTAATTTCTCATAGAGCGGTGCCTTACTTCTACCATGTCCTCTAAGATCTATTAAAAGCACGTTAAACTCCTCCTTGAAAGAGCGCAGCTGTTTGTACCATATCGTTGATGATCCACCTGCACCATGTACAAAGGTGACCCACGGTAAGCTTGGATCTTTGATATGTTCGCTATAGCTAAGCATTCCACAAAGTAACGGAAATTTTAGCGTGTGGTTCCAGCATTAGTGAGAAAGCAACTCAAACTGTTGCGGCTGAAGACAGAAGGTATTTAAATCTCCATTTCCTTTGTAGAGTCCGCTCTGCTTCTTGTATCCAAAGAAGTCATATCCTAGGGGACGAAGCACGTCTTTGATATCTTCGGTGATATCTTCGACAAGTAAGATGGGCTTGTATTGTTTGATGGTGGAAAGGCCGCCTTTAATCACATCCAACTCAAAACCTTCAACGTCGATTTTAATGAAGTAAGGATTGAAGTTAAAATGATCTAAAGGTTGGACGATACAGCTATGTTTTTGGATATTTAATAGTTTCGGGTTAAAATTCCACATGCCAGTTGCAAGCCAGCTATAGGCATTGTCGTAGCTAAAGCTACTAAGTCCGTCGAATGCCCAATTTCGATATTGGGGGGTGTATAGAGTGAATTTACCGGCTGCTGCACCCAGGCCTATGTTGATCAGTTCAACACGCGGGTTGTTTTTAATGAATGAACGATTTGCCGTACGTTGAAAAATAATGCCATTGGGTTCGAATCCAATGATTTTGGTATTCAGTTTTTTATTCAACATCATACATAAAACCATATCACCTCTATTCGCGCCGATATCCAGAAATACTTGATCATCATCTGGATTAAATTTTTGAATCAATAAAAAGTCATCTTCCGGTGGTTTATTAAAAGTACTGATGATCCAAGTACGGAGGCCAAAACGTAGTTCCTGTAACCAAGGAAACAGGGTTTGGATATTGCGAAACATTTTCTTTGTCGAGTTCATCTCGCTAATGTAGGTAGCTAAGTTTTATGTACTATCAATTTTGAGTTTTAAATACTCATAATTACCAAAAGCCCCGTCGAAGCGGAGCTTTTGGTAAGAAGTTAACTCGGATTATCTAAATACTTTTCCAGTTGAAATAGTGGTGAACCAATCTGTTGATTGAAATCCTCCACTAGCAATCCAAGTGTTGAAATTTGGATATGCCTCAGTAAACTGAATTCGTTCCAATGCATGAGGGACACTTTGATCTAAATGCATAGCCCAAGGGTATCCGTTCCGGTCTGTGTAAGTTATAGAGGTAGCCGGTAATAAGGTGCTATCACCGAAATGAAGGCTTTGCGCCCAATATCGCATCGCATGAGTTCCATCCGTCCAGTCGGTCTCATAGAACATTTTTGATTCTAACAGCGTGATGTCGTCTCCTGTACCGATAGAGTCTTTGGCAACACGCGAAGAAGGCTGCTTGTATTTAAGATGAATCTCATTGCGGAGGTTATTTGTGGTCTGTTGGAAAATAAATGGATTCAATTTATCTCCCCAGAAAACATCAGAAGCCGTTGCTCCGTTGATTTCGAAAGAAACGCTTAGCGTTGGGAATTGATCGGAAAGATTACCATCTACTTCATTATTTACCATTCCGATTCCAGACCAACTGAAGTCTGGAGATAAAACGAATACGGCTTCATTTTCTCCTTCGAATGAACTTTGCTCATTGGAGAAAACTACATTACTAACCATTTGTCCGTCTAATCCGTCTATACTCAAAGCAAAACCATTCTCGAGCGTCCCTCCGTCAGCCTTAAGTTGGAAGCTGAATTCCATCTTGTTCGTAATTCCGGTGCCACTCTTCCAAGCTACTGCCTCGTAGGCCACCACCATATCATTAAAGTCATAATCTCCAAGATATGGGTAAAGATCTTCGAACATCAACTTACCTTGAGTGAGGTAAGTGGTCGCATAATCTGGGTCATTCGGTGCGATATCGCCCATATCAGGAACACCATCATAATCACTGTCCAATAGCTCGTCAATAATTTTAGTCACACCAGATGTATCGAGTGCTGTGGGAGGATTTGAACTACAGAAAAATAATGCATCGTTAAAGTCCTCGTCGCTGGTACCACTGCTGCGGTGAAGATCCTCGAAACCTATAACGAAACGCTGCTCTTGATCATCAAATAATAAAATGTTGTGTTGTAGTTTATCAGGATTGGACTCAGGATTAAGTGCGGGTATGCTGTAGTAAGTGTTGTTTGTTTTGAAATTGGTCAAATTCGAATTGTAACCGTTCGCGATAAGTGCAAAACCGATATATGTTCCAGCAGGGTAGGATCCAATATAAATTTTATCTCCCGGGAGTAATCCTCCACCAGAATACAATGCAGAGAAATTTTCGAAGGCAGTCCAAATAGTATCAATATCACTAGTTGTGCTCGGTACATTTTGGTCGTCGTAAATAAAAACACCAATCGTATTTTTAAAACCTGCTCCTTCATTTACAAAGGTCATCCAAACATCACCAGCTTCAATGAGATACAAAGAAGTACTTCCTTCCGCTAATAGTGAAGGGTTATTAATACCGACTGGGTATTGTTCAGGAACTGAATTTGCGATTGAGGTTAGAAAATCATCAGTTAAGGTATCTGGAGCTGCAAGAGTGGGCAATATTTGTCCATCTCTATTGGCATGGTAAACATAGGTACGGTCATCGTACCAATTCGTTTGCCCGCGTGATGTAACTGACGCCTGTCCAGTTTTAGTACTCGATGTAGAAGCCGTAGAATGTTGGCTAATTTGAACCGTAGTCGGAGCAATTGTAATGTTAAAATCATCATGAAAAATGGGATAGGTTCCAGAGATAGTAGGCATTTGGGAAACAACCTTAAGATCCATCGAGGCCGTATGATTGATTTTAATGTGCCAATCTCCATTTGCGTCTGTCCAGCCTGTTTCCAGAAGAACCTTCTTGTCAAATAATTGAATCGGAATTCCCGAAATTGGTCCATCGTATCCTTGCACATGCACTATTCCATTCCATGTGGAATGCTGATTAAAGTCAAAGGCACGAATCTCATCTTCCGACGCATTGAAGTTGCCTACAGCATTTTTTTCAATAGTATCAGTTGCCTTTTCATCGATGTTCGTGTTGTCACGCTGACATGCAGCAAAAAGCATTGAAAAGGCGATAGCAAAACTTGGAAAATTCTTCATGATGATTTTGAGTCTTTTTTTTTGAGTCTCGTTTAAAGGGAAAGTTGTGCCAAAATCAAAAGTTGTTGATAATAAGCGGTTTACGTTTTTGAATTTTTCTCAAATCGAGAATTTTCTCAAATCGAGAAGTCAATTCGAGAACAATGGAGACGAACGCATTAAATACAGCTGTAGAATGATTTTGTCTATCTTTGAAACGTGAGAACATTATCTAAGAACATATCAAAGCTCGCTGTACTCGTTGCTGCAATAGTTACTATTGCGCACAGTTTGGTACCACACCTACACGATCAAGAGATCGAAGGTATTACTGCAGAGACCACGGTTCAGGATAATGTATTCTACCAGATGTTTGCTCTCGATCTCGGAGAGCGACACCTTGAAGAAATCCCCGTACCGTCTTTCGGCCCTTGGATGCCTGCGCATGGAGTTGAGCTAGAGAAGCGACACATGCTCTCAAAAGGGTTCATTCTTCAGGAGTACCGTACTCCATTTGTTGCAGCTTTACTTTTCGATAGCTTAGATTTAAGAGGCCCGCCGAGAATTACTGGATAGTTTTCTAGTAATCGCCTTTTAATCATAGCTTATGTTAGCAAAAATCATTTCGTACAGTGTACGAAACCCCCTTATTGTACTTATTGGTGCAGCCTTATTAATAGGATCTGGATGGTACTCAATGACCAAAATTCCATTGGATGCCGTTCCAGATATCACAAGCAATCAAGTTCAGATTGTGACTCAAAGTCCCTCGTTAAGCGCGGAGGAAGTCGAACAATTCATCACCTATCCGTTAGAGTTGACGGTTCAGAATTTGCCGGGTGTAGAGGAGGTTCGAAGTATCAGTAAATTTGGTTTATCCATCTTAACTGTTGTTTTTGAAGAGGATGTAGAAGATCTTCAAGCGAGACAATTGGTTTCGGAACAACTGGATATTGCCAAGCAGGAAATTCCAACGAGTTTGGGTGTTCCAGAGATGATGCCTATAACCACAGGCCTTGGCGAGATCTATCAATACGTGGTTCGGGTATCGCCGTCAGCAGCACAATATTCAGCGACGGAGCTTAGAACCATCCAAGATTGGATAGTTAAGCGCCAACTAGGAGGTATTCCTGGAATCATTGAAATTTCAAGTTTTGGCGGTTTTGTGAAGCAATATGAGGTGATTCCAATCCCGAGTGCACTTTCGCGGTATGGCGTCTCTTTGGAGGAATTGGGCCGTATGATTCAAGAGAGTAACCATAGTGCAGGTGGGAGTTATTACAGTGCTAACAACCAAAGCTTTTTTGTCCGCGCAGATGGCAGATTACGAGATATTGCGGAGCTGAAGTCTATGCCCTTACGACTGGTGCATCATCAAAACCCCGTCCTTTTGAGTGACCTCGCTCATGTGCGAACGGGGAATGCCGTGCGCTTTGGTGCGATGACTATGGATGGTCTAGGGGAAGTCGTTGGAGGTATAACGTTAATGCTCAAAGGAGAAAATGCCCATGCAACAGTCGCTGAAGTACGTCAGCGAGTGGCGCAGGTACAAAAGAGCTTGCCCGAAGGAGTATATATAGAACCTTATCTGGATCGTTCAGCTCTGGTAGACCGCACGACATCAACGGTTGCAAAAAATCTGATAGAGGGTGGTTTGATCGTGATTCTAGTGTTGGTTCTTTTGCTCGGAAATTTACGCGCAGGTTTGATCGTAGCTTCCGTCATTCCACTCGCCATGTTATTTGCCATTACCCTGATGAATTACTTTGGTGTGAGCGCAAACCTGATGTCCTTGGGCGCCATAGATTTTGGCATCGTGGTTGACGGAGCAGTGATTGTGACCGAGCATGTTTTAGCTGTTCTTTCATTGCAGCATCTCGGCAAGCGCCTTTCTAAGGACCAATTTCAAAATGTGATTGCCCAAAGCTCCGTGGAGATGATCAAGTCTGCGGTCTTTGGAGTGCTCATCATTCTTGTAGTGTTCTTGCCTATAGTCTCCTTAGTCGGTATTGAAGGAAAGATGTTCCGACCTATGGCACAAACCGTGAGTTTTGCACTGATAGGTGCCTTGTTATTATCGATCACCTATGTACCTGCAATGATGGCGTTGTTCATGAAAAAGGAGGGAACAGTGGAGCCAAAATACAGCCGTTATCTAGTGGGGATGTTGGTAAGGAGGTTCAAACCTACGTTGGATTGGTCGTTAAAAAATACTCGTTTGGTCTTAGGACTTACTGCAATATTGTTTTTGGTCAGTGTTTGGAAATTTACCACCATGGGAAGTGAGTTTATTCCGAAACTAGATGAAGGCGATTTGGCCGTGCAGCTGCAACTTCCAACGGGAACTTCGCTTGAAGAGAGTATCGCAACCTCGAGTAAAACGGAGAAGATTCTCTTAGAATCGTTTCCACAAATCAAACATGTGGTAAGTAAGATTGGTACTGCAGAGGTACCTACAGATCCCATGAGTATTGAGCAGGCGGACATTATGATTATCATGCAACCCGATTTGCATCTAGGTGGAGAGGAGAAACTCGCACTTATCGAGCGAATGTCACACACGCTCGCAGAACAAATCCCTTATGCTTCGTTTGAGTTTACTCAGCCTATCGAACTTCGATTCAATGAGTTGATTTCAGGGGCGAAAAGTGATATTGCAGTGAAATTATTCGGCGCTGATTTTCAAGTCTTGTCAAGTTTTGCAGATCAAATGGTTCCTATCATCGCTGAGGTGGAAGGAGCTGTGGATGTGAAGCGTGAACAAACCGATGGATTGAATCAGCGTCAAATAGTTTATGATCGCTCGACCATGGCCAACCTTGGTGTGAGTGTAGCTTCAGCGAATAGGGTAGTAGAAAGTGCCTTTGCGGGTATGCCAGTGAGTACGCTCTATGAGGGAGATCAAAAGTTTGATATCGTTATTCGATTTGATAGGGCTTTTAGACAACAGCCGGATTTGAATTCACTGTTTGTATCCAATGTTCAAGGTGAATTGGTTGCTATGGGGGCTTTTGCGAAAATGGTTTACCAACAAGGGCCTTCGTTGATTTCAAGGGAAAATGGACAACGTAGGATTGTCGTAGGTGCCAATGTTCGAGGAAGAGATATTGCAAGTGTCGTAGCAGATATTCAATCGGGCTTAGATGCCTTAGAGCTTCCAGTGGGTTATTTTATCCAATATGGCGGGGATTTCCAACAGCTACAACATGCCCAAGCTCGGTTGGCGATTGCGGTGCCGGTATCATTGCTTGCGATTTTTATTCTTCTTGTGATTACGTTTGGAGATGTGCGTTTAGCATCAATTGTCTTTATCACAGTTCCCATGAGTACTATCGGTGGGATCGCTGCCTTAGCGCTGCGTGGGATGCCTTTTAGTATTAGCGCGGGTATTGGATTTATTGCTTTGTTTGGGGTAGCGGTGCTCAATGGTATTGTGATGGTCAATATTTTAAAAAAATACAACGGCGAAGGGCCGAAAAGAATGATTGAACTGGCGGTTCAGCGTCTGAGACCGGTGGTGATCACTGCGGCTGTGGCAGCGCTAGGTTTTGTGCCCATGGCTGTTTCTACCGGAGCAGGGGCTGAGGTTCAAAAGCCTTTGGCCACAGTGGTCATTGGAGGACTGGTGACTGCTGCGTTATTGACACTTGTCGTCTTGCCGGTGGTGTATTTCCGGTTTGGTCGATTCTCTTCAAAAGTGGCAAAGAGTTTGGTGGTAGGCCTGTTGCTGATACCGGCTTTTTCTAATGCTCAGTCCATAGAAACCAAGACTTTAGATCAAGCCTTGCAAGTGTTACAAGAGCATGGTTTAGGGGAGCAGCGGGCAGAATTGGCTATTGAGAAAGTGAGAGCTTTGAATAAGACGCAGTGGAATGCTCCGGTGCAAGCCTCTATGCAGCGTGGTGAAATCAATGGTGATTTTCAATCCGATTACTGGCTCCAATTCGAATGGATGCTGCCTTCACTGACAGCTATGCCTTCGCTTCGAGCTTTGCAGCGTGCAAAATTGGCCCAAGCGGAACAGCAGGGGACGTATATAAAATCTGTTGAGGAGTACCGTTTGAGACAGCAGTGGCATCGCTTACAAATGCACGAGTCAATCCTCTCTCAGTTCGAGCTGAAATACCAGGAAGCTCAAGCATTAAGCGAGCTTGTTAGGGCACGCGCACAACAAGGAATCCTACCACAGCGTGATGTCCTTCAATGGTCGGTTTGGACGGAGGAATTGCACCATGAACTTAAAAAGTGGCGTAAGGCTACGGATGAAAGTCGTGCCTTGGTCAATGTGCTCCTTGGTTGGGAAGCCGGGCAAAATTGGAAATCGGTTGCTCCAGTAGCGCTGGTTCCTGCTGCGCCGTTGGTAGACCCAACCGCTTCTTTGTTATTGCTTCAGCAACATGCAACGCTCAAAGTAGAACGCAGCGCATTAAGTCTACAAAAAAATAGCTGGTTGCCTGAAGTCGGCGTTGGTGCATTCAGTCAGAGACTAGAAGGTATAGGCGGTTTTACAGGAATCAGCCTTTCCACCACCATCCCTATAGCGCCCAATGTGTATACCGGTGGTATTCAGCAGCGTAAATTGGAACTTCAAGAGGCTCAGGTGAACTTTGAACAGGCACTTCGAGAATGGAAAAACCACGTTCAAGTCATGCAACGGGATCTTGATCGTTGGGGTCATGAGAGTCATCATACAGAATTAGGGGAGAAGCCTAAATATTGGGAGGTGTACAGTGCCGGTGGTTTGGATTTGCAAGGATTATGGCAAACGATGTCCGCCTATTACGATTACAATATTCTAATGGAAGAGCACTTCTTCGAACGTCAGCGTTTGGTCGAAGAATGGAACTTCTATCACAAAACGAAATAAAATGAAAAAATACATTTTTGCGCTAGTAGCGCTTGTTGGGTTAGTGCAATGCCAGAAGTCATCGGAACCAGTAATGGATAAGGTTTCTGAGGTGGATACTGATCCATTGGAATGGGAAACCGTTCTACCTATAAAAGGTACTTCCTCAGAATGGATCAAATTTCCGGGGATTTTTGAACCCCAAGAGGAGGGTATCCGCGAGGTCTCGTTCCCGATCGCAGTTAAGGTGGATCGCTATGAGGTGGAGCCTGGTCAACAGGTAGCAAAGGGAGAAATAGTTGCTTATATATCTCATCCAAATTTGATTCAATACCAAAGCGACTACTTCGAAGCACTTGCCGCATTTGAGGCTGAAAAGCTGCACTATGAGCGTTGGTCGTCTTTGAAAGCTTCGAATCAAGCCTCTGAAAGTGAGTGGACGAGTGTTCAATTTCAATTCAAAAAAGCAAAAAACAAGGTAGCCGCTTCCAAGGCGGTTTTAGAGACCTTTGGAATAGTGCCTAAGGCCCTTCAGGATATTGAAGCATTAGTTCCTGTATATGCTCCTATATCAGGTCAAATTCAAGAGCTTAGCGTTGTAACTGGGGGATATTTACAGAGCGAAACGGCATTGTTGCGGGTTGTTGATCCCAATAAAAAACGCATAGTAGCGAATCTTGCTCCAGAGTGGTCAGAAAGCATCAAAACAGGTGATTCGGCAAAGGTGAGATTGTTCAGTCAGACGATCTCTGCTTCAGTAATGGCGATCGGCAACGGATCTACGGAAGAGCAACCAAAGGTTTGGTTAGCCCTGCACGATCCAATAGCTGCAAAAGCGGGGACTCCTGTAGCCATTGAAGTCATCTCGAGAGGTCTTACAGCGTGGTCTGTGCCTGCAAGCGCAATCCTTTATGAAGGAAATCAGGCATTTATTGTTCAAACGAATCCAATGGACCTAGAACTGGTTCGAACCAACGTTGAGCTCCTTGGAAAGACATCGCAGAGTGTTGCAGTGCGTTTTTCGCAAGAGGAACGTTTGGCGTGGCCGGTGGTTGTCAAATATGCAAATCGAGCCTATGTCATGTTAGATTGATGTTTCATGAATATCCCTTGTAGGTTCATCGTGCCTTGAGTCACATAATCTCGAAAATTCAGATGTAATTTGCAGCATGCAAAAACGACTTATTTCACTGGCGCCGGGTTTGGCCATTTCGGTTTTTATAGCCCTTATCGCAAAGTTTGGAGGTCAATACATCCCAATGGTGGGAGGAACGCTACTTGCGTTAATCCTTGGAGCCGTTGCAGGAAATACCTTCATGAACGGTGCAACTTGTGCACCTGGATTAAAGTTTGTTGAGAAATACGTTCTAGAGGCTTCCATTGTTCTCAGTGGTTTTGGTTTACAGGCGGTTCATTTGAAGACGATGGGCAATTCCATTTTATGGATTTTAGTGGTCATGGTCTTCTCCACTTTTGTCCTGTCCTGGGTGTTGGGTAAGGTCTTTAAGTCGTCCAAGCGATTTAGTTATTTGTTAGGTGCTGGAAGTGCCATCTGTGGATCTAGTGCTATTGCGGCAACTGCGCCTATCGTTGAAGCTTCTGAGGAGGAAACGGGCTTGGCTCTTGGGATTGTTAACGCTCTGGGATTACTCGGGTTAGTAGGGCTCCCTGTATTGGCACACTTTGTTGATTTTTCTGAGCTACAGAGTGCGACTTTGATTGGTGGAACACTTCAATCTCTGGGCCATGTGGTGGCCTCTGGTCATACTTTGGGAGAAGAAGTGGGGCACTGGGCCGTTATTGTGAAGATGGGGCGTATTCTCTTCATGGTTCCTCTCTTGGTCATTTTGTATTTCTTGAAGCGTTCAAGCGATGGCAAGAGCAAGGCAAAGTTTCCTATATTCATTGCGCTTTTTGTTTTTGCGATTATTCTATCTCAAATAGAGGTATTGCCAGTTGCTGCCAACGATACTATGGCTACTCTTGGGAAATGGTTGTTAATCATCGCTATGGGCGCTATTGGTGCGAAGATTAGAGTGGCCCAATTACTCAAAATATCCAAGAAGGGGATCCTTCAGGGCATCTCGCTTTTCATTCTTCAAATAGGCATTGCATTAGCCTTGATATACATGTTTGTGTAAGACACAAAAAAAATCCCCTCCGAAACCTTCGGAGGGGATTTTTACTTTGATCAAAAATGCGCGGCTTACAGTGTAATGCTGTAGTACCCGTCTTTTTGCACTTCGAATCCGTATAGAATACCGTTTGGAACAACGCTCACGCCTTCGGGTAGAAGAGCGGTATCGACTTCAAACTTCTTCAATGAGAAGCCACAAGCGATCACATTCACATGATTTGCGTTGAGAATTTCCATGAATGGTGCCATGGTTTCTGCGGTTGCCAAATCTTTTACGGCTTTGCCACAAATGACCACATTGAATTCACCGTAGGTATCTGCATCTGCTGCTGCTAGATCACCGGCAGCCTTGCCGATAGCCTTGAGTTGTTGAACGTTGCGGTTCAATACGAAGTAATTGTTCGTTGGCGCTGCAACCTCTACGGTTACTGCTTGCTCTTCTGTTGCGGTTGCACTACAAGAGCTCAATAGAGCCGTTGCAGCGATAGCAAGTGATAGAATGATTTTTTTCATGAGATTGTATTTTTTTAATGGAAGTGGTAATCGGTTCCAGGTAATTGCGAAAGGACATTATCGCCTAAATCTAGTGCTTTGGCGCGGCCATCGCGAACTGGAGCTATGGTATCGACATGAGCGAGGTATTCTTCAATCAAATCGTGGATGGTGTAATCCATGACCACAGTTTCAACCGTATTTGGCATACGACAAAGCATGTGTAAAGGCTCTCCTTCACGACGACATGCAGACATTTTGTAAAGCTTATCCATTTGGATAGGTTCGCCGCCTACTTTAATATCTTGAACGCGCTCTCCTTTTGGAGCATTTGCGTTAAATGTCAACTCCATACCAGAGAAGCGAACGACCCATCCTCCAAAGCGTTCTGAAGCTTTTTCAGCGAAGACATTGTGCAATTCTTTTTCTAACCAATTTTTAATCTGCTCACCACTGGCTTTACCAATCTTCACTTTTTCGTTCACTGGAAGCATATTCCAGATATCGCCACGAGTGATAGGTGCTACACCGTTTTCACCTGGGTTGATAGGTGGAGAGAATCTAAATCCATTAGACAAAGCGATATCAACACCATTTTTCCAGTAAGCGGCATCGGTGATGAAGTTGTCCATAGGATTTTCTACGACGAAATAGCGGTAGAGCGGCGTAGTTGTATAACCAAGCACCTGATTGATGTCTTCGTTGTACGGCGCAAGCTCTTTTTCAATCACTTCAGCAACTTCTGGATCTGCTGGATATACTTCTGGGTCTACTTCAAGTAGTTCATAATCCTCTTGAAGAATTTTGCCGTCTTTCACCGTTAGAACCATTTTACCCACAAATGAAGCAAAAGCTCCGGGCTCAGTCACCTTGGCATGTCCTGCTTGTAATGGTTTGCGAATACGTTCGTGGGTGTCGTTCCCTAATACATAATCAACCTTAGCTAGGGAAGGGTGGTTGGCCAAATCAAATTGTTTACTAATACCAATGTGTGTTACCACGAAAAGGATATCTACTTTTTCTTCGTCTTTGAGTTTAGTCACCAGCGTTTCGAGGTTGTCTAAAATAGGGTCAAAGTCTAAACCCTCAGAGAATGAAGGATTTTGACGCACGGGAACTTCAGGATCGTTGTACGAGATGAAGCCCAATTTATTTCCGTTGATCTCTTTGATCCAGTATTGCGGGAAAATAGGCGCCTTATTCTCATCGTCGTGGAACATGTTCGCCGTGATCACAGGAGTTTCGTAGCTGTTCAGGACTTTCATCATTTGCTCCTTTCCGTAAACAACTTCCCAGTTTCCAGGGATAAGGAAATCAAAGTTCATTGCTTTTACGATAGGACCAAATGCGGCTCCTTTCGATAAAGCTGCGAGTGCCGAACCTTGGATCAAATCACCGCCGTCGAGAATGATGGTGTTTTCGTTGGCTTCACGCTCTTGGTCAAAGAGGGTTTTCATGTTGGCGAGTCCACCTAATGTTTTGAACGAGATTTCCTCGTCTTCCCAGAACAGCTCGCTGTGTGGCATTACTTGGCCATGGATATCGGCTGTTTGAAGAATGGTGATTTTGGTGGCTTCCCCATTGGAGGTTGCCTCGGGTGCATTACAAGCTGTAAATGCGACACCTAGCGCTAAAACGCTTAAGGTTTTCATGTTCATATTGAAACAAGTTAAAGTGATGGTATTTAGAAATAGAAATTCTTGAAAACAGGTTACCTAAAACAGCGGATGTAGATCAGCTGCTTGGAGTACTGTTTACAGGTGGTATTTACTATTTCGGTAGAGAATGTAATAGGGTACATGGTTTTGTTGTACCCAGAGATCAGCAAGTAGTTCTTGCTGAGCGATTTCACCCGGTTGGACGTTAGATGGAGCATCCTCAAATGCGGTAGGGCTAAGCGCTTGATCGCTTTGTACTTCTACCACTGCTTGTTCTAAGGCACTTTGAAAAGTAGAACACGAAGTGCTTTTCGCCTTATTAGAAACTTCAGTGGTCTCTACATCGAGGATACGTTCGAGATGATTCCTTACCGAACAGGGCGAGGTCAGCACGACAAGCACTAACAGAAGGGCCGTGGCACAAGCTTTCCAGTAGGGTATGGATAGGATCGTTCTCATCGAGGTCTAATATACGAGAATTCTAAATGATTTGGTTGTATTTGAACTTTTGGATGTTTTGTAAATGTGAAAAAAGACTACTTTCACCGCATGCATTCCAGGGTCACTCATCGGGAGGGGCCTTGTTAGGAGTTGCGCTACTACTTTATTGTTTGCACCTGATCAAAGGACATGTGGCCTAACTTTTTAGGCGAAGAATGGGACCAGGGAATGGACCAGTTCGCCGATCAGCACTACTTAGTGCTCGATAATTTCTTATCGCCTGAAATGTTGCAGGCGGTTTTGGCTTATTTCAACGAGGTTGAGGATGAAGATCTTTTGCGCGCTGCCGCTGTCGGTCCGGGCCAAGAAAGAACTCGGATTTCGGAGATTCGTTCAGACTTTGTGCATTGGCTCGAACGTGAGCAAAATGAGCTCTTAGAGCCTTTTTTTCAGGGAATGGATCTTTTTCGTGAAGCTATTGCAAAATCGCTGTTTTTATCGCTACGAGGTTATGAGTTTCATCTGGCAAAATATCCTCAGGGGGCATTCTATAAGCCGCATTTCGACCAATTCGGAGATCGAGAGAATCGAATGATTTCAGTTGTTATCTACTTAAATGAGCAATGGGAACCGCATCATGGTGGCGCTTTGAAGATTCATCAACCTTATCCCACAGTGATTGCACCAGTGATGAATCGCATGGTAATGTTCCGTTCGGATACGGTGTTACATGAAGTAGAGCCTGCCCACAAAACCAGAAGAAGTTTGACGGGCTGGTTGTTAAAGCATCCTGCTTCTGTAGGAGTTTTAGGGCTCTAACCTGATGCCATCATTACCACCTATAGTCCCCGAGCTCCAAGTGCACCGTTAACGGAAGAAGCCACTTTTCTTTTCTAGCAGGCCAGTAGCAGCAAGTCGACCACTTTCCATAGCGGCGTTCAAAGATCCATTAAATAATACATCTCCTGCCAAGAAGATGTTTTCGGTCAATTGGCTCGCACTGGGTTCGCTGGTGTGTTTGAGATTGCGAAGGTCAGGAAGTGCTTGTTTGATATTGAAATTAGCGATGTGATGAAGCTTTCCTGATTTGCAATATTGATGCACTTCGCTTTTGATAGTAGCGGTGATTTCTTCTTCGCTTCTTCCTAGATGTTTTAAAGTCGTCACAGAAAGAATTTGACGACCTTGGTCATCAGTGTAGACGTACATGTTGTTGCTGAGTCTGTCCTTATCGGCAACAAGCGCTATGGTTTCCTCGGGGATAGTGGTGTGATCTACTTCGAAATACAAGCACATACAGGATTTCCACGGGGTGTGTTCATCGGGCATATTGGCGATCAATTCGCTGGCATTAGCGGTAATAATGACACCTTCATGGGCGATGTGCTCACCGGAACGAAGTTTAATCTCTCGATCACTCACAGCTACTACCTCTTGATTCAACTTAAAGGTGGTACGGACCAATTTCGACTTCAACTGTTCGCTTATCGCACCGATACCTTCGGCAGGAATGGTGGCATAACCTTCTCCAAACATCTTGTAAACGAATTCGAACATACGGCTAGAGGTATGGAGCTGGTCTTCTAGAAAAATACCAGAGAAGAAAGGCTGGAAGAATCGCGTGATGATGGTATCGGAAAACCCCAGGGACTTGAGGTATTCAAGGGTAGTGGTTTCAGGGGAATTGAATATGGTATCAATGCTCTTTTTCTTCAAGACGGCATTGAGCTTTAAGACCTTAAGTTTATCTGATATGGAGCCTATACCAGCGAAAATGGTGGGGAGAAGCAGCTTGAAATTACGCAAGGGATCACCGATGACGAAACTTTTGCCGTTGACAAAGATTTGCGCGCCGGACTCCAGCCTTCTCAACTTTAATTCGGAGGTATTCAAGTAGGTTTGCACCAGTGGGTAGGCACTCAGCATTACTTGGAAACCGATGTCTAATCGATATCCATTGACCTCAACTGTACGAACTCGACCTCCAACGGCATCTGATTTCTCTATTACGATAGGGTCAAAGCCAGCTTGCTCGAGCTCATAAGCAGCGATAAGTCCGCTGATTCCAGCCCCAATAACATATACGGTGTTGTGTTGTTCCATGGAGTTCAAGGTGAATTTCTAACTAAACCAAAGACCAATAAATAAGTTTAGAGGGCAAGAAAATAAGGGAAATACGACTAGTAATATTTTTTGCGCAACCAAAAGGCCACGCGTACCAAAAGGATTAGTGCTGGAACTTCGACTAATGGCCCAATCACTCCTGCGAATGCCTCTCCAGAGTTCAATCCGAATACAGCTATGGCAACAGCTATGGCCAATTCAAAATTGTTCCCGGCCGCTGTAAATGCTACGGCTGCATTCTTATCGTAGGTAGCACCCATGGCTTTGCTCACAAAGAAGCCGATCAAGAACATAATGGCGAAGTAGAGCAATAAAGGAATGGCAATGCGCACTACATCCATTGGAATTTCTACTATCAATGCTCCTTTTAAAGAGAACATTACCACAATGGTAAAGAGTAATGAAATCAATGTAAGTGGTGAAACTGCAGGAATAAACTTCTGGGTGTACCAATGCTCGCCTTTAGCCCTGATTAGTACTACTCGGCTAAGCAGACCCGCTAAGAAGGGAATACCCAGATAGATCAATACGCTCTCTGCTATTGTGCTGATAGAAATATCCACTATGGCTCCGTCAAAGCCGAAGTAGGGAGGGAGAACAGTGATAAAAAGCCAGGCATAAAAGCTATAGGCAAAAACTTGAAAGATGCTGTTTAAAGCGACGAGGCCTGCACCGTATTCACTGCTGCCCTCAGCAAGGTCGTTCCAGACGATAACCATGGCGATGCATCGTGCGAGCCCAATGAGAATAAGACCTACCATATAGTGGGGATGATCCCTTAGAAAGGTAATCGCTAAAGCGAACATCAATACAGGGCCAATCACCCAATTCAATACAAGGGATAGGCTGAGCACTTTGACGTTGGCGAATACTTTGGGTAAGAGACTGTAGTTCACCTTAGCAAGCGGTGGATACATCATCAAGATCAGTCCGATAGCAATGGGGATATTTGTGGTGCCCACACTCATCGCATCGATTACCTCTGAAGAGGAAGGCGCAAAATAGCCAATACCCACGCCGAGGGCCATGGCGGCAAATATCCAAAGGGTAAGGTAGCGATCTAGAAAAGAGAGTCTTTTTTTAGCAGTCATCAGTTCCGTTTGATTTGAGCAAAAACATAAAACATTTCGCTCGCGATCTGCATCGAACGCTGGTCATAACGAGAGGCTTCTTCCGGAGTATCGTCGAAGGCCTTTGGGTCTTGGTATCGCACGGCAATACGCTGCTCAGTTCCTGGTACGAAAGGACAATTTTCATCGGCATGCGCACAGGTCATCACTGCTGCAAAGGCAGGGGCCTGGTTCTCAGGGTCATCGAACAGCTTAGAGAACATACGCAGTGGAGCGATGTCCTGTTGATGCTTTACTAAATAAATGGGGTTAGTAACATCGGTATTTCCTTCCACACTGAATCCAGACCTTTGGACTGAGGCTACGGCACGCTCATTAAAAGCGGTGATCTCTACACCACCAGAATAGCAATGTGCAGGAATTCTGTGGTAATAGGCGGCGAGATGCGCCCATAGTTGGGAAAATTGGCTCCGGCGCGAATTGTGGGTACAAATGAAGTTCAGATGTACTTCCTGATCACGTGCTATTTTTTCTTGGATATAGTCAATCAGGGGTTGGAGAACGGCTTGACGGTTCAGTGGTATATCAACATTTTTGACCTGTTCAACCACCTTGGCCAATTCCGGAAGCAGTGCTTTACTATTCATATTACATCATTTTAGATTAGCAACAACCTGAGCCAGGTGTGCATACGGAGGCAGCTGCAACAGTGCTGACCTTTTGAGTTTCTGTTTCAGTAGGAATGCCACAGGCATCTTTGGCTAAGCAATCTGTTTTTGTTGCTACCAATCGGAATGCCCCACGCTCAAACGCCAAATGGTACTTTTCGATGGTAGTGCCTTGAAATTCAACCTCTACTTCAAGGTCTGCTAGCGATAGTTGCTTTTGGGAAAGCGAGATGATGGAGCTGAGTTTTTGTGCGCTTAAGCGGTGATCGTAATCCGTTGCGGTGAACAATTGGAAATTGATCACGGACTCTTTTCTCACCGTGCCTCCACAATCCATGAAATATTTGTCGATTTGTCCTACCTCCGTGACGTGAAAGTGCTCAGGTACGCGATCGCCATTAGGCAATTCGAATCGAACTTCGTTAAGGCCTACAAGTGCGGATTGTACTTCAGATAATTTCATGATTCTAGTAGTTTAAAAGGGTTTAGGTATTTTTTAGTTTTCATCTTCGCATGGAGAGCATGAGCTCGTTGAGGGACCCTGTTGAAACAGTTCAGTATACATTGTCTTTATTTCATCCCAACGCTCGGGGTGGATGCAGTAACTGATTCTTTTACCCTGAATCGATCCTTGGATGATACCGATCTCTTTAAGCTCGTTAAGATGTTGACTGATCGTCGCTTGCGCTAAACCAATTTCATCAATCAATTCGGCGTTCACACAAGTCTTAAGCTGCAGTAAGTATTCAATAATGGCTATTCTTGCGGGATGAGAGAGCGCTTTGGAAACGGCAGCGATTTGGTTGTGTCTGTCGCTAAATAATTCATTTTTAGAAATTCCCATTCGTTCGAGTTCTTAGCCATTGCAATATTACGATGATAAGTTGGTAAGTCCATCCCGGGGCCCAAAAAATATCTCGTCTGCGGTGTTCTAAAAAAAAAGCCATCCCGCATCGGGATGGCTTTTTTAATCTAGTTCTCTAAAAAGAATTAGTTGGCAGAGCTCTCGTGATATTCACGTGACAAGCTCATAATACTCTTAATCAAATCCTTAGATTCTAACAAGATGTTGAAGTATAATGTCGTGTTCTTTGGACTGTTTTCTTCAATTCTAGTTCTTGCGATTTGAGCATCAATTTTCTCAGAAATAAACTTTAATAGTTCTTCCTCTTCACCAACGCATTTACTGAGTTGGTTGTAGTCTTTTTGCTCGAAGGCTTTCTCGACGGTATTGACCATTTTGGTGATGACCTTAGTAATCTCTTTGAGATCTGTAGTTTGTTGTTCACCTAGAGATTTGTGGTTGTTATCCACGTGTTTATACGCCTTCTTAGAGATGAAATCTAGCGATTGTGTTACATCGGTGAGACTGGCAAGAATCATGATGTAGAAATTGGATCCGCGAACACTCGTTTCATCCAAATTCTTAATGAAATAGAACAAGTGGTTACGAAGTGATTCAACCTCCTCCTCGAATTTACTTACTCTCTTACGTGCCTTTTTCAAATCTTTGGCATCTTGAGCAATCAATCCATCGATTACTCCTGTGTATACCTTTGATGTACGACTCATCGATTTTGCAATGTTCTCAGCACTTTCTTCTATGATACCTTGAACAGTTTTACTTTCAGATTTCTTCAACGTCGACTGATCTACCGCTGCATTAGATGCCTTTCTGTGCTTTAAATAGTTACGAACCACTAAAGAGGCAGCAAGCAAGAGTAGAACAGCTACAGCTGCACCGCGTCCCATGTAGATGATATACACCAGTGTTCCTGAAAAAATGAAGGCAATGAACGCAGTAAAGAACCACCCACCGATCACATTCAATACACCTGCAACTCTGTATACTGCACTTTCTCTTCCCCAAGCCTTATCCGCTAGAGAAGTACCCATGGCTACCATGAACGTAACATAGGTGGTAGACAACGGAAGTTTCATGCTTGTTGCAATAGAGATAAGGATACCAGCCACTGCTAAGTTGATAGATGCGCGAATGAGGTCGAATGCTGGTAAATCTTTTGCTTTTTCTTCAGAAACTTCAATAGCTGGAGTTTCGAAGCTTGCCGCAAGTCTCAACTGCATTGGTTTTGGAAGAGCAGAAGTCAAAAGTGCCGATAGTTTGGACGAACCACGTACAATACTTTTCGACAATAAGTTCGGCTCAAATCGTTCATTACCGTCACCTTGACGAGAAAGGTTAATCTCTGTTTCCGCAACACTTCTCGCTTTCTTTGAAAACCACAAAGTGACTACCATGATACCACCGGCTATGAATAAGAGGAGAGGTTCGGTAGGAACCTTCTTGGAAAGAATTTCCATGGAGAATTCAGAAGCAGCAACACCCGAAACCGACCATGCTTCGTAGCTGTGCCATGCGGCCATTGGTACACCAATAAAGTTTACTAAATCGTTACCTGCGAATGCAAGAGCAAGTCCAAAAGTACCGACACCGATAACTACCTTTAATACATGCACTTTGAATACTTTGTCTAGTAAAAGCATGAGAAGTGACCAAAAGGCGAACATTCCCATGATGAGCAGGACGCTGTTCGTTTTGAGGAATTCCTTGATGTCTCCATAGTAAGGAGTACCCTTCAGACCTTTGAAAAAGATAAAATACCCAATCGCAGTAAGGCAAAGACCAGCGAAAACGAAACCGAAGTTTTTCACTTTCTTTTCATATTGGAAGGTAAAGACAAGTCGTGATAACCATTGTACAATCATACCCACACTGAAGGAAATAACCACAGAAAGCAGAATTCCGGAGATAATGCTCTTTGCCTTTTCTGTGTTGATATAGCTCGAAAGATCTGCGATAGTTTCCGTATCAGATAGACCAATCTTAATCAACCCCATGACCACCGCAGCACCCAAAAGATTGAAAACGATAGAAACGGTAGTGGAAGTAGGCATCCCGAGCGTGTTGAAGAAATCCAATAATAGAATATCACCAATCATGACTGCCATGAATATGAACATGATCTCATCAAAGTAGAACTTCTCTGGCATAAAGATTCCCTTACGAGCAACCTCCATCATTCCGCTGGAGAATACGGCTCCGACAAATATCCCGAGGCTTGCTACAATCATGATGGTCTTAAACGAGATGGCTTTTGAGCCTATAGCTGAGTTTAAGAAGTTCACGGCATCATTGCTGACGCCGACAACTAGATCGGCGATGGCGAGAAGTGCCAGAGCAAAAATCATTGAGTAAAAAATGCTGTCCATGGTCTTTTACAGAATTTGATAATTCATTTTTAGATTAAAATATACGGTGCAAAGTACATTTAAAAGTGGAGTTCAAAGCCAGTGCGGAACATGATTCCGTCGGCGTTACTATTTTTTAATGTGTAGCTAACATCGGATTGAACTTTGAGCTTGTGGCCAACAACAAACTTGTTAAGACCTAAAGTGTATTGTTGAACATCATCGCTACCGGTGAGTGGATCGAACTGGAGTGAAGTGTAACGTGCTGCTACTTCAACTTTTTCACTAATAAACTGGCCTATAGCAAGGTTATAGGCACTACCCACAAGAACAATATCCCCGGTTGGTGTTCCGTCTTGCTCTACAGCTACAGGATGAGCGGCAGAACGCTGCGACCATTCGGACATCAAAGAGAAGCCTTGATATTTAAATGCCACATCTACGAAGTGAGTGGTGATGTCAGTAGAGTAGAGTGAACCGTTAGAAAGATACATGTAGCTTCCCATCACAGATCGAGTCTTGACAGCATCACCGTTCATGTCATAGGTGTAAGCGACCAAAAGTTTTGGAGTAGTTTCTCTGTAAGTTGCGCTACCTGTGTAATCCCCTTTTTTGTGGAACTCACCGAATGGAAGAACCTCTAGGCGACCAGTAAATTGCAAACCTCCTTCATTACCAGAGGTGATGTTTCGTCCTTCACCTTGGCTCAAGGCAAATTTCTCTTTGGTTACCCATGAACCAATTTTAGATTTATGGCGGAGTTGTACCCCAAGATCGCGGTCGATATTAAAGCGACTATTCAAAAGGGAACGGTCGACAAACTGGAGATTGGCAGATGAGATGACTCGTTCTATATTACCAGGAAGCTTCGTTTGACCGG
>Ga0209961_1000071_pt1 | contig 38823 bp, 37 predicted proteins | sample SalPonA_B_H2O_MG_FD_185719 | JGI IMG/M metagenome (GOLD analysis project Ga0209961, IMG submission 185719) | Water microbial communities from South San Francisco under conditions of wetland restoration - Salt Pond MetaG R2A_B_H2O_MG (SPAdes)... | ecosystem: Environmental > Aquatic > Non-marine... | reverse complement strand
TTGCTGAGACTTTACTCGCAAACAATGGTTTACTACAATTGTGGTAGTTCAGTGGAGATTAAATTATGAGTGTATCCGTAAGATTAGATGATGAATTAGTCAATCAGGCGAGAACTGCAGCTAAAGCCGAATTTCGCACCGTCCAAGGCCAGCTTGAGTTTTGGGCGAAGGTTGGGCGGGCTGCTCTCGATAATCCTGATTTGCCTGCCGAATTTATAGCTGAATCTCTTATATCCATGTCAGAGCAACGAGAAGACGCCACACCTTTTTCTCCAGCTTCACAACAATGAGTTGGCAGATTCTTCAAACACGACGTTTTGCGCGGGCGTATAAAAAGCTTAAGCCAAATATCGTTGCGGATGTCGATGCAGCTGTAGCCGAAATTTCGGTATCGCCTGAGGTAGGCGAGTTGAAGAAGGGTGACCTTGCCACTTTACGTGTATACAAATTCCACAGTGCTGGGCAACTTTATTTGCTTGGTTACACGTTAGATGACGTTCCACGTCTAGTTTATCTTGAAGCTATCGGGCCCCACGAGAACTTTTACAGAGATCTGAAGCGCTAGTTGATCCAATGTACGAATGACCGATTTAAGTGATGTTGATCGTTCTAGAATATGAGAGGTACGAGAAGGGGAGGTCCCTTCTCTGCAATTTAGCACGCTAGCTTAGTTTCATCGTGTAAGGATGTAACTGCTTGTCTGGCGTTGTGCACTGCTCCATCGATATAGCCTATTTCACGGCAATCGCCGACCGAGACCACATCAAAGCCCGCCGCAGCAATACTGTCAGCCAGGGTTGAATTGGTTTGAGCGCCCTGGGCGATAATGGCCTGATCAACGTCTAAAGAAATATCTTGCCCATTGTGATGATAGAACACTTTGCCATCAGCAAATTTTTTGACATGGGCTTGTGTAATGAGTTCACAGCCGTGCTCTTTCAACAAGTGTATGACCCGCATCCTTCTTACAATACTTAATTCGGGCCCAAGGTCGTGACTAGGCTCAAGCAAAGTGACTTTTCTGCCGCGTTCTATAAGCAGTTCAGCAATTTCGACACCCACCAAGCCACCGCCAACAATGGCAATATTCTTGCCGAGCGGCATCCAGAGCTTACTCAGCTGCCGAACCAGTCCAATATTATCGGTGATGCCAAATAGCATGGCGGATTTAACCATCAGTTGCTTCCACAGAGGTAACTTGCGCATACCTCGGTCATCACCGCCAATGAGTAGGCCTCGCATCTCTTCTCCATCGAAAACAAATTTAGCGTCTTTGCCTTCAATATTGGGAGGGTGCCGATTTGCTCCAACGGCGACCACGACATGGTCGGGATTGAGCTGTTTTAAAAGCTCAGGCGTAGCCGCTGTCCCCATGTTGACCTGCACGCCAAGTTGATTCATGCGGTGCTTGTGGTAGTCAATTAAGCGACCGTTGGGCTCGTAGGCTAGTGCAGCGATTCGTGCGGTACCGCCTAATTGTTTTGACTTTTCAAGCAGGGTGACACGATGCCCGGCTTCGGCGAGGGCACACGCACTTTCCATGCCTCCGGGTCCACCACCAATCACGACAAAATGTTTTTTGTCGCTAGCAATAATGTCGGGTTCGGATTCACGACCTACAGCTGGGTTTACAGCACAACACAGTGGCTGGTTGACAAAGATTTGGCTGACACAAATATAACAATATATGCAGGGCCGAATACCTTCCACATTACCTTGGATATACTTGTTGGGAAGCTCAGGATCGGCCAGTAATTTTCGGCCCATCGCTAGCATGTCGAAGTCGCCCTGCGAAATGTGCTTTTCGGCACCGTCTAGCTCGATGCGTCCAACGGCAATCACCGGTATCTTGACCGCTTTCTTGGCGGCGATAGCGAATGGTATATAGCCATTGGGTTTGTGGACCAATGGGCCCTCGGTAAAGGCAATAGCCTGTAAGTTATTTCCGTAAGCGCTGACATCTATCGATGCAGCCCCGGCAGCTTCGGCCAATTTTGCGACTTCCACGAAATCCTTGGGTTCAATGCCGCCATCAATGCGGTATTCCATGGCATCTAGCCTTACGAGTACAGGCAGTCTATCGCTGCAGGCTGCTCGGGTGGCTTGAATAATTTCTACCAGAAGGCGAGCTCTATTTTCTAAACTACCGCCGTATTCATCTTCTCGGTGGTTGGTGGCTGGTGAAAGGAAGTTCGCAATCAAATAACCGTGGCCAGCATGGATTTCGATCGCATCGAAGCCAGCTTTTTCAGCTCGTACCGCTGCCTCGGCAAATTGTTTGATTAATGTATCGATTTCTTGTTTGTCGATGGGGTGGTATTGCGGGCCCTTGCCATCGGGACCAGCCATTTTGATGAAATTGCCCATCTCTTCACGGGTTAGCAGGTCCATCATGTTGGTGCGACCGCGTTTGGGCATTGAGGCTACCCACATTGGCCGGCCGGCCACCGTGTCTTCTTGGGCAACTTTACCACTGTGGTTGAGTTGTGCGGCTATTTTGCAGCCGTGGGCGTGTACTCGATCGGTCAGTTCTTTTAGGCCTGGAATGAATCGATCCTCAGAAAATCCAACCATATTAGGCATTGAACAGCCCGCTGGATAAGCGACGGAGGTCGTTTCAAGAATGATTAGGCCGCAACCACCTTTGGCGCGGGCCTCATAATAGGCTTGGATTTTTTCGCCACAGCTGCCGTCGGTATGAGCAAAATTCGATCCCATCGCCGCTAGTACAAAGCGGTTTTTGACGGACATCGCGCCTATTTGGATCGGGGTGTTTAGCATGCCTGACATACTAATTATCAGCCTGTACAGGTTGGCGTAATCCTAAAAGTATCATGGGCGTGGTAAGAAGAGCTGCCAATATGCCGGCCCAGACACCCTTAAATACGGCATATTCAGCGGCCGTAAATAAGTCAATTTGTGCTGCGAAAAGCAAGGCCAAAAGCGTTGGTGCAAATACCAACATGCCGATTAAGCCGAACAGAATAGCGTTGAGCCACAATTTGTTGGGAAAACGGGAGACAAAATCATACATATAATGTGGCGCTACCGAGCTTGGCATCCATGGGGCAGCTTTGCCTTTGCGCATTTTTACTTTTTGTAGTGGAACAAGAATAAGGGTCACGATCCAGGGCAGTATGAATGCGGTGGCAAGGATGTCGACACCAAAACTGTGAGCACCCCAAAACGGCATATCACCTTTGTCTTTAATGAGATACCAACAAGCTAATCCATTGAAGAAGGCGTTGGATAATCCATTTGTAGTAACTTCTTTGCTAAGGTAGCCCTTGTAGTCATTCGGGAACATGTCGATACTCCTATTCATAGTCAACTTACTTTACTGTTTGTTGGGTATTTTGAAAGGGCATCAAAAGCCGATTTAATTGACAAAAACTCTCGCCATAATTACAGCAAATGAGGGGTGTCGTAATGCAAGATATTAAAATCGCCGTTTCGAGCTTTCACAAGTTGCTCGATTACTTAGAAAGCCTGGGTTTCGATGCTGAAGAGGTTGCGACATCCGCCGAGATTAATGTTGCTCAGCTTTATGCTATGCCAGCGGAAGATCAGTTGTCGGCTCGCCTCTATGCCAAGTTGTACCGTCATGCTGTCAGTAAAATGCAGCGAGTTCATCCCCACATCCCGTGGGCCGCGGGCCTGGGTACCGATGCCTTTGATATGCTTTGTTACAGCATCATGGGTTGCCATACTTTGGGTGAGGCGCTGGAACGAGCCGAGCGATTTGAGCGTTTATTGCGCCCGTTGTCTGGCCGAAGTTTCTCGCTTCATATTGATGATGAGCGGGTTTGCTTTGATTACCAGCTCGACATTGATAATGTGGCGGCTTTATTTGCACCCCAACAGTGGTCGAGAGCCGATACTTATCAGACGGTTGCGGTAGCCTCTGGATTAGTGGTGTGGCATGCATTTTGTGGTTGGTTGGTTGGCCACTCACTGGATAGTTCTACCATTGAAGTATCACGCCCTTCGATAGGGAACGCCTATCAAGAAAGTTTGGCGCAATGCACCGGTGGAGAAGTGATCTTTGATGCGCCTTGTAACCGACTCACCTTTCCACGTCAGTGCCTCGATTATCGTGTGGTTCAGGATCAGGCTTCACTGCAACAATTTTTAGACATGGCCGTTTATCAATTGAGTTTGATTGAGAGGCAGCCCAGTTCAATTGCCGATGCGATAAAGCAATTGATTGGTTCTGATATTAAGACGGGGATGCCTTCGTTTACAGACATTGCTGAGCGATTACATCTGTCTGAGTCCAGTTTGCGGCGGCGTTTGCTTAAAGAGCAAACCAGTTTTCAAATGATAAAAGATCAAGTGCGATGTGATTTAGCCATGAATCTGTTGCAAGATGGCACGATGAAAATCAACGATATTGCTGAAAACTTGGGATTTGGTGAGCCTAGTTCTTTCGTGCGATCCTTTCGCAACTGGACGGGCATGACACCTAAGAGTTACCGCAATGCACAGCGGCAAAAAACAGCGGCCTCTTTTGAAAAAGCGTGAACTCTTTCGCCATATGATTTGAAGGCTTTCACTCTTTAGATCTTTACCGATTGGTCATAATTTATACAAAAATAATAACATGAGAAATGCGTATGACGGGTGTTTATCGTTCTATAGAGCGTTTGATATATCAGTATGCTAGCCTCATCGATGCCGGTGATTTTGAAGCGGTGGGTGGATTATTCTCATCGGCGTCTTTGATTTACATGCCGCTTGGCCGCCCCATTTTAGGTCGAGATAAAATCTCTCAGCATTTTCGGCAACAAATTATTATCTACCCCGAAACTGGGACGCCGTGCACCTTGCATCAAGTGAGTAATCTCATCATTGATATTGATTCGGTCAACCAGACGGCGGTGGCAAACTCTATTTACACTGCTTGGCAGTGTTTGCCAGATAGTGAGCCAAAACTCCTATCGATGGGTCGTTACGGCGATCGTTTCAAACTCATCGATGGCGTTTGGTGTTTTACTGAGCGGAAAGTTTCTCCGATGTATTTTGGGGATTTAACAGGGCATCTGCGTGGGGCTGAGAAGTGGCAGCAGGCGCCTCACTACCTTGTAAAATAAGCAGTAAGGCGACTGAAAGATGGCTTAGATGTTCTCAGGCCGGAACATCGCATCGTGGCCGCCATCAATGAACAACACTGATCCTGCAATAAAGCTACTATTGGGTCCTAGTAAAAAATCTACCGCATCCGCAATGTCGGCGGGTGTGCCTGCCCGGCCACAGGGAATAGAGGCAACAAACTGACGAATTGCATCTCCGTATTGTGCGTCTTGCGCCACGGCTTGGGTCATTGGAGTGTCGATATACCCTGGTGCCACGGCGTTGATGTTGATGCCACGACGGGCAAGTGCGGGAGCTTGTCTGCGCATCCATCTAGCGACTGCCTGTTTGCTGCCACTGTAGCAATCGTGGCCGGAAAGTTCAGAGAGTAATGCATCAATACTTTGCCAATCATCTGCCAATAGATGATCAACAACAGCAGGTTTACTGCACATCGGGGCTGAGTTGGAGGATACAACAACGATACGCGCACCAGCAGACAGACTACTCTCTAGCCCGTTAATAATATCAAGCGTCCCTAGGTAGTTAATTTCCAGTAACTTGCGTTTATCAGGGAAATGGGATGCGACCCCTGCACAGGTAATAACTCCAGCTATCGGCGTCGAATCAGCTAAAACATCTTTAACCGCTTGGGCTGTTGCCTCTCGATCAGACAGGTCGACACATATGTCGGCATCGCGGATATCCATGACGGTTAGCTGATGCCCTTGATCTAAAAGTCTTTGTTTGATTTCGGCGCCAATTCCGGTGGCACCTCCGGTCATTACGTAGCGAGCCATGTTTTCTCCTTAGCCTCTGGCGATAACTTCTTCGATAGCGCTGCCAGGAAGAGCCTGCATACCGCCATCAATTTCTAACACTTTACCGCTAACGAATTTGCTGGCATCAGAAGCCATATAAAGTACACCTAAGGCGATATCTTCTGGGTCTCCCATGCGTTGAAGGGGGATCCAGCGTGTAGTGGCGGCCAACATTTTAGGGTCACTCTTAATAAAAGCCGTACTTGGGGTGTCGATGGCCCCAGGTGCCACGGCGTTGACACGAATACTGGGGGCCAGTTCATAAGACAGAATTTTAGTCATCTGATTCATACCGGCTTTGGCGGCGCCGTATGCAGCAAACCGTTTGTCGACCATCCAACTGAGTGCGGAAGAAACATTGACTATATTACCGCAGCTACTTGCTTTTAAGAGCGGCAGCATTAAATGGGTAAGTGTATATGCCGAGGTTAGATTGATATCTACCGTGTGTTGGAAACGAGCCATATCGACGGATTTAAGCGAGCCGTAACCTTTGCCGGGAGCCCCCGCATTATTGACCAGAATATCGCAGCGTCCGATGTCATTGGTAATACCATCAACCAGTGCGCGCATTTGTTCTTCGCTAGTCACATCGCACGTCATGGCATAGGCATTGACGCCAAAAGTCCGCGCTTTTTCGGCAACAGCCTCTAGCTCATCGCCACTGCGTGCTACGCAGATCACGTCGGCACCCATTTCTGCGAATGTTGTGGCGATGGCTGCCCCAATACCTTTGCCAGCCCCAGTGATTAAGGCTACTCGGCCGCGCAATGAAAAGCGATCAAGAATCATATTTTGTATTCCGTGTTGGTTATTTCAATTCAGAGTAGCGGCTAACGGCACGCGCGTCATAACCTATTTAGAGTATAGATTGAATGCTTATTTAGTTCGGTGCTGTGCAATTTTACGGCATACTCTCATATAACAACGATTGAGGTTTAATATGCTCTTAAAAGACAAAGTTGCATTAGTGACAGGTGCTGGTGTTGGTATTGGCCGTGCAATAGCCATGGCCTGTGCACGTGAGGGTGCAAAGGTGGTTGTGGCAGACTTTAATGAAACCACGGGACATGAAGCCGTGGCGCTAATTAAGTCGGCGGGTGGAGAGGCTGCGTTTGTTCAGGCAGATGTCAGCGACGAGCAACAAGTGGCCAATATGGTCAGTTTTTGTATCGCCACTTTTGGCGGTTTAGATGTGGCCTGTAATAGTGCCGCCGTCAGCCGGGGCTCGGGCCCTATCCATCAGTTTGAGCGCAAAGTTTTCGACGACACGCTTGAAATGTGTTTAACCAACACTTTCTTGTGCCAGAAATATCAAGTGGAGCACATGCTGACTAAGGGCTTTGGCAGTATTGTTAATATTTCATCCAACGCATCGTTGAAAGGTCAGCCCTACAATACGGCTTATGCGGCCGCTAAAGCTGGCGTTAATACCCTCACTATGAGTTCTGCCGCAGAGTATGGCAGTAAGGGTATTAGAATTAATGCTGTTTCCCCGGGGGTGATTCGTACCCCTGGCGTTGAAAAATACTTTGAAGAGCAGCCTAAAATCGCTGAAGGTCTCAAGCGAAGTGCGGTCATGAACCGTATTGGTGAGCCTGAAGAGATTGCCGAGGCTGTTGTTTTTTTACTTTCTGATAGAGCGTCTTTCATCACAGGTCAAATTTTATCTGTTGATGGCGGCCAAGCCGTTCGCTAATCCAGTAGGAGTTTTTATGATCATTGCGTCTGATAAACCTCGCATTCCATTGCCTATGCCATCGGGCTGGTTTCACGTACTTTACTCGTCTGAGCTAGCGGTAGGTGAGTCGAAGCCATTGACCTATTTTGGGCAAGAGTTGGTAGTTTTTAGAACGGAGTCGGGGGTGGCGAAAGTCGTTGATGCTTATTGCCCCCACATGGGTGCGCACTTAGGTTATGGCATCCGCGATCAGGCCGGTAAAGGTTCCTCGGTTGTGGGCGAAAGTATTGTTTGTCCTTTTCACGGTTGGGCTTTTAATGGTGAGGGGCAATGCACCGATGTCCCCTATGCGAAAAATTTGCCCCCTCGCGTCGCGCGCGGTGAACAAGTGTTAGGCTGTTGGCCGGTACAAGAAGTTAACGGTAGTATTTTAGTGTGGTACCACCCTCATAAAGCGTCCCCATCATTCCAGCCAGAGGCTGTTCCTGAATTATCTGAGCAGGCCGAAGAGTGGGGTGAACCGACGGTTTATCGCTGGGATATCAATACGCACATGCAGGAAATTGGTGAAAACGCTGTTGATCCAGCGCACTTTATGTTTGTCCACGGTACTTCCGACATACCTATGGCAGAAGAACTGTCGTTCGAAGAGCACAAGCGTCGTGGCTTTTTGAAAACTAACCAGCCCACTCCCCGTGGTAACGTCGAAGGCAGTATTGAAAACGCTAATATTGGGCCAGGCTTATCGGTTGTGCGTTTCAAAGGTCTGTGCGACACCGTGCTGTTGGCGAATGTGACCCCGGTGACGACTGAGCACACGATCGCGCACTATGCTTTCTATCAGCGTAAGGCAGATATTGGCGGACCACTAGGTCGTGTTGGCGAGGCCATTATTAAAAATATCGCCCAGCAAATGGAAGAGGATCGCATTATTTGGGATCGTAAAAGATATTACGAAAAGCCCATGTTGTGTGATGGAGATGGTCCCTTTGCTAAGTTTCGTAAGTGGTACGCTCAGTTCTTAATTGAATAGTGTTATACGCGTTGAAAAACCGTCCAGTAGGGCGGTTTTTTTTGTGTTTTTATAATGCATCTGGATGAAGTTTTAGCGCCTGTGACTCCCTACACTCAATAGACCTACATGGAGGGTACACAATGTATAAAACCAATAAATCATTACTATCAATGGCGGTTGCCGCTGCAACGTTAAGTTCTCTGCCCGTTACGGCAGCTACCCTAGAAGAAGTGTTAGTGACTGCCCAAAAACGAGAGCAAAGCCTGCAGGATATTCCTGTTTCTGTCGCGGCTTTTGATGCTCAAGCTATTCGTCAGCAGGGTATTGCCGATGTCGAAGACATTAGCCAATACGTGCCCAACGTTCAAATTGCTGAATCGCCCGGCGGAAGTACTGGTGCGACTATCGGTATTCGTGGCTCGGTGACGATTAATCCCGCGGTGACATGGGAGCCTACCGTAGGTATTTACCTAGATGGCGTATTTATCGCTAAGAATGTTGGTGGCATTTTTGAAGTGGCGGATCTTGAGCGTGTCGAAGTTTTGCGTGGTCCGCAGGGAACACTTTATGGCAAAAACACCGTCGGCGGGGCCATTAATTTAATATCAAAACAGCCCGCAGAAGAAGCTTCTATGCGCCTTTTGGCAGGTGTTGGCAACTTCGGCGCCAGCCATGTTGGCGTTAAGGCAGACACTGGCCGCATGGGCAACGCTAAATTCTCATTATCCTATTTGAAACGCGACCGTGATGGCTTTGACGATAACTTTGCCACTGGTGAACAGTTTAAATCAGTGGATGCCGAGAGCGGCCGTATTGCCGCGCTATTTGATGTGAGTGAGGATACCGAAGTTATCTATAGCTATGACTGGAGCGATGCGGATAATCTTCCTTCCATGCCGCAGGTGGTTCCAACGCCGGTTTATGAGCGGCCTGATGGTATCGCCCTTGATGGTGCCAAATTTGATTTGTCATCCACCAAAGGCCACAGTCTAACGATTTCTTCACGCTTGTCTGAGCAATGGGAATTTAAATCGATTACGGCTAAACGAGACATGACGTTTGATGACGCACTCGACTTGGATGGAGCGCCAATGACGTTCTTTCATACTGAACGACACGTTGATCACAGCCAGCTATCGCAAGAGTTCCAATGGCTCGGGCAAACCGATAATGCCTACTTTGTATTAGGTGCATTTTATTTCAACGAGGATGCTGATGCTGATAACCCCTATGATTTTGGCCTCGGTTTCCCTATTCGCAACTTCTACGGCGTTGAGTCGACATCTACGGCGCTATTTGGTCAAGTGGATTGGCGTTTAGACGAGCAGTGGTCAGTGATTGCTGGCTTGCGTTACACCCAAGAAGACAAAGACTTTTATATTTCGCACCCCGACGATTTTGTACAGCCGTTTACCACTGAGTCGAGTGATAGCTGGTCCAATACCTCGCCATCATTGACCGTGCAATACCAGTTTGGTGACGATAGTAACGCTTATTTGCGTTTGGCGCAGGGTTGGAAGTCAGGTGGCTTTAATGGAGAGTCAGAAAATCTAGCGGTAGCGCAAACGCCTTACGACGAAGAAAAAGTGACTTCGGTTGAGTTGGGAATCAAATCCACCGTGGCTGACAATATTCGGTTGAATGCTGCGGTCTTTAATAACGACATCAAAGATTTACAGTTGTCGGAATTTTTGGGGGCCAGTGGCTACTCGCAAATTACCAATGCTGGCCAAGCGACCATCAAAGGTGCGGAGATAGAGGTTGTTGCTGCGTTAAGCGAAGAGCTTACGGTAAACGCCAACTATGGCTACTTAGATCCTAAGTACGACAGCTTTATTCAGTATGGTTTTGAAATGAAGGATATGGCTGCCTTCCCCTATGCACCTGAAAATACTTATAGTGTTGGCGCCAATTATCAGAGTGGTTCTTGGTCGGCGAGAATCGATTACAGTTTTGTGGATGACCATGTGCTGTATTACGACCAGGCATCGGCGGATGCTACTAAGGTAAAAGCCTATGGTTTGCTCAATGCTCGAGTGAGTCTGGCGGATATTGAAGTGGGTGATAGTCGTTTAGCGTTGTCGTTGTGGGGTAAAAACCTGACTGATGAAGAATACTACATCAATGGTATCCCCTTGGGAGCCGTGGCGTTAAACTATTTCGGCGATCCTAGAACGGTCGGTATTGATGCGACCTTAACGCTTTTCTAGTCCTCGCTGGCTCGCGTCAAGCCCACCTTATTTGGTGGGCTTTTTTTTTGCGTAAAAGGCATTTAGGTACAAGTTTTACGTGAAATACTTGGTGGTATTTAGAATACCTAGTGGTTCATTATTGAAAAAAATGCCTTTTCATAAAGTCCATCATTGCGGCGCTAGATATTTCGTCGCTTTTTTTGTCGCGGCCAATAATATAACCATTGCCTAGACATTGCGGTGCAGTTAGATGGACGCTTACCCGGTTGTAGGCCAATTCTTCGCGGCTGGCATCGGGCCCTGGAAACTCTATCGCTTCGCCGTTTATGGTAGGAATAGCATCGTTGGTATAAGAGAATTCACAACCGCGAACAAAGGCGTAGTCATATTCTTGTCGCGGCATTTCATTTTCCCATGCGTGTCCGGCGCCTTCGATAACGATATCTTCGACTTCGCTACCACCTGCCATCAAGCGCTGGTGTAACTCGGCGCAATGCGCGGGGTCAACACTGTTATCTTCGGTACCGTAAATAGCCATATAGGGCGCACCGGTGGTGATTTCGCTGCCGGTGGTTTGAAAGCAAGGCCCATAAAGGCTGATGTGCAGTGCAAAGGGAGGATAATTGGGTGCTATTGCCTGCTGTAATCGGGGGTCAAGTGCATAGCGAGTGGCCATGCCGCCGTAGGAGTAACCGGTTACGCCAATTCGGTTGGCGTCGATGGCGGGATGATCGGCTAATAATTTGAGTGCGGAGAAGGCATCGGTGACAATATCGATGTCGGAGGCAGACAGTGTTTTATTGATATATTTGGTCTCAGGAGTGACGCCTCTTACGCTGTAGTAATCTATCACAAACGCTGCAATACCTTCACTGGCAAACCACTCGGCATAGCGAAATTCTCGATCCTGCCTCAGTCCACCACTACCGTGCAAAATAATCATTGCCGGTACGGGTGAGTTTGAATTTGCTCCCTCGGGTAAATAGAGTGTTCCCATGCCTGTGGTATCGACACTTTGGTCTAGTCTGAATAGCGCATTTTGAAGCGAGTAAGGGCTTTTTGAGGGGAAGTACAACACCCCTTGCTGGTCTTCTGATAGTTCAGCTAGTGGCTCGGGCAGATCGGGTATCTCGGGAACGGCAACCGAATTGACCCAAGGCAAGCCAACGCCGGCATACTCATATTGAATGTAGGCAATGCCCCCACCAAGCGTAACTGCACCGGCCAGTAATAGGCCGAAAAAGATTTTTTTTATCATTGGGACCTCTTAAGATTATTGATAAATAGTGCTTCGGCACTGGACACTAGGGTATCGCCGACGTGGCATTCGCCCATCACATAGACTTTGTTGCCTTCAACTCGATCTAGCCAAGCGGTGAAACAAATATTCTGTTGCAGTGGAGTTGGGGCGATGTAGCGGGTATTCAATTGCGCGGTAGGGCCGCCATAGCCATGGTGGACCACGGCTGCAGCCAGAACACAATCGTAAATGCCCGCGATCATGCCGCCGTGGACACAGCCTTTTGGGCCCTCGTGGGTGAGACCAAAGCTTGCTTCGGCATAGATTGTGTCGTTTTCAATTCGGTAGTGAAGCTGTGGAGTTATCGGGTTGTGACTACCGCCAAAAGGTGCGTAGGGTTGCAGCCCCTCGCGGCGATGAAGCTGTTTTAGCGGAGTAAAATATTCGCGTAAACGATGCTGCGAGTGCTGTTCAAACTTGCTAGCTAACTGGGCGGTAATTTGGGCTATTTCATGCAATGCTTGGCTATCGCTATTTAACGTGATAGCCAATTCATTGAGCTGTCTCAGTTGGTCTACAACCGCGCGGTGAGCATTGATGTGCTCTTCATCGGTCTCACATTGGAACAGGTAGTTTGCTTTCATGCGGTCATCCAAGCTGAAAAGGCTATTTCAGCTTAGAGTGACAACAGTCGCTACGTCCGAATGGTCTAACCGAGCTTACATTGCCACTCGAGTTAACAGGCGACCAAAGCGTTCTTTACCAAGATTTTCGGTGGGCTCATCGTGCTGCCATGCTATCTTGCCACCAATAATCACTAGGTCAACGACGCCTTCACTACGGTTGACTAACTGCTCGTGGCCAATCTCTTCGCGGTTTATTCGCTTGGCGCTACTTTCACCGTCGTAGTGAGCGAGTTTTTCTGGGTCGATCAGAATGATGTCCGCTGCTGCGCCAATATCAACGGTGCCACCATCAACGCCAAATAACTCAGCGGCATCTACGGTAAGTCGTTTCACCATATAGCTGACATCTCGTTCACCGCCACTTGATGCCAGTTTTAAGCTGCGTAGATTGACGTCGTAGAACGCCATATTGGTTAAATGAGCGCCACTGTCGTTAAAGCCAGGGATGAATAATGGCTCCATCAATAGCTCACGGACCGTTTTTAAATCTTCGTTAGCGGTGACCGTGGACCAAGATAATTTGATATCAAAGCTGCGAAGCATTTGCAGCATAAAGTCGGCTTCGTCTTCAATATGAGCGAAATCCACCGAAATGAGCTTGGCTTCGGTCTTATTTTGCGCAGCAATTTGGCCTCCTTGGATAGCTTTAACACGTTTGAAAACGGCATCAAAAGTCCATCCTTCCCAGTGTTTTAGCGGGCAGCGTTCAACGGTCATTTTTGCCATATCACGATGGAAGGCATAATCTTCTAGGTTGATCAGGCGTTTGAGACGATCTATGCCAAAACCTTGTTTACCTTTAAGCCACATGGCTTTGAAGGCGGCGATAAAGTCTGGGTCGTTCATAATGGCGAGGCGACCCTCTTTGTCTTCCAGGTCAGTCTCGTTCAAACGACGCAGCTCAGGAATTTCCTCCGCTAAGGGGGTAATGGCACCGTCTGACCACGTTTTAAAACGCGCACCGAGTGCCTGCATATGGAAATTGCCCCGAAAAATTGCACTATTTAGCATGTGGGCTAGCACTTTAATCATGCCCAAAAGCTTCCAGTTATTACTGATTTTCATTGCCGCAACAACGGTGGTTTTAAGGGGCTTGCCGTGCAGAAGGCCGCTCGTTAATAGCATGGTTTTTAACGTGCCGAGCACACTATCTTTGGGCGGAGTCGCTTGCCAAATAGCCCCTGCATCTCGCACAACCTTGGTCAGTGACTTGAGCTCGTCATATTTTGCAAATTGGGTAGGAATGGTTCGCTCTGTGTAAGGTTGATTGGCCAGGTAGTGAAAGGGCAATGCATCGGTAGAGAATCCTGCGTAGCCAGCATCTAGCGCTTCTTTTAATTGAGTGCACATGCTGTTGAGTTCGCTGCTGGTAGGCTCACGACTAATACTGGCTTCAAACCCCATGGCTTCAATTCGCATCATTGAGTGGGGCATCATGGTGACGACATTGGGGCCCAAGTTAAGCGATGCCAGGTGGTCTAGGTAATCTTTAGGTGTGGACCAGGTCACTTTATCAGCTACTGCTTTTAAAACATTTTTGGGAATGTTCTCAACGCGGGCATAGCAGCTCACAATGGGGTCATGATCGTTTTTGCGTTGGTTGCCATAGGCTAGACCAAGGCTACAGTTGGCAATAACTACTGTGGTGGTGCCGTGGCGAGTTGACTCGGGTAAATCAGGGGCGACTTCTAATTCCAAGTCATAGTGTGTATGAATGTCGAACAAGCCGGGCATTAACCACATGCCGTCTGCATCAAAAACTTGGGTATTTTCACCGGCGCTAAGTTCAGCGCCCCGTGCAATTATTTTGCCGTCGGCGATGGCAACGTCTTGTACGATAGGCAATTCACCGCGATTAAATACTTTGGCATTTTTGATCAGTATGTCGATATGTTGCATGAGCTCTCCCCTGTTATTTGCTGCCAATATAAAACATTTTTAACACCATATGGATGTTAAAAATGGTCACTTATTAGCCACCCAGATTGGCAGTTTTTTGTTGGCCATTATGCCTTTGAGTTCGGCGTAAGCCGGTAGGCCACGCTTATCGTAGACGCCAAAATCTTCCCCAATGATTAGGGGTTGTAAATAGCGTCTTGCTTCAGCGGTGATATGCATGCCGTCTTCACTTATAAAATTTGCAGGTAGTTTTCTTTCAAGTGTAGCAATACCCTCTAAACCAATCGTTTCACAATGCCAGCGGTAGGGTTCGTCACTGTCCCTTACAATATTGACCATGGCGCCATTGACGCCATTGAGCGCTGCTTCAACCGCGTGAACACCCACTTGATAAGCCTGTGCGACGTCTGTGGCAGAGGCCATATGCCTGGCGGCGCGCTGAAGGTAATCGGCAACAGCATAGTGAGTTTTTAATCCTGTATGAGCAATCACAAGTTTGGCTAGTTTGGGCCCAACGCCTCCTAGTTGATGATCACCAGCTTCGTCGGCACTATCTGAGGCTGATAGGAAACGGCCATTTTCATCGCATACGCCCTCTGAGGCTACGACACAGCAAAAACCATGTCGTGCCACGACGAGGTTCACGCTGGCAATAAATTTTTCCAGGTTAAATGCTACTTCTGGGAATAAGATAATATGTGGTGGCTGTTCTTGATTTTGCTGTGCTAGTGCGCTTGCGGCGGCTATCCAGCCTGCATTACGCCCCATCACTTCAAGGATAAATACCTTAGTGGATGAGCTCGCCATTGACGCGATGTCGTGGCCAGTTTCTCGAGTGGCGGTGGCCACATATTTGGCGACAGAGCCAAATCCAGGGCAGCAGTCAGTGCCGATAATATCGTTGTCGATGGTTTTGGGAATATGGATGGCTTGTATGGGGTATCCCATGTCGTGGCTAATAGCTGCAATTTTTTCGCAGGTGTCCGCCGACCCGTTACCGCCGTTATAGAAAAAATAGCCGATGTTATGCGCTTTAAACACATCGATTAGCCGAGTGTATGCCGCAGGATCATGTTGTTGGCTATGCAGCACGTAGCGACTTGAACCAAAGGCGCCACCGGGTGTCTGACGCAGGGCTGATATGGTAGCTTCAGTCTCGTATTGCGTGTCGATAAGGTCTTCGTTCAACACGCCTAGAATGCCATTGTGGGCAGCGTATACTGTTCCGATTCGGTCACTGTAGCGTCTGGCAGTTTCTATAACGCCACAAGCGGAGGCGTTAATGACAGAGGTCACGCCGCCGCTTTGGGCGTAAATGGCGTTGACGGGCAATTTTTGCATGGTAGTTGATTCCATTTGGCGTGCCAGTGTTATGAATATGCATGCTAGAATATAGCTAAATTTTTCGGGACACCTATGAATATACATATTTTGGGTATTTGTGGCACCTTTATGGGAAGCCTTGCACTACTGGCGAGGCAGCTAGGCCACGTAGTCACAGGATGCGATGCTAACGTATATCCTCCTATGAGCACGCAGTTGCAATCTGCAGGGATCACCCTGATAGAGGGCTATCAGCCGAGCGATTTACCCATTGCGGACATCTATCTAATAGGTAACGCCATGAGTCGTGGTAATCCTGCCGTGGAATATATCCTCGATCAAAACCTTCCTTACTCCTCAGGTCCGCAGTGGCTGGGGGAGCATTTATTAAGGAATAAATGGGTGCTTGCCGTTGCTGGTACTCACGGTAAAACCACCACGGCAACCATGCTTGCCAAAATTTTGGATGATGCTGGACTGGCGCCGGGATTTTTAATCGGCGGTGTTCCGAAAGATTTTGAGGAGTCGGCTCGTTTAGGCGATACCGATTTTTTTGTGATTGAGGCGGACGAATACGACACGGCATTTTTTGATAAGCGTTCGAAGTTTATCCACTACCATGCTCGCAGCCTTATCTTAAATAACCTTGAATTTGATCATGCCGATATCTTTCGTGATTTGGAGGCCATAAAAGCTCAATTTCAGCATCTAATTAAAACGCTTCCCAGTGGGGCAAGAATTCTCTACAACGGCGTTGATGCCAATATTGTGGATGTCGTGGCGCGTGGTTGTTGGTCTGAGTCTGAAGCTATTGGCACTAGCCATCATTTACATGCACAAGATATTGCCGATGATGGCAGCAGCTTTACACTGGTGTTGGGTGAAGAGCGCGCACAAGTGACCTGGGGTATGTCGGGTATGCACAATGTGAGCAACGCGCTGCACGCGGTTGCAGCGGCTCGCCATGTGGGCATTACACTCCAAGTTAGCGCTGAATCGCTCAGTCAATTTGGTGGAGTCAAACGTCGCATGGAATTTAGAGGGGAGTGCGCAGGGGTATCGGTTTACGATGACTTTGCCCATCATCCTACGGCCATTGCGACCACTTTGGCGGGTGCAAAAAATAAGTTTTGTGGGCAAGGTGAGAGACTTATTGCTGTCTTGGAGCCTCGTTCTAATACCATGAAAATGGGCTGCCATCAGCAAGTACTTCGCGAGGCATTGTCCCTCGCTGATGAAGTATATGCTCTTCAGGTCCCGGGTATTACATGGGATGTGCGTGAAGCGTTGGGTCATAGCGCTCACGTATTGGATAATGTCCCTGCCATGGTCGAAAAAATAGTGGCTAATCATCACCGTGGAGATCAGGTGGTAGTCATGAGTAACGGCGCTTTTGGTGCCATTCACCAGCGCTTGCTCGATGCTCTCGCTGAATAAGGATTAGTATGCAATTGTTGATTGGTTTATATCGTCAGATAATCATTCGCCAAGCAGGCATTACCATGTTTGCACTTCTCTTATTGGCTGGATTTATGGCGCTGCAGGTGCCAAATATTAAGCTGGATGCAAGTTCAGACTCCTTGGTATTAGAGGGTGATAATGCCTTAGAGGTATACCGCGAAACGACGAAGACTTTTGGTTCCGATGAGTTTTTATTGGTGACGTTTAAGCCGCCAGGTGAGTTACTGAGCGATGAGAACTTGGCGACCATTGCGCGTTTGCGAGAGGATTTGATGGGCGTGGAGCAAGTCACATCGGTCGTGACGATTTTAGATGTGCCCCTGCTAGAGAGTCCTCCGTTGTCATTGACGGATTTATCGGACGATATCCATACCTTGTCTGATCCTAGCGTAGACCGTGCCCTCGCCGCTCAAGAGCTCCGCTCCAGCCCCATTTACAAAGATCTGTTGAGCAATGCTAATGGTGATATCACCATGTTGCAGGTCAATTTATATAATGACCCGCGCTACAGCCAGCTGCTCAATGCCCGAGATGATCTCAAAGCGCTTGCTAAAGAACGCCCTTTAAGTGACAGCGAAAAGAGAGCACTTGATCAAGCCATTCACGATTTCAAAGAGTTTGTGGCGGCCGCCAATGCCGAGCGAGATCAATACATAGCTGAGATTCGAACTATCTTGTCGGCTTATCGCGGCGATACACAGATTTTTCTCGGCGGAGTGCCAATGATCGCCGCCGATATGATCGACTTTATCCGCAGTGATCTGAATATTTTTGGCGTGGGACTATTTTTATTTATTGTGGTGTTGTTGGCGGTCATTTTTCATGACCTGCGTTGGGTGGTGCTGCCGCTACTTACCTGTGGTGTAACCATTGTCACTATGTTGGGGTATTTGGCGCTAGTGGACTGGCGCATGACGGTGATTTCTTCCAATTTTGTCGCCTTGCTATTAATTGTCACGCTTTCTATTTGTATTCACTTAGTCGTGCGCTATCGAGAATTACTTCAAGAGAGGCCTGACGATGACAATGCAGCGCTGGTTTTTGAAGCGATGCGCTACATGGCAAAGCCTTGTATTTATACCGCTTTAACTACCATCGTAGCTTTCGCCTCACTGGTGGTGAGTGGTATTAGGCCGGTCATTGATTTTGGTTGGATGATGACTATAGGGATTAGCCTAGCCTTGTTTATGGCGTTTACTGTATTGCCTGCTGGTATGATTTTATGGGGTAAAGGTGGTGCAGGGTACGCCGGTGGCGGTGCTCCTAGTGTGACTATTTATTTCGCGCATATCACCGATCATCTTAAAAACGGTGTCATTGTGTTGGCACTAATACTCGCGGGCGTGAGTGCCTACGGGGTTTCTGAGCTCAAAGTAGAAAATCGATTTATCGATTATTTTGATGAGTCGACTGAAATTTACCAGGGCATGGAAACGATTGATCGCGAATTTGGTGGCACTATTCCATTGGATATTTTGATTAAAACCGTGCCACTAGAGGCTATGGGTGAAGACTTATTTGCCGTAGAAGATGAGTCTTCGGGTGTTGCTCATAGTGATCCTTTCGCGGAAGTTGACCCCTTTGCTGATGCAGACCCCTTTGGCGATAGCGATCCTTTTGCAGAGGGTGAAACCGGTGAAGCCTTCGAGCAGAGTCCTTGGTTTACTGTCGATGGTTTAAGCAAGATTGAATCGGTTCACGACTATTTAGATAGCCTACCTGAAACGGGTAAGGTGCTATCGCTAGGTACCTTTTACAAAGTGGTCCGTGGCCTCGCGGGGAATGTCGACGATATTCAATTGGCTGTACTGCAGAATAGTCTGCCCGAGGAGATAGATAGCTTTTTGGTGACCCCTTATCTGGATGCCGAAAATCATACCGCTAGAATAAATTTGCGAGTCAAGGAAACTAGCCATAGCTTGCGCCGCAATGAGTTTTTGAACAATTTGCGGCAGCATCTGGTTGAAGAGATGGGTATCGCCGAAGAAGACCTGCAGTTTACCGGTATGCTGGTACTGTATAACAATATGTTACAGAGCCTCTTTCGGTCACAGATATTAACACTCGGCTTCGTATTTGTGGCTATCGTGGGTATGTTTTTGGTGTTATTTAGATCCCTGAAAATCTCTTTGATCGCCATAGCTCCGAATATTTTGGCCGCGAGTATGGTGCTGGGCTTTATGGGTATTTTGGGAATTCCACTAGATCTGATGACCATCACGATTGCAGCCATTTGCGTTGGTATTGGTGTCGATGACACGATTCACTACATCCATCGCTTCAAAACAGAGTTTGCCGTGGATGGCGACTATCGTGAAACGATGTATCGAAGTCACGCGAGTATTGGTCGTGCCATGTATTACACCTCTGCCACGATTGTCATTGGTTTTTCGGTATTAACCTTATCCAATTTCACTCCCAGTATTTATTTTGGAATTTTGACCGGTGTTGCGATGCTAGCAGCCTTGCTAGGTGCAATGACCCTTTTGCCACGTTTAATCGTATTGTTTAAACCTTTCGGGCCGGATCGTGTTTGATGGAATGTCGGCTTGGATGTGGCGCCTGCTGTATTGCACCCTCTATAAATGGCGGCATTCCCGGCATGCCAGAGGGAAAGCCGGCAGGTGAGCGCTGCATTCACTTAGACGATCAAAATTTATGCCGCTTATTTGGAATGCCTGAACGGCCCGATTTTTGTGCTGCGTTTAAGCCGCTGGTTGATGTGTGTGGCAGTGATCGTAAGCAGGCAATGCAAACATTGACATGGTTGGAGGGTGAAACCCAGCCAGACAACAACGGTTAAGGACTCCATATGAGTAATAGTACAACCATGCCGCTTTTTCCTTTGTCGGCGGTCATGTTCCCCCACGCAAGAATACCGTTGCAGATTTTTGAGCCGCGCTATATGGATATGGTTAAGGATTGCATGCGCCACGGTACACCGTTTGGCATTGTCAAATTGCTCCAAGGCTCTGAGGTCTCTGCAGTTAGCAGCACTGTGTCAACTTTTGAAACGATAGGATGTGCGGTCAATATTGTAGATTGGAATGCTTTGCCCCATGGCAGACTGGGAATTGTGGTTGAGGGCATGCAAAAGATTCAAGTGATGGAAAGCCATCGCAACGCCGCAAACCTTAACATGAGTGAAGTCATTTATTTACCTGAGGAAGAAGATTGTCAGCTGCCCGAGGAGTTTCTCCCAATGTGGGAACTGCTCGATACACTGCAAGAGCATGAAGCGATTAAGCGACTGATGCTGACTATTGATAGCCATAGCTCGATTAGTGTGGCCAATCATTTATCGGCATTGCTGCCTATAGAGGAGCAGTTCAAACAAGAGTTACTCGAGCAAACCAATCCGCTGGATCGCTTAGAGTTATTGGCAGAGATCGTCTCGGAACTCGAAGCCTAGCTACCCAGTAGCCCTTGTCGAGGTGTACAATAGACCTATTTGCACAAATAGGTCTTACATTCATGGATGTTGCACAATATATGCGCCAGCTTGGCGATCATGCCAAGCGCGCCGCAGCGGTACTAGCTAAAACTGAAACCCATCAGAAAAATGCCGCGCTAGAGGCTATCGCTGCTCAGCTTGAGCTCAATCGCGATGCCATTATGGCGGCTAACGAATTAGATCTCGAGGCCGGTCGCAATAATGGTTTAGATGAAGCTATGTTGGACCGCCTTGCGCTCACTCCTGCCCGTTTCGATGCCATGGTGGAAGGCTTGAAGCAGGTCGCCACACTCCCCGATCCCGTCGGTGAAATTACCGATATGGCCTACCGTCCATCGGGTATTCAATTAGGGAAAATGCGTGTGCCATTGGGTGTTATCGGCATTGTTTACGAATCTCGCCCTAACGTAACGATTGATGCGGCAAGTTTATGTTTGAAATCGGGTAATGCCACCATTTTGCGTGGTGGCTCAGAATCGATTCACTCTAATCGAGCTATCGCTGAAGCTATCAGCAGAGGTCTCGCCCAAGCAGGGCTTCCCGAGCAGGCCGTTCAGGTGGTGGAAACGACCGATCGCGCCGCGGTGGGAGAATTGATTACCATGAATGGTACTGTTGATGTCGTGGTGCCGCGAGGCGGAAAGGGGTTGATTGAGCGAATTAGCCGCGATGCGACAGTCAATGTGATTAAGCATCTCGACGGCATCTGTCATGTATATATTGATGCTAGTGCCGACTTGGCCAAAGCGCAGGCGGTGGCAGTAAATGCTAAAACTCATCGCTATGGCACCTGCAATACCATGGAGACGTTGTTGATCGATGCCCCCGTAGCTGCTGAGGTGTTGCCTAGCTTAGTGGCCGAGTATCAACAGCACGGTGTGGAATTGAGAGGTTGTGAGAAAGCGCTGGCGATTTGCTCAGCACTTGTGCCTGCGAGTGAAGAAGATTGGTCGACGGAGTATTTGGCGCCCATTTTGTCCATTAAGATTGTGTCCGGCCTCGATGAGGCTATTACACATATCAATGAGTATGGGTCGCACCACACGGATGCCATTATTACCGAGAATATTACCTTGGCGCGTCGTTTCCTTCGCGAAGTTGATTCATCATCGGTAATGGTTAACGCATCAACGCGCTTCGCGGATGGTTTTGAGTATGGCCTAGGTGCAGAGATCGGTATTTCAACGGATAAGATTCATGTTCGCGGACCGGTAGGCTTAGAGGGTCTAACATCGCAGAAATATGTTGTCTTTGGCGATGGGCATATTCGGCAGTAATGCAGCGTATTGGAGTATTTGGCGGTACCTTTGACCCCGTTCATAATGGGCATGTTCATACCGCTTTAGAATTGGCTGAATATATGCGGCTGGATAAGGTGCATATGGTGCCTTGTTTTCAGCCAGTGCATCGAACAACACCATCGACCCTAGCTGAGCATCGTCTAGCCATGCTCCAGGCAGCTTGTCAGGAATATTCTACTCTCGTGGCAGACGATCGTGAGTTGCGCCGAGAAGGCCCGTCTTATTCGATTGATACCATGCAAGATTTTAGGTCTCAGTTTGAGGACGCAGCTATTTTTATGGTGATGGGGGCTGACGCCTTTGAGCATTTCGGGTCATGGTATCGCGCAGATGAGTTTTTGAACTTAGTTAACATCGTGGTAGTGCATCGAGGTGGAGAGCCAGAACCCCAGGTGGCTACTTCGGCTTGGGCATCTGCACATCGCGACGTTTCGAGTGAGATTGAATGCAGCCGTGGCGCGTTGACTAGTGTACAATTAAACCCTTGGACAACATCGTCTACAGCAATTCGTAGGGCTCTTTCAACCGGGGTACAGGTTGACACCGACCTTCCGGACGCTGTGGCTCGATACATTGATTTTTACCAACTTTATAGGTGAGTGCGCCACATGGCTGCAAAAATGAGTTTTTTATCTTCAGAAGAGATCCGCGACGCGGCAGTTGAGGCAATTGAAAGCCTTAAAGGCAAGGAAATAGCGGTTTTAGACGTTCGCGAAATGACGAGCATGACCGACTACATGATTATTGTGAGTGGTACTTCAAGCCGTCATGTTAAATCTATGGCTGATAGCGTTGTAATGGAGCTTAAGAAATTAGGCGAACTGCCATTGGGTGTTGAGGGTGAAAGCGCTGGCGATTGGATTTTGGTGGATCTCGGGGGAGTTATTGTGCACGTTCAAATGCCTGAGACTCGCTCGTTTTATGATTTAGAAAAATTGTGGAGCCAGTCTCCCACGGCAAGCGCGGAGTAAATTTTGCGGCTTAAGGTCATTGCTGTCGGCACCAAAATGCCCAAATGGGTTGAAACCGGCAGCGAGGAATACACCAAACGACTGGGTGCTGATCTTCGTATTGAGTGGATCGAGTTACCACTGGGACGTCGAGGAAAAAGCGCCGATATTGCTCGGGCGATTCAAACAGAAAGCGACGCCATGCTGGCCGCTATCGGTAAAGGCGATGGCGTGGTGGCTCTAGACGTTAAGGGAAAGGCTTGGAGTACAGAAGATTTGGCAGTGCAGTTGAAGCATTGGCAAATGAGCGGTCGCAATATTTCACTGCTAATTGGTGGCCCCGACGGCCTCAGTAAAGAATGCTTGCAGCGTGCTGAGCAGCGCTGGTCGCTCTCGGCATTGACCTTTCCACACCCCTTAGTTCGCGTTATTCTTGCTGAGCAAATGTACCGAGCTTGGTCTATTAACAACAATCATCCTTATCACCGCGCTTAGCGCAATAGCCATGGAATAAAGACTGTGTGGCAACAAGAACGTCGCTACATTAAAGACCCCACCGCCGAGGCTGTCTTGTATCAAGGGCGTGCCGTATTTGCTATCGCTTTGATTGTCATCGTTTTTTTGGTGATATTTTCGCGTTATGTATACCTGCAAATTTTTCAATATCAGCGTTTCAAAACTGAGTCTGATAACAATCGTGTTCACGTTCAGTCTCTCGCACCTAAACGGGGTTTGATTTACGACCGAAAGGGCCGTTTGTTGGCTGAAAATATTTCCAGCCAGTCGTTAGTGCTTGTCCGTGAAAGGGTGCCGGATTTAGATGAAACACTGTCGCGTTTACAGTTACTGCTAGCAATTGACGATGATGATATCGAGGATTTTCGGCGGCGCCTCAAGCGGCAGCGTCCATTTGAAGAGGTGCCTCTGCTGTTTGATTTGAGTGAGCATCAAATTGCAAAGGTTGCCGTCAATATACACACGTTGCCAGGGGTGGAACTCCAGGCCCAGCTTGTCCGGTACTATCCCTATGGTGAGTTGTTTGGTCACGTGATCGGCTATGTTGGCCGTATTAATGAGCGCGAACAAAAAACGTTGGATTTAGATAATTATGCGGCGACTTACAGCATAGGTAAATTAGGTGTTGAGAAATACTATGAATCTCAGTTGCACGGTACGGTAGGCTATCAAAACGTTGAAACGGATGTGCGGGGCAGAATTCTGCGAGTGTTGGATCAAACCGACCCAACGCCGGGTAAGGATTTATATTTGCACTTAGATGTAGATATGCAAAGAGCAGGGTATGAAGCCCTCGCGGGCCGTCGCGGCTCTGTAGTGGCTATGAATGTGAAAAACGGCGGTTTGCACGCCGTGGTCAGTTCACCCAGTTATGACGGTAATTTATTCGTTAACGGAATTAGTTCTAAAGATTACGCTGCCTTGCGAGACTCGCGGGATCTGCCACTGTTCAACCGCAGTTTACAAGGCCAGTATCCTCCTGCTTCAACCGTTAAGCCTCTTATTGGAATGGCGGGTTTGCACTACGGAACCGTTACTCCAAGTACTACGGTACCCGATCCGGGTTGGTATCAGTTGCCAAACGATACTCGCTTTTATAGAGATTGGAAGCGGCAGGGACATGCTGCGAGGATTAGCTTGGCAGATGCGGTAATAGAATCTTGCGATGTCTATTTTTATGATTTGGCTTACAAATTGGGCATCGATAAAATTCACAGCTTTATGGACAGTTTTGGCTTTGGTAGACCCACCGGGGTTGACCTTACAAGCGAAAGGGGCGGCTTGATGCCCTCTCGAGAGTGGAAAAAGCGTACCCAAAACCTTCCTTGGTTTCCCGGTGAGACCCTAAATATCGGTATTGGCCAAGGCTATATGCTAGCGACACCTATGCAATTGGCTGCGGCCACCGTTGCATTAGCCAATAAGGGACAGTGGATTCAGCCTAGGGCGTTAAATAAGCTTGGCGATCGAGAGCTTTTGCCGATAAGGAGGGATACCTACGATGTTGCTCCTGCGCACTGGGATCTAATTCATTCGGCCATGTTAGATGTTACCCAGGGTGCGCGCGGTACAGCGAGAGCTGCCGCGAGAGGTCTGTCGTACGATATGTCAGGTAAAACTGGCACGGCTCAGGTCGTAGGTATCGCTCAGGGTGAAGAATATGATTCTGAGTCACTTGCTTTGCGAAAGCGCGATCATGCCTTGTTTGTTGGTTATGCCCCCTCTCAAAATCCTCAAATTGCGGTGGCGGTGGTCATTGAAAATGCGGAGCACAGTTCCGAGGCGGTAAAAGTCGCTCGAGCAGTCATGGATGCCTTCTTTCTGGATGAGAATGGTGAGTTTAAAGGAGTAAGCCAATGAGCCAGGACGAATTTGTTCGGCAGATGCCGATCAGTAATGGCGCATCTAGTCTCCGGGCAAGCATGTGGCAACGTCTGCATATCGATCCAGCACTTTTGCTCTTACTACTAATATTAACTGCAGTGGGTTTAATGGTGTTGTATAGCGCCAGTGGACAGTCCTTAGCGACGGTAAAGCGACAAGCGGTTTTCTTTGCCATAGCTTATAGCGCGATGTTTTTCGTGGCGCAAATCAATGTCGATATGATGCGCCGTTGGTCTCCTTTTGTGTACGTTGTCGGCCTGGCTTTATTAGTCGCAGTGCTTATTGCTGGTACAGGGGCAAAAGGCGCACAGCGCTGGCTTCAAATAGGTGGGTTCCGCTTTCAGCCGGCAGAGATTATGAAGCTGATTATGCCCCTCGCCACCGCATGGTTTTTAGCGGATAGGGTTTTGCCTCCGCGCTTAAAAGACGTTGCGCTTTCATTGGCGATTGCCTTGATACCGGCGGTGTTAATTTTTAAACAGCCCGATTTAGGTACAGCTATTTTAGTATCTGCAGCTGGATTATTTTGTTTGTTTTTTGCTGGTTTGAGTTGGCGCTATATTGCTGCGGTGGGAGGCTTGTTTGCTACCGCTGTCCCAATTATGTGGTTTTTTGTCATGCACGAATACCAAAAGCGCCGTGTGCTGACGTTGTTTGATCCCGAGAGCGATCGCTTAGGTGCTGGATGGAATATTATTCAGTCGATGACGGCTATTGGCTCTGGTGGTGTAGAGGGCAAAGGCTATCTACAAGGGTCGCAGTCGGCGCTAAATTTTCTACCCGAAAGCCACACCGATTTTATTATTGCGGTACTGGCAGAAGAATTTGGTCTGCTAGGTGTTGTCGGACTCTTATTTCTCTATTTATTGATCCTCGTTCGCGGCTTAGTTATCGGTATGTCAGCTCAATCGACCTTTGCACGTTTAGTGGCGGGGGCAATTAGTATGACGTTTTTTGTCTATATCGTCGTAAATATGGGTATGGTATCTGGAATTTTACCTGTTGTTGGAGTGCCTTTGCCTTTAGTCAGTCAGGGTGGAACATCGTTGGTGACCTTAATGATGGGATTTGGTATTTTGATGGCCATTAGTACTGAACAGCGTCGTTTGTCGCACTAAGGAAATTTATTATGTTGAAAAATTGTCTACTTGCATTGTTTTTAATGGGTATGACTTCTGTGGTGGTTGCAAAAGACTATCGTGAGCAGGACAGCGTGAAGGCTTTTATTGATGAAATGGAAGCAAAGCACGGTATGGATCGAGACTACTTGATGGCAACGATGGGCAAGGCTCGTTATCAACAATCTATTATCGATGCCATATCTCGTCCGGCTGAGAAAAGATTGGCGTGGTACGAGTACCGCCGTATTTTTATGGATAGCAAACGCATCAATAACGGCAAAGCGTTCTTGCAAAAGTACGCGGCTACCTTTGATCGCGCCGAGCGTGAATTTGGAGTGTCGCGGTATGTGGTTGCCGCTATTATTGGTGTCGAAACTCGCTACGGCACATACACTGGAAAGTATCGTGTGCTAGATGCGCTTGCCACACTAGGTTTTGATTATGAGCCGCGCGCTAAATTTTTTAGAGGTCAGCTGGAAGAACTTTTTTTGTTGGCTAAAGAGCAAAACTTTGCCATTGATGAGTTGCTAGGCTCCTATGCTGGAGCTATGGGTTACGGACAATTTATTCCAAGTAGTTATCGTCATTACGCTATTGATTTTGACGGCGATCACATTGTCGATATCCTTAATAATCCAGTCGACGCTATCGGTTCTGTCGCAAATTACCTGGCGCGCCACAATTGGCAGCGTGGAGAAGAAGTGGTTGTTCCTGCGGTAGTGAGCGCTGACTTGGATGAGTCAGTGCTAAATGATTCGCTCACACCTAAACGAACCGTGGCGGAGTTGGCGGCGGTAGGTTTTGGGCACGAGTCGGATGCGGTGACGGATGATATGAAAGCCACGGCGGTTCGATTGCGTGTTAAAAACGGTGAAGAGTATTGGTTAGGTCTGCAAAATTTCTACGCGATTACTCGTTATAATCGTAGTCGTTTGTATGCCATGGCGGTTTATCAATTGAGTCTTGAGCTTGGTGGCAAATAAGTGAGAATAGCTCTTTTAGCGCTGCTGTTAATCTCGGGGTGCAGTAGTTTTGAACCTCGCGATAGTGCGCCAACTATTCGACTTGACCCTGAGTCAATTCCGGATGCTGTACCTCGATTTGAAGTGATAGGGCGAGCCGGTAATCGTTCACCCTATGAAGTGCTGGGTCGTACCTATCATCTCCTACCAAGCCCTATAGGTTATGTGGAAGAGGGGGAGGCTTCTTGGTATGGCACTAAATTTCATGGGCAGCGCACGTCTAATGGCGAAGTCTTTGATATGTTCGCGATGACAGCTGCCCATAAAACATTGCCCATTCCATGTTATGCCCGCATAACTAACTTAGAAAACGGCCGCACTGCCGTCGTTAGAATCAATGATCGTGGGCCTTTTCACAGTGACCGCTTAGTTGATCTTTCCTTTGCTGCTGCAACGAAGCTGGGTTACATGGAGCAGGGGACAGCTCGAGTGCGCATCGAAGTATTAGACCCTAATGCGTTGCCAGAGTTACCTAAAGCCGGTGGGTATTTTCTCCAGTTGGGGGCGTTTGGTGATCGTGAGCGTGCTGAGGCATTGTTACAAAATGCGCTAAATTTAGTGGCAGTTGAAACGTTGATTGAGCAGCAAGGTGGTATATTTAGAGCTCGGCTTGGCCCCATTGCTACCTTCGCTGAAGCTGATAGCATCATTCAGCGCCTCATTGCCGCGGGTTTTTCACGCCCAAGCCTGATTAAGCCTCGCTAGAGATCGCGCCCGAAGTGAGTTTTTGATACACTGCCGCTTCGAAATGGAGGGTTGTTTGAATCATGTTTAATCGTTATGTGTCCGTCTTTGCGAGTGCCTTGCTTGGAGCAGTTTTGAGTGTTTCCGTGGCAGCCCAATCGTCGCCAGCTCTTATTCCTGCTGCTCCCGATATTGCAGCTACTTCACACCTTCTTATCGATGCTAAAAGCGGTAAGATTTTGGCAGAAAATAACGCCGATCAGCAGCTTCCTCCCGCCAGTTTGACCAAAATGATGACGAGTTACATCATGTCTTATGAGATTGCTCGCGGTAATGTCAATCCATCAGATATGGTCAAGATTAGTAAAAATGCTTGGGCTCAAAATCCAGTATTTCGTGGTTCTTCTCTCATGTGGATTGAGGTGGGTACAGAGGTCTCTGTTGAGGATCTGCATCGTGGTGTGATCATTAGCTCGGGTAACGATGCCACCGTGGCAGTTGCAGAACACCTTGCCGGGAGTGAATCGGCCTTTGCCGATGTGATGAATCAGCATGCACAAGTCATGGGCATGACGGGCACATATTTTGTCAATTCGCATGGCTTACCTGCCGATGGTCATGTAACAACTGCTCGTGATTTGTCGATTTTGGCGCAACATATCATCAACGATTTTCCAGAGGACTATAAACTCTACAGCGAGCGTAGCTACACTTACAACGGTATTCGCACTCCAAACCGCAATAGTTTACTTGGTGGTCAGTTGGGAGTTGATGGCTTAAAAACAGGCCATACGTCTGAAGCGGGCTATTGCTTAGTCACTTCTGCTGAAAAAAATGGTATGCGTTTGATTTCTGTAGTGATGGGCACTGAAAGTCCTCGAGCTCGCCAAGTAGAGTCGAGTAAATTGTTAAATTACGGCTTCCGTTTTTACGAGACGCCACAACTTTACAAAGCGGGTGAGCAATTAACTGAAGCTAAACTGTGGAGTGCGGTGCGTAACTCGGTTCGCGTCGGTGTTGCCGAGGATGTATTTGTCACAATCCCGCGTGGTTCACGCAAAGATTTGCAGGCCAGTATGACGCTCGATAAGGTCATTCGAGGTGCGATAACTGAGGGACAAACTTTAGGTGAATTAGAAGTGAACCTAGGTGACGACAATATCGTAAAACTGCCCATTGTTGCTTTAGAGAGTATTGAGGAAGCAGGATTCTTTGGTCGTCTTATTGATGCAATAAAGCTTTTCTTTATGCAGTTATTTGGTGCGATTTAATGAGTCAAGAAAATCAAGAGCCTAAGATTGAGTTCCCTTGTGATTACCCTATTAAAATTTTAGGCAGAAGCTGTGATCATTTTAAGGGTACTGTGCTAGAAATTGTTGAACAGCATTCACCAGATTACGATCGATCTAGCGTTGTCATCAAAGATAGTAGCAAGGGCACTTTTGTCTCCATGACAGTCACTATTATTGCTACAGGCAAGCCTCAATTAGAGGCACTTCATGGCGACTTAAAAAACTCTGGTGTTGTGACGATGGTGATGTAGTGAAGCTACGCCATTTTGGACAACTGCCATATCAAGATGTCTATGAATCAATGCAGCGCTATACCATGGAGCGTGATTCGCTAGCGACAGATGAGCTGTGGTTTTTGCAGCATCCGCCAGTATTCACCCAGGGACAGGCCGGTAAGCCGGAGCACTTATTGTTAACGGGTGATATCCCCGTGGTTCAAACCGATCGTGGCGGACAGGTGACTTACCATGGGCCGGGACAAATTGTCGGTTATGTTTTGTTTGATATTAAGCGTGCTGACTATGGTGTTCGCGACCTGGTGAGCGCCATTGAAAATGCCATTATTAGCGTTTTGGCAAGTTATGGTATTGAGTCTCGTGCTCGTCCAGATGCGCCGGGAGTCTACGTTGGCGATGCCAAGATTGCCCAGTTAGGACTTCGCATCAAGCGAGGTTGTTCCTACCACGGACTGAGTTTGAATGTAGACATGGACATGGAGCCATTTCAGCGCATAAACCCTTGTGGCTATCAAGGCTTACAAGTGATCTGTATGCGCGATGTGCTGGGTGATGCAACACCAGACATCAACGCCATTGAAGATAAGCTAGCGGTGGCCATTGCCAACGAGCTAAAAACACAGATCAGTGACAATGTAGCGCTAGCTTCGTCACTGCCCTATTGAGAAATACTATGAGTATCGAAAAGCCTAAAAAGGTTGTACCCGGAGAGAAATTACGTGGATACGATAAGGTGTCGCGTATCCCAGTGAAGATTATCCCTACGGAGGAAATTCCACGTAAACCAGATTGGTTACGTATCAAGATGTCGCCATCAGCCAAAGTCACTGAAGTGAAGGAGCGACTCCGTAAGCATAAATTAGCCTCGGTATGTGAAGAGGCCAATTGCCCCAATTTAAGCGAGTGCTTTAGTGGTGGCACGGCGACATTTATGATTATGGGTGAGATTTGTACTCGCCGCTGTCCTTTCTGTGATGTCGCTCATGGTCGCCCGCTTGCTCTCGACCCCAATGAGCCGGTCGAACTTGCAGAAGCCATTAGTGATATGGGGCTTAAGTACGTGGTGATAACTTCGGTTGACCGCGATGATTTGCGTGACGGTGGTGCACAGCATTTTGCCGATTGTATTCGTGAAACTCGTCAACGTGTACCCGGTATTCGTGTCGAGGTATTAGTCCCTGATTTCCGTGGCCGCATGGATATCGCGTTGGATATTCTGAGCGCTGAGCCGCCGGATGTCTTTAACCACAATTTGGAGTCGATTCCTCGTCTTTATAAAGAAATGCGTCCGGGTTCTGATTACCAGTGGTCGCTTGACCTGCTGAAAAAATATAAGGCGCGCAACCCCGATGTGCTCACCAAAACTGGCTTAATGTTAGGTATGGGTGAAACCAAAGATGAGCTCATCAAAGTGTTTGAAGACATGCGAGAGCATGACATCGATATGTTGACTCTTGGTCAGTACTTGATGCCAAGTAAGAATCACTATCCCATGGATCGCTATGTCCATCCTGATGAGTTTGATGAGCTTGGTAAAATTGCTGAAGAAATGGGTTTCTTAAGTGTGGCGAGTGGTCCATTAGTGCGATCTTCCTACCATGCTGATAAGCAGGTCGATTTAAGCAAACTTAAAGCGCAAAAGATTTAAGTAGAGGTAGTAGTGGATATTGTCGATTGTGAGTTTTCGTGTCCCTACTGTCTGCAAGCTAATGATATTGCGGTTGATTGCAGCTGTGATATTGGTCAACAGCTGATTCAAGATTGTCGAGTGTGTTGTTCACCTATAGAAATACACGTTTTCGAGTGGGATGGCGACATCCAGCTCGATATTCGTACCGATAACGAATAGTGGAGCCGTATGGACGTTTATAAGTTATTTGAGCGATACATCGACACGGTTCCAACCGCCAGTGTCGAGTGGATTGGTGTGCGCAGCGCGCGATTTGAGCCTCTTGATGCAGTCAACAGCGTTGAAGCTGTTGCCAGTCGTGGGCTTGAAGGCGATCATCGTATGACCAAAACGCCAGGTTCTGGTAGGCAGGTCACCATTATTTCTCGTGAATTTATTCAGCAAATTGAAGCAGCTGTAGGCCGATCCATTGAACCGGGTGAGCTGCGAAGAAATATTGTTATCACAGGTGTCAACTTGAATGCTCTTCGCTATCAAAGAGTTCAAATTGGCGACGCCATTATAGAGGTTGGTGCACTGTGTGATCCTTGTGAGCGAATGGAAAAAACACTCGGTCCTGGTGGGTTTGTTAGCATGATGGGGTACGGTGGTTACTGCTGTAAGATTATCCAATCGGGTCGTATTGCTATCGGTAGCTCAGTAAAAATACTGACTCGCCAGCCAAAGTTGTTTTAGCGTGTCGTTGTTTCGTTTTTTTGAGCGCTTAACCCAGGCCTTTCCTGATTCTCATCTCGGTCAGCCTCCCCGAGGTGTGGTGGCTTTTTGTCGCTATTACAGCCGTGGCTTTGGTTTGCCACTTATTCTCCTTTCCATACTCACTGCCTTAGTGGCTATTTTCGAAGTCACTTTGTTTGGATTTATGGGGCGTTTGGTAGATTGGCTTGCTGCTAGCGATCGAGAAACCTTTCTCGATCAGGAGTGGCCCACACTGATGTGGATGGCATCTGTGCCGCTGCTGGTTTTGCCTCTATTGGGTTTGCTTCACAGCTTGGTGTCTCATCAAAGCTTACTGGGTAACTACCCTATGTCCATTCGTTGGCGGGCGCATCGCTATCTGCTGCAGCAAAGCTTGGAATTTTACTCCAAAGATTTTGCTGGACGCGTCGCGACCAAGATGATGCAAACAGCGTTGGCGGTCCGTGAGGGTGTCATGAAGCTGCTCGATGTGCTGATTTTTATATCGGTTTACTTCTTGAGCGCCTTGGTTGTTGTAGCGTCCTCGCACTGGATGCTGATGTTGCCCATGCTAGCCTGGTTGGTTGCTTATATTTTTATCCAAATTCACTTTGTGCCACGCCTAAAAAATATTTCTATTGCGCAGGCCGATGCCAGGGCTACTATGACGGGACGAGTCGTCGATGCGTATTCTAATGTGCAAACGGTTAAGCTTTTTTCGCATACGTCAAGGGAGGCTGACTACGCCCGCGATAGTATGGATGGATTTATTACCACTGTTTATAGCCAAATGCGCTTGGCGACTGGGCTAAATGTCAGTGTTCAAATTATCAATCATCTTTTGGCGTTTACCACAGGTGCGTTAGCTATTTACCTGTGGTTGCATGAGCTGGTTAGCGTTGGTGAGATTGCAGTGTCTATTGCTGTTGCCCTGCGATTAAACGGTATGGCCCACTGGATTATGTGGGAAGTCAGTGCGCTGTTCGAAAATATTGGTACCGTAGTGGATGGGATGAATACCTTGAGCACCCCAGTCACGGTTACCGATGAGCCAAACGCTGAGTCTCTCAAAGTGCCCCAGGGGGCGATCGATTTTGCCAAGGTGAATTTTCATTACGACTCGAGCCGGCGTGTTATTGATGATTTTTGCCTCAATGTTAAGCCGGGCGAAAAAGTCGCTCTAGTGGGTCGTTCAGGTGCGGGTAAATCGACAACAGTGAATTTATTGTTGCGATTTTACGATGTCACTGATGGCTCTATAAGCATTGATGGGCAAGATATAGCCAAGGTTCAGCAGGAGAGTTTGCGAGCTAATATTGGCGTTGTCACACAAGATACATCGCTGCTGCATCGCACGGTACGTGAAAATATCCTGTACGGACGCCCTGACGCGACAGAAGAAGAGATGATTGAAGCCGCTAAGCGAGCTGAAGCGCATGAGTTTATTTTGCAGTTGCGTGATAACGATGGTAACTCGGGCTACGATGCCCAAGTAGGAGAGCGAGGCGTAAAGCTATCAGGCGGACAAAGGCAGCGTATCGCTATTGCCAGAGTGTTGCTAAAAGACGCCCCTATTTTAGTATTAGACGAGGCAACGTCGGCGTTAGATTCAGATGTTGAGGCCGCTATACAATCTAGCCTGTATCAATTGATGGAAGGTAAAACCGTGATTGCTATTGCCCATCGCTTGTCTACCATTGCGGCGATGGATCGATTGGTGGTGATGGAAGAGGGGCGTATTGTTGAAACGGGTACGCATCGAGAATTACTCGATCATGAAGGTATCTATGCTAGGTTGTGGATGCGCCAGACCGGTGGTTTTCTTGGTGAAGACCTCTAATTAATCAAACGCTAGCTCAACTCCCTTGCATCACCATGACTATGGCGCATATTGCGCCTGTCATATCTCACGAAGCGTGACACCATAAAACCATAATTAATAACGAGGATGGTCCATGCACAACTTGCAAATTTCTCCCCGTGCGCAGCAAACGCTCGACAAATTAACGGCTTTTTTTGAAGAACATATCTTTCCTAATGAGGCGCTTTATCACCAGCAGCTTCATGAAGCTAGTGACCCTTGGTCTACCGTACCTTTGATGGAAGAACTGAAAGCGAAAGCTAAAGTAGAAGGTTTGTGGAATTTATTCGTTCCGCCATCGTTGGCCAAGTTTGTGGAGCATGAAGGTTTTTCAAATCTTGATTATGCGCCCATGGCGGAGTTGATGGGGCGTGTGCTTTGGTCATCTGAGGTCTTTAACTGTAACGCTCCAGATACGGGCAACATGGAAGTGTTGATGAAGTTTGGTGATGATGCTCAGCGCGATCGTTGGTTAGCACCATTATTACAAGGTGAAATTCGTTCGGCCTTCGCCATGACAGAGCCGCAGGTAGCAAGTAGCGATGCAACTAATATTCATTTAAGTATTGAAAAAGACGGCGACGGCTGGCGCTTGAATGGGCGTAAGTGGTTTATATCGGGTGCCATGTACGAGCGCTGTAAAGTATTTATTGTGATGGGTAAGAACGATCCAGATAACCCCGCTCGCCATTTACAGCAGAGCCAAATTTTGGTGCCCCGCGATACCGCAGGCATTGAGATTGTGCGGCCGATGAGCGCCTTTGGCTATGTCGATCCGCCATTTGGCCATGCTGAAGTGGTATTTAATGATGTCTGGGTGCCCGATGATCATATGATATTGGGTCCTGGAAGAGGCTTTGAAATCGCTCAGGGGCGCTTAGGGCCTGGGCGTATGCACCACTGCATGCGTTTAATTGGCGCTGGCCAGCGCAGTTTAGAACTCGCCTGCAAACGTGTGAGTTCTCGCTCCGTCTTTGGTCAAGATATGAAGAAAAACCAAAGTGTCCGAGAGTCGATTGCTACAAGCTTTGCGGATTTGGAGATGGCACGGCTAATGGTTTATCGGGCCAGTGAGGCCATGGATAGCCAAGGTATTAAGGCGTCTATCGATCTTATTTCCGCCACCAAGGCCCGTGTGCCTGTCATCGTTCAAGACATTATCGATCGCTGCATGCAGTTGCATGGTGCGGGTGGGTTTAGTGCCGACTTCCCAATGGCTGAAGCCTATAGCTACGCTCGTTGGTGCCGTATGGCGGATGGACCTGATGAAGTACATTTGATGTCACTTGGCAAACTGGTGATCGACCGATTTTCAAGTTAACAAAAGCTAAAAAGCCCCGCACTTGCGGGGCTTTGTCTATTTACATATTGGGGTAGTTGGGGCCACCAGATCCCTCAGGTGTTACCCATACAATATTTTGCGTCGGATCTTTAATGTCGCAAGTTTTACAATGAACACAGTTTTGTGCATTGATTTGGAAACGTTTGTTGCCACCTTCCTCTTCTACGATTTCATAAACCCCCGCAGGGCAGTAGCGTTGAGCGGGCTCGTCAAAAATCGGTAGGTTGTGTGAGATTGGTACACTTGGATCTTTCAGTTGCAAGTGGCAAGGTTGGTTTTCTTCATGGTTGGTATTTGACAAGAATACCGATGATAAACGGTCAAAACTGATGACACCATCAGGTTTTGGATAGTCAATTTTTTTACAATCTTTGGCAGGTTTTAAATTGCTATGATCTGGTGTTGGGTCGCTGAGTGTCCATGGCAATTTTCCGCCAAAGATATTGATATCAATGAACGCATAAGCAGAACCAACGAGGTTGCCAAATTTGTGTTGAGCAGGACCAAAGTTACGTTGGGCGTGTAATTCTTTGTAAGCCCAGCTCGCCTTAAAGGCACTATCGTAATCCAGCTCGGCGCCGTCAGCGCCCTCTGTCAACGCAGGGGCTAGCACCTCAGCGGCCACCATGCCGGACTTCATGGCGGTATGGCTGCCTTTGATCTTAGCAAAGTTCAGGGTGCCAGCATCGCAGCCGATTAACATACCGCCGGGGAAGGACATTTTGGGCAGCGACTGAATGCCACCTTTGGCAATGGCACGAGCGCCATAAGAAATACGTTTGCCGCCTTCAAGGAACTTCTTAACTTCGGGGTGCTGCTTGTATCTTTGGAATTCTTCGAATGGGCTCACATGTGGGTTGCTGTAGCCAAGGTCAGTGATCAGGCCAAGTGATACCTGATTATCTTCAATGTGATAAAGGAAAGAGCCACCTGCAGAGCCGCTTTCAGCTAGAGGCCAGCCAGCGGTATGCATCACTAAACCTTGCTCGTGTTTATCTGCGGGTATCTCCCACAGTTCTTTAATACCGATGCCATAGTGTTGAGGTTCTTTGCCTTCACGAAGGTTGTATTTATCCATCAATTGCTTGCCAAGATGACCGCGGCAACCTTCGGCAAATAGTGTGTATTTGGCGCGCAACTCCATGCCTGGCATGTAGTTAGCTGTTTGTTCGCCATCGACACCCACACCCATGTCGCCAGTCGCGATGCCGGTCACCCTTCCGTCTTCGCTAAATAAAATTTCTGCGGCTGCAAAACCGGGATAAATTTCAGCACCTAAACCTTCTGCTTGTTCAGCCAGCCAGCGGCAAAGATTACCAAGACTAATAATATAGTTGCCGTCATTGTGCATGGTTTTTGGCACGAACATGTTCGGAATGACTTGGCTGCTATTGGCGTTTTTAAAAAGATGAATTTCGTCACGCTTTACGGGGGTGTTAAGTGGAGCGCCCAGTTCGTTCCAGTTGGGCAGTAATTCATTCAGCGCTCTGGGTTCGAAGACCGCCCCAGATAAAATATGGGCACCCACTTCGGAGCCTTTTTCGACAACGCAAACACTTATGTCTTCGGATAACTGACGAAGTTTACAGGCTGCCGCTAATCCAGAAGGACCTGCGCCAACGATAACTACATCAAATTCCATAAATTCGCGTTCCATGGGATACCTCATCATTATTAATATATAAAGTTCGATTTTAACCAATTTAATCGCTTCTGTAGAAGAAACATTAAGGCATAAGTAGTCTAATTAGACGACATTTTTAGCGGTGGCCTGATTTGACCTACAGGTATGGTGTTGGGTCATTTATACATGCTCCACATTTTTTAATATTGTTATTCAAAAGGATGCCTATGAAGGTTTTAGTAACGGTCAAGCGCGTTGTTGATTACAACGTGAAGGTACGCCCCAAGTCAGATGGCTCGGGTGCAGATCTCAATAACGTCAAAATGTCGATTAACCCCTTCTGCGAAATTGCTGTCGAAGAGGCAGTGCGCCTTAAAGAAAAAGGCGTAGCCAGCGAAGTGGTCGTCGTGTCGATCGGCGACAAGGGTTGCCAAGAGCAGCTTCGCACCGCGTTGGCGCTCGGTGCTGACCGCGCGATTCAAGTGGATGCCGCTGGTGACTTGCAGCCATTAGCGATCGCTAAGTTGCTGAAGGCCGTGTGCGATAAAGAGCAGCCAGGACTAGTGATCATGGGCAAACAGTCCATCGATGGTGATAACAACCAAACCGGTCAGATGCTAGGTGCGCTCAGTGGTATGCCTCAGGGCACTTTTGCCTCGGTGGTAGAAGTGGCTGGCGACAAAGTTAATGTTACCCGTGAAGTGGATGGCGGCTTACAAACCGTTGCCCTCACTATGCCCGCGATTGTCACCACGGACTTGCGCTTGAACGAGCCTCGCTATGCTTCGCTACCCAATATTATGAAGGCGAAGAAGAAGCCATTGGATGTGATGACACCCGATGAATTGGGTGTGACGGTCTCTAGCAATATCACTTTGGTGAAGGCAGAGCCACCTGCCGAGCGTCAAGCGGGTATTAAAGTTGATTCGGTCGCCACATTGGTCGACAAATTGAAGAATGAAGCGAAGGTGATCTCATGAGCATTTTAGTAGTAGCAGAACACGATAACGCCTCAATCAAGGGCGCCACTCTCAATGCGGTGGCTGCCGCACAAGCCATCGGTGGTGATATTGCCGTATTGGTGGCGGGCAGCGATTGCGGTGCGGCGGCAAATGCGGCGGCAGCTATCGCTGGTGTCAGTAAAGTATTGCACGCCGATAACGCGGCCTACGCTCACCAGTTGGCCGAAAACGTCGCGCCACTCGTTGCGGAATTGGCGGCGAGCTACAGCCACGTGTTAGCGCCTTCTACTAGCAATGGTAAAAACATCATGCCCCGCGTGGCGGCTCATCTCGATGTGGATCAGATTTCTGACATCATCGCGGTAGAAAGCGCCGATACTTTTAAGCGTCCTATCTATGCGGGTAATATTATTGCGACGGTTCAGAGCAGCGACACGGTCAAAGTGATGACGGTTCGTACCACTGCGTTTGATGGAGTGGCGGCCGAGGGTGGCAGTGCCTCAGTGGAAGCGGTTGCTTCAGTGCACGATGGCGGAAACTCAAGCTTTGTTGGCGAAGAAGTGGCGGTATCTGATCGTCCAGAATTGACGTCTGCCCCGATCGTTATTTCCGGTGGCCGCGGCATGCAGAACGGCGACAACTTCTCATTGCTAGAAGGTATTGCCGATAAACTTGGTGCGGCCATGGGGGCATCACGCGCGGCGGTAGATGCAGGCTTTGTACCCAACGATATGCAGGTGGGTCAGACCGGTAAGATCGTCGCGCCAGACCTTTACATCGCCGTAGGTATTTCCGGTGCGATTCAGCACTTGGCGGGG
>Ga0209961_1000068_pt1 | contig 39596 bp, 31 predicted proteins | sample SalPonA_B_H2O_MG_FD_185719 | JGI IMG/M metagenome (GOLD analysis project Ga0209961, IMG submission 185719) | Water microbial communities from South San Francisco under conditions of wetland restoration - Salt Pond MetaG R2A_B_H2O_MG (SPAdes)... | ecosystem: Environmental > Aquatic > Non-marine... | reverse complement strand
ATGACTCTCTTAAGTTGATGACTCTATTGGTTGACGACACTATCAGTTGATGACTCTATTTAGCTCATATGTCTTAAACTAAAGGCTAAGTATTTCTCATCTAATGATTGAAATTTGATCAGTAACGCATTTCGGCAAACATCCTTATACTAGCGCGCATTCGTAGGACTAAAGTATTAGGAGTCGTCCAAATGACTAAACTTAAGCGCACTGTTAAAGATCTGTTTAAAGCACGTTTCGCAGGTCAGCGTCTTTCTGCTGCCGAGCGCTACTTGGCAAGCGCACAGTCTCTTGAAGAGGTTGAGCGTCGCCAGCGTGAACTTATGCGTCAAGGCTTCTAAGGAAGCTCTAGAAGTTAAAAAGCGCCTGCGGGCGCTTTTTTTGTGCGTCACTGCTGACAGCAGGGTCGCCTTGCACTTGCTGTGATACTCTGGCCTCCTGCAAATGTTTACGTTTACCTCGTAGATAACAACATGCTCTGGGAGATTTAAATGGCCAATTGGGTAGACGCTTGTGCGACGAACGCTATCGATAACGAGAACTTGATCCGTTTTGATCATGGTGGTCGCACGTTTGCAATTTACCGAAGTCCCGAAGATGAGTACTTCTGCACCGATGGTATGTGCACCCACGAAGCGATTCACCTGGCTGATGGCCGAGTGATAAATAACACCGTTGAGTGTCCCAAGCATAATGGTACGTTCGACTACAAAACGGGTGAGGCTCTGCAGTCCCCTGTATGTGTTAACCTCAAGACATTCCCAACAAAGGTTGAGGGTGATCGCGTCTTGATTGAGATTTAGTTGACGCTCATTAGCAAGTAGCGTTCCTAGCGATAAAAAGCGCCGGATGGCGCTTTTTGGGGATGTTTCTCTGGGGGAGGCTATGAAACCAGAGATTTGCGGGTTTCTCGGTCCGCCGCGTTCGGTGCAGGTAGATGCAGGGGTTGATTGTAGTGCTGCATCAGTGCAGCTGCCTCGTTCTGCTCTCCTAGATTTAAGTAGAGTTGGCTGAGCTCCACCAATGTTTGTGCGTGTGTCTCCAGCTCTAAGCTGCGTTTATAGTGCTGGATGGCTGCTCCCCAAAGTTGCGCACGTTGCGACAGGCGCGCAAGGCAGAGCTCCAGAGCCGCGTTGTTTGGCTGCTGTTTGAGCCAGGACTTGGCGGTTTTAAGTTGGCCATTGGGGTCGCCAGAGTCCAGCTCAGAGAAGCGCAGAAGCAACTCTTCATTCCAACTTTTTCCAAGCCAACCACTCAGCAGATCAATCGCTTCGCTTGTCTTACCCACCGAGAGAAGCAACTGAAGATACTCAATGCGCACTGCGGCTAGTTGCTGGGTTTCAAAGCTTAGCGAGTTCCAGCACTTGCGTAGTTCCGTCGCCAGTTGCTCCGCAGGTAGTTGCGCGTACTCCTTGGCTGCGTTTTGCAGCAACCCTATTCCAGCGAGGTATCGATACTCTTGAGCTGTGGCATCATCTATCGCTTTGTTGCGGATGAGTTCGCCAATTAAAGGGTAGAGGTTTTTCCAGTCGTGATTGTTTCTCAGTAGTTGTGCCTGCAGCAGTTTAACCTGAGGGTTATCTTGCTGTGTCTGAATAAGTTGCTCTGTTAACGCCTCGGCTTTACCCGCATGACCAAGGCGCAGCTCAAACTGAGCTCGACTCAGTTGGATCGCCTTTTCAGCCTGAGGTGCCGCTTTCACTGCGTCATCTAGAATTCGGCTGAGCTCTTTTTCATCCCCCAGGCGGGCAGCCATTTCAGCAGCTTCCAGATAATAGATGGTAGGTGTGTGGCTAGTCTTAGCGGCTTGCAACAACATACGCCGTGCACGCCACCAGTCGCCCTCTGCGCGGGCCATCAGACCTAGATGTGCCTTTGCCTCGGCTTTGCGTTCAGTACGGGATTGGTTCCACTCTTTTAGACTCTCGATAGGGGAGCGAATGTGAGTGAAGATGTTTAGAAGTAGATGCAGTATCGCAAAGAGCAGTAGTGTAGCTAAACAGAGTACCCAGATACTTGTCTCAATGCTGGTTTGCTTATAGGCGATCAGCACGTAGCCGGTATCTTCGACCATCGCTTGGCCTATCCAGGCACCTGCCACTAATAGAATGACTAGCAGAATTAGAAAGCGTCTCATTTTTGCGCCTCCGCACCCAGGCGAGTCATGTCACTCATGTGCTGCTGCAGTTGCGTTAGAGAACCGCTGATGTTGGGCATAGTCGGTTCAACTCTGAGCGTCTTCAGTTCTGATAGTGCTTGCAGTAGTGCTTGGGTGGCACTGTTGTTCGTATCAAAATAGCGCTCGGTCAGTTCTGCTGAGCGTGCAAGGCTGGTGTCGAAGATAACCTGCTGCTGACGCAGCAGCGCTAGCTGTGCCTGTTCTAGAAGAAGTTGTAGGTTCTGGCGCAGATAGTGCCCTTGCTCGGGCGATAAAAGGGGCTCAACTGGACGGTCGTGCTGCTGGATAACTACGAGGCTCTCAAGGCTAGCCATGGCTTTGCCCAAGGCGCTCTGAATATCTTGCTGTAGCGTTTCGTCGACGCTCTCGGGGGTAATCTCTTGTAGCAGCTCCGGCAGTTGACGTTGTTGCTCTAGCGAGAGGGTGGGGAGTTCGCGGCTCTGGTTTATCAGTGCAGCCAGGCGTAAGTAGGTGCCCTCCACATCCAGCTTGGGTACCGCCTCTAGCTTTGCAATATCTTGTGCCAAGCTCTGGCGCAGGCCGTAGAGGCTGACATCATCAAGCTCAGCCAAGACTTTATCCGCGGTGCGCAACATAGAGAGCGCGCCCTCCGGGCGCTGCTCCATGAGTACTCGCTGATTAGCTAGGCGTAATAGGTACTGAGCCTCCGCCAAGCGCCAATCTGCTTCGCTGGTGTTTCTACCCGCCTCTACCTGTTTAATGGCATCGCTGAGCCGCGACTGAGTGCGCTCTAAAAGAAGGTTTTGCGCTTCGCGCTCATCATCTAGCCGCGCGAGTTCGCCCTCGAGGTTGGCCAGTTGATTGCGTAGGCTGGAGTTTTTGCTGGCGAGCTCATCTGCAAGCTGGGCGTTAGCGCTATCAAGTTTACTGCTGAGCTTTGTCTGCTGCTGGTAGCCCCAGTAACCCACTGCTGGCACAGCAAGTAGTGCAATAATTGCGATAACTAGAGCGCTCTTACTGGACTTTGCAGGTTGGCTGTCAGCTGTAACACGGGGGGCTGAGCTCTTGTTCTCTGCGGTTTCGCGCTCATTTTTGCTTCGACTCTGGTTTTTGCTTTCGGTGTCGCTAGGTTGCTCTGTATCCGAAACCGAGTCAGCTGGAAGGTGGGGCTCGCTGATACCTTCAGGCTTCTGTTGACTGCCTTCGGGTAGTTGCTCTTCAGGTTTCTGCGCATCACTCATGCTGTGCGATTCCCTATATCTCAGTGGTCTAATAATGTAAGTTTAGTGCATCCAACATGGCCGAGTCGCTTGCGCCCGCTGCAATCTGGACGTTTTGGTAGTTCATTTCGCTTGCTTGGGTGGCAATTCTCTCGCTCGGCACAATTAGGAGGCACTGGTGCCGCCAGGGCAAATTGAGCTGCTCCAGAGCACTGAGAGCCTCACCACTGGTAAGTAGAATTGCATCAACCGCTTCAGCAAGCTGAGCATTGAGCTCAGTATCAGTATAGACGCAGGCAGAGCGGTGGTAGATGGCTATTGGGTCCACCTTTGCTCCGCGTCGCTCCAGCTCCTGCTGTAACAGCTCTCGCCCGCCTACCCCTTTTATCAGCAGTATGCGTTGATCTCCCAGCTCCTGCAATTGAGATGAATCAAGCAGAGCTTCGGAATCGATACCTGGATTGATCGCTGCTTGGATACCCGCTTGGCTAAGTTCATCCGCCGTGCCTTGGCCGATTGCGATCCACTCCACACCCACAGGCAGCTGTGGCCAGTACTGGTCAATCAGATCGGCGCCGATACGGGCAGCATTGCGACTGATAAATATGACTTTGGAGTATAGATCGAGGTTAAGTATGTGGCTTCTAACGCTGCTCGCAGCTGAGGTATCGATCTCTATCGGGGTGATCTGTAGCAGTGGCAGCGAGACGGGCTCATATCCCGCCTGTGTTAGGCGTTGTATGGCGCCCTGCTGCAGATGCGCAGGGCGCGTTACCATTACGCGGGCCTTAGCCACGCTCGGCATAAACTTCTGCCAAGATTTTATCGGCACCAGCAGCCAGCAGACGGTCAGCTAGCTCTATACCCAGTGCCTCGGCTGCATCAGCAGAGCCGCGGATCTCATCACGCAGTACCTTAGTGCCATCAGGGCGTCCAACGAGACCGCGAAGCCAAACTTGATCGCCTTCAAGCTCAGCGTAACAGCCAATTGGCACCTGGCAGCCCCCTTCAAGACGGCGATTGAGTGCGCGCTCGGCGAGCACGCGAATAGCTGTTGGCTCATCATTGAGGGGCGCGAGAAGATCAAGGGTAGCCTGATCATCCATTCGGCACTCTATGCCAACTGCTCCCTGGCCTCCGGCGGGTAGGCTCTCTTCAGCCGGGATACGGTAACGAATACGCTCTTCAAGCTCGAGGCGGATGAGGCCAGCTGAAGCGAGAATAATGGCATCGTATTCGCCTGCATCGAGTTTGCCTAAGCGGGTCTGCACATTGCCGCGCAAGCTCTTGATTACCAGATCTGGGCGGCGCTCGCGCAGTTGTACCTCGCGACGCAGCGAGGAGGTGCCTACAATGGCGCCCTCTGGCAGCTGGTCTAGATGCTCGAAAGTGTTGCTGACAAATGCATCTGTCGGGTTCTCGCGCTCGCAGATGACAGCCAAGCCCAACCCTTCTGGAAACTCCATAGGTACATCTTTCATTGAGTGCACAGCGATATCCGCACGCCCCTCGAGCATGGCGCTCTCGAGCTCCTTAACAAACAGCCCCTTTCCACCGATTTTGGCCAGTGGGGTATCGAGAATTTTGTCGCCCTTGGTAACCATGGTGACCAGCTCCACACTTAGATCAGCGTGCAGACTTTCGAGTCGCGCTTTGACGTATTCGGCCTGCCAAAGTGCCAGCAGAGATTGACGGGTAGCGATGCGCAGCGTGCGAGACATGAGGGCTCCAGATAGCGTCAGATAAACAGATGCGCGCATTGTATCAGACCTTTGCTCCGTTGCGGTTTTTCACCGACAAAAGGGGTATAATCGCGCCAAATTTTTGTTTCATGTGGACTGAGGAAGAGATGAGCAACACAACAAATCAGCAGTGGGGTGGTCGTTTTAGTGAGGCAACGGATGAGTTTGTTGCTCGATTCACCGCGTCAGTGGACTTTGATCAGCGTCTCTACCGTCAGGATATACAGGGCTCTATTGCTCACGCGCACATGCTCGCTAAAGTGGGTGTGCTGACCGAGGAGGAGCGCGACGCAATCGTTCGTGGCCTTGGTGAGATCCGCATCGAGATCGAGCGTGGTGAATTTGAGTGGTCTGTTGCGCTTGAAGATGTACACATGAATATCGAAGCGGCGTTGACTAAAAAGATCGGTATCACGGGTAAGAAATTGCATACGGGCCGTTCGCGTAATGATCAGGTGGCGACTGATATTCGCCTCTACATGCGTGACGAGGTCGATTTTATTCTCTCTGAAATCAGTCGTCTGCAGCAGGGCCTGCTGGATCTGTCTGAACGCAATGCTGACACTATTATGCCGGGCTTCACGCATCTGCAGACTGCCCAGCCAGTAACCTTTGGTCATCACCTGTTAGCGTGGTTTGAGATGCTCTCGCGTGACTATGAGCGTTTCGCCGATTGCCGCAAACGTATCAACATTATGCCGCTAGGCGCTGCAGCATTGGCAGGAACCACCTATCCGATAGATCGTCACTACACGGCAGAATTATTAAACTTTACGGCGCCGGCAAACAACTCTCTGGATGCAGTGTCCGATCGTGATTTCGGTATTGAGTTCTGTGCTGCGTCCAGTCTGCTGCTGATGCATCTGACGCGCATGTCAGAGGAGTTAGTGTTGTGGACCTCAGCACAGTTTAACTTTATTCATCTGCCAGATCGCTTCTGTACTGGCTCATCCATCATGCCACAGAAGAAAAACCCAGACGTGCCTGAGTTGGTGCGCGGCAAGTCGGGTCGAGTTTACGGCCACCTTGTTTCTCTGCTGACACTGATGAAATCCCAGCCCTTGGCGTACAACAAGGACAACCAGGAAGATAAAGAGCCGCTGTTTGACACGGTTGATACAGTGCGTGGCTGTCTGCGTGCCTTCGCTGACATGGTTCCGGCTATTGAGGCGCGTAAGGATGAGATGCGCGAAGCAGCTCGCCGCGGTTTCTCTACCGCCACTGACCTTGCTGACTACCTGGTACGCGCTGGTGTTGCATTCCGCGATGCGCACGAGATTGTAGGGCTCTCAGTTGCCTACGGCATTAAAACGAACAAAGACCTCTCTGATATGACGCTCGAAGAGCTGCGGCAGTTCTCTGATCAGATTCAGGACGATGTGTTTGAGGTACTTACACTAGAGGGTTCTGTTAGTGCGCGTAACCACATTGGTGGTACTGCGCCTGATCAGGTGCGTGCTGCGGTTGCACGCGGTCGTGAGCTGCTAGCAGCTCGCGCAGACTGAGTGAGGTTTTAAAGCGGCGCGAGCCAAAAAGAGTCTAGCAAGAGAAGAGGTCGCTCATTGAGCGGCCTTTTCTCTTTTCAGCCCTTTACCTGGCGCTAAATGTTGATTCTTGCCACTCGCTCAATACGGCTATGTGCTCCGGTCCGATCCCGCAGCAACCACCTATAATTGTCGCGCCTTGGCTGTGCCAGGCGTTGGCGAACTTGCTGTAGCCCTCGGGTGATATTTCGCGCATCTCGATCTCTTGACTGCGTGAGTCTTGGGTCGTTTTGATGGGTGTAAACTTATTTGCGTAGACACCGAGTTGTAAGTCGCAGTTCAGGCTGTCAATACACCGCTTCGCTTCGGAAAGCGCTGTCGACATGATTTCGGGTATCGAGCAGTTGAACATCAGGCCAGTCGCATTTGATTGAGCAACGCGCTCAACAGCTGCGGTTATGCTCTCACCGGAACGTAGTTGCGGTGTGGCTGAGTCATCATCGAGTGTGAAGGAGAAGTAGACAGGTTTCTGTGCATCGCGTAGTACGGCTGCAGTACTATCGAACTCGGCAAGGCTTGAGATCGTCTCTGCTAGCCATAGATCGACATCATCACGCATTGCTTCGTAGAGTGCGCGCGTTACGGGTTGGGCAATCGCGGTATCAAAAAAGTCTGGACGGTAACTTCCCATTGGCGGAGGCAGTGAGCCGGCTACTTTGACTGAGCGATGTGACTCACTAACCGCCTGGGCTGCCAGTTTGGCTGAAAGTTGTGCCAACTCTGCGCCGCGCTCTTGGTAGAGCTCATCCCCAAGGTGAAACGGGACGCAGGCATAGCTGTTGGTCGTTATGATCTCAGCCCCAGCATCAATATAGGCCTTGTGCGCCTGCACCACCATCTCGGGGGCTTTAATCAGCGCTTCTGCGCTCCAGAGGGGGCGTGAAAAGGGGGCGCCCATGCGTCTCAGTTCGTGCCCCATGCCGCCGTCTAGAATTATCACTTTTTGCATATCCACTCCTTTTGCCGCGATTTGATCACGAGTTAAAAATAAATGGAATTAAATCTTGAGTGCGGTGCAGAGCCAGTTTGCAGGTCGCTATTAATTAGCCAACCTGTCGTTCATAGATATAGTCGATCTTCTGCTGGTTGATACCCTGTTGGAGTAAATTTCTACCTCCTTTGAGAGCGCGCGAAGAACCCTAAAATCCAACCCTTCACGCTCTCTGTTTTTACACTTGCTTGTGCTTTTTCAGTGCCCGCTTCTGCTCGTCTATCGGTTTGATTTGCTGTCGCAAATTGAAATTCGCGGGACGTTTTTATGCATAGTTCTGAAAAAAATTCCCCCTATTATCAGCCGCATCATTAATGAGGTAAGGGCCTTATCCACAGGTTCCCTAGGCCGTAAGTACAATTCAGGAGTGCAAAAGTGTTTAAGAAAACCGATCTCATTCAAGGCTTTGATGATGTTCTTTGGGGTGCAATCGAGCGCGAAAATCAGCGCCAAGAGGAGCATATCGAGCTTATCGCCTCTGAAAACTACACAAGCCCGCGCGTTATGCAGGCTCAGGGTTCGGTGCTGACTAATAAGTATGCCGAGGGGTACCCAGAGAAGCGCTACTACGGTGGCTGTGAGTACGTCGATATAGTTGAGCAGTTGGCAATTGACCGTGCGAAAGAGTTGTTTGGCGCTGAGTACGTGAACGTACAGCCACACTCGGGCTCTCAGGCTAATGCTGCCGTTTACTTAGCGCTCTGTGCACCAGGTGACACTGTGTTGGGTATGAGCCTGGCACATGGTGGGCACCTAACGCATGGTTCTCACGTGAACTTTTCCGGCAAGATCTACAACGCAGTTCAGTACGGCCTCAATGAAGCAACCGGTGAGATCGACTACGACCAGGTTGAGGCGTTAGCACAAGAGCACAAGCCGAAGATGATTGTCGCCGGTTTCTCCGCCTACTCGCGTATTGTTGACTGGGCTCGCTTCCGTGAAATTGCAGATAAAGTGGGTGCTTACCTATTTGTGGATATGGCACATGTTGCAGGTCTAGTTGCCGCTGGTGTCTACCCCAACCCCATACCCTTTGCTGATGTGGTTACCACGACTACGCACAAAACTTTGCGCGGTCCGCGCGGTGGTCTGATTCTTTCGCGTGATAACGAGCTAGAGAAGAAGCTCAATTCAGCTGTCTTTCCGGGTGGTCAGGGCGGTCCGTTGATGCACGTGATTGCCGCTAAAGCGGTCGCTTTCCAGGAGGCGCTATTGCCAGAATTCAAAGCCTACCAGACTCAGGTTGTTAAGAATGCGCAGGCGATGGCTCAGGTGTTTATCGATCGTGGCTACGACGTGGTCTCTGGCGGTACCGACAACCACCTGTTCCTTCTCAGTCTTATTAAGCAGGGGTTGACTGGTAAGGATGCTGATGCAGCTCTGGGCCGTGCCAATATCACGGTAAACAAAAATGCTGTACCGAATGATCCTCAATCCCCGTTTGTCACTTCTGGTCTGCGTATCGGCTCTCCTGTTGTGACTACGCGCGGCTTTGGTGAGGAGGAGTGTCGTGCGTTGGCAGGTTGGATTGCTGATCTGTTGGATGTTCTGAACCAGCCAGAGGCGTTAGAAGCAAAAATTTCTGACGTTAAGAGCAAAGTGAAGGCGCTCTGTGCCGAGTATCCTGTTTACGCATAATTGACCGAGATTTGGCGGCTGCGGCCGCCGAGCAGAGAATAGGGAGCTGATACGATGCAGCATTATTCGGGTTTTGGACTGATCAAACACAGTCTTAGCCATCATGAGAATTGGCAGCGCGCTTGGCGCAACCCAACGCCAAAAAAGAAATATGACGTTATCGTTATCGGTGGCGGTGGCCACGGTCTTGCGACAGCTTATTATCTGGCGAAAGAGTTTGGCGTTACTAATGTTGCGGTTATCGAAAAGGGCTACCTTGGTGGTGGTAACACCGCGCGCAACACGACTATCGTGCGGTCTAACTACCTTTGGGACGAAGCGGCGCATCTATACGAACATGCAATGAAGCTGTGGGAAGGTCTGTCGCAGGATCTGAACTACAACGTGATGTTCTCTCAGCGCGGTGTACTTAACCTCGGTCACACTCTGCAAGATATGCGCGATATCCAGCGCCGAGTTAACGCGAACCGTCTTAACGGTATCGACGGTGAAGTGCTAGATGCAAAACAGGTGCAGGAGTTGGTGCCGCACATGGATTGCTCGGCCAATACGCGCTATCCAGTGCTTGGTGCATCGTGGCAGCCGCGTGCAGGTGTAGCCCGTCACGATGCAGTTGCTTGGGGTTACGCCCGCGGTGCTGATGCGCTCGGCGTAGATCTTCTACAGCAAACTGAGGTGACCGATCTGATCATTGAGGATGGCACCATCGTTGGCGTTAAGACCAACCGTTACGGCGACATCATGGCGGACCGAGTGGGTGCTGTGGTTGCGGGTAACTCGAGTGTTGTCGCGAAGATGGGTGGTTTTGAGTTGCCGCTTGAGTCTCATCCGCTGCAGGCACTTGTATCTGAACCTATCAAGCCAGTGCTGGATACGGTCGTAATGTCAAACCACGTGCACGGTTATGTGAGTCAGTCTGATAAAGGTGACTTGGTTATCGGTGCCGGTATCGATGGCTACAACGGCTACGGGCAGCGAGGTTCGTTCCCGACCATTGAGCACACGTTGCAGGCGATTGTTGAGCTATTCCCAATCTTCAGTCGAGTAAGAATGAACCGTCAGTGGGGCGGTATTGTTGATACCTGTCCAGACGCCTGTCCAATTCTTAGCGAGACGCCAGTTAAAAACCTCTACTTCAACTGTGGTTGGGGTACGGGTGGATTTAAGGCAACGCCCGGGTCTGGTCATGTGTTTGCGGCATCTCTGGCGAAGGGTGAGATGCACCCTCTGGCTAAGCCGTTCTCTATGTTCCGCTTCCACAACGGAGCGCTGGTCGATGAACACGGCGCCGCTGGCGTGGCTCACTAACGAGGAATAAGCAATGCTACATATTTACTGCCCTCACTGTTGTGAGTACCGCGAAGAGGAAGAGTTCCACGTTAAAGGACAGGCGCATATTGCGCGTCCTTTGGATCCGGAAGCTTGCTCGGATAAGGAGTGGGGGGAATACCTCTACTTCCGCAAAAACCCACGTGGTCTGCACCACGAGCTTTGGGTGCATGCGGCCGGTTGCCGGAAGTTCTTCAATGTTACGCGTGACACAGTTAGCTACGAGATCAAAGAGGTCTACTTGATCGGTGAGCAGCCATCTGTGGTGGCACAGTCTGACAGTGCCAAGTAAGGGAGTGGAGTTATGACACAGAAAAACCGCCTCCAGTCTGGTGGGCGCATCAATCGTAGTAAGTCACTGAACTTTACTTACAACGGTAAACAGTACAAAGGTTTTGAGGGTGATACTCTGGCTTCAGCGATGCTGGCTAATGGTATCGACGTTATCGGCCGTAGCTTTAAATACAGCCGTCCGCGCGGCATTGTGGCCGCAGGTGCTGAGGAGCCGAATGCGGTAATGCAGCTTGGTGCGACTGAGGCGACTCAGGTGCCGAACGTGCGTGCAACTCAGCAGGAGCTGTTCGATGGCTTGGTATCAGGTGCAACTAACGGATGGCCAAGTGTAGATACTGACTTCATGGGTGTTGTTGGTAAGGTCGGTGGCAAAATGATGCCTCCAGGTTTCTACTACAAGACTTTCATGTACCCGCAATCTATGTGGGAAACCTACGAGAAGTTTATCCGCAAGGCTGCAGGCTTAGGTCGCTCTCCTCTAGAGAACGATCCTGATAGCTATGAAAAGATCAATCAGCACTGCGATGTTCTAGTTGTAGGTGCTGGTCCTGCAGGCTTAGCTGCAGCATTGACTGCTGGGCGTGCGGGCGCACGTGTAATTTTGGCTGATGAACAGTCTGAGTTCGGCGGTAGCTTACTGAGCAGCAAAGAGACTCTGGATGGTGAAGCAGCATCAAACTGGGTCGAGAAGGTCACTGCAGAGCTTGCCGGCATGCAGGATGTCATGCTGTTGCCTCGCTCGACTGTAAATGGTTATCACGACCACAACTTCTTAACTATCCATCAGCGCAACACTGACCACATCGCTGACAAAGCGCCTGCAGGTCAAGCTCGTCAGACGCTGCACCGTGTACGCGCTAAATGGGTTGTATTGGCAACGGGTGCGCACGAGCGTCCACTGGTGTACGGCAACAACGATGTGCCGGGTTGTATGATCGCGAGTGCTGTATCAACCTACATCAATCGCTACGGTGTAGTACCAGGTAACGAGTTAGTGGTGATGACCACTAACGATGGTGGTTACCAGGCTGCGTTCGATTGGCAAGATGCTGGCCGTAAAGTGGTTGCGATTGTTGATACCCGTCAAAATCCTCAGGGAGCTCAGGTTGCCGAAGCTAGCAAACGTGGCATCAAGCTGATTAAAGGCTCAGGTGTTATCGATGTTGCAGGTAGCAAGCGTGTGACCGGTGTAAGCGTCGCTGCGTTGAATGCAGATGGCAGCGCGGTAGCGGGCCCGGTGACTAAGTTCAGTGCTGATACCGTAGCAACGAGCGGTGGTTGGAGCCCTGTTATTCACCTGGCTGGCCACACTGGCAGTCGCCCGGTTTGGGATGAGAAGGTTGTTGGTTTCCTACCTGGCCCGACCGTTGAGAAACGTCTGACAGCGGGTGCTATTAATGGTGATTTCACTACCGCCGGTGCGCTAGCGCAGGGTGCTGAGGCTGGTCAGAAAGCGTTGGCCGAGCTCGGTATGGAGCAGGTACAGATTGAGCTACCGACGACCCAGCAGATTGCTGAACATCCACCAATGACTCTGTTCCATATTCCACATGTGAAACGGACATCTGAAGTGAAGCAGTTTGTTGATTACCAGAACGACGTGACAGCGGCGGGTATCGAACTGGCGTGTCGCGAAGGTTACGAGTCAATTGAGCACGTTAAACGTTACACCGCACTGGGCTTCGGTACCGATCAGGGCAAATTAGGTAATATCAACGGTATGGCAATTGCCGCTAAAGCGTTGAACAGGTCAATTCCTGAGACCGGTACGACAATTTTCCGTCCTAACTACACACCAGTAACCTTTGGTGCGATGGTAGGCCGCGACCGCGGTGAGCTGTTCGACCCTAAGCGTTACACGGCGATGCACAAGTGGCATGTGGAAAATGGAGCGCTATTTGAGGACGTAGGCCAGTGGAAACGCCCTTGGTACTTCCCGAAACCGGGCGAGACTATGCAACAGTCGCTGGATCGTGAATGTAAAGCGACGCGCGAGTCTGTCGGCATTCTGGACGCTTCTACCCTCGGCAAAATTGATATTCAGGGTAAGGACGCACGTGAATTCTTGGGTCGTGTTTACACCAATGCTTGGGCCAAACTAGCTGTTGGCAAGTGTCGCTACGGTTTGATGTGTGGCGAAGATGGTATGGTGTTTGATGACGGTGTTACATCTTGTCTAGGCGAGAACCACTTCATCATGACAACAACCTCGGGCGGTGCGGCACGCGTTTACGAGTGGTTGGAACTTTACCATCAGACTGAATGGCCAGACCTCGAAGTTTACTTCAATACAGTGACTGACCACTGGTCTACGATGACAATCTCAGGTCCTAACGCACGCAAGCTGCTGGCAGAGGTGACTGATTACGATGTGTCGAAAGAGAACCTAGGCTTCATGGATTGGAGAGAGATGAAAGTCGCAGGCGTTCCCGCTCGCGTTTTCCGTATCTCCTTCACCGGCGAGCTCTCGTTCGAGATCAACGTTCAGGCGAACTTCGGTCTGCATGTATGGGAAAAACTGTTCGAGCATGGCGCTAAGTACAACCTGACACCTTACGGTACGGAAACTATGCACATTCTGCGTGCAGAAAAAGGTTTCATCATCGCCGGCCAGGATACAGATGGTTCGGTTCACCCGTACGATCTGGGCATGGGTTGGGCTGTGTCTCAGCAGAAGCCATTCAGCTTTATCGGTAAGCGCGGTATGGCGCGTGAAGACTGTGTGCGCGAAAACCGCAAGCAGTTGGTTGGTCTTAAAACCACAGATCCTAAAGTCGTACTGCCGGAAGGCGCTCAGGGTGTATTTGATCCTAAAGCACCAATTCCGATGCCTATGGTCGGGCATATCACCTCGAGCTACTGGAGTGCCAATCTGGGCCGCAGTATTGCGATGGGTATGGTTAAAGGTGGTCTCGATCGAATGGGTGAAAAGGTTTACTACCCACTCGCTGATGGCCGCGTTGTAGAAGCTGAAATCTGTAGTCCGGTCTTCCTGGATCCTAAAGGGGAGCGTCAAAATGTCTGACACTAATAGCGTAGCAATCATGAACCAGGTGCCGGATGCGGCGGCTGGTGTACGCGCCGAGTCTCCGCTACATCATGCGGATCTGGCTACGGTTGCACAGAAAGGAAACAAGAGTGGTGGTGTCCACTTCCGTGAACTAGGACTTATGGGGCACCTCACACTCCGATGTGATCCCAAAAACGCTGAGCTGACCAGTGCAGCGGCGGGTGTTTTAGGTGTGGAGTTGCCATTTAAGCCGCTCACGAGTGTTGAGTCGGGAGATACTATCGTCCGCTGGATTGCACCAGACGAGTGGCTCATCACGGTTTCTAATGACAAGGCTTTCGATTTGGAGAGCCGTTTCCGTGCGGAGATGAACGGTCACTACTCGCTCGTAAACGGTAGTGGTGGTCTCACTATCTACAAGCTGGCGGGTGACAGGGTTGTCGATATGCTGAAAAAGTCGACTCCGGTAGATCTGCATGATTCCGAGTTCCCGGTCGGTAAAGTCGTTTCAACAGTGTTTGCTAAAGCAGGTGCGATTATTCGCCGTACGGGTGCCAACGAGTTCGAGCTTGTTGTGCGTCGCAGTTTTGCAGATTACCTCTGGCTCTGGATTCAGAGCGCCAGTGAGGAGTTCGGTCTCGTTGTAGAGGCTTGATAGCACCAAGGATGCATCTGCTTCGGTAGATGCGTCCAAATTCCGAGAGATTATCATGAAAAAGCCAGATTCCTGGATCTTTACTGCCAGTTGTCCGAGCGTGCTCGGCACCGTCGATGTGGTTACTCGCTTCATGGCGGAGAACGGTCACTACGTAGATGAGATTCACTCGTTCGATGACAACGTCTCGGGCCGTTTCTTCATCCGCGTCGAGTTCCGTCCTCAGAGTGGTGAGTGCAATGTAGAGTCGTTCGGTGAGAGCTTTGCAGCGCGTGCGGCTGAGTTTCAGATGGAGTGGGAGTTAACTCGCCCAGACCACAAGCCTCGTGTGGCGATCTTGGTCTCGAAATTTGATCACTGTCTCAATGACCTACTCTACCGCTACCGTACCGGGCAGCTCCATATCGAGGTGCCGGTAATTATCTCGAATCACCCTGATCTTGAGCATTTGGCACAGTGGCACAACATACCCTACTACCATCTGCCAATTTCTGCGGAGACTAAACCACAGCAGGAAGCTGAGATAATCAGACTGCTGGAGGATTATGAGATCGACCTAGTGGTACTAGCACGTTATATGCAGGTGCTCTCGCCTGAGTTGTGTCAGTATCTCGATGGCAAAGCGATCAATATTCACCACTCACTTCTACCGGGCTTCAAGGGTGCTCGTCCTTATCACCAAGCTTGGGAGAAGGGAGTGAAGATGGTTGGTGCTACGGCGCACTACGTCAATAATGACCTCGATGAGGGGCCAATCATTACTCAGGGTATTCAGACTGTCGATCACGCGCACTACCCCGAAGATCTCGTTGCAAAAGGGCAAGATATTGAGCGTGTGACGCTGTTTAATGCAGTGCGCTACCACATCCAGAAGCGTGTATTCCTGCACGGTAAACGGACGGTTGTGTTCAGTAACTAGGGCTTGAGTCAGACTCTACGTTAGCGGGCTTTGTGCCCGCTTTTTTATGGCACCGCGATCGAGATAATAGAGGTCGTTTTCTGACATATTGGCTCTACCATTAAGCGGATAATCACAGGCTGTTAGATAGTTAATAGCGTGGTTGCACGCACTGGAGTGGATATGTCCATCAGCGTCTTTGACCTTTTCAAAATCGGTATCGGCCCCTCGAGCTCACATACCGTAGGCCCCATGATTGCCGCGGCGAATTTTGTCAAAGCCATTGAACAGCAAGGCGTGATTGATGCGGTTTGCCGGGTACAGATCGATCTTTACGGATCTCTGAGTGCTACTGGTGTGGGCCACGGAACGGATAACTCGATCATCTTGGGGCTGATGGGAAATCGCCCTGACACTGTCGATCCCGAAGTCATTCTGCCAAGCGTTGAGCAGGTTAAAGAGACTAAATTGCTGCCGCTTGCAGGTACCGAGGGCATAGAGTTCGTCTGGAATCGCGATATGCGGTTACTGACCGAGAACCTTGACTACCACCCTAACGCGATGCGCCTGAGTGCATACGCTGCGGACGATCAGCTTCTCTATCAAAATACCTACTACTCAATCGGTGGTGGGTTTGTCATTGATGAGAGCGAGGCTACAGCCGATGCGCACTTAGTGCCTCAGGTTAAGCTGCCGTTTGAATTCAACAATGCCGTTGAGCTGCTCGAACTCTGCAAAGCGAACAATATGCGCGTTAGCGAGTTGATGATGGAGAACGAGAAAGTCTGGCGCACTGAAGATGAGATCCGGCAGGGTCTAATTGATATCTGGGCGGCGATGAAAGATTGTATCTGTAATGGTCTTCATCGGGAGGGGGTACTGCCGGGCGGGTTGCATGTTAAACGCCGTGCGATGAGTCTGCATAAGTCCCTGATACGCGCTACGCGGCCAAATATTATCAGCTCGACTCTAAGTGCTATGGATTGGGTTAACCTCTACGCGCTTGCCGTTAATGAAGAGAATGCAGGGGGTGGTCGTATGGTGACTGCGCCCACAAATGGCGCTGCAGGTATCATTCCTGCCGTGCTGATGTATTACATGGAGTTTACCCCAAACGCCACCGAAGATAGCGTGGTTGATTTCTTGCTGGCAGCAGCTGCTATCGGTGCGCTCTGTAAGAAAAATGCGTCAATATCGGGTGCTGAAGTAGGTTGTCAGGGTGAGGTGGGTTCGGCTTGTGCAATGGCTGCAGCGGGGCTTTGTGAGGTGCTTGGCGGAACGCCAGAGAAGGTAGAGAACGCGGCCGAGATAGGCTTAGAGCACAACTTAGGTTTGACCTGTGATCCTGTAGGTGGATTGGTGCAGGTGCCGTGTATAGAGCGTAACGCGATTGCAGCGATGAAGGCGATCAACGCTACACAGATGGCACTTCGTGGTGATGGTAGTCATTTCATCTCTCTGGACAAGGTGATTCGTACGATGCGAGACACCGGTAAAGATATGATGGATAAGTACAAAGAGACATCCCGCGGCGGGTTGGCAGTCAACGCTATCGAGTGTTAGCGAACCTGCATCTGAGGCTGCTTAGGCTCTTAGGCGCCGACTGTCTTCTTGCTGGCTACCTTCGCGCGTGTCGCACTTGGCGATATGCCAAAGGAGTCTTTGTAACAGTTGCTGAAATGGCTGGTGCTAACAAAGCCGCTGGCAAGCGCTACGTTGGTGATTGACTCATTGGTCTGGGTGAGTAGACGCCGTGCGTGAGTCAGCCGTAGTTCTAGGTAGTAGCGTGACGGGCTGCTGTCTAAATGAGAGTGGAAGAGGCGCTCCATCTGTCGGCGGGAGACACCACTTAATTCCGCAAGCTCTACCAGAGTGAGCGGCTCATCAATGTTCTTACGCATGAGCTCCATAATCCCACGTAGACTCTCGGGTAGGGTCGGGTCATCTCCCATCTGTAGGGGGATTGCATCGCGGCTCTCGGCGCCCTGGTCGCAGCTCAGCACTTCGCGCACTGCACGAACTAACTCGGTACCTTTGAGCTGATTAAGCAGTTTCAGCATCATCTCCAGCGCGCTGACCGGGCCCGAACAGGTTGCACGATTTGGTGAGAGCACCAATGTGTTGCGTGAGACGCTGACATTGGGGAAGGTCTCTTTCATGAAAGCATGGTTATCGGGGTGTACGGCACACTCCTGCCCATCCAACAGGCCTGCGTGCGCCAACGCCACAGAGCCGTTCCAGAGCCCCCCCAAACGGATTCCTAGTTTTTCGGAGGCGCGCAAGCAGGTGTTGAGCTTTGGATTTGAAGCCAGACTGCAGCGAAAACCGCCACAGACTATCAAAAGGTCGAGATCACCACGGTGTTGAATCTGTAAGTTTTCAATTACGCCATCGGTAGAGATATTTATCCCAAGATCACTGATGACCATGCGAGAGTCGATACCATAAGTGCTGTATTCAAACAGTGGAGTCGAGGTAACAAGGTTGGCGGTAACTAGCGCATCCAAGGCTCCAGTAAAAGCAACTAGAGAGAAGTGGGGTTGAAGGATAAAGCCAACCCGGATCGTTTTGGGAGCCTCAGTTTTGAGAGCTGCGGCTGGAGCATCAGGCGCGACCTGATCCCTGTTGCGTAAGCGCTGAACCATCAAATACCCCAATTACTGCAGAACGACGTTTAGGATCTTCAAGTACTTCTAGTTTACCGCAAAAAAACCTTGTTGTGATCGGTGAGCTTTGAATCAAAAAAGGGTTCAGATGCGCAGAAGCATCGAACCCTTCTTAGAGATACTGTTAGCTGGGTTTATGCAGCTACGCTACCGTGTGGATCGATTACGTATTTCTTCGCTGCGCCGCCATCGAAGTCAGAGTAGCCCTCTGGCGCTTGATCCAGAGAGATCACCTGCACGTTCACTGCGTCAGCTACTTTGATCTTATCGAACAGAATAGCCTGCATTAATGGACGGTGGTACTTCATTACTGGACACTGGCCTGTGTGGAAAGAGTGTGACTTAGCCCAGCCCAGCCCAAAGCGCATGCTTAGAGCTCCCTGTTTGGCGGCATCGTCAACGGCACCTGGATCTTCAGTTACGTAGAGACCCGGGATACCAATCTGGCCACCCGCGCGCGTCATTTCCATTGCTGAGTTGAGAACTGTCGCTGGTGCCTCCTGCGCGTGGTTACAGCCACATGCATGTGCTTCGAAGCCTACACAGTCCACAAAACAGTCAACTTCGCGCTCGCCCAGAATTACTTCTAGTTTATCGCCCATATCGCCTTCCTGCGTAAGGTCGATCACTTCACAACCAAAGCTCTTAGCCTGTGCAAGGCGTTCAGCGTTCATGTCACCCACGATGACACAAGCTGCGCCGAGTAGCTGTGCTGAAGCTGCAGCTGCAAGACCAACAGGACCAGCGCCAGCGATGTAAACTGTTGCGCCAGGGCCGACGCCCGCTGTTACACAGCCGTGGAAGCCTGTTGGGAAAATGTCTGACAGTAGCGTTAGATCTTTGATCTTCTCCATCGCCTGATCAGCATCTGGGAATTTCAGTAGGTTGAAGTCTGCGTATGGCACCATGACGTACTCTGTCTGGCCGCCTACCCAGCCGCCCATGTCAACGTAACCGTAAGCTGCACCGGGGCGCGCTGGGTTAACGTTTAGACAGATGCCGGTACGACCCTCTTTACAGTTGCGGCAGCGACCACAAGCGATGTTGAACGGCACTGATACGAGGTCACCCTGTTTGATGAATTCCACATCACGACCTGTTTCCACAACAATACCGGTGATCTCGTGGCCAAGTACCAGACCCGAAGGTGCTGTCGTACGGCCACGTACCATGTGCTGGTCAGAACCACAGATGTTGGTGGTTACCACTTTCAAGATTACACCGTGATCACATTTGCGGTTACCGATCGCCAGTTCTGGGTAGGGAATGTTCTCTACAGCGACTTCGCCCGGACCTTTGTAAACCACACCGCGGTTTCCATGATTACTGCACATAGGTGACTCCTATTATTATTGTTTCTGCAAATTCTAGGTTTGAGATGCCAATGTACGCTCCGCCGTCGTGGGAAAGGCGTCTAAAAACGCTCTCTTTAATAACTGGTTGCGACATTAAGCCGGATTAGTTGTCACTTATTGGATCACCACTGGCACTTGAAATTGATTCATAATGGTCTGTTTTGCGCAAAAAATATGGAGGTTTTTGGGTGGTTTTACAGTATATTTCGAGCAAATTGAGCAGCTAAATTTAAGCTCAAAACTACAGTTGATCACATGCGTCAATCTCATCTCTGTTTGCGACAGTTTCGGTGCGATTAACGAATAACAAGAACCATAGGCACGCTTGTTGCGGTTTGCTCGAGTCGGTATCAAGGGGAGGTCAGGGACGTGACAGAATCGAATATTGAGTTCAAGAGCGTATCTACAACGCAGCAGAAAGCGCGAAACATCGGTTTTCTGCTGGTCGACAACTTCACCATGATCGCTTTGGCATCGGCGGTTGAACCGCTGCGTATGGCAAACCAGCTATCCGGACAAGAGCTCTACAACTGGTCGACTATTAGCGAAACGGGTGAGGCGGTCGCCGCAAGTGATGGTATCCGTATCACGCCCGACTACGGCATGCAGGAGACAACAGATTTTGATCTGGTATTCGTTGTTGGTGGTGTCAATATTACGCGTAGCTACACCCGTAAGCAGATTAGTTGGCTAAAGACCCTTGCCCGAAAACATGTAGATCTTGGAGGTCTCTGTACGGGCGCTTACCTGCTTGCTGATGCGGGGCTGCTTGACGGTTATGACTGCAGTACCCATTGGGAGTGTATCGCGTCGATGCAAGAGGCCTACCCTCGTGTACGCTGTACCAATCACCTTTTCGTTATTGATCGTGACCGAATCACGAGCAGTGGTGGAACGGTACCTCTCGATATGATGCTAACGATGATCAAACGCGACTTTGGCTACCAACTCACTGCCAGCATCTCTGAGATGTTTATCTGCGACAGAGTGCGCAGTGAGTCAGATCATCAACGTATCCCTCTGCGTCATGTGCTGGGTACAACTCAGCCTAAGCTGGTAGAGGTTGTCTCGCTGATGGAGGCCAATATTGAAGAGGCGATTGAGTTGGATGAGCTGGCAACCTATGTTGGTTTGTCGCGCCGCCAGTTGGAGCGGCTCTTCCAGAAATACCTTCACTGCACACCATCGAAATACTACATGCGCCTGCGTCTTTTCCGGGCTCGGCAGTTACTCAAGCAGACCTCAATGTCGATTATTGATATCGCAGCGGCCTGCGGCTTTGTCTCTACACCGCACTTCAGCAAGTGCTACCGCGAGCATCTGGGGATTCCGCCGCGCGAAGAGCGACGTGGAGTTCGAGCCCAAGAGAATGACAATATTCTGCCACCGGTGGCGAGTGCCTCCCGTGAGTTGTTAACCGAGACGCTCTCTTTGGGAACAGTTCGTGGTAAAAGTCACTCCACGCAGTCCCTATCGGATGCCAAATATGAACCTACCTTCGGCTCAGTGCGCTTGCAGTAGGGGTTTGGTTTAATCGCTGTTGGTCAGATTAATGACGCTTTCAGAACAATTTTCTAGACGCATGGCGACTACTATCGAACTCTGAAATAACACTAACGTAAACCAGTAGGTGAATAATGAACGCGGCTGAACTGCACAAAGATTCGATCGTCATCGACGGTCTTGTTTGCGGCAAAATGAATCTTGAACTTTTTGAAGACATGCGCCGAGGCGGTGTGACTACGGCGAGTTGTACCATGGCATTTTGGGATGACTTCAAAGGTACCGTGAATAACATTGCTGCTGTTAACCGCATCATCGGCGAAAACTCTGATTGGTTGACTAAAATTCGCACTGCGGCCGATATCCGTAAAGCGAAAGCCGAAGATAAGGTTGGTGTTCTGATGAGTTTCCAGAACGCCTATGCCTACGAAGATCAGCTCAACTACGTACAGATCTTCAAAGAGCTCGGCGTTGGTATTACTCAGCTCTGCTACAACACTCAAAACCTCGTGGGCACTGGCTGCTACGAGCGTGACGGTGGTCTCTCTGATTTCGGTCGTGAGATTATGTGGGAGATGAACCGCGTTGGTGTTTTGGTTGACCTGTCGCATGTCGGAGCAAAGACTTCTGAAGAGGCGATTCTTGAATCTAAAAAGCCGGTCGCCTACTCACACTGCCTGCCAAGCGGTTTGAAAGATCACCCGCGCAACAAATCAGACGAAGAGCTGAAATTCATCGCGGATCACGGCGGTTTCGTCGGTGTGACGATGTTCGCGCCCTTCCTTAAGAACGGCATTAACTCAACGATTGAAGATTATGTTGAGGCGATTCGTTACGTCTACAATATCGTGGGTGAGGACTCTATCGGTATCGGTACTGACTTCACTCAGGGGCAGGATCAGGCCTTCTTTGAGTACCTGACTCACGATAAGGGTTATGCGCGTCGGTTAACCAACTTCGGTAAAATTATCAACCCTGAAGGTATCCGTACCCTGGGTGAGTTCCCTAACCTCACGGAAGCGCTGCTTAAAGATGGCTTCACCGAGACGCAGGTGCGTAAGATTATGGGTGAAAACTGGGTCCGTCTACTTGAGGATGTTTGGGGCGAATAAGCGCACTAAACAACTCCATTAAAAGGCATAATCAAGCGCGCCACTGGGCGCGCTTTTTTGTGGGTGCTGTGCAGTTGGGGTTGATTTAAAAGTCGCAAGCCTAAGCGTTTTCACGCCATTAAGTGTCGCATTCAGTGAAATCCGCAACTGACCTGATTCATATACTAGACCGACAATAAAACATCCCGGTTATTTTGAGAGACCTACTATGAGTTACCACGCACCTGAAATGCCAATTCAAGTTGATGACGAAACTGGCGTTTGGACGACTGACGCACTACCGATGCTGTATGTGCCGCGTCACTTCTTCGTTAATAACCATATGGGTATTGAGGAGGAGATCGGTGCAGAGCGTTATGCTGAAATTCTCTACAAAGCGGGTTACAAATCGGCCTACTACTGGTGTGAGAAAGAGGCAGAAGCGCACGGTATCTCCGGTGCCGATGTCTTTGAGCACTACATGAAACGCCTCTCACAGCGTGGCTGGGGCTTCTTTATCACTGAAGAGCTGGATCTGGAGAAGGGTACAGCACGCGTGCGCTTGGAGAACTCAGCGTTCGTTTACCAGTACGGCAAAGTTAACCGTAAAGTTGATTACATGTTCACCGGCTGGTTCGCTGGCGCGATGGATCAGATCGCTGAGAGCTTAGGCTACCCAGTTCGCACCAAGGCAGTGCAGACTCAGAGTGCTGCTGAAGAGGGTTGCGACTTCGGTATTTTCGAAGTTTCACCTGTGAACCAGTGAGTCGTGCCTAAAAAAGCGGGTTAAGAGCGCAGAGTCGCGCTCTATTTGAATCAAATGGGTAGCGTCGATTAATGGCGCACCTCGTAAACAGTTGGAGTGAACCATGTCGCAGTACGATGCACTGTTCCAGCCTTTGAATATCAATAAGCTTACAATCCGTAACCGTGTTGTAAGTACCGCTCATGCCGAGGTCTACGCGACTGATGGTGGCATGACAACTGATCGTTACGTGAAATACTACGAAGAGAAGGCCAAGGGTGGTTGTGGCCTTTGCATTTGTGGGGGCTCGAGTGTTGTGTCGATCGACAGTCCACAGAGCTGGTGGAGTTCAGTAAACCTCTCAACTGACCGTATTATCGAACATTTCCAGAATCTGGCGGATGCTGTGCACAAGCATGGCGGTAAGATCATGATTCAGATTACCCATATGGGTCGTCGCTCACGTTGGGATGGTGAAAACTGGCCCAACCTGATGTCTCCCTCAGGTATTCGTGAACCGGTGCACCGTGCGACCTGTAAAACGATTGAAGAGGAAGAGATCTGGCGTGTAATCGGCGACTTCGCTAAAGCCGCGGTGCGCGCCAAAGAGGGTGGCCTTGATGGTGTTGAGCTCTCAGCTGTTCACCAGCACATGATTGACCAATTCTGGTCGCCACGCGTTAACAAACGTACAGACGAATGGGGCGGAACTTTTGAGGGTCGTATGAAGTTCGGTCTGGAAGTTGCGAAAGCTGTGCGTGAAGCGGTGGGTCCAGACTTTGTTGTGGGTATGCGTATTACCGGCGACGAGTTCCATCCGGACGGCCTTAACCACGAAGATATGAAGCAGATCGCAGCCTACTATGACGCAACGGGGCTGATCGACTACTTCGGTGTGGTTGGTTCAGGTTGTGATACACACAACACGCTGGCTAACGTAATCCCTAACATGAGTTACCCGCCGGAGCCGTTCCTGCACCTTGCTGCGGGAATCAAAGAGGTGGTCTCTGTGCCGGTTATTCACGCGCAGAACATTAAAGATCCGAACCAGGCTCAGCGAGTTTTGGAAGCGGGATATGTTGATTTCGTTGGTATGACGCGCGCGCATATCGCTGATCCGCATTTCATCGCCAAGGTAAAAGCGGATCAGGTAGACCAGATTCGTCAGTGTGTCGGTGCTAACTACTGTATCGACCGTCAGTACATGGGCTTGGACGTACTCTGTATTCAGAACGCCGCCACTTCGCGTGAGTACATGGGCTTGCCTCATGTTATCGAGAAGACCTCGGGTCCAGTGCGCAATGTAGTTGTCATCGGCGGTGGTCCTGGTGGTATGGAAGCCGCTCGTGTTGCTGCTGAGCGAGGTCACAAAGTGACACTCGTAGAGCGTGCAGCCGAGCTTGGCGGCCAGATTGCTATCGCTGCGAAAGCGCCTCAGCGTGACCAGATGGCGGGGATTACGCGCTGGTTGGCAATGGAGCTTGATCGCTTAGGTGTTGATGTGCGCCTCAACACCAGTGCCGACGTTGATATGATTCGTAGCTTGGAACCTGATGTCTGTATTCTGGCAACGGGCGGTCGTCCGTTCCTCGAGCAGAACCCTCATTGGGGTGCTGCTGAAGGATTAGTTGTCTCAAGCTGGGATATCCTTAACGGTGTCGTTGAGCCAGGTAAAAATGTGCTGATTTACGACACTATATGTGAGTTCTCGGGTATGTCCGCAGCCGATTACCTCAGTGCCAAAGGTTCAACGGTAGAGTTGGTCACAGACGACATCAAGCCGGGTGTGGGTATCGGTGGTACGACCTTCCCAACCTACTATCGTAGTCTCTACGAAAAAGAGGTAATCATGACCTCTGACATGTTGCTTGAGAAGGTCTACCGCGAGGGTGATAAGCTGGTGGCAGTGCTTGAGAATGAGTACACCGGACAGCAGGAAGAGCGTGTTGTTGACCAGATTGTGGTTGAGAACGGCACGCGTCCAAACGAAGAGCTCTATTACGCACTTAAAGCTGAGTCACGCAACAAAGGTCAGATCGACAACGAGACCCTGTTTGCGGCTCAACCTCAGCCAATCCTTAGTGAAGCAGGTGAGGGGATGATTCTCTGGCGTCTGGGTGATTGTGTTTCTCAGCGAAATACACACGCGGCGATCTACGATGCCCTGCGTCTGTGTAAAGATCTCTGATCTAAGTCGGGTTAAGTGGTCGGCTTCGGCCGACCGCTTAAACCTCGTGCAACCCTAGGTAAATACAAGGGGTCGTCCAATGATCCTCGATTCTTTAATTCCTGTTCTACTGGTTATCGCGCTGGTACTTGCGGCGGCAGGTATGCTCAAGCGCATTAACCTATGGCGTGCCGGTCAGCCTGAAAAGGTCAACCTAATCGCTGGTCTTATGGCGATGCCACGCCGCTACCTGGTAGATCTGCACCATGTCGTTGAACGCGACAAGTACATCTCGAAGACTCACGTCGCAACAGCGGGTGGGTTTGTGCTATCCATGTTACTGATACTAGTCGTCTACCTGGGGGGCTTAGAGAGCCGCTTGTTGAGTTGGGCGCTACTCGGTGCGACGGCGCTAATGTTTGTCGGTGCACTGTTTGTATTTAAACGCCGCCGTAATCCACCTGCACGACTCTCCAAAGGACCTTGGATGCGTCTGCCGAAAAGCTTGCTGATGTTCTCTAGCAGCTTCTTTATAGTCACTTTGCCCGCTGCTGGCATTCTTCCTGAAGCTTTCGGCGGTTGGTTGTTAGCCTTGGTGCTCACTGTAGGTATTGTTTGGGGGCTGGGTGAACTTGTTTTCGGCATGGCTTGGGGTGGCCCGATGAAGCACGCCTTCGCGGGTGCGCTCCATCTCGCTTTTCATCGCCGTCCTGAGCGTTTCGGAGGCGGTCGTTCAACGGGCCTGAAGGCGGTCGACCTCAAATCCGATAAGCTTGGGGTAGATAAGCCTACCGACTTTAAATGGAATCAACTGTTGGGCTTTGATGCTTGTGTGCAGTGCGGTAAGTGCGAGGCGATGTGTCCGGCGTTTGCTGCAGGTCAGCCACTCAACCCGAAAAAGCTTATTCAAGATATGGTGGTCGGCCTAGCCGGTGGTTCGGACGCGAAGTTTGCTGGCAGTCCCTACCCAGGCATAGACGTGGGTAAAGCCTCCGGCGCCCCTGATAAGTCGATTACTGAGGGTTTGGTAAGCCCTGATACGCTATGGTCATGCACCACCTGTCGTGCCTGCGTCGAAGAGTGTCCGATGATGATTGAACACGTCGATGCTATCGTTGATATGCGGCGCTTCCTCACGCTTGAAAAAGGCCAGACTCCCAATAAGGGTGCAGAGGTTCTGGAGAACCTTATAGCAACGGATAACCCGAATGGTTTTAATCCAGGCAATCGAATGAACTGGGCTGCCGATCAGAACCTGAGTTTGATGTCCGATGTACAGCAGGCTGATGTGCTGTTCTGGGTATCTGACGGTGCGTTTGATATGCGCAGTCAGCGGATTTTGCGCGCTTTTGTAAAAGTGCTGAAGGCCGCCAACGTGAACTTTGCAGTACTCGGTGACGAGGAGAGAGACAGCGGGGATGTGGCCCGACGTCTGGGCGATGATGCAACTTTCCAGAGTTTAGCTGCGCGCAATATTGCAGTGCTGCAGAAATATAGATTCAAAACAGTCGTTACCACCGATCCACATGCATTCCACTGTTTGAAAAATGAGTACCCGGAACTCTACCCGGCCGGCTCAAAGCCCGACTACGAGGTGATGCATCACACCACGTTCATTAATGAGTTGGTTAAACGCGGGCAGTTGCAGTTGAGTTCGCACAAAGGCGGTACTGTGACCTACCATGACCCCTGCTATCTGGGACGCTACAACGGCGAATATGATTCGCCGCGTGAACTCCTCGCAACGCTTGGAATAGAGGTTGCTGAGATGGAGCGCTCGGGTTTCCGTTCACGTTGCTGTGGCGGTGGCGGTGGCGCCCCGATTACCGACATTCCTGGAGAGCGCCGTATCGCCGATATGCGTATGGCTGAGATCAGAGAGGTTGGAGCGCAGACCGTTGCAGTGGGTTGTCAGCAGTGCACCGCGATGCTTGAGGGTGTGGTTGAACCTCGTGCTGAAGTAAAAGACATTGCAGAGATGGTGGCTGATGCCTTGGTAGAGGAGGTGGCATAATGAGTGACGATATCATTCGCCGTGATCCGCGCGCTGAGTGGATAGCGCGTAACCGCCTACATCCGCTGCATGAGGCGATGAAGCAGGCAGGTGCCGCAGCCGAGGTTCGTGGGCCCTCTGGGCTGATCCGGCGCAACCCTCATGCTGTCGGTTTTATTGGCCCGAACGGAATCAAACGGATTGATCGTCTTAACGGCAATGCGCAAACCACCGCTGGACGTCGAGCTGCTGCTAAGACGGTCGAACTGCCGCTGCATCGCGTTGAGACGCCTGATTACTACATCGCTGTAGTGCCTGATTTGATCGGTGGTCGACTGACTGCACATGACAAAGATGTGCTTGGGCAGGCGCATCAGTTGATTGCTCAGTTGGGTGGCGCAGGTGCTGTTGTGGCCATCTGCTTCGGTGAGAGTCGTGAGGATAGTTTCGATAAAGCGGGTGTCGACCGTTTGATGCAGTTCTCAGATGCGAGCTTCGATGGGTATTCGCCGGAAGCACGTGTCACTGCACTACAGAACGTTGACAAGAGTCTCTCGCCTAAATTCTGGCTCTTCCCAGATAGTATTGCTGGCGGCTTTGAGATCGGCTGTCGTTTGGCTGCGCGCTTGGACGAGCGTCCGTTGACCCAGGCTTGGCAGGTCGGCTTAGAGAGCACTATATGCCGTGGTGCCGGCGGTAGCAGCGATATAACCCGTGCTACGGAGCGAATTCTGCTGTTAGCGCAAGAGTGTGCCAATCCTATTGATGAGACACGTCATGAGGTGCTTCCACTTGAGGCAGTAGAGGTGACTACTGCTACCGCTAGATTGGAAGACCTGGGTCAGGTATCTGTCGATCCAAACTCCATCGCACTTGCCGAGGCTGAATTTATTCTCTCTGCCGGCAATGGTGTGCATGATTGGGATAACTTCCATCGTGCTGCGACCCTTTTGGGTGCGACAGAGGGGGGCAGTCGTGTTGTCGTCGATGATGGCCACATGCCACGTTTTCGTCAGGTTGGCGCATCGGGTACTTGGGTTACGGCACGTGTTTATATCGCTGTAGGTATCTCTGGCGCTGTGCAGCATCTGCAGGGTATCGGTCAGTGTGACAAAGTTATTGCCGTAAACACCGACGTTAGTTGTGACATGGTGAAGCGCGCCGCGCTGAGCGTTATCGATGATAGTAATGAAGTTCTTACGGAACTGATGAAACTGGTAGAAGAGTATCGCCAGCAGGAGGTGACCGATGCAGCCTAATATAGATGCGGGCCTGCGTATAACGGCACTGGTTTCCGTGGGCAAGCACCCAAGCTCAGGCCGCGCACGCCGCGCTGATCAGGATGCAAGAGCCGTTGAGATGGGGCTAAGGATCGCACCGCAGGGGCTAGAGGTTGTTCACGCAGGCAGCTCTGATGAAGCTGTACTGCGCGACTACGCGGGTATGGGGTTGGCAGCATTGAAGGTGATTCAGCAATCAGCTGAACTCGACGCTGTTCCAGCTCTGAGCGAGTATCTAAGCGAGGAGACGCCCGATATCATCCTGACCGGCGTGCGCGCTGAGAGCGGCGAGTCATCGGGAATGATGGCCTATCTGCTCGGTGAGAAGCTAGGCTTGCCTGTTGTTAGCCGTGTTGCCGAGATCAGGTCTGTCGCTAATGGACATGCTGAAGTGCTACAGGCACTGCCGCGCGGACAGCGTCGAGCCGTGCGCGTCTGCTTGCCATTTATCGCTTCAGTAGATAGCGCTGCAGCAGCTCCAAGGCAAAGCGCTTATGGGCCCGGCATGCGTGCAAAGCTGCAGCCAGAAGAGCGTGGTATCGAGATCCCGGATGCTGTGCGGAGCCTATGGCAAGAGTCTCCCGCTCGTAAGCGACCTAAGAGGCTAAAGGTCGTTAAAGCCAAGACTGCTGCAGACCGGTTCAAAGCTGCTACCGCAAAAGCGACCGGCGACGGTGGCACAGTAATGCGGAACGAGACAGCCGCCGAAAAAGCCCAAGCGATCTTCGATCTACTTGTAGAAGAGGGTGTCTTGCGTTAGGGTGCGGCACGGTAAGACGGTCGGGGAGAGCAATAGCTCTCCTTTTTTATTACCTTTCCTTTTTATCACATCTTACGTGGCAGTCGCTCGCAAATAGCGACCGACATTTGGTGTCGCGAATGGATATGGCTATTTGGGCAGGTCGGTTTTGCGTCTCATTTAATGTGAAGCTGTCGTTTAGGGAACAATCGTCTTCCTATTTAACCGTATTATCGGATTGGCTGAGCTGCGTGAGTACGGACTCGCGGGGAAACAGATCAGCGCACCATAATAATTCGTTCGACTGCCTAGCCTGGCGTCGTATATGAAGGAGCAACTAATGAACTCTTCTGGCAACAGAGGTAAGGGTAATTCAGGCGCCCGTGCTGGGTCTCTGAAGTACGATACCGACTACACAGCGGGTCAGGATAACGTCAATATCCTAGGACTCGATGTTCACAATCCAGTTTTTGGCACGAGTGCCTTTCTGATAATTGCATTCATTGTTGGGGCACTAATGTTTCCAGCCGATGCAAAGGAGATGTTGGTTGGCGCGCGTGGCTGGTCAATCGCTAATTTCGACTGGTTGTTTATCATCGGTTGTAATCTGTTTGTAATTTTCTGTCTTGTGCTGATAGTCCTGCCGGTTGGCAAGATCCGCCTTGGGGGGACTGACGCAAAACCTGAGTTCTCCACGCTCTCATGGTTCTCTATGCTGTTCGCAGCGGGTATGGGTATCGGTCTGATGTTCTGGTCGGTGGCTGAGCCAGTGGCTTACTACACCGCCTGGTGGGGTACACCCTTGAATGTAGAGGCACGCACACCAGAGGGCGCTGAATTGGCTTTGGGCGCCACGATGTTCCACTGGGGTCTACACCCTTGGGCGATCTACGGTGTTGTAGCGCTAGCATTGGCGTTCTTCTCATATAATAAGGGTCTACCACTGACTATCCGCTCCGCTTTCTACCCGCTATTGGGTGAGCGCTGCTGGGGTCCAATCGGTAACCTCATTGATATTTTGGCTGTTTTGGCGACTATTTTTGGTCTGGCTACCTCGCTGGGTCTTGGTGCGCAGCAGGCAGCGGGCGGTCTTAACTACTTGTTTGGCATCGACGGTGGCCTGAGTACGCAGATCGCTGTGATTGTTCTGGTTACAGTAATAGCTTTGATCTCTGTTGCTCGCGGCCTAGATGGTGGTGTGAAACTGCTTAGTAACATCAACATGCTCCTCGCTGCAGCGCTCATCGGTATTGTGATTGTTGTGGGTTCAACTGGCGCGATCTTCGGCACGATCGGCACGATTCTAACTAGCTATGCTGAGAACATCATTCCGCTGTCTAACTGGATCGGCCGCGAAGACCAGACCTTCTTCCATGACTGGACTGTATTTTACTGGGCTTGGTGGGTGAGCTGGTCACCATTCGTGGGCATGTTCATTGCGCGTGTTTCTCGAGGCCGCACAGTGCGTGAGTTTATTACAGCAGTGCTGCTAACACCGACCCTAGTGACGGTAGTCTGGATGGCAGTAATGGGTGGTTCTGCGATTGATCAGGTATCTAATGGTGTAGGTTCACTCGCAGGTGGTCTGGGTGATGTGGCTCAGGCGATGTTCCAGATGTTTGAAAACCTACCACTGACCGCACTGATGTCGGTTCTGGGTATTATTCTTGTGCTCTGCTTCTTCATCACTTCGGCAGACTCGGGTTCGCTTGTTATCGACAGTATCACTGCGGGTGGTAAGATCGACGCACCGATGCCTCAGCGTCTCTTCTGGGCAACCCTAGTGGGTCTGATTGCCGGTACGCTGCTTGTCGGTGGTGGCTCAGAAGCGCTATCTGCCCTGCAGGCGGGTGCGATTACCACAGGTCTTCCGTTTACTGTGGTACTGGTGCTAATGTGTGTGAGCTTGTTTAAAGGGCTTGCGTCTGAGACACACCTGTACAAGTAAATGGTGTAATTGATAGCGGAGTAAGATGGCTATGATGTTTGCCGATCTCGTAGATCTTGTCGATCTAACAGGTCAGCTTAGGGAGTTCGGTATCAACCTGAATATTGATGCCGATCCCGGTGAGATTAACCAGGCGACTGAAGAGTGGCTACTCAGTGCGACTACTGAGCAAGTGAAAGCCTTGCTGGAGAGCCTTGAAGCGTTCCAGCAGGCGTCCCAGGGTTTGATATTACCGGCTGCTAAAGATGTGCTCGATACGCTATTAGATGAGCTTAGATCGCGCTAACTGCAGCTCTAAACAGATGCCAATGAAACGTCGAGACGGCGCACTCCAGAGAGTGCGCCGTTTTTATTTGGATTAAATTTCGGAGCTTTCACTATGAATAGCAGTCTCGGTATTCTAGGTGTCGGGCATCTAGCGACGTATGTAATCGCTGGGCTGCGTCGCGCTGGCGACCAGCGTGAAATCCTGCTCTCGCCTCGCAATGCGCAGCGAGCGCAAGCGTTGGTTAGAGAGCATCGCTGTGTCCAGGAGCGCTCCAATCAGGCAGTGGTCGAACGCGCTAGGATAATACTCTTGAGTGTGCGTCCACATCAGCTTGAATCCTTGCTAGAACCCTTAGAATTTACAGCTGATCATCTACTTATCTCTTGTGTGGCAGGTGTAAGTTTAGAACACCTGCGGTCGCTCGTTGGGGACGCTCAAGTGGTACGCACCTTACCGCTAGCCTGCGCTGAAGTCGGTGAGGGGGCTGTGCCTCTCTTCCCTGAACACCCGGAAGCTAGGGCGCTGCTGTCTCAGCTTGGTGAACTTGTGTTGCTGGAAAGTGAAGCACAGTTTGAACTCGCAAGTGTAGCCGCCTGTATGAATGGTTGGATGTTTAAGTTCTTTGCCCAACTCACAGAGTGGTACGCGGCTCAGGGGCTGGCACCAGAGGCTGCAAAGGCGCTAGTCTTACACGCCTTTAGCGGGGCAGTTGCGCTAGCCGACGCTTCCACTGACAAGAGTATGGTGGAGATCAGCGATAGCATCGCGACAGAGGGTACTTACACCAAGCTGGGCCTTGATATGCTGGAGTCCCAAGGCGCTTTCGACCTTTGGGTAGACGCCTGCGCTGAGGTTGAGAAAGCGTTGAAGAGCTGACCCCTAGTCTAGGGTCAGCTCGCAACCTTTAGAGCTCGCGCATCAAACGGTTAGCATCATAGATTGCCGCGTGAGTATTTCTTGAAGAGATGGCATCGCCAATCCGGTAGAGCTGGAAACGACCGGCAGGATTGTTGTTGACCGTCTGCGGCTTGGTGTTAATGAGCTCATCGTAGTTAACTTCACCAAGATTGGTTGAGTGCGGCTTGAGCTCGAAATAGAGCTCATCCATTGGCAGAGTACCGTGATTAACCAGTATCTGATCATAGACTTTAACCCGCTCATCACTGCAATAGTCGCTGCCTATACGGGCGTGGAGTCCATCAGCCTGTTTCTCCACGCTAAGTAGGCGATAGGTAAGGGTAAACTGGGTATCAAGCTTTTGCAGCGAGCGCATGTAAGGCACGAGATTCATCCCCATCACCTCAGGAGCAAAGCTGCGATCTGGCGTCATGATCTCCACATGTGCGCCTCTAGCCGCGAGTATCTCGGCAGCTTGGAGGCCGACATGATCGCCGGCATCATCGAATATAAGCACACGCTTAGCTGGTTTGATGTCACCGGCTATAACATCCCAGCAGGAGGTGAGGTGCTGATTGCCCTGTTCAAGAATCTCTGTCTGTGGGTATCCTCCTGTTGCAACAATGACAACCTGCGCGTCGGTCGCCAGAATATCATCGGCCTCTGCCCAAGTGTTGTAGTGGAATTGCACGCCAAGACGTTCGCACTCTGATACCCGCCAATCAATGATCGACTGCATTTCGCGTCGGCGTTCGCTCCGGGCGCTCAGGGCCACCTGACCACCTGCCGAGTTGGCTGCTTCGTACACGTCCACCTTATGACCACGCTCAGCTGCCACACGAGCGGCCTCAAGTCCGCCGGGACCTGCGCCAATTACAACGATGCGCTTCTGCTCTTTGGCTGGAGTTATCAGGTGTGGTAACTCCTCTTCACGTCCGGTAGATGGATTGTGGATACAGTAAGCAGCTCCGCCTTGATAGATTCGATCCAAGCAGTAGTTGGCACCAACACAGGGACGGATCCGCGCCTCTTCGCCCGCGATTAGTTTGCGGATTAGGTGAGGGTCTGCCATGTGGGCTCGGGTCATACCCACTAGGTCGAGCTTACCTTCGGCGATCGCATAGCGCGCAGTTGCGAGGTCAGGGATTTTTGCAGCATGGAGTACCGGCATCTGTGTTGCGGCACGAATCTCTCCAGCAAACTCAAGGTGAGGGTTATTGCGCATTCCCTGAATAGGGATCACATCGGTAAGCGCAGCATCCGTATCTATGTGGCCGCGAATGATGTTAAGGAAATCGACTTGGCCGCTAGCTTTGAGAATTTGCGAAATTTCTAGGCCATCCTCTTTGCTCAACCCTCGAGCAAGAAGCTCATCAGCGGTGTAGCGCAGGCCAACAATAAAGTCAGGCCCCACACGTTGACGAATCGCAGCCAGCACATCGAGTGTGAATTTGAGACGCTGCTGCAGGTCTCCACCATATGGGCCATCGAGCGTATTGGTGAGCGGTGACCAGAACTGGTCCATAAGGTGGCCATAGGCTTCGAGCTCAATACCATCCATGCCGCCTGCCTGCATTCGCTCAGCCGCATCTGCATAGTCATTGATAATGCGCGCTATATCCCAGTCTTCGATCTGCTTCGGAAAGGCTCGATGGGCGGGCTCTCGCTTGTGAGAAGGTGATACGACCGGTAGCCAGTCGCCAGTATCCCAGCGTGTTCTGCGACCCAAATGTGTGAGCTGGATCATGATGGCTGCACCCTGTTCATGCACAGCATCGGTCAGATTACGGATGTGCGGTACAACCTCATCTTTATAGACCAGCAGATTGCTGAAAGCCGGAGGACTATCTTTGGAAACAGCGGCCGATCCGGCAGTCATTGTCATACCGATCCCGCCTCTAGCGCGCTCGACGTGGTAAGCGATATAACGGCTTTTAGGCATACCATCTTCGGGATAAGCAGGCTCATGCGAGGTGGTAATTATGCGGTTGCGAAGTTCAAGATGTTTCAACTTGTAGGGTTGGAGTATAGGGTCCATAGCGAACAATCTACCGTTTTTATTGTTATTTAATCAGCACTCTTTCTGGAACAAAAAAAGGGAAGCCGATGACTCCCCTTTTTCTCTAAAAACACGCGCTAGCGCAACTTACTTTGCTAAGTTTTTCTTGGTGGTTTCGCTGTACCACTCGAGGAAGTTGATTACCCCAAACTCGTAAGTTTTTGAGTAAGGGCCAGGGCGGTAGGCAACTGAGTTAATGCCGCGCTGGTTCTCTTCACCCAAAATTCGATCCTGGTCGTTGGTTGCATCCCAAACTAGACGCAGTCTATCGAGGTCGTAGTCGACGCCTTCAACAGCGTCTTTGTGGACGAACCACTTCGTAGTAACCATCGACTCCTGAGCTGATATCGGGATGACACGGAATACGATAAAGTGATCGCTCTGCATGTGGTTCCATGAGTTGGGCAGATGCAGTATGCGCATAGAGCCCAGCTGACGATTCTTAACGCGGCCCAGCAGTTTCTCACAGGCTTTGCCGCCGTCAATCGTCATGACGTCTACACCCTCTTTGAGAGGCATACGCACGATACGGTTACGCTTACCTACGCCATAGCTTTTATGCTCGTGGGGAATGCCCTCAGCGTCCCAGGCTGCTGCTTGACGCGCGTAGTGGTCCAGAAAGCTCTGCGGGGCACGCGGATCGTTGGTATCGTCCCACTCCAAAAGAGAGTTGAGCAGCTCCGGGTGGCTACCGTTACAGTGGTAACACTCGCGGTTGTTCTCTAATACGAGCTTCCAGTTCGCCTTCTCATACATGTTTGATTCGCAGGCGAGCTTGGTGTTCTCGACATCGTACGGCTCCATGTATGTTTCCAGTGTCTCAAGGAAATCGTAGAAGCCATCATCTGGAGCCTCTTCACCGAGGCATATGAAGATGAAGCCGCCGCCAGTCTTGCAGTGCGCGCGCTTGAGGCCATGGTCTTTGAGATCAAAATCAGCACCCATCTCAGTGCCTGCAAACAGCAGCTTGCCAGAGGTGTCGTAGGTCCACTGATGGTAAGGACAAACTAGATTTGCCGCCTTGCCGCGATGGGCTGTACAGACGCGAGAACCGCGATGGCGACAGCTATTGTGGAAGGCGTTTACTGCACCGTCCGCTCCACGCACGATCAGAACAGGGTTTTTGCCAATCTCCACGGTGAAGTACTCACCTTTGGTGGGGATCTCGCTGGTCATACCAACAAACAGCCACTCCTTCTCAAAGATCTCTTCCATGTCCGCGCGGAACATGTAGGGGTCGTTGTACAGAGGTTGTGGGAGTGAATAGTCCGGGTTGCGCTCGCTGAGCAGTTTGTACATCTTGTCACGTGCCTGCTCTACAGAGGAGCAGCTGGCGTTTAGCAGATCAGTCTGATTCATGGTTAGAACGTCTCAACAAATCAGTAGTTTTTCCTGAGAGTCTAAGCGACTCTCCCTTTGCGACAGGGGCCATGATTGGCGCCACATAACCCCTGAAACCTTGCGGGTTAGTCTGTGGTGCATCCTGCGCCTGATCAGGCGCAAAAAATGTTCTGAGCGCGACACGAATATATATCGTTTGAGACCCCTGATATACGGTTTTACTAGGTGTTGGGGGTTTTAGACATAACTTTGTCGCGATTAGATAAATGCGGTATGTTCGATGAACTGAAAATGCACTCAAAATCATGCAGCCCTTCGGGTATGCGTATGCGATCAATAAACAGGAATACCCGCTATGGCCAGCCCTAATCTAACTGTATCCAACACCGACTCATTTGCACCGGTCACAACGCAGACCTGGGCCAATGGCCGACATGTTGTTCGCTGTGTCAAAGCGATTCAGGAGACTTGGGACGTACGAACCTACTGTTTTATGGCAGAGCAGCCGGTGATGTTCTTCTTCAAACCGGGGCAGTTCGTCACCCTGGAACTTGAGATCGAGGGGGAGCAGATATTTCGCTCCTACACTATCTCAAGTTCGCCCTCTGTGCCTTACAGCTTCTCAATTACCGTGAAGCGCGTGCCGGGCGGGTTGGTGTCCAACTGGTTGCACGATAACCTCGAAGAGGGCGCGATGCTGGCGGTTCATGGTCCGGTTGGTCAGTTCAACTCAATCGACTTCCCTGCCGAGAAGGTTCTCTTGCTGTCTGGCGGCGTGGGCATCACCCCAGTGATGTCGATGGCTCGTTGGGCCTATGATACCAACATGGATACCGATGTAGTGTTTGTGCACAGTGCTCGCACTCCATCGGATATTATTTTCCATCGTGAGCTCGACAACATGTCCTCGCGAGTCTCTAACTTCCAGCTGCACCTGATTTGTGAACGTCAGACGTCTGGTCAGGCGTGGCATGGTTACCGCGGCTTTCTAGACCTGACGAAGTTGGAGATGATTGCGCCCGACTTCTTGGAGCGCGAAGTTTTCTGTTGTGGTCCAACACCTTACATGAACGCCGTGCGTAAGCTTCTCGAGGGGCAGGGCTTTGATATGTCCCGCTACCATGAGGAGTCCTTTGGAGCGACGCCGGAGCGCGTTGAGGAGCAGGCGGTATTGGATGCCGAAGTTGCGGTTGAAGAGGCTGAGGCAATCTCGCGTGAAGATCTACTCGCCATTTCATTCGACGCCTCGGGTAAGAGTATTCAGATCGCTCCGGGTGAAACGCTTCATTCGGCTGCTTCTCAGCTTGGACTTCATATCCCCAGAGCCTGTGGTATGGGTATTTGTGGTACCTGCAAGGTGATGATTAAAGAGGGGCAGACTACAATGGAGCATAATGGTGGTATCACTGATGAGGATGTAGCGGAGGGCTACGTTCTATCATGCTGTACAGTCGCCGAATCTGATGTGGTAGTGGACTTCTAAACCCTACCTCTCCCCTTTTGACTCTTAAGGGCGCCCATGGAAGCAGAGCATTTCGAAATTGCGGAGTTTCTTGGGCGCTTTCAGCCCTTTGATCAGCTCCCAGCACAGGAGTTGCAGCGTTTAGCGACTAATATTGAGATCAGTTATTACCGAGCGGGAACCGATATCTTTCGTTTCGGTGATGAGATACGTGAACTCTGCGTTGTTCGCACAGGATCCGTCGAGATCTACCGTCGCAATGGTGAGCTCTATAACCGCCTGAGCGAAGGCGATGTGTTTGGACAGTTGGGGTTGCTAATGTCCAACAAGATTCGCCTCCCTTCGCGTGCGATAGAGGACTCGCTGATCTACTTCATTCCAGAGGATATCTTCACTGACCTGTCCGAGCGCTTCGAGACGTTTGCTCTGTTTGTGGAGGTCGATAATCGTGAGCAGCTCAACCGTGTCGTTACCGAGCAGAAGCAGAGTAATCCGCTCTCTGGCGCACGCCTGAGCGATATTCTCTCGCGCCAACCTGTGATGGTTTCGCGTGACGAGAGTATTCGTGGCGCAGCAACCAAGATGGCAGCGGAGGGTGTCTCCTCGCTTCTGATCGTTGAAGAGACGACCCCTATCGAAGACACCGGGTTCGCGATTCCGCATCTGGCTGGCATAGTCACCGACCGAGATCTACGCAGTCGAGTTGTTGCGGCTGGTTATGATATCGATCGACCGATCTCGGAGGTGATGACCGCCTCTCCCGTAACGGTTAGTGCCGATACTTACCTATTCGAGGCGATGCTAACGATGCTGAGGCTCAATCTGCACCATCTACCCGTGCTGCAGAATCAGCGTCCATTTGGGGTTGTTGCTATCTCTGACCTGGTGCGTTATGAGTCCAAGAACAGCTTACATATTGTCAGTGAGATTCATCGGGCGCAGACTTTAGAAGAGCTAGTACAGCTCTCGAAAGAGGTAGAACCCTGCTTTGTGCGGATGGTTCAGGATGATGCCAACTCAGAGATGATTGGTAGCGCTATGGCTACCATCGGTATTAGCTTTAAGCAACGCCTGCTAGAACTCGCTGAAATGCGCCTTGGGAAACCGCCAGTCGCATACTGTTTTTTAGCACTGGGCTCCATGGCTCGAGACGAGCAACTGCTGGTAACTGACCAAGATAACGCGTTGATTTTGGCCAATGAGTATCAGCCTAAGCTTCATGCAGACTATTTTGAAGCGCTCTCTAAAGAGGTCTGTGAAGGTTTGGCTGCCTGCGGTTACAAGCTCTGTAGCGGGCAGATTATGGCAACAAACCCTAAGTGGCGAAAAACCTTTGCACAGTGGCGAGAGTGTTTCGCTGATTGGATAGATAATCCTGATCCGCAAGCGTTGCTCAACTGTTCGATCTTTTTTGACCTCGAGGGTGTTCATGGTGAAACAAGTTGGGCCGAAGAGCTCAATACATTTATTGTAGATAGGACCCAGAAGTCACCTAAATTTCTCTCAAGCATGGCGCGCAACGCTCTGTTAAGAACACCACCCCTGGGCTTTTTTAAGGGGTTTGTGATGGAGCAGGATGGCGAACATCGCGGTACGATAAACCTTAAACGCAGAGGGACCGCTCCGTTGGTTGACCTCATTCGGGTTCATGCTTTGGCTAGCGGTTCAACTTGCCGAAACTCGTTTGACCGTATTTCAGATGTAACCAAAGCGGGTATTCTACCGGACGGTCGTTCAACTGATCTTAAAGACGCAATGGAGTATCTGATGATGGTACGTATTCGCCATCAGGTGGAAGATATTGAAGCGGGTGAAGAGCCGGTCAATACGATCGAACCTGATAAGCTCTCCAGCTTTGAGCGCCGTAACCTCAAAGAGGCGTTCAATGTGATCAGTAATGCACAGCGCTTCCTGAAGTTTCGCTACCCCTCGGGACGGAATTGAGCGGGGCTTAGCGTGACTTCTAAGATAAATTGGCCAGAGTTCATTGCGCGCAAGGCTCGGGAGGTCAGTGACCCTAGGATTCGCGCCTTCTATGAATCGCAAAAACTCGATCCCGATACCCCGCTTGAGGAGGTGCCTTTTGTGGCGATGGATTTTGAAACCACAGGGCTGAATCCGGATGAACATGAGATCATCAGTATCGGTCTCGTACCCTTTGACCTGCACCGCATCTATCTGCGCCAAACACAGGAGTGGTTTGTTCAGCCCAAGAGACAGCTAACACATGACTCCGTAGCGATACACCGAATCACCCACAGTCAGCTTCAGTCAGCGCCTGACCTCAGCGAGGTGCTTGGGCCTCTATTGGAGGCGCTAAACGGGCGGATTGCTGTAGTCCACTTTAGATACATAGAACGTGACTTTCTCTTTAACGCAGTCGAGCGGCTAACAGGAGAGCAGTTGATGTTCCCGATGATCGATACCATGGAGATTGAGGATCGCTACCATCGCCAAGCTTTCGGTACGCGTTTCAAGCAGCTTTTGCGCGGTCGTAAGGAGTCAGTTAGGTTGGCCGATAGCCGCGAGCGCTACTCTTTGCCGCGTTACCAGCTGCACAGTGCGCATATAGACGCACTGGCAACTGCTGAGCTGCTGCAAGCACAAGTGCATCACCATTT
>Ga0209961_1000067_pt1 | contig 39733 bp, 63 predicted proteins | sample SalPonA_B_H2O_MG_FD_185719 | JGI IMG/M metagenome (GOLD analysis project Ga0209961, IMG submission 185719) | Water microbial communities from South San Francisco under conditions of wetland restoration - Salt Pond MetaG R2A_B_H2O_MG (SPAdes)... | ecosystem: Environmental > Aquatic > Non-marine... | reverse complement strand
AATTGAGGATATGCTATACAATAAAGTTATTGAAATAGCACCGTTAGCATATATGCGCGGACGAACATTCCATAATTGCTGGATCATCGCTGATGAAATGCAAAACGCAACCAAACAGCAAATGAAGATGTTACTTACACGTATTGGTAATGGAACTAAAATGGTAGTCACAGGAGACCTAAAGCAACATGATAGAGGATTTTCAGAAAATGGTCTCTCCGACTTTATGAAGTTAGTAGAAGCCTATGAAACAGCAGATTTAAAACACATTACTACAAGTCGTTTTGAACTGATGGACGTTGAAAGGCATCCGGCCGTCATTGAAATATTACAAATTTACGGAGACGAAGATTAAAAGAAAAGGGACTGAAAAGTCCCTTTTTTCTGGTTTTCGCCATACTCCTTATTAAATATATACGGTATCTATTTACATGTAAGAAGCCGCATAACGAAGTAGTTGCTTTAGTTCTTTGGAATGCTTCCCAAATACGCCACTGTAGCGTTTGTACACCGATAGTTCATCCATGTACTTAGCAGGATTACGAAGTGCGTCTTCAGGGTCTTCTGTGCGCTTTATCTGTCCTGCTAAGTCATTACCATACGCCATCAACTCATGTGGATCAGCAAGATAGTGTCGTGTCCAATCACTTTCATCACCGCCAGCACGGATCTTATCCATACCTTTTTGATGACCAGACTTAAGTTGTGGGAACTTTTCTTTTGGAATTCGCTTGTATTGCCCCAAATGAATGGTCTCATGTTTAATCATATCTATGACTAAATCTTTGAATGTTTTAGGTCCCCATTTTCCTTCAAGATTCTTAGCATGTAAAATGACTGTGACAAACTCGCCTTCACGGTCATTATAATCCGCCATAGCAGACGCCCATTCAGTGGGATCTTGTCTTGGCTCATGATTAACGTGGAATTCAATTGGTAAATCATCGTCAATGTTATGATTGATAATGTCTGCTAGTTCTTCTATGTCATCAACATCACCATTACTATCTAAATAATGTTGATATTCAGCATTGGATTCATCAATATATCCAGACAGAATTTGTAAAAATTCTTCATCGTGTGGGACTTTGGCTTCAAGTAGTTCTATATATTTCATAATACTATTTATAAAAATGCCCACTACTAGTGGGCTATGTGATAAAGTTAACAAAGAGATTTTTTATTATTCAGCGAGAATCAAGTCAGTAATGGCATTTTCAAACTTGTCTTCACAGTCATTATGTACACCACGCATAAATAAAAGTGTAGTCCACGATACACCAATATCTGACTACTCTAACAGTTTAAGAGGAACTATCAGCATGAGTATTTATACTAACACCTCCACGCATGGATGTCAATATTATGTTTATGCGTATCTAAGAAAAGACGGAACTCCATATTACATAGGAAAAGGTAAAGATGATCGAGCATGGGTTAAACACGGTAGAGTTAATCTACCACCAGATCATAATCGCATAATCATACTAGAATCATGGCTAACAGAACTTGGAGCATATGCAATTGAAAGAAGACTCATAAAACTTCACGGTAGAAAAAATATAGATGATGGTGGTATTTTGCTGAATATAACAGAAGGAGGAACGGGAGGGGACACCTCGCATAGTCCTAACTATATCAAAGCGATGAAAGAGTTAGACCGATCAGGAGAAAAAAATGGCATGTATGGAAGAAGTGCTGTAACAGATAATAATCTAAAATGGTACACAGATGGAGATAATACCATTTATGTTCCAGAAGGAGAGAATCCACCAGAATACTACACAGGAAGAACAATAAAAACAAGAAAACCTCACAGCAAAGAAGGACGAGAGAACATTAGTAACTCACTAAAAGGCAAAATTCCTGCTAATAGATTGAACGTGAAATCACCAGACGGAAGAATGTTTGATTCTGTAAATGAAGCCGCCATATATAATAACATGACGGTATCCCAGTTTAGATATCGTTGTGTGCAAAAAGGTAATTGGATTATTATTCAGCGAGAATCAAGTCAGTAATTTCTTTCCAATCAGCACAACGAGCAATACGCGGGTCATCACATTCAGCATTGTGCTTGTGTTCAATCAGAATACTTCGCAGACCCATATCAGCACCAGTAACAGCATTTTCTGCTTTATCTTCTATAAAGATGATGTTACTATCTTTCCATGGGATCAATGCTTCGTCTTTGTCAGCGCCTGTGTCTAAACAGATAACTTCTACGAACACATTCTCACCAAACACCGCCTCAAGATTAATCTCACGGGCTTTCTTCGCCATTGGGTCGAGACTCATACTAGTGATAACGACAAACTGATAACCCGCTTCAACGAGCCGAGCAACACCGCTGCGAGCATCACGAAAAGCAGGCAAGTCAAGCATTCGCACACTCTCGTTAAACTCACGAATAAGTCTTTTGCTTTCTGCTTTCTCAATGTCGTATGCTTCGTTCATTTTGTAAAGTGATTTGTCGGCAGCAGTGTAACCTTTGTCTTCCATCCACTTGTGAAAAGCAAGTTCCCAATCAAGGAGAACACCGTCCACGTCACTCAAAATTATTTTATTCATTAAAACACCTTTCTCATTGACTATATGTATAGTGTATAACAAGGCGTCTTGGTTGTCAACAGTTTTTTTGAATTTTTTGCTGTATCCCACTCTAATAGTAGTTCTAACATAAATACATTTATGTTCATATTAAATAAGTATTATGATTGTTATTTTAGAATCATAGAAAACGCCAAGCATCGTATTATTGAAGATTACACAGAGAGGCATCATATCATACCAAGATCACTAGGAGGAGAGGACACCGATGATAACTTGGTGTCGTTAACTGCTAGAGAGCATTACATTTGTCATTTATTATTGCCTAAGTTCACGGAAGGGGAGCATCGTAGAAAGATGATTGCGGCTCATGTTCTTATGTCCGGAAGAAAACTGTATAACTCTAGATCATACGGAAAGTATAAGGACGAGTATCGACTGATTAACAGCGAAGATAGGAAAGGAAAGAAAAATGGAATGTACGGAGCCAAAAGAAAAGGTTCGGACAATCCATTCTATGGAAAGAAACATACCGAAGAAACAAAACAAAGAATATCCGAAGCAAATAAAGGGCATTCAAGAAACAAAGGTATCAAATTCACCGAAGAACATAAACGAAACATATCTGATGCTGCGAAGAAGAGGGACCCTAGCACACGATTTCATTCAGATGAAACAAAACAAAAAATGTCAGATATAGCGAAGAATAGTAATCCGGGATTTGGGGCATCTGCGGTGTGTCCTAAATGTGGCAAAGAAGGACAAAAGGCAAACATATCTAAGTGGCATGGTCTGAATGGAGAAAAGTGTAGATGGTAATCATCTACACTGTTTTATCGAAAACAAACTATATGTATATAATACAATAACTCGTTAGGTATGTCAACCGTTTTTTATGCTGCCCGCGAAGCGTAGTATTCTTCCATCTTGACACGAGCATCGCGGATGTCGTATTCAGCATCCCATACAGTGCGCTTACCGTAACGGTCATACATTACCCACAAACCATCAGTAGTGTAAACATATCCAAACTCTTCGCCTGAATCGCCTACACTGTCAATGAACTCTTCAATGCTTTTACTAGTACGAGCATCTACACCAGTCTCGCCGCGGTCACGACCATAGAATACACACTGACCTTCAGGGATACTATCACGGTCATCAAAATTACATTTGACGCCAACACGGTCGCCTACAATGCTAACATCGCCCAATTCAACAAGTTCTTTAATTTTGTCGTAGTCGCTGTAGTTTTCAACAACAGTGTAACCAACACCTGCTGGGTAGCCATCCCAGTGAGCGTAGATAGAACGAACTGAACCATTTGACATTTCGTAACCGATTCGTGAATTAGTGCTCATTTACATATCCTCTCTCATTAACTTACCCTTATAGTATACAGCCATTAGGATCAGTGTCAACCTTTTTTTACGATTTATTGTAGTAAAGGTCTTCAATCTCACGCTGTTTAGCATATGAAATCTGCTGATTCCAAAGATAGAATCCAACATTTAATTCATTCTCTTCAGCAAGCATTAAACGGTCCAATGCCTTTTTCCAATCGCATTTGTATTCACGCATAGTATTAGCAAGTTTTTTCTTGAATACAACCAATGCTTTGGCTTCTTGTTCTTCCTGAATTTTTGCGTTTTCTTCTAAGAGACGCATCATGTTGTCTAATGCAAACTCAAAGGTTGCCATGTCCAGGTTAACATAGAAATCCCATGTTTCACCACGTGGACGATAACCGTATACATCTTTGTGGAAATCAGAGAAGCACATTTCTTGCATTTCTTCAATACGAGCATGTGAACCGGCTGGAGTAGTGATTGCCATAGACATAATGTTTTCCTCTCAATTGGACTATACACATAGTATACAGCCTGGAGGACAAAAGTCAAGTAAATTCTATAACTTTTATGCCTGACTCCTCTAATGCGAGTCTACATATCTCACATGGTTCAGCAGGTCGAGGTTCACCATCCGAACCATAACGTTCTATATGAATACGGTATGCTTTATTTGTGTCTTCTAATTTGATTAGTGCTGCCATTTCGGCATGTAAGAATACAGCATCTTCTCTGCCAACCCGTTTAGCATAATGATACTGTATTGGATGCGTTTTTTGATATGAGTTTTTACCCACTGAAAGAACCCGACCTCGCTTGTCATATATGGTTGCTTTCAGTGAGTATTTGCGCCGACCACCTTTCATTAGTCACCTTGATGGTTGTTTATATCAACTTCTTCTTGGCTACCGCCTCTACGATATTCGTCAAAATATAACACTTGAACAGGTAATGGTCTGTCTTCTTTCCAACGGAACAGGTGAGAACGATAGATGCCCATCTTAACAAATGGACCAAACTTAGTCAACTTTTCTTGTGGGTACATATTTGGACCAACATGTTCCATCACAAACTGGTCATCAATCCACAACGTAAAGTTTCCGTTATTACGGTCTGACCATACAGCACGAACAGTAAAATCAATCCACTGGTTCTTAGGCAGTTCCCCTATTTTGTATTGGTGTGTAGTTTCTGATGGTTTAGTTAGAATGTCAATCAGAAAGTTATTACGATTCAACTGAAAATAAACTACTGGACCCCCTTCACCATCGTGCCACTGGAAGAAGATTTGTTTTGGGTAGATATATTCGTAGTTATTGGGGATAAACATACTCCACTCGTACCATACTTCTTGGTCGAGTAGTGGTAACCATCTTTCACGAATTTCACTACGTTCCCGGTCACGCGTACAATCGTCCCAACCTGATGCTGGGTTGTGAGGTTTTGCGGTAAAACAATCACCCGGACGGACTTCAAAACGTAATGCAGTATCTCCTTTACGGGTATTTTGAGATTGACGAATCCACGCCCATTGTGTTGCTTCCAAATCAATAGTGGCGAACCATGGGCCTCGGTGATCATCAAGTGGAAGACCACTTGGACTCCACATAAGATTGTCATGGTCAGCAAACGATACTGATACTGCGACTAAAAATGAAACAAAGGCTATAAATAATTTGTTCATGCTTCTACTACATCATCGTCAGGTATTACCAAACCTTCTCGTATACATTCTTCAATAAAACTTTGGTAATGTTCCGGGTACTGTTTTGCCACATAATGCATTATAGAATCAAACCCTTGTGTTTCTGCATTATTCTTTTCTACTCTTCGGTCGGTTACATTAACAATAGTTGTCGCTGATGACCATAACGATTTACGTACACGAGTAAGAAACATAATGGTTTCAAATCTATTCATGGATTCAGGTTGCGTTTCCCATCCTTTGATTGAAGTGTTAACTCCAGGTGCCGGTCTATACTCGTGTGAAATGGCAATATATGCTTTCATATGTTATTTAATCCTCAAAATTCCGTTATCTAATATAAGTTTTTGTCCTATGGTCATGTTAATACAAAACACTGCCCAATCTTCAGATTCAAAAAGTTGTGTTGGGTAAGAACATTCATCGGCAATTCTATTTAGCACTTCAGTGGAATATCCTCCGTTTTTGTACTCACAAACTATAATATACGTCCAATCGTTATTGTAGGTAATAATGTCACAGTAATAACTTAGCGTCTGTTTTAAATCATTTAACGAATTAAGTACTAAGTTAATATTTTTGTCAACCTCATACCCTTTACGAAATGGATTCGGCGGATCATTAGACTCTGCTATTGTTCCAATATGGTTCATCATTTTTGCTACGTACTCTGACATTTCAATGTCGGTATACAATTTTGTAGGCGCTTGTCTATCACTCATCCGGTTGTCCTGCAATGTATTGTAATTCTAATAGTGTAGCACTTAGATTAATCTCTGGGTCTGCAACAAGCGAATGATTTACAAGCCCATCACGAATAGTAATCAATGCTTTACCTTGTGTTCGTTTGTCTTCACCAAACCAATCAAGATTTTCATACAGTTTGCGGAATACTCCTTCATACTCTTCCGGTCGTGCTTTCGACACAATTAATTTTCGAGCCTCAGCAATTTTACCAATTTGAAAGTTGGCTACGTATTCAAGAATCCAATCACTTTCGCCGCCTTCACCAGAACTTGGTTGCTGTAATACACCATCTACAATATTCTGTTGTACCATATTTATACATTTACGAAGGTCTGGGTATGTACTTTTTACGTACACATCTAAATCATCAGGTAGGAACTCCATACCCTCTTCTAGAAGAATGGTAGCAATACGTACTGTAAATTCTGTTTGGTCAAGTTTTTCAATATGATAACCTTGACAACGTGAATGAATTGCTGGGATTACTTTGTTTGGATAGTTGCATGTTAAAATAAAACGACATGTTGAACTATACGTTTCCATCATGTTACGTAGAATTGCTTGTGCGTTGGGCGATAGATAATCAGCCTCATCAAGTAACACAAATTTGAAATCGCCAGAGAACGGCAGTGAACTTGCGAATCCATTAATCTTTGTACGCATTGTATCAACGTTATTTTCGTTTGATGCGTTGATTAACATTATGTCGCCATCGTCTACATCTAGTTCATTAAGTAGAACTTTAGCGAGTGTTGTTTTGCCGGTACCTGCCGCACCACTGAATAGAAGATGTGGTATTGCTCCGGAGTCTACCCATGTTTGTACTTGCTTTCGTTGTTTATCGTCACGAAATACATAATCTGTAATATTTTTAGGCCTGTACTTTTCAGTCCATAATTGTTTCATTCTTGAATAGTCCTCTTTGCGGTTATGTTTTTATTAGTATACACTATTTTCTTTATTGTAGTCAAGAAAAAAGAGAGGGACTTTCGTCCCTCTAGTGGTCTCTATGAGGCTTTTTTATTATTTGATATGTTTATGCGACCTGTTCAATTTCTCTACGTAGGGCTTTGAACAAGTCTTCCTGTGTATAATCCAATCCCATTTCTTGTAGTACATCGTCTGTCAAGCATGAGTAAATGAGAGATGCCTTAGTATGGGTGTTTGTATTTCTAATGTTATCTTTAAGTAGTGTTGTTTTACCAGCATGATTGCCTTTATGTAAAGGAACAATATATTCGTCACCATATTCTTTACTGCCTAGAATGTGATCACAATCAAATTCGCCACGTAACCATCTTGCGGTGTTAAAGGCTGCTTCAATATTTCCTTCGTCAATCAATCTTTGAATGGTCGGATAAAACTCGCTGTACAACCATTCTTTACTTTTATCTCCCCATACTATAACATTTGAACCTAACGCTTTTACCAACAATGGTGTTCGGTCCCACAGTTCATAGTATTTTTTGCGTTCACCCCATGATGTGGGTTTCGACACAGCAAAAACTTGTTCGTGTACCTCACATAATGATTTATACAGAGGCTGTCCAGTTTCTACATCAATTTTACCCTTTTCTTTACTAGGTTCTTGATTACAGCCTGGAAAACAGCATGATGGTCTTCCGTTGACGACCGAACGAATCTGACCAGCAGACTCGTACAGTCGTTTATTCGGCTGCTCAACAGTGTATTGTGTGTTAAGCAGTTCCATATTATGCTTCCTCTAGTTCTGCTAGTTGTGCTAGTTGTCGTTCAAGTTCAGCACGGCGTTTTGCGATTTCAGCATCTTTCTTAACTTTGTCAACGCCTTTAGGGTTAACAATTTTGGCAAGTTGTTCAATTGAACCAATTACTTTCTTACCATCTTTAAAGAAGTAAGATTTGCTCTTATCGCCCGTGTAGAAACTGAATTCTTCTAGTACATGAAAGTATGGATTGCCGTTAGCATCGGTTACTTGATAAGTACGAAGTTTATTCTTGTTAATACTTCCGCTAACACCAAATACTTTGTTCCAACTTTCTTCACCGTAACATGCATTGTGCAATTCAAGTATCACACGCGCCGCTATGTCATACTGTTTACCCTTAACGTATGTACATCCTTCAGGTAATTCCTTGTTCACATCAACCATACCGCTGATACCTTGGAATGCACCGTTCTTGTTGTAGAATTCAATGATTGAAGTGAACTCTTTTAGTACGTCAATCAGTGCCTCGTCATCCAAACTAAGTTCTGCTCCAGGAACATTGTAATCACTCACTACGTATTGGAACAAATTATTCCAAATCATAGGATCCATATCGTTGAACCCTGAAATTTCATTACGTAGTTTAGAAACAGCAGCCGACATACCTACACAAACATCTGCCCATCTAAAGTTCATTCCATTATTCATCATAACAGAAATCAACTTTTCGAAATCACCTGAAAAGCCGCCCGCGCAATCATTAACTGGACCTGTAGTCACGTTTACAGAAGTAAATATGTTCTTCAATGTATCGCCGATTGCCCGGTCGTATGAATTAGGTTCCATTTTAGTCATGTGAATGTTGTTAATGTGATTAGGGATAGATGCCTTATTGCCTCGGTTATTTTTCTGGAAGATTTCAATAACTCTACGCTCAACATTTTCAACTTCTTCACACAATTTAGGACAGTCGCCAATATGGTCAAGATATACTTCCACAAATACTGGGTTAAACGTCAATTGTTGAGTCACCCACTCTTCAGACTTGTCAAATGTTGCGTTTGGCTTTAGATTCATCTTTTCTAAGTCGAAAAACGTACTGACCCAACCCTGAATCAAACCGGGCAGTGTATTCAATACAGTGCCATTGCCGCCATCAGCAATGATATACGCTTTATCGCTGTCTGCATTAACAACTTTAGGAGAAACAAGCAATCCTATAGCAGGCTGTACTTGTTTAGGGTCGTAATTCATAAAGTGTTCAATCTGTTCATCAGGATTCGCTAGCCGCTGTCCTGGAGCATCCCAGGCTGTCTCACGGACTGGTCTAAACCAAAAACAATCTAGCACGTTTGCGATATGGCCTACTGGATCATTAGTATTTTTGGTCACATTTTCTTCTGTGCGACCTTTATCTTTCATCATTTGTTGTGAAAGTTCGATTACTTTAGGCGCTTTGTTGTACATCTGTACTAAATCTTTTGGCTTGTACTTTGCTAGATTAAAGAACAGCAATGATACACATTTTGCAGTGTTAGGTGATTCGTTGATATCAATTTCACCCATCGAATCCATAGGAAGGGCATCTGCAACCTTTTTACGTTGATTCATGCCTGAATTGATAATATCTTTTTGTGCGTCTGTAAGGAACATTGTATTAACCTCTATATTAGACCTGGTAAATTGCGTCTCTGCGTGCCCACCATCCAAAAACTGCTTGCGCCTCGTCAAGACATGACTCACCGGAACGATTTGGATTTATTTCATTGAGAAGAATTCCCAATTCTATTACAAAATCATCCCTAGTAAATATCTTTCCGCCAAACTTTCTTTGAGCCAATAAATCTCGTAACTGTGGTTCGTAGCCATTTTTACGATTGTAATCTGATAACTTAAGACGGTTTAACAACGTACTCATTCCACCTTGGACCATGCTATAAAATTTCATCGTGTTCCCTCTAAAATATACTGTTGTAGAGGGAGCAATTCTCCCTCATTTCCCTTAAAGTATAGCAGATCCGAAAGTAATGTCAAGCCTTTAGAAGTCAAAAAGTAAGTTTTTTTCAACTTTTTTTGTGAATGGTATCTCTACCGTAGCAGGAGAATTTGTTCTATCTGATTTTATCACCTTAGACCACTTACCTCGGTCATTTGGTAACTTGTATTTGTTACATATGATAACATCACCTTTTGCCATTTCTTCTTTGCGAGTATTCTGTTCTCCAGCATGTGTACTAGGTGCAGTAAACTCTTTCAACATAATATTGCGCAAGATGTAAGTACCTAAACCATTTACAGCACATGCAATAGAAAATTCATCATCCTCTCCTGGGATTATTTTGCTATCACCATTGAATGATTCGTCCATCATAACACGTTGTTTGTTGTTTCGTAAGAAAAATAGCGTTCCTTTCATTGAACCAAACTTGCGGTCAAATCGTAATGTATCTTCCCAATTTACACGGTTGTATTTTGGGTCAACATTGTTGAACTTGTCATAAAACGCACCATCGCCTGGTCGACCATCCCAATGTGGCCAGAACAAGTCAACACCGTTAAAATTGTCAGGGAAATTTTGTAATGCTTCACAAATGTTTACGTGTGTATGTGGGAATTTTTCATGCTGATTCAATATAGCATCACTGTCAGCAAAGATAGCCCACTCTTCATCACTATTATAGAATAACTCTAATAACCTGTTACGGGCGCTTGCTGGAGGGATAGGGCTATCTAACTTGTCTACATACGTAACACGTTCATGTTCGTAGTAGTCGCTATCATCGTAGTCCATCGCTAAGATGTTAAGTTGTAGTTTAGGATCGTAATCCAACCACCATTCTATTTGGTTGTTGTGGTTTTCTAGTCTTTTGTTTCTGCCTTCTTCGTTCTCTCGTTTGCCATGATAGGCAATAATATACATTGTATTACACATAATTATGATTTTCAAACTCCTGTTTTAACCATTCAAAATCGTTAAGTAGTGATAGGTCCTTACCTTGTTCACCAAAGTATTTACCTTTGGTTGCACCTAGTAAAGCAAAAGAAGAATGCATAGCAGATGGTGTTGGGTTCATCCATCGCTTTATTTTGTCATCTACTCCGTGACTAAGATTTCCTGATACCAGTTTTGCGACTTCACGAAACGCTGCCTTCCATGTATTGAATGGTGTAGTGTTAAATTTAGAAATACACGACAAATCTGGTACTGCCCAATATGGCATATCGTGTTTGGCAATTGTTGTACTCATGTCCACAATTCCCTCAGGATTCTCTTCTTGAAATAGTTCCTTATGTAACAGTTTAACACCGCCGTAACCATATGTCATGTCTATAACAGGATTATATGCTCTCCATACATGTACGCAACGTGATTGCGGGACACCTGGATATACATCAATGGTATCTGATGGAACGTAAGACAAATCAAACTCGTCAACTAGGTAAGCATCGCCGTCGATAACATAAAAGTGGTCTGTGTTGGATGATAGCGCACATTCGCGGTGTGCGTTATAGATTCCGGGTACATCTTTAACTACGTATGCTTGTTGTCCCGGAGCGAGTTTATCACGAATACGGTTTAAGTTTGCTTGACTAAAATCGTCACCGTATGTTAAGTAGAATACGTCAATCATAATATTAAAGTAGCGAATAAATTAAGATACCAGTGAGTGTAATCTGGGCTATAGTAAGTCCTATCATTGCTATAGTCAATATCTTGACCAGTTGTTTAACTTCTGATATTGTACCAAAGCCACGAATAATTGTATACCACATTGAGATTCTACGTTCGGTTGCTTCGTCAACGTTGTTGGGCGTAGAATCTGCTAAACCAAACACCACGTGGTCTAGTTTAGTGTATGGTTTTGGATCTTCCATTATAGACCTCGCATTTGAATTTCTTCTGGTTTTTCTTCTGAAACTGCCATCAATCCGTTATTATCAGCAAGCCAAATTTTAAATGGTTCGCTACCATCACCTAAATCGAGCAACTGTCCTTCAGTCCAACGACCATGTTCCATAAGAACCCATTCGCCAACTTTGACTTCGGTTTGTTCGGGACCTATGGCATACACCTGTGCCCAACGAGATTTAATACCGCGTTCACCTGCATTAACTGTGCTATCGTCTTTGATGAATATGCCGCTCTTTGTGCGTTGTTCGCCTGCTTCCATTTTATGTACGATTACTTTATCGCCTAGTACTTTTAAACTCATTACTTGTCCTCTTTTCTTACAAAGTTTCCTTCAGCATCTTCTACCCATTGGTCATCGTTTTTTTGGGGTTGTTCTTTTACAATTTTAGACTGTGCTTTTTTAGGAGCAGGATCCGGAGCCTTTTTAGTAGCAGGTTCTGGAGCCTTTTTAGGAGCAGGTTCTGGGTTAGCATCTGGTTCTTCCCAATCATCTACCTTAAGACCTGCCATTTTGACTGACTTTGGATTATTATTGTTGTAATGGTCACGAGCAACTTGGTCTGCTTTCTTGACCACTTTACCTCTGCGTCCTAGTTCATCTCCGCGAGCATTTGTGTTAGTGTTGCCCACTGTAATACTATCTTCTGCTTTAGCGGCAAGTTTGTTTAGGTCGATAATTTCGCCTCGCATACTTCTATGTTTTGCCATGTTATTCCTCATTTATTTTAAATATATATTTAAGCATTTCTCTAATCACCTCTTCTGACTGTGTTAGTCGGTGACTATCGCTTAGAAAAGGATTCTTATCCTTATAAATTTCATGTATAAGATTCGCCGCGCAACGTACTTCTTTTTCTTCTTTGGAACTTAGTTTCCGTCTACTAGCAGGAAATTTTACTATTTCATCTGACATACTATTTTAAAAACTCACTAATATCCAATCCATACTTTACGCTATCTATCTTGTGAATTCCTAATACATACAAAACATAACTGGACACAGAACTGCCACGACCGACACCCCATACTATATTATGTTCTCGCATAGTGTCCACAAGATACACACACGCTCTTAATACATTCAGTAAATCATATTTAGCATATAGGAACAACTCTTGTTCTACACGCTCTTCCCTATCTTTTGGTGTACGTTCCCACACATATCTTATTATGTCTAGTTCTTTGTACTTATTAGGGATAAACCACTGTGATTGTTGATGCTCATCAAACTCCTCAACGTCATAATCATACTTTGCCAATGGAGCAATTTTACTTGAATCTAAATGGTTAGCATCAATCGCAGTGTTGTATTTGTGTATATCCTCATTCCATTCAACATTGGTGATAGGTGATATGTCAATGCCTTCCATCAACATATCATACAAGTCTTGTTTGTTGTAGACAACACGACCGTACCTATCAAAGGTCAAATCATTCATCGACAACTGTTGGTTTCCACGCCTTGAAATCAATTACTTCACCATCTTCTTCTGGTTCTTCGCCTAGTTCACCGCGTACTTCTGCTTCAATTTCGTTGACCATTGTATTGATTTCTTCATACACATCATAATATTGAGGCTCTTCAATAACATCGTCTTCATTATCTGAAAAGTAGTCGCACGTTTCGCATGTATCTCGGAACCACCAAGGTGTTTTATAGTGTGTGAAGTCATTTTCTGCAAATTCTTCGATTGTGGGCAGTAACGAATAATCTCTATCCGAATATGTGAACGCCATAGAAAAATCAGGGAGCGCATTAGTTACTTTAACTTTCGCAATAAAAATATCATCGCCTACCACTGCGCAGAGTTTGGCATGAAGTACCATTGCTAATATATCAGTCGATGGTACGTATGGCAACAGTATAGTATTGTTAGCAAGCATAGATGTATCTATTTTTGCGTTACGGTGTGTGATAATACTTTGGTCTAGAACTTCTTCTATAAGCATTTTCATTTTTAGAAATGAAACGTTTGCTTCTTTCCTGTCAGGATTAACCCAAGCAAAATCAACATCGATATTAAATTCATCACTTATGATACTTTCACCCGTTTGTACTACAGTAGTGTGGATAGTAGTAGAATACGTTGAATAGTTATCTACAATGAATGATTCCATTTGTAAGTCCTCTTATAGACAATATTAAATTTTTTCTTCGCCTTTACTGACGTAGACTAAGTTTTGTTCTGTTTTGTCTGTTGTGTAATAATGGTACATGAACGTCATTCGTTCAAATTTAAGACTAAATTCCTTTACGAAATTTAGCATTGATGTTTTGCCGCAAGATGTATTGAATGTAACTGTATCACTTCCCAAATCATAACGCACTCCATCAAATTTTAACAGTGGTTTCCATTGATTGAACCAATACTTATTTAAGTACTCTACAAACATTGTAACATCTAAATCACTGCCTTGTAAAGTTAAATGATGAATAACATGGTTAATCTTCGTCGGCATCTTCGTCATCCGGGTCTTCTCCTATGATATATGATTCGGGTGTCCTTTCAGATATAATTTCGAATCGTGCGCGTTCCATGCGCTCCATTAGTTCCAAGTTAAGATTATCTAAATGGAACCTCAATTGTTCCACTAGACCTTCTTGGCCTTGTTGATAGGCAATACTCATTTTTGCTTGTATGCTATTGATTTTTTCGTCTAGTTCTTCCTCTGTCAAACCAGTGTAATCATTATACATATTAAACCCTCGCTATTGTTGTAATTGTATTTATCGCTTAGGCATGTTCCACAAATTGATTGGTGGAAACTTTAATTTTGGCCACACTACACGAACGGTTTCAGATTCGGTGCTACCCATCCCTCTGGTTTCAGAACTTTTCCGTCTTCTCGTTTCCGTACCTTTCCTGTTTCCGGATCTATTTTCGCAAAATTGGTTTTCATTACTTCGTCCCATGCTCCTTCTCCGTCAAAATTGCCAGTGCGTACAGCGCCCAATGTTACTACCATAATATCAATAAGGGCATCTAACTGTTCTATGCGGTCGTTTGCTTCTAGTGCTTCTTCTAGTTCTTGTACCTCTTCACGAATGAGGTCAATGTACATTTTGTAGTTTGATTCGTTTGGTTCTTGGTCACACGCTGTTTGAAACGTGTTAATGTCTTTGAATAGATTTGCCATATATTATCCCTATAGTTATAAAAAAACCCGGGAACGAGTCCCGGGCAAATATTGGCGAAGAGGACTAAATAATAAAACTTAAAGTTTTATCATGTAGTATAAGGAACTAAGAAAAAATCTCAATTCCTTACACTAATATTTATATACTAAGTACGAAAATGGATATGCGTACTTAATTTCCTACCAATATTTGCATATGACCCTTATTTAAGGTAAAGAGGGCCAGTCCATCGAACGGTGTATCCACCGTCAATAACGTTTCCGCGAGCCGCATTACGAGCGGGAGTCGCCCAACTTGCCGCTTTTAGAATATCTCCTTTACGGAACTTTTTATCATCGTCACCTTTGACAATGAATCCCCAAACAGAACGATTGGTGATAATCTTGATGTATTTTTTACCTTCTGATATTTCAATACCATTGTTGAAACGTTCAGTCATATTAGCGCGGATTCGATCACGAGTTTCATCATCTGACGCATCTTTTGCTAGATTTGCGTTGAATCCAGCGTAGTCTTTTTTGATTTCTTCAACAAGAGTAGCAATTTCATTAGTCAGTGTAGTCATCTGTGTATCCTCTCAATCAACGTTACTTTGTAATTATAACTCCTTTGAGGATAAAGTCAACACTTTTTTATACATTCGAGTCAAAATTTTGAAATAAATTTCTGCCTTCAAAATGTGATTCTATTTGATTGAATAATGAATACACTGCAAACACAAAGCACGGTGTATTATGTAACAACATAACAAACAAGTAGTACACTTCGGAACGAGGATCAAAGGTCAGCATGACAAGATACAACAACGCCACCAACACATTTCTTATACTATAGTTGTGGTATTGGGAGTTGTCTATTATATGATGACCTACTAAATGCAATTACAGTACCTCAACAAACGCTTTTTCTTGTACGAACTGTCCGGGTTCCTTTTTGGTACCGTGAATCCATCCTTGTGATTCAAACATGTTGCGTAGTTCTATGTTAAAATCTGGACCACCACATATCATAATACGGTCACGTTCAGGATCAAAAAAGTCTTGGTCTATTTCCAGGTCACGGAACAACTCACCGCTATGTATTCTGTCTGTGATACGTCCTCTATATCGACCTTCTTTAGGGTCTTCTCTAGTGACTGTTTGATACATTCTAGCGCCGTATCGTTTGATATCTTCACCGAACACGAGTTCAGCATTAGTACGGCAGGTATGAGTAACAATAACCTCGTCAAATTGTTCATAAGCATCTGAATCCCTTGCTATGCTCAAAAACGGCGCGAGACCTGTACCCGTAGAGATACACCATAAACGGCTTTTGTCTGCTGTGGTGGGGCTTAGTAGTTTGGTAGTCAGTGTACCAACAGGTCTACTTCCTACTTCTATTTCATCCCCTACCTTTACGTTTTGTAGTTCTTTAGTTAGTGGACCATCTTGAACTTTGATACTGAAAAATTCAAGAAAGTCATTTTTTGGGCTAGTCGCAATGCTGTATGCTCTTTGTATATCGTTATCTGGCATACCGATCATTGTGAATTCGCCTGCGATAAAATTACGCTTATTCCATGCATCACTCTTAGTCGTTTTAAACCAAAACAAATCATCCGTGAAATGTTCCACTTCCAAAATAGTTTCGTAGTTTTGCATTGTTTATCCTTTTAGGTTATTGTCGTTCTTCTCTCCTGCGAGTGTGAACAACTTTTTCCAATCTTATGTAATCTATGCGAGTGTTAGGTACATATCGCCAGCAAGTCTTGCCTTCTCTACGTATCTCAAATACGGTTTCCCATATACCTATGTTAATTATTAGGGCATCTTCACCATCTAATATCACACTGTCACCTGGTTCAAATCCAGGCTTCATTTTAAAACTTATTCCTTTTGCTATATTAGTTGCTAGGTCTTTGAACCATATAACAAATACAATAGAAAATAGTATCATGAACCACGGCTGTATTAAATCGCTTAGGTTCATAGACATATCATTAATCAACGAATCCATGTTGTGTCTCCTCTTGTATCCTACAAGAGTATTTATGCTTTAGTGTAGTACGCCGTACACTATGTATTCTAAGTCACCTGCAATTTCAGCATTATTGTTGGCAAGTTCTTCTACTGTGTCATCATATCCTAATCGTTCTGCATATAATGCTTCTAATATACATTTCAATTGTTCTTTGTCGAAATCAATACATTCTACTACCGTATTGAAACGAACAAGTTGACTGGTATCCAACATATCTAAAAATTCTACTTCTGCCTCTTCATATGCTGAATCGAAAAACAAATTACTCATACCGTGTCTCCCCATCTATGGTGTGTATAACTTTCATTATACACTGTTTGTGCCACGATTGTCAATCTACTTTCCAAACAATCGTGTTAGTGTTCTACGTCCTGCGATACCATCAGGTGATAGCCCATTTCGTGCTTGAAATGCCATCACTGCTCTTTCAGTTCCCTGACCAAAGATACCATCTACTGGACTTAATCCTAAGGCACGTTGTAATTGTTCTACTTCTTCTCCGTGATCACCTTTGCGTAGGGTACGCATATTAACTTGTGACTGTGTTAGTGTATGCTGTTCCGTTACTAAACCAAATACATGATTAATATGCTCATAGTGATTTATACGGTCTTCTAACCCATTATACCCACCATTAATACGCCTGGTAAGTTCACGCATATCTTGTTCATCAGCGAAACGATTTAACCCGTTCGTATGCCAATACCAACATGCAGACTCTAACGCACCTTTGTATGTGGTGAGATACCCCATAACATAATCTAAGTCTTGACCTAAAAATTCAGCAAACTTTTGGTAATTATTTTTACCTGTAAGTTGTATAACACCTCGACCTCGGTACCTCCAACCATCACCTGACTTTTCTGGACCGTTTCCCATGCGATTAGCATATACACGGTTAGCAATAAGTTCAGGCTTTCTGGCGTAGTTTGCTGCAAGTTCTGCTGTAAAGTATTTACCGAATACATTAAGGAGGGCAGACTGTGAATAGTTTAGATTTTCTTCAATCGCCATTAACCCCATACTTTCATGTCCGCATTGTGACAAGAAGGCTGACAATCTTAATGGGGTGTCAATACCATATTTTGGCAATAGTTCTTGCATTGCCTTATACCATTTTGGTATGTTGGGATTTCTTGGGAATATTGCTTGTAACTGTTGTTCGTTCATCGGTAGTGACATAATAACCTCCTATATTTATATAGGTATTTATCACTCAACCCCAGAATACACGAACAATAAGCCTAAAAGTAAAAACGGGGTCCCTAGTAGACCCAAACCGAAATTACCAATAAACGAACGGGAGGGCTTAACTAAAAAGTATGTGCCCAATCCCATAAAAATTAAACCAATTAGTAAAAGCATTACAATTCCTCAGCACGAACTGCAAACTGTAACAAGATACTCTTGACTACCGGAAGTGTTGCCGCCTTTTCGTATCCTGCATCCTGTAATCGTGTTAGATTCGCTTCAACAAAACCTTCAACGTCTAGCAAACTTGCGCCATTATTTTTGTATAGTTTAACAGACGCATCAACAATACGTTCAATTAGTATGTTGCCTTCTTCAGTGCCCATTTTGTAATCAATCATTATACTGCCTCCATTACAAGTTCAAGTTCTTCTTTTGTAGCAATAACTTCAATACGAGTATCACGGTCATCAAAAAAGCCAGCACCCTGTACCATTGTACGAAAACCACCGTCTTTGTTAGGATGTTCATATTCTTCACCGTCAAAGAATGACTTGATCATCTCACAATGAACAATCTCTCCTGATAACGACTTAACAAGACCAACCATGTAACAACCAGGCTGCATCTCTTTAGAAAAATCGTAAGACTTAATCAGATCACCCGCTTTAACATTCATCATTTTTTCTCTCTCTCATCAACTTACCCTTATATTATACATCCGCACGGATATTTGTCAACCTTTTTTTAGTAAAAAAAGGGCGCCTAAAAAGACGCCCAAACAACACCACGTGGTTTCTCCCTAATAACTCACCTATGATTTTTCGTTTTCTACTGAACTACCTACTGCGAATAGTGCAGAAATAATCATTAGGTTCTTCAACGAGTTTGTCATTTCTGGTGTTAGTGTCTCACCTGAAATGCCTGGTACGTGGAACATTAGTGTTGCTAGTGCTGTAAACAGTCCAAGCCCGTATGCTGCCAATCGTTGACGCTTATGGCATTCACCATTGAACTGTGGTAGCAACAATGCCAAACCTAGTAGAATTTCTACAACGATTGCCACTACTACCATAAATGCTGGTGCTGGGTAACCCATTGCTTCACCAACAAACCACACGGTGCCACCGAAACCGTAACCAAAGCCAAACAATGGAATGATTTTAGTGATACCGAATAGTACGAAGAATAAGCCTAATGCTATGCGTAGTTGATTCATGTTATACTCCTATTAAATATTTGCTAGTACGTTTTCTGGTGCTGATACACCGTATGGGTCTTCTGGATGATTGTCAGACTTGCCTGGCTCTTCAAACATGTGTGTTACTACACCGTCTTCTACCACCATAGCGTAACGCCATGAACGTTTGCCGAAAGATAAATAAAAGTGTAGCCCGCGATACGCCAATATCCGACTACTCTAACAGTTAATAAGGAACTATCAGCATGTCTATTTATAATAGTATATCCACACTTGTGGAAAGTCAAGTAAATTATACATATAATAACTCATTATTCAAACCAACGCGACTTATGATAAGAAGAATTATCAGAAATGATGGTTCAAGTGTGTTTTATTTCCATAAAACTACGCAAGATGATTATGAAAACTATCACGGGTCTGGCAAAGTATGGAAAGATTTTATCAAGCACCATGGTAACCCAGAATTACTCTGGGTCTCTGAACCTTACTGTTGCCCAATAACATTACAAAAAGTAGCAATAAGATTCAGTATAGAAAACGATATTGTTAACTCGATTATATGGGCAAATCTCAAAATTGAAAATGGATTGGACGGCGGATGTTCAGACTTACAATACCAACGACTAATGGAAACAAAATCTTCAAACCAATGGAAAGTAAAACAATTACATATAAATCAAAAAATATCTGACACAAAAAACGACCCATTGTGGAAAGAAACTACTGGAAAGGAGGCATTGAGAAAAATTAAGGAAACAGTAAATTCTTCTGAGTGGAAAGCATCTAAAGGAATAGAGAGAATTAGAAAGCAAAAAGAATGCTACTCCGATTCAGACTGGATGAAAAATGTTGGATTGGTTAGAAACCAAAAAGTGTCCGACACAAAAAATGACCCATTGTGGAAGGAGACTATAGGTTCAGAGGCAAAGCAAAAAGAATTGGAAACAAAGAGTCGCACAGATTGGCAAGAAAATGTTTGGACGACCGCAGTTGAAGCAATGACTAACTCTGTTACTAAATTACGAAATAGAGATAATGTCGTGGAGTTACGTGCTTTGGCAAAAAGAAAAAAAGTAAAATTAGGAAAGGGTTGGCCGAATAAATCAGATGATTGGATAAATGAACAAATAGAGAGGCTTAGATAGCCTCTCTATTGCCAAACATTAAGATTTTAAATATGATAACATTGTGTCTGCGTCAGATACCTCATATGGATCTGTCGGACAATTATCCATTTTACCATCTTCAATGAACATCTTCTCAACTACTCTATCATCAACTAACATAGAATATCTCCAAGATCGTTTACCAAAACCTAGATTATCTTTATCTACCAGCATTCCCATTCCTTCAGTGAATATTCCAGAACCATCGGGAATAAATTTTACGTTGGTTGCTTTTTGATCAATCATCCACTTACGCATAACGAATGTATCGTTTACTGATAGAACGTAGATTTCATCTACTCCCAGTTCTTTAAATTCAGAATACAATTCTTCGTATCTAGGTAAGTGCGAAGCAGAGCAAGTTGGAGTGTATGCTCCTGGTAGTGAGAATACGATTACTTTCTTGCCTGCAAAGATATCATCAGTTGTTACGTCTTTCCATTCAAAAGGGTTTTCACCACCATTGTCTGGGTTTACGTAGCAGATATCATGTCCGTCTGTACGAACACGGTATTTAAATGTTACTTGTGGTACTTGTTTGCCTATCATTGTTTTTCTCCTTTTAGTTTAGTTTCTAGTTCTTCGTAACCACCAATAAATTCACCATTGATAAATATTTGTGGTACAGTAATTTGCTTGGTTACACCCATAACCTTGCCAAATAGTTTTTTGTCTGCTTGTACAAATGTGTACTGTATATCGTTCTCTTTTAAGAGTTCTTTGGCGCTGTCGCAGGATGGACATTTTGGATATTTGTAGTGTCCTACTACGACGGCGCCGTTACTAAAGTCTAGTTCATGTTTAATCATTTATTACCTCCTTTACTTTATCTATTGTACATATTATTTATAATAGTTTCAAGCAATTTGGAGGTGATTTTTGATTGTATTTTTTAATACATATGATAGTTATTTTTTACTTCCTAGATATGTAGTGCCATTGCAACGGTATCGACGGATTACAGTTTCGCCGTTACTTTTTAGAGTGCGTATTTCTTTAATGTGACCAGAAGTTAGCAACTGTACTTGAGTATCCAGCGGTACTTTTTCTTCGTTTACCAGAATAGACGCTAACAAATCGTATTTCAGGTATTTGTCTTTGGTTAGAACTTCGTTTAGAGTAGTAGTTCCCCGTAGAGTAACCTCACGAACCCAAGGATCCATGCGCTCACCTGCTTCTGCTGGTGATAGGTTAGTTAGGTCAAATCCGCCGTCAGTGATACGACCAAGTGAATCTGTAATAGCCTGAGCCGAGTATCCCATCATAAATTACCTCAAATATATTGTTTAGGTTGTAGAACATTATGTCTATGTTACATATTATAGACGCTAAGGTAGGAATAGTCAAGAAAAACTTGACTATTTTTTAATATTTTTTAGTTTTCGTTCAAACATTTGCGCAATAGAACTTTCAAACTGTTTACCGACTAATTTAGTGTCAGTGTACTGTTGTATAATGTTCCATGCGTATTTGTTAGAATTCGGGGTATCTTTGGCAATAAGTTTCTTGACTTTAGATACCAACTTATTGTCGCCGTTATCTTTTGCCTTTTTGAAAAATTTCATTACTTCCATGAACCCGATATTTCCATCGTAAGATGCCATTTCGACAACTCCATCTACTTTTCGTTGGACTGCTGTGTGCATGTCCTTGAAGTCTCTTCCCAAGTTGGTTTTCTTTGAATGGCCCTTAAATTCGGACTCTTGTAATTCTTTAAATCTCATATTATTATTTATGCTTTACGCATGTTTATTTGCGAAACATAAGACTTTTGAAAATAACGATCGGACGTATCATACGTCATTATTAATACTGCTTCTTGCTCTTCCAACAATCCCACAGCATCACACCAATCTGAAAATCTGTATTCCATGTTATCATGCCACCATTCACATGAACTATCGCCCCAAATAACAGCAGGACCATCTTCACGGTGTTTGCTTCCGTGTTTATACCACATCGTGGTACCGTCTGGAAATGTTAGCGCAGGACCATCTTCACGGTGCAATACATCTTCATAATACCATTCTTCTACATGATTATTCCAAATCAAAGCAGGACCATCTTCACGGTGTAGTTTGCCGTTTTTGAGCCATACCTCTTGGTCACCATTAACATAGTGACCATTTTTTGTTTCGTCAATCTCGCAGTCTATCAATTGCAACTTAACTTTGCCCGGGCCCATGAAGACCTCCCTGATATTTTTTGTCAATATGTATTTTCTTATCACTATTTACATATTCTGATTTTTCTAATACAGAATTTATTTTCATAATGGTATCTAACGACCGAGTTATTATATCGGTCGATTTATTCATAATGTTAAAACTTTCACTGGTCGAATCATTCATAGTGTAACCATCCCACTTAAAATAAGCATAGAACCAGTGAAAATAGTTAATACAATTTCAGTTATTGGCGGCGAAAGTAAAAAATCTATTACTGTTTTTATCATTGAACTGTCTCCTACAACATATCCCTACATATATTTATACTAGGAGACAAATTTCAATACTTTTGCACCAGTGTTAGTTACACGCTATCAGTAAAGTTAGGGTCAATCAATCCAATCAACACATCATCGTTTGATTCCCATGTGCCCATCACAATGTCTTGGTTCGCACTCGCATCATAATGTACTACACTTGTAATATCAAACTCAACACCTACATCAGCGCCTTCGTTAACAGAAGTTACTTCAATAGCAAATGTGCTGCCCGACAAGTTAAAGCCATCTTTAGTGGTTGATATTACTACCGAAAGAGTGCCGCTGTCAAGTGACCAACTATCAATATTAACTTGTGGTGACTTACTAACCATGTTTAATGTGTAATCTGTTTCATATTCAGCATCACCGGATACCGCAATAGTAAACTTAACAGCATCACCTATATCAACACGGTGCTCACCAAGTTGCTTGTTCTGTACATTGATTTCCATGTGGTCATTTTTCTTGCCATCTGTTACTAACTCATAGTCGTAACCAGGTTGTACTTCGTTGCCTCCTTGTGAGAAAAACCATTGACCTAACTCTTCTGGCTCTTCTGGAGCAAGTACATCTTCAACATTAATAGTCACAGTAGCGTCACTGTATTCACCGTCTTCATCCGTAATACGATAATCAAATGTTACAATCTGGTCACCATCTTCGTCACTTGGCGTATATGTGAATTCACCATTGTCGCTAAACACCAGTCCTGGTATATCTTCACCAATTAACGAGAATGTGCTTGTGCCGTCACCGTCTGTATCGTTGTCAGAAACATCACCGCTTACTGGTGTATCTTCGTCTGTTTCGTATGTGTCATCTTCAGCAACTGGTAGAAGATTTACATCAACCACATCCTCTGTTAGTACTTCTTGGCGTGGAGTTTCTACTGTGTCTGTTACTGTATCAACATCAGTTGTTTGTCCTGTTTGTGCCCAATCAGTTGTTGCTACATCTTTGCTACCATCTGGATATGTAGTGGTTGTAATATCTCTACTGTATGCCGTAGTGGTAGTCGTTGTAGTTGTTAACGTGTCTGTAACTTGATTGTACGAAACGGTTGTAGTAGTTGTAGTGGTAGTAGTTTCTTTTGTACCATCTTCGCTTGTTACTTTATTTGAAGTTGTTTCAGTTGTACGACCAGTTTCGTATTCATCACCTACATTTGTTTCAGTTTTAGTTTGTACATCAACTTCTTCTTTGGTCTCGGTGATAGTCTCAACAGTAGGCTCAAAACGAGTTTCTTCTACCGCTACATCAGTTAGTACTTCGGTACGAGGTGTTTCTACTGTATCAGTTGATTCAGTAACATCACTTGTTTGACCTGTTTGTTCCCAATCAGTTGTTACTACATCAGTTGTACCGTCAGGGTAAGTAGTGGTTGTAATATCTCTACTGTATGTAGTCGTGGTAGTAGTCGTGGTTTCAACTGTGTCAGTTTCTTGGTTGTACGAAACAGTTGTAGTCGTGGTAGTTGTCTTAGTAACAAGTTGACCACGGTCTGTTGTTTCTTCATTTACATCAGTATCAGTTGTACGACCAGTTTCATATTCATCACCTACAACAGTTTCAGTTGTGGTTTGTACATCAACCTCTTCTTTAGTCTCTGTGACAGTCTCTACTGTAGGCTCAAATCGTACCTCATCCACTGCTACATCAGTTAGAACCTCAGTGCGTGGTGTTTCTACGGTGTCTGTAGTTGAACTTGTGTCTGTAGCAGAATCATACATTGTCCATTCACTATTAACTACTTCGGTTGTTCCATCTGGATATGTAGTCGTAGTTACATCACGCTCATAGTATTCCGTTGTAGTTACATTAGTTGTGATTGTGTTTGTTTCTTGGTTGTATGTGATTGTAGTTGTAGTTGTGGTAGTTGTTGTTACCAACTGACCACGGTCTGTCGCAACTTCTGATACATCAGTTGTTGTATTACGACCTGTTTCGTACTCATCACCAACCACAGTTTCTACGGTAGATTCTGTATTAGTAACAACATCGTATTCTTTAGTTACAGTAACAGTAGGCTCTTCTGGCTCAACTGGCGTAAACTCAGTGTCAACATCTTCAACAACTTGCTCACGAGGTTCGTTAGTGGTTGTTGTTTCAGTTTGAGTATCAGTCTGTGTATCCGTTAGTGTCCATTCACCAAGCGTTACAGTTGTTTGACCACTTGGATATTCTGTAGTGGTTACTTCACGCTCGTATGTTTCTGTAATCGTTGTGGTTGTTGTAACGGTGTTAGTTTCTTTATCGTATGTGATTGTTGTTACAGTTGTTGTGGTAACAGTTGTACCAGTTTCATCTGTAGTTGTTTCACTACTTGTTTCAGTTGTACGACCAGTTTCATATTCGTCACCGACCACTGTTTTTGTTTCAGTTTCAGTACGAACATCAGTGCGAGTTTCTGTGGTAACTGTTACGATTGGTTCAGGTGTTGGTTCAACTACTTCTGGTTCAACTAGCGCTGGTGGTTCTTCTTGCGTTTGCTGAACTTCAGCATTAAAAGTAGTTGTTTCGTAGCCAGCAGTAGGGTCAACTTCTGCTCCGCTTCTGTCAAGCGTAACGAATGATGAACCACCACCATCTGCTGTTGGTCCTCCTGCTGCCGGCGCACCTGCGGCTGTTCTTTCACCTACTTGAGTAGGGTCAGCACCCTCTAAGATTGCTTGTTGTAATGCGGCAATATCATCTATTGGGATAGTTGATGGGTCAGCACCTGGGTCTTGTGCTGCCACTGCCTCATCAGCGATTTCTATTGTGGCGACTTCACCAACAATAATGTCATCAGGGTATATCTCCATACCCTCATATACTGGAATCTCTTCACCATCTGCGGTGATAACATATGCGCCTTCGGCAAATCTTTGTACTACTGTAGCCATTCTTTATTCTCCTATAAATGTCTTCATACTATTATTTAATCATAAATGGCGCTTGTACACATTGTACTCCAGTACAATAGAGTTAGATTATTTTGTTATATTCTTATCGTCTTTAGTTATAGGTGATTCTGGGTCATAATATCCAGAATCCCAGTCCCAATGACTTTTTGATTTTACATGGTGAGGATGTTGGATGCGCTCTTTACGCTCTTTTATTTTTTCATCATCTGTTGCCAATAAACGAGCAAATAAATCACGCATCATAATCAAGTCGCCTGTTGAAGTAGCATGGTTTTTATTTTACCAATTGCTTTAGTTGGATTAAGACCTTTAGGACACACATTCACACAATTCATTATGCCATGACAACGAAATACTGAGAATGGGTCATCCAATTCTTGTAGTCGTTCTTTTGTTGCGGTATCTCTGCTATCTAACAAGAATCGTGCCGCTGCCAAACTTGCTTGTGGACCCAAAAACTTGTCAGGATTCCACCAGAATGACGGACACGCTGTTGAGCAACAAGCACACATGATACATTCATATAATCCATCTAGTTCGGCTCGTTCCTCTTCACTTTGTAATCGTTCAATAGCAGGAGCAGGTGTATTGTTTTGTAGCCATGGTTTAATGCGCTCATACTGAGCATAAAACTGAGTCATATCTACAACCAAATCACGAATGACAGGCAGTCCAGGCAATGGACGAAGTATTAGTTTATCGCTTTTACCCATTGCCTTTGACAGTGGTGTGATACATGCTAAACCGTTAGTGCCGTTGATATTCATGCCATCTGAACCACAGACACCTTCACGACAACTTCTGCGAAATGTCACAGATGGATTTTGTTCTTTTATTAAATGTAATACATCCAAGACCATGATATCTTTGCCGTCTGGAATCTCAACATCAATATCTTCCATATACGGTTTTTCATCATGCTCGGGATGATAACGATATAGACTGGTCTTTAGTATCATATCACTCCTTTATATATAGAATGTAGCGAAAAGTACATATAAGTTTTTTATTAAATATGCGGTGGGCGCAGTAAGCAACACACCGCAAATAACAAATATGCCGAAATTGCTCATTCCGCTAGGTTTAATCAAATCAAAAATAACAATACTAGCAAGATAACCTGCCAGCAGAAAAACCATGCTTGCGGTGACTAATGAATCTAACTCATAAGGTGACATTTAATAGTATTCTCCTTATGCGTTAGGTTCATAACTACCAACGGCACCTGATTGTGTTTCTTTGCCTTCGTGTTTGGTTTTATAGTCAGCAATAGCCGCTTTAATAGCATCTTCTGCCAATACCGAACAGTGGATTTTCACTGGTGGCAAAGCCAACTCTTGAGCAATATCACTATTTTTTAGTTCGCCTGCTTGGTCAAGGTTCATCCCTTTAATCCACTCTGTCACAAGTGAACTTGAAGCAATCGCCGATCCACAGCCATACGTTAAAAACTTAGCATCCTCAATGATACCATCGTCATTTACTTTGATTTGTAACTGCATAACATCGCCTACCGCAAGCAGGAGCGCCGACCATGCCGGTTCCCACTTGCAAATCCTCCTTATCGAGTTTACCAACGTTACGCGGATTTTCATAATGATCTAGAACTTTCGCACTATATGCCATTTTTAATTACCTCGTCTATTATGTGTTGTGGTTGAAATTTATCCCACTTTTTTCTATTTTCTGCACCTGTAATATATTGTAGGTTTGAAATCCCTCCAATAATTTCCGGTGCTAGCCCTAATTCATACCCTTGTTTGTAGGGTATTATATGATCCAGTTGCATATCTGTTTTACGTTTACCTGTGTTATTAGGTACCTTGTTTTGCTCCTTTAATACTTTAACAGAGCGATATGTAACTTTCTTGCATTCTGCTTTGTACTTTTCAAAAGCGGAATCTTTTGGTTTATGTGGGCGTTGATTATTGAGTTTACCGTCCCAATTAGGATTATTTTCACCCGTCCACTTTTTTGACTGCTCGGGATTTTTTAATCCTTTGTTCCAGCCTCTTCCCCTATTAAGCCCATCCAAGTTCATTTTAGATTTTTGTTCTTCTGTCATTGTTAATCCTTTATTCCAAGCAGTATTACCTGGTCTATTAATAGGATTTTTGCAGGCTGTCGAACAGTAATCTACATATCTTGGCTTGGTTTCAAATTCAGTTCCGCAATGCTTACAATTTTTTAGTATGCCGTATTTTTTACTCATACTATTATTTATCAAATTAACACGCAGGAGCACCCACCATGCCAGTACCAACACTGTCATCATTGCGGTCTAGTTTACCTACGTTGCGTGGATTTTCGTAATGGTCTAAAACTGCTTTGCTGTAAGCCATAGTCTATCTCCTATATATTAGTTTGATATTTAAGTATATCATTACCCGACTATTTTAGTCAAGTATTATCCAATATTATTTATCGCAGTTGTAAGATGTTTGCCCCATACCGGAACTACATTGTCACTTAACAGCGCGGAAGAAGGGTCAGTGCCCAAGAATTCAGGCAATACAGAACCGTGCTTTACTATACTTTGATTTGCAGCAACATATGTGTAACCTCGTTCCACACAGTGACCATAAAGTATTTCGCAGTATATAGCGGTGAGTGCCATTCGATTAGAAACAGGAGACATAACTTCGTTTCTTAGTTTTAGAGCAGGATGAGTTACTCCTTGAGGTAAGGTTGGTGGAGTTACGGAAGTAACTATAATATTATCCACTATTTGTTCAGCATCTTTCAAATAATCAAAGTAACCTTTTATACTTTCGATAACTTGGTCTTCTATAGTTATTCCATATTTTTCATGTCGGTACCATATAGAAAATGAGCAATCTGTTTCCCCTACATGTGTTATCAGTACTTCAGGTTTGATACGTGATAATTCACCTTTAAAATGTTTGATAGTGTTTCGTCTACCATTAGGGTTATCTAATGGATGTGTTGTAGCGCCTGGTAATGTTGTAAATTCATAAGTATGTTCTTTTGGCAGTAGACCGCGTTCGTACGCCAATCGCATATTAATGGTATGAACATCGCCTTGTATTAGTACTTTCATATTGTTATCCCTTAAATCTGTTTAGCACAGGCGAAAGATGTTCAGCCCAATGAGGTATTATAGCATTATTCAAATGATGATCTTTTGCATCTTTAGAAAGAAATTTATCATCTATAACTCCGTCGACCATAATCGTTCTATTAAAGTCAACGTATGTATATCCTTTTTCAATACATTTTTCTTTTAATATTTCACTGTATGTTAGTGTTAGTTCTGTGCGTTCTAGTTGTGTTGCTTTAATTTCCTTACGCAAATTCGCAACTGACATTTCAGGGGTAATGTCACCATCTTTAATTGACGGTAAGGTAGGGGCAGTAACTATGATGTGCTTTACTTCTTTCTCTGCCTCTTCTAAATATTTAAAATAGTTAGTTATACTGTCTATCACTTGTTCCTCTATAGAAGTTCCGTGTTTTTGTTGTCTATACCAAATAGCGAAACCACAATCTACTTCGCCTAGTTGTGTCACTAGGATTTCAGGTTTATGCCTTCGGAGTCCATTACGAAACTTGTTTAGTGCGTCAGTTTTTGAATTTGGATTGTCTAAGCCCAAAGAAGTCGCACCGTGAACAATAGTAAAACTGTACAGATGTTGTTTTGGTAATAAACTTCTCGCGGCTGCGTTTTCAATATATTTAGTGTGGCTATCTCCTTGGATTAACACTTTCATTTAACAATCCCTCCTTAAGCAAATACAACCTCCAATAATATAAAAATTTTATAGGTTCGTGTTTTGGATCCGGCAATACGTCACCGAACATTTCTATAAAACCGTTTAACTGATTATCACCGGGTATCTTCATATAGGTATTTATTTCATTTTAACACGGTTGTATAATTCAAAGTCAGTAGCATAATATTCTGTTACCGCCTTAAGAGTGGCATCATCGTAATATTCATCTATAAGTTCCTGCTTTGTTTTCCCTTGAGTATACTTGGAATGACTCTTTAATTTTAGTAGCGGATAAGTTTCCTTTATTCCTACCTTTTCAGCAAATGCAGGCAATCTTTTTGGTATATCTTCGGCTGCCCAAAATTCTCCTAACATTTCTCCTTTGTACATTAACCAATCAGATTGCCTTAATTCTACATCACATGGTCCGGGAGAAGCGTTGTATTTCGCTTTTACACTATCGTAACCCTGTTGATGGTGGTATCTAAATCTTTCGGGAGATCCATCCTTAAAAACACCTATTTCTGCGTCCCATAAAAAGAAACTAAGAGTTCTGTATAAAGGTTCTCTTACTATGCCTAACACATTTGCATTCAAAACTTGTTCTTCGGTTAGCAGATTTTCCTGTACCATTTCTTCTAGTGTTAAGTGATGGTATCTAGAAAATGTTAACCATCGTTGTGCCACTTCGTGTGGGTATGTGGGAGAATTCTCTAGTTGTAGAATTTCGCCCAGACCTGAATAAACATCTTTTGTAATGTTTTTCTCACAATTAGATATAAAATATGCTTGCATTGATGTACTTGCATTCTTTGGTATTCTAGCAAATAATAAATTGTGGTTATGACTGTAATACATTTATTTTCCTTGTGGCAACGAAACTTTCTTAAGCATTTCAAAATCTTCGGCGTAATATTCTTCTACTGCCTGCCGAGTAGCAGAGTCGTAGTACATTTCTATCAATTCTTCTTTCGTTAAGTCTTTTGGTTTCGAATCATCTTTTAACCGTAACAGAGGATAAGTTTCAGAAAAGTTGTGTTGTTCTCTTAGAGATTTCAATTGTGCTTGTATATCTTGTACTGCCCAAAAGTTACCGCAAATTTCACCGTCAACTTTTAAATAGTCTACTTGTTTTATTTTATTAGAACCGCCATCGTGCATCAGCATGTCATATCCGTTTGAAAATCTTTTACGAAAGTGTTCAGGCGATGTATCTTTCTTGTCCTGACGAAAATATTCTATCCAGAAAAACAGGCTAAGTTGCCTTTCTAATGGATTGCGTATAATACCGAAGTTATAAGAATTTAATACTGTTTCTTTGGATAGTACGTTGTTATCTACTATTTCTTGTAGTGTAAGGTGCATATACCTGTTGTCATGCTGAAACTTATCAACTACCTCAGTAGAGATATTATAACCAGGCAGAATGATTTCTGGTACACCAGTTGAGATATCACCTTTTACTCGTTCAGTGTTTGATGCCAGATATGCCGCCATTGATGATGATACATTCTTCGGTATTCTAACAAACAATAAATTATGCTTTTTGCTGTAGTGCATTAATTACTCCATTATTTTTTTGGTCATTTATAAAATCTGTGATTCGCACATTGCGAAAAACATACATCATTACTCTCAGACTGTTTAGAAATTCAACCAACGCAAATTTGTTAATATCAGGATAATACTTTTCTATATACAATCTAACATTCAACACCGTATCATCCACCGTTTTATTTTCTTTGTACAATGATATGATGGTGTATGTTGTGTCAACACTTTGTATGTCAGTTAACGTTTCTGAAAACTCATTGATTAAACGTTCTATGTCATTTGCTAGTTCGAAATGATGGTCATCTAGTAAAAACATTATCGTGTATCCTTTGAATAATAGTACCCCTATTTATGTCAGGAGTCAGGTTTTAAATTCTCGGGTAGTCTTGCAAGTTTCTCAATAGTATCTTTCTCAACAGGTCTGTGCCAGTAGAAACCTTGTTGATGATTTACACCAAACGTCTTGAATGATAATGACTGTTTTGCATCTTCGATGCCTTCAACCACAACTTTCTTACCTAATTGTTTTGCCAACATAGCAAGTATAGAAGCAGTCTTTGTGCCTGAGCCTGGAACATAACCATTTTCCGTCTCGTATTGTGTGGATAAACTATCCACAATGGATTTGTCAAATTTTATAATATCTACTGGCAAATCTTGTAATCTATTTATGTTAGACGAATCCTTACCGAAGTCATCAAGTGCGATTCGAATACCTGAGTTCTGAACAACTTTCATTTCTCTGCGAATAGTGTTTATGTCATATCTTGATGTTCCTGCGTGTTCGCTGATTTCTAGTACGAATTTATCAAGTGTTAAAATACCAAATAGCATCTGTTTCTTACGTTTTAAAACTTCTGCCCCACCGCCTGGCACAGAAAAACGATCTATAGAAACGTTATAACTCACATATGCATCTGGAAAATGTTTGCTTATTTCTTCTATTATTTCACGTTGTTTGTTCATTAATTTTTCACCAATAATATCTTGATGCTGAAGGTGTAATCTGTCAACTTTATCAGCAAAGTATTCCGGACTGATTTGTATTCCTCTACGATTCCAACGCAATAACAATTCAAAGCCTACAATATGACCATGCGGCGCAGTAACAATAGGTTGCGCAACATAGTAAAATTGTTCTAGTTGTAATCCTATACGAATATCTTCTACTGTTATGTCTGCGCCTCTTGCTCGCATAACATCCATAAATTCTTTGTCTGCGACAACATAACGGTCTCTGCCTGTTTCTTTCGCATGTGACAATGCTCGGTCGGCAAGAGTTATAATGCTTTCTATGGGTTCACTAGGGTCTTTGTAGGCGGCACCAACTGATGCTGTACGGTTACGTATTTCAGTGCCATCTGGCAATTCAAATACTTCATTTTTAATGCTAATTAAAATGTCAAATATAAATTTCTTTACGTTATCAATTCCGGTAACAATATCATAGGGTACGTATATAAGATATTCTTCGCCTCCCATACGTGATACTATACCGTTACACTGTTGAACTTTGTTGTCTAATAACGTTGCTACTTGGGATATAAGTATGTCGCCGGCATCGTGTCCGTAAGCATCATTTACTGCCTTGAAGTAATCTAAGTCTATAAGTATTACCCAACCCTGTTCCGCGTAGTTTTCTATTGCGTTATAGAATCCTCGGCGAGAATATATACCAGTGAGTGGGTCGTTTTCTGATAATTCACGAAGTTTTTCATTCATATCATGTTCTTTAGTAACATCGTATACACTGCCGTGAATCTTTTCTAATTCTTGATTCTCATTGTACTCTGCTGTACTAATAACATTTACACTGCGCCTATCACCTGACTCGTGGTATATTCGATGTGTGTTTTCTTTTTTAGTGGTCCAATCTGCAAATCGTAAAAATTCGTTGTGTAGTTTTTTATAGTTTAAATTGCTTGTGTGAACAAACGGATCTAGATACTTGTTAAGAACATTGTCTAATGTTATAAGTTGATACTTGTCACTAGGTAATTCATACAACTCTCTGAACGGTGTGTTTACGTCTTCGAATAAATCATCCTTAACATTATATGTAAACAATCCAATTTTACCGGACTCTGCGACTGTATTAAGTGTGTCTAGAGTCTTAGATAATTCGTCGGCAGCCAAATCAGTACTGCGGGCATAGTGTCGGTGAAGTTTTGCTTGTTTTTCTAAATCATCCATGACTAGTTGCATAAAATGCTTTAATACCAAAGAAACACAAAATGCGGTTGTGCCTACGAACATCGTGTACAGCGTTATTTTAACACCATCAGTTTTTACGTTGTAATGGTTGATAACATCCAAGTATTGATGTGCATTAAACAACTCAAGAATTTGGTGAAATAAACTGTGTCCATAAACTGTGCTTATTGTACCTGCAAACAAAAACATTACGGAATACGCAATAACAACTGGGATTATATATTTTCGTGATACAGTAAGTACTGATACAAGTAACGTCAATGCAGGCCATGTAATACTCATTGCATTAACGTAAGCATTACCCGAGTCTATAATCAATGTGTTAATCCCTATGCATAGTAGGACTAAAATAATAGTATTCCACGCACGTTCAACGTTCCAAAAACAGTTTTTAATATTTAAGCATGAAAAGGTGTATAGAAAAATATTTATTAGCAGAACAACAATGAACAATTCATTTAATGTTTTTCTGACCGTAGAAAGTCCAAAGTAGTATATGAATAACGAGTCTGCTAATAATCCTATTACAGCGATAACGGTAATCCACCTAACCATTAGAGTGTGTAATATTTCAATCGCTGGTTTAGGTGTAGTTATATTCATTTATGTTCTCTTTTTAGTTGTTTTCAACCCTGCAATCCATTCTGGTGTTAATCCATGTGAATAACTCCATGTGGCTCCCATGGTCTTTTGTTCTTTGTTTTCGTCTGTCCATTCTCGTGTAGAAACACGTGGCCAACATACTACTTGTGGTGGATTAGCAACATACAGTGGCAACCCAGAACGGCGTTCAATGATAAGATAATCATCTACATTAATACTAACACCGTTTGTTTCCAAATCATTCAGCAACCAACGGCATGTTTCTGGTGTAAGCCCACACGCATGAACACCTATAGACTTTTCAATTTGTTTTAACTCTTTGATAGGTCCAATAGGAGTGTACATATCAGGTAAACCAACACGATGACCAAATGTAGTAACAACCATATCGGGTATATCTATATTACGAACATCGCCTAATACTAGAGCATCATGTTCAAGTATTATACATGGTTTATTTATTTCTACAATTCTACGCCATGCTTTAACATGTGAAGCATGACAGTTAAGATGCCCATCTGTTGTTTTCACGCCAGGTTGTAACCAAACGCCTACAGATTCTAATGCTTCCGGTCCGGTCATGAATTCTACGCCGTCAATGTATTCGTATGGAAGACCGTGTTCTTCACAAGTCTTCGCACACATTTCGGCATATTCTAGTGACTCTTTAACTCGGAGTCTTCGGATGATTAATGCTCTATCTATTTTCATCGTTATACCATATAAACATATGTTGCACCAGCGTTGTTGCCTCCTGTGTCTTCAAAGATTGCGCCCACAATTACGGTATTTCCGTCACCTGAAATACCAGATGACCAACCAAAGTAATCAGACTCTTCGCGGTCACTCGCAAGTAGTTGTACGGGATTTGTATATTGACCATTAACTAATTCGTATACATAAGCCGCACCAGTTCGAATCGGGTCAGCAGTTATTTGGTGGTACCCGGTTATAAGAATTTTACTTGCATCATTGCTAGAAGACACCGTATAACCTAACCATGTAAAAGATGTAGCGGTATCAAGTTCAATTTTTTGACTGAAATTCCATGTAGTAGGATTTTGTAAATCCCTGTTATAAACATAAACTGATCCTGCATCAGTAGCAGTTGTATCATCTCCATAGGCTCCAACAAATATCGTGTTGCCATCATCTGATATATTAACTGAATTACCGAACTGGTCACTGGTAGCGGCATCTGGTGCAGTTAATTTTTGAATCTTATTGCCCCACGATGTTCCTATACGTTGATATATCCACACAGAACCTTCCTGTGAAGATACACTACTATCCCAAGGCGCACCAACAACGGCAATGTTGCCGTCACTAGTCAACGACACCGATAGTCCGAATCTATTGGTAGGGATATCAGGTGTAACAATTCCTTCTTCCACCCAAGACGAACCATTATACGTGTATATAAACACCTGATCACCTCCTCTACAGCCCAATATTAGTGTGCTTCCATCGGTTGAAATATCAACGCTCTCTCCAACCCTGGCTCCCGATGTTGTAGTGGGTGTTATTTTCTGTTGTTCTGTCCATACCCCGCCAGAACGAGTGAAGATGTATACTGAACCACTGGATCCTTCTTGGATTGCCCCAACTGCTACAATATTTCCGTCGCTACTAATGCATACTGACCAACCGAAAAAATCCTGTGCTTCTTTATCACTTGCTTGAATTTTCTGTTGTTCAGTCCAAACATCGCCAGAACGAGTGAAGATGTATGCGGCGCCTACCGCATTCGCGTCTGTGCTTTCCTGATTAGCACCTACAATTGCGGTATTACCATCAGCAGATATGGATACTGCGGACCCAAACCGATCCTCTGCTTCTATATCACTTGAAAGTAATTTTTGTTCAGTTGCTTGCAACCAAGGGCTCGGCAATATTAAAGAACGTGTACCCACTGATTTTGTTAATTCTACATTGTTAAATCTGACTTTTGCCATTTTATATTATCTCCTTGATGAAATTATTCCATTCTTCCATGCGAACATCCCAGGAATAATTATCGTTTATATATTGTTGTTGTGCTGGTATACCACTTAAATTACCGTTGATATATTGCTTTATAGCACGTTCTAAATGTTCTGCAAATCGTTTCTCGTGTGTTGGTGATGTACACCATTCATACATATTAGTGTGTCCAGCGGCAGTCTCTGGAAGTCCGGCAATACTACTGTGTACACACAATAGACCTGCACTCATTGCTTCTATTAATGCAACACAACTGGTTTCCATAAATGTACTAGGGTAAGCAAAAATATGACTCTGCTTTAATGCTTCACGCAATTCTGAATTACTTACAGTACCATAATAGTTTATTTGTGGATGAGCACGTAACGCATCAAACAACCGCTCAAAACGTTTATCCATATGGGGTATGCCGTATATGTTAAAAGATGAATATACATCTAGTTCAACATTTGGATATCTATCTGCTATCTCACTAAACACCTGATACAGCACGTTTAAACCGCGTACTGGTACGGATGTGTATATTAATTTAATCTTGCCTGAAGGCTTCGTGTGCGCTTCTATGGGGTGTATAGCATTGCGTATGACACATGTACGTTCTTTTAACTCTTTCGGAGTAAGTTTATACTGCTTTGCGTATTGTGCTTGTTGCCATTCACTAACAAACACAATGCGGTCAATGTAATTCCATCGTGTTGCCGGATCTCTGATTGTACGATTCTCAATGGCAGGATTTGCAGGAGTATCACCTGGAATACCATGAACCCAATAAATTCTTGGACGTGAATCGTTCTCTAATAGTTTTATGTCTCGTGCTATAGCAACCTTCTCTGACAGTACAGGGTCTAACAACTCGTTTACTTTTCGCATTGTTAGTTCTGTACCGGAGAAGGCGTTTTCATTTATTTTGTCAAATAATACCGGCATGCCGCTCCCCAATAAATAGTTCTAACTATTTATCTATCATTGCGGCAAGTTGGTTAAAATGTTCGGTGATAATGTTCTTTACCACGTGTTCTTTTTTGTCTTCATATCTTGGACTGCTTTTCCATAGATGTTTAGCATAGTATTCTACATCCAAACGGTCCCAAATTTGTTTGTAATGATTTAAGTTTCGTTTCGCAACAACTTCTACACTCACAAATCCTTCTTCTGTATTATCTTGCCATAGATAAACACATTCTGATAGTATGTCACCGTATGGGGCAAAATTGTATCGCATAAATCCTGCCTCTTGAAGTTTGTTATCTGTATAGTCACTGTATTGTACTGAAAAATCCCAATCAGTTAAGTCGGTTACCAGATGCAATAACTCATACGCATATGTATATTTCCACCTTGCATCTAAGTTAGCATCCTCTGCGGTACCATCAAATGATAGTAAATCAAATGCCAAGTTTTCTTCGAACCGTTGACGCATTGCTCTAGAGCCTGACGGTACTGCATCCAACTCATCTAGTAACCCTTTGATGTTTTTTGGTAGTGGAATTTGTAGACTGCTTATTTTGGGTTGAAACATATCTACAGTGAAGATATCTTCTAGTGTTGCCATATAGTTAACTCCAGTTAAAGTTTATGTGTTAGTATAACATATATACGACTAAGATATCAAGTCTTATCGCTCCCAACGGTAAAAAATATGTTCGCCTATTCTACCTGCTTCTACCATACCTTTATCCTTTATCCATTTTGGTTTTACATATGTAGCGTGATAATGTGTTGCACCATCACTAATGCCACGGTATTTGCCATTCTTGATTAAGTTCCATGCGATAGTTTTAGCACGTTTCCAGTTTTCTGTTTCTCGTGGCACATCATCATCCTTGCCATCACAATACCAAGAAAATGCACAACGATTCTTTATTGGATTGCCATTATCATCTTTCTTGCCTGCTTGTATAACACCGCATACCGTATTTGGATACCTAGTGTCCTCTACTCTGTTCAATACAACATCTGCTACTGCTGCCATACCTGCCAAATTATCTATACTTGCTTCAAAAAATGCGTTCTTTGCAAGACAATATACATCTGGGTGTAGGGTTTCATCTAATCGTCCTGGCTCACCTGTTGGTTCAGTGATTATGATAGTTTCGTTTGGCGGTTCAGGGATAGTAGCAATTTGTTCTGGCTGTTCTACCTTAACAATGATTTCTGCGGTGTTAAGTTCGTCCAACTGTTCTGATATTTTAATTTGGGTATTAAGAAGTTGCATTCGGTGCTTGTAATCTTGTGTTGCAAGATAAACAAGACCCACAACTACGGCAAGCGATATTGCCATATGGGAATGTATTAATCTTTTCATAATGTATTATTCTATTGAGTCCACGGCTTTGATATCGTCATTGTATAACTCCAATGCTCCTGGGATATCCGATATCCCGTAATACTCTAGTACTATTTCTATTGCTCTAAGATTTTGACCTATGCCAATGACTTCATCATACGGACGTAATGCTCTATCCATTGATTTTAATTCACTGGCACGTTGTTTAATCTGTTGATAATGATGCAATAGACTATCAACTGCTATGTCATCTATCGAATCACGTTCTATCCGTAGCATGTTGATATTCACGTTTTAACCACCACTTGTATTGATTAAAATACTGTGTTGCGGTATATTCTGGTGTCTTACCTGTCCAATCCAAAACTTCGTCAGAATGTCTAAACCACATTTCATGACACCAACGGCGAAATGATGATGATATACGTCTTTCTGGTCCATTATAAGCCATTGGATTTTCTCCTTACATCTTTTTTACGGTTTTGTCTTCACGTTCTATGGTGATTATACCCTCTGCTTCCAATGCTTGTAGTGTAATCTTACCACCATATAACATACCTTGACGGTAACTAAAATATGATGCGAAACCTACGATGGTCAATACCATCATAATTGTTATATTAGACATGTTATTCGTCCTCTTCTATAATTCTATAACCAACTTCAAACCCGCCTTTGCGTTCATTGAACCAATCATCTTCGCGGTCTACATGACCATACCATGATTGAATTTCAAAGAATTTGTCATATTCTTCGTCAGTTGGTTCTTCCCCATCTGGTTCGTCAAAATTATTTTCACATTCTACATGAGATAGAATTTCTTGGAATCGCTGTAACGAACCAAACTCTTTTATGATATCCTCGTCTGGTATATCAAAGTACAAATGACTATGTACACTGTGATATTCAATCTTTTCAAATTTCATTAGTATTCCTCATTTAATACATTATAACACCGTGTCCAGTATCACTCAACTATTTATGCACGTTCTAGTATACTCGCTGGTACTTTGTACAGTGTACCAAACAAACTATTGTTGTTACTCTCACGAACCTGTACAGTCTTACGGTTCACTTTAGTCACCGTGCCAACTACCGTCTTACCAGTACCAGTTGTGAATTTAGCCTTGTCGCCTACTGTAAATTGACGAATGTTTTGACGGGACAGGAATGTCATTTGAAGATTAACCGCATCTATGATTTCACGCATTTCTTCTGGTGAACGAACAGCACGGATATCGTTAATAATGTTTTCTACTGACATGATAATCTCCTTAAGCAGCCTTGATA
>Ga0209961_1000064_pt1 | contig 39880 bp, 38 predicted proteins | sample SalPonA_B_H2O_MG_FD_185719 | JGI IMG/M metagenome (GOLD analysis project Ga0209961, IMG submission 185719) | Water microbial communities from South San Francisco under conditions of wetland restoration - Salt Pond MetaG R2A_B_H2O_MG (SPAdes)... | ecosystem: Environmental > Aquatic > Non-marine... | reverse complement strand
ATCTTGCTCGATTGCCTCTCTTCGCAGCAATTCCAACAAGCGAGACTCGCTGTGCGTCGTGACCAAGTTTATCGGTTCAGCAGCATTAGAAGCACAAGCCCAAAAGGCAAGTTGCAGAGCTAATGCTGCAATAAAGAATGGTGCGTAAATTGGATGACGTATACTGGTTAACATAACCAAAATATAGTCAAAATTTACTTGTTGTCTATGCTTTAATCTGTTTTGGCTAATCTATTTAAAGCTTCACCGTGAGTCCGATAAATTATCCACTCTGATTGCGGCTCAGCACCCAGCGATTGATAAAAATCAATGGCTGGAGTATTCCAATCTAAAACACTCCATTCAAAGCGGCCACAACCTCGATCTACAGCTATTTTGGCCAGCGCTTTTAAAAGCGCCTTACCCGCTCCTTGCCCACGAGATTCAGGCATGACAAATAAGTCTTCAAGGTACAAACCCGGCTTACCAAGCCAAGTAGAAAAGTTAAAAAAGTACAATGCAAAACCAACGGCTTCACCATCAACTTCTGCTATCAAACTGCCACAATGGGCATCATGACCAAAAAGCGCCGAGTGGATTTGATCTTCACTAGCATGAACTTCATGCTCCGCTTTTTCATATATGGCTAATTGACGAATAAACCAAAGAATTTTAGTCACATCGTCTGTAGTCGCCGGCCTTATGTTAAGCATATTAATTTACCTTCGTGGGAATACTTTTCTCGCCTGGGCCTTCACCATGCAGAGTTCGCCATGCATCATACTGGCTTAAGAATACCTGTCCAGTAAGCTCATGCATCAAATGGGTTCCCTTCAAACGATCCATCACAGGACCTTTAATTTCAGAAAAGTGAAAAATCACGCCGCTGTCTTTTAATCGCTCATTAATCGCCTCGAGGCTTTCCAGTGCAGACGCATCGATGAGATTGACAGCTGGACACATTAAAATAAAGTGCTTTACCTCTTTATATTCAGAAATCAAATCGTGCACTCGATCCTCTAAATACCGGGCGTTGGCAAAATAAAGGCTTTCATCAATGCGAAGTGTTAGCAATGCGCGATCAACCTCGACCTCAAATCGGTCTATATTGCGAAAGTGCTCCTTACCGGGGACTTTACCCACAATGGCACTATGAGGAGAGCTGGTACGATACAAAAATAGCAATAGCGATAGCCCAACACCTGCCACAATACCTAGCTCAACACCCAGTAGCAGCGTTATTACGATAGTCGCCGCCATTGAGATAAAATCGCTTTGCGAGTAACGCCACGTTTCTTTGATTGATTTAATATCAACCAAAGACAAGACCGCTACAATAATGGTCGCAGCAAGCGTCGCCTGAGGCAGAAAATAAATTAATGGCGTCAAGAAAAGCGTGGCGATAGCAATACCAACAGCAGTAAAAATACCTGCAGCGGGGGTTTCAGCACCCGCATCAAAGTTGACGACCGAACGAGAAAAACCGCCAGTTACCGGAAAGCCACCCGACACAGCTGACGCCACATTAGACACCCCAAGACCCACCAATTCCTGGTTGGGGGAAATACGCTGGCGACGTTTGGCTGCGAGAGTTTGAGCGACTGAAACCGATTCAACGAAGCCAACAATAGATATCAACAGTGCCGAGAAAAATAGTTCATTCCAAAGAGGTAAATCGAAAGATGGAATGACCAAACTCGGCAAGCCAGAAGGCACTTCACCCACAATTTTTACACCTTGCTGGTCGAGATTAAAACTGTAGGTGGCCAATGTTGTTAACACGACCGCCAGTACCGGACCCGCTTTCGCGACAAGATCGGCTGGACGAGGCGCCAGTCCTACTTTAACCAAAAGTGGCTTTAAATGTTTACGAACCCAAATCAAAAACACCAGTGCCGATAACCCAATGACCATGGTTGGCATATTAGCATTTGATACTTCACTCGCCAGCGCCGTTAACAATTCGTATAAATTATGACCGCTTACCTGCACACCTAAAATATGCTTCAGCTGACTGGCCGCAATAATCAGTCCGGACGCCGTAATAAACCCAGATATAACAGGGTGACTTAGGAAGTTTGCAAAAACGCCCAACCTAAACATGCCCATGACAATCAGGATCAATCCCGAGACCAAAGCCAAAATGATGGCAGCAGCCAAATACTCAGCAGAACTGGCAAGATTTAAATTCCCAATCGCTGCCGCCGTCATCAAAGATACAACAGCAACAGGGCCAACAGCTAGAGTGCGACTAGTGCCAAAAATGGCATAGGCAACCAAAGGTAAAATACTGGCATACAAACCCACTTCTGCCGGTAAACCCGCCAATAAAGCATAGGCCAGCGATTGTGGTATGAGCATGATGGTGACAATAACTGCGGCGACCACGTCACTAGTCATGACATTTTTATCGTAACTAGCCATCCATTCTGAGCAAGGAAAAAAACGTTTTAACATAGGTGTTTAAGACCAAAAAGTAGGGGGAGATCTCCCCCTTTTGATGAGTTAGTTACTTCTTATCTCTGTTGCAATCAAGCGCCACTGAAGCTTCGTGAGCGGCGGGTGACACTGGCAAAATTTTTGGCTCCGCCAACCATTCCACACCACGCATCATGGCGTCGTAATAAAGCCATGGCATCATCTTTTCTTTCATTAACCATGCCGCACGGGTTGGTTTTCGGCCATCTAACATCCAATTGGGGAATGAAGGTAATAGCTTGCCGCCATAGCCAAACTCAGCAAGGACAATCTTACCGCGCTCTACCGTTAACGGGCAGGAGCCGTAACCGTCATAGACAGCATGAGGAGAGTTACCTTTAAGCACTTGCAGTACATTTTCTGCCACAACCGGAGCTTGTTTTCGAACCGCCGCAGCAGTTTTTGCATTGGGCATATTACCCGCATCGCCTACTGCAAAAATATTGCCGTAAGTAACATGCTGCATTGTTTCGGGGCTTACTTCTACCCAGCCAGCTGCATCCGCTAAGGGACTTTTAGCAATGAAATCTGGCGCTTTTTGTGGCGGGCAAACATGCAGCATATCGAAGGATTTCTCGATATCACTCACTTCACCCTCAGCATTAGTTTGCTTGAAATGAGCCGTTTTACTAGCAGCGTCTACTTCAACTAGGTTAGTTTGGAAATTGAGATTGATACCGTATTTTTTAACATACTCCATTAACGCCGGCACATAATCCTTAACACCAAATAACCCCGGCGTTGCAGTACAGAAGTCCACGTCAATATCTTTTAAAACCCCTTGGCGCAACCATTCATCACAGGACAAGTACATAGCTTTCTGTGGCGCGCCAGCGCACTTAATCGGCATAGGCGGCTGGGTAAACACAGCTTTACCTTTACGGGTACTCTGAACAAGCTCCCATGTATAAGGCGCCATATCATAATGATAATTAGAGGTAATGCCGTTACTACCCAAAGCCTCTTTTAGTCCTTTAACCGCTTCCCAATTAAGCTGTAGACCAGGCGCCACAACTAATGCCTTGTAACCAAGCACTTGGCCATCTTCAAGTGTTAGTGCTTGGTGTTGAGGTTGGAATGTCGCGGCTGCCGTTTGATACCAGGTCGCCTCTTTAGGGATGTAATCAACCATAGGACGAACGGTCTTAGAGCGATCAAAAACGCCGCCACCGACAAGTGTCCATCCCGGCTGGTAATAATGCTCACTGCGTGGCTCTATCACAGCGATGTCTAGATCGGGCTGACGCTTCAGCAAACTTGAAGCACACGCTAAACCACCTGCTCCACCTCCGACAATGATCACATCGTGGCTGCGGCCTACACTGGGTACTGAATCATCTTGATCAGCAGATACCGTGGTAAGGCGACCTTTAAGCGCAGATAAGTCATACCCTGCTGCCGCTGTAACCTCGAGAATCTTGTCCGCTGAAAGCTTACCAGCCTCAACCAACGCCCACAGAGTGGCGGCTCTTGTGCCGGTTCTACAGAAAGACAATACAGGGCCAGGCAAGTCATTGAGTAAAGCGCCAAACTCATCGATATTTTCATCGCTAATTTGCCCAGGCACGACAGGGATCCAAGCCCAACTCATTCCATTAGCTTCTGCTGCAGCCTGAAGCTCTTCTCGAGCAGGCTGGTCGTTTGACTCATTATCGGGGCGTAGATAAATAATAGATTTGAAGCCTTGTGAAGCCGCGATACCAAAGTCTTGCACCTGCATTTGCGCAGCAACACTCAACGCCGGAGTGATTGATTTTATTTCCATGAGATAAGCTCCTTTTTATTTTTAAAATAAATTTACTGGTATTTTTAAATACACAGTATTGTTATCTTCCGCTGGCGGCATGTGCCCAGCTCTCATATTGACTTGAACTGAAGGCAAAATAAGGCGAGGCATATCAAGTGTTGCATCTCGACTTGAACGCATTTCCACAAACGCTTCTTGCGAGGTGTTAATGTTTACATGAATGTTGCTTCGCTTTTCTTCACCAACAGTAGTTTCATTTTTGAACTCCTCGCGACCAGGTGCACCATAGTCATGACACATAAACATGCGAGTAGACTCAGGTAATTCATACAAACGCTGAATGGATTGAAATAGAACAGCTGCGTCACCACCAGGGAAATCACAACGAGCAGTACCAAAATCAGGCATAAACAAAGTATCGCCAACAAATACAGCATCACCAACAACGTAGCTCATACAGGCAGGAGTATGACCAGGGGTATGCAAAGCTTTGCATTGAATATTCCCAATATTGAACTCTTGGTTATCCTCTAACAGCACATCAAACTGACTACCGTCACGTTGAAATTCAGTGCCTGCATTGAAGGCCTTACCAAAGACATCTTGTACCGTGGTGATTCCACAACCAATAGCTAATTTGGCACCTGTTTTCTCTTTCAAGTAAGGCGCTGCAGATAGATGGTCAGCGTGAACATGAGTTTCTAAGATAAGATCAGTAGTTAGATCGTGATCTGCAATGTAAGCGAGTAACTGATCGGCCATATTGAAGCTAGTTTTGCCAGAGGCGTAATCAAAATCCAGCACCGAATCAATGATCGCGCAATGTTTTGTCTCAGGGCAATGAACAACATAGCTGTAGGTGTAAGTGGGACGATCAAAAAATGCTTTAACGACTGGAGACATAAAGACAAGACCTCGTTATTCCAAAAATTTATAAACATATTTCATTAAGGAATATACTAGCAATTATGCACCTTTTAGGCAATTGACCTAAAACAAATGACGCCCAATAAAGCTACTTAACGAAGAATATTAATTTTTCTTTTCGAGAATTTTGCACATCATTAAAACGACGTAGCATTTGATCGGTAACATGCGAATCAGCCGCAGCTAGCAAAACACCATCTGAAGTAAGAACATCGTATAAAAGTTCATCGCCAGAGGATAACTCGTCAAAACTTAACGCACCCTGACGGGATGGAAGACCTACCTCCTCTAGTGCAGCGATACAGATTTCTAACAAATCGGGATCGTATTTTATAGAGCTACCTTCACGCATCAGGACGATTGCATCAGCAGAACTCATACAACCACCGCAACCCGATTCAGAGATGGCGACATTGAAATCCAGAAGAATCCTGAGTAATCGCGAACCGAGAGGTATATTGTGTTCAGCCAAACCGGAGGGATATCCAGAACCATCAAAATTTTCTTGATGATGCTCAATGATCAACGAGGATTCCGCCAACGCATCTAGCGGGGTCAACATATCAACACTTTCTCGCGAGTAATGCTTTAAAAGATCAGCATCCTCAACTGATAAGTCAGTCGCTTTAGCAGTAGCGATAGAAGCCGGCAATGAGAGCTTGCCAATTTGAGCCAGTTGAGCTGCCTGAAAAACACATTGACGCTGGATATCATTCATATAAAGCTTGGCAGAACAAGACTCTAAGTGAAAAAGTAAATTACCCAGAAACTCTGCAGGCAACTGGCAATGCCTAATCGAGGTACTTGCAAAAATCTTGATAAACGTTGATAAATTGGTGCGTAACTCATCTTGTTCAACATTGAGAAAGGCGACGGTTTTTTCAAGCTGTCGATTGGTTCTTCTCACTTGATCATTAAGAGACATCTTGCGAGATTTCATTGACTCGTAAGATTCTTTCAAATTGTCAACTTCGCGTGCCTTTTCATCATCGCGTAGCTTTGAGTGCAACAAGCCCATAACCCGTTCAACAAATTTTTTGTTGTCCCAGGGTTTTTCTATGTAAGCGTGAATTTTTCCTTGATTAATCGCACGAGCTGTAGATTCTTGGTCGGAGTAACCCGTCAATAAAACACGACGACTTTGCGGTGAAAACTTAGCCGCCGCGGCAAGTAATTCTGCGCCATCGAGTTTAGGCATGCGCATATCAGAAATAATGAGGTCATAGTTATTGTGCATAACCATGTCCAATGCTTGATCGGGATCGGACGCGAGATCCACGAGAAAATCAGAGCTTCGCAACAAACGCTTTAATGCGTAAAGAACTTCAATTTCATCATCTACACAAAGGATTCTTGCTACTAAATTCTCACTCATTCGACTGTCCATGCCACAGAAAAATTTATTTCCTAGACTATAGACCTATTACGAATAGAGTCAATTATGAATTAAGCCAAAAAAAAGCAGCCTTTAAGCTGCTTTTGTAGATATTACCGAGTTTTCCGTACCTTGGTCATTGGCGACATAGGCGTCTGCTTGGTAGTCATTTTCCCACTCGGCGTCGTTGAGTAAATATTTAAACTCAAATTCAGCATCAGTAGGCAAACGCATTTTTAATTTAAACACACCTGACTTTTTATCTAACTTCATGGGGGTTGGAACCCAATCATTAAAATCGCCAGCTAATTTAACTGAACTCACATCTTCACGAGCGAACTCGAATACCACCTCAGTTTCAGGCTTAGTCTTAAAAAACTTTTTGTTCAACATGGATAATTACTCCCTTGTGTATACCCAGAAGACAACATTTTTTAACATGCGACCCCACAATACCATACAGAACAGCATGAATACGTATGCATTCGGGCGGCAAAATTGAGCCTATGGGCAAGCCGGTTCAAGAAAATGATTTTCTGATAAAAAAAATAGCGCACAACCAATCAACGACTAAACTAAAGATATAGTCTAAAACAGGAAATTATAATGACTAGTCGTATCTCTTGCTCTGTAGCCTCAGTCATGGGCCTAATGGCATCAAGCCACTCACTTGCCAATCATGATTACGATGCTGAATTTGCCTACCAGCAAATAAAGGCGTTGCAAGCCGAGAATTCAGGCATTCTCGATTTTGACATGCGATTCGCGTTGGTAGCCATCTCCGTAAAACGATTCGATGAAGCTATTTTCGCACTAGAAAGAGTGTTACAAGCAGAGCCCAATCATGCCAGGGCGAGAACTGAGCTTGCCAGATGTTATTTCGAAACCGGCCAATACCACCTTGCGCGAACACTTTTCAAACAAGTCACCGACAACCCCTCAACGCCCGCCATTGTTCAGCACAATATTAATTACTACCTCCATGAGATGGATCAACGCGGAAGCCAATTTGAACTACAGAACAAGTTTTATGTAGAAGGTAGCGTTGGCAGAGACGATAACATTAACGCTGGCAGCGACCTAAGCAGCATTGACATTCCAAACCTAGGCAACGTGACACTAGACGCCAATAGTCTTGCTCAAGATTCAAGCACTCAGGGACTCGCCGCAGGCGCATCCCTTTATAAGGCCACCAGTAAATTTAAAGCCTGGTCTCTACAGGCCAACTATCAGCAAATAGATACTACTGACAATGACCACTATGATACCAACCTTGTTGCTTTGAACGGCGCGCATCATTGGATAAACCACCACGATAAATATCAATTTGGCTTGCAATATCAAGCACTGTCACTCGGTGGAGAAGACTTTTTTGATAGCTTAGGGATGGCGGCCCAGTGGCACCGAAGCCTAAGCGAGCGTCTTGTCACTGGCATGACCCTTCAGTGGCACAGTGTAGATTTTTCAAGCGATAACAACTTTCGGGATCATGATAGACTGTTAGTTAGCGCAGACATCATGTTTAACCATGGCCATTGGCGACATCAATTAGGTAGCTTTATCGGCACAGAGAAACCCGCCGACTCTCAGTTCGACTATGCCCTGCGTGACGCGATGTGGGGATACAATTATCGCTTAAGTTATCTATTCAGAGCCAACCTTATACCCTACCTTTCAGCCCAATACTCCGCAGGAGATTACGGTGCATCACACCCCATTTTTGCTCAACAGCGCCGCGACAGCACACAAAAGCTCGAAGCAGGCTTGATTTGGCAGGCAGGCAATGGACTCACTGTAAGTCCTAGCATCAGTGACACTCGGCACAGCAGCAATATAGAGGCCTATAGCTATGACCGAGATCGCGCCCAAATCAAATTGCGCTACAACTTTTAGGAGCAGATGAAATGAAAACACTCGCCACATCAATCATTCTCGCGCCCCTTGCATTCGCCATTGCAACAAGTCCGGTCCAAGCAAACAATAAAGCCGGCAAAGTGATTCTCAGCAAAGGGGAAGTTAGCGCAGAACTAGAAGGCCAAGAACGTAAATTGCGACGAGGCCGCCCCATCTACGAAGGTGATACTGTTACCACTGGACCGAGCGCCATGTTACAAATGAACATGCAGGATAACGGCCTCATCTCCTTGTCTGAAAACAGTGTATTTACCGTTGAACGCTATAACAGTGTCCCCAATAGTGATGACAGCAGCGTCCTCTTAAATATGGTAGAAGGCGGCTTTAGAGCAGTCACCGGCAGTATAGGCAAGAAAAACCCAGCGGCAGTAAAGGTAAGAACGACTGTCGCCTCTATTGGAATTCGCGGCACTGGCTATGAAGTGTTTCAGTACGATGGCTCGCTTTACGTATCAATGCTTTCTGGCAATGTCGAGTTAAGCAATAGTGCAGGACAACTCCTATTAGGTGATGACGCAGAATACAGTTTTGCTCGAGTCGATAGTGACAACAGCTTACCGCAAGGACTCTATAGCTTACCCGCTGACGTTGCAGCCAATAATCCCTTTTTTGCCTCTACAGAAGTACCCGCCAAGAAGCTTATTTATCGCGTCCCTCTTGAAGAGTTAGCCCTCAACGCCTACCCCATCAATACATTTACGTCGATAAACTCTTCAGAAAACAGTAACAATCTTAAATTTACAGCAATGGATCCAACCGACGACAAGTCCTCAGATGAAGACACCAGTGACAATGACACAGGTGGCTCTGAAGGTGTTGACTCATCTCAATCCCCTAGCGATGGCATCGGTGGCAACAACACAAGCCTAACTTTGGCTGAATTAACGGCTGAAGGTAGCTCTGCACACGTCCTATTGCCGAGTATCAACCAGCCTGTAACACTCACTACACGGCTCAACAGCGATGGGGACATTGTTCTTTTAATGTCTCCCTATGCCACAGAAACTAACTATGAGCAATTAATTCGCCCGGGCACATCAAGTCCTGCCGCCGGCTATCCATTGACAACGGGCTTTGACAGTAAAACTACCTGGGGAGTTTGGCTGGCTAATGCCACAACACCCGCCGTGCAATACAGCATGAGCGACGGTCAATTAAGTCAGACAAATATTGAAGACACCATTTTCTGGCTGTCAACAACACCCGCCACCAAGCTCAATGGCAGCTTCACATTCTTAAGCACCGGAACGTACATAGGAACGTCAACCGAGGGTGATGTTGATCAATTAACCGCCAGCATGAGAGTCAATTTCGACAGCGCTAAAGTTAGCAACGGCTTTTTGAATGTAAGCAGCGGAAACTACCAATGGGCAACCTTATTTGAAGGCGAACTTGCGATGGGGGAAAATGGAGAGCTCGGCGGTGACTTCTCTCTTGCAGGAGACAATATTAACAATGGACTGCTAAGTGGCTACTTCGTCGAATCTGATGAAATTTTCTTCACCGGTGCATTTAGTATTAACGATAGTGATGATGCTAGTGCTCGCGGCCTACTCGCCATGGAGGGATACCAAACCATTACTGTTTACGGTGGTGACGGTACCAATCTGAATCAATACGGGACACTTGTTGCCTTCGAAGGGTCAGCCTTATTGCATGGCCCAACGTCTCAGTCGCCTCAAACAACCACCAGACTTGGATACAATAGCACTGATGCAGATGGCACGCTTGCCGGCTGGTTTGTGGAATTAGATCAAGCCGCCAATATGTCAGGTTACCCCGCCGCCAAAACTAGCCTCGGCTCTAATACTTACTGGGGAGTTTGGAATGCCAGTCAAGACAGTAGCGCCAATTTGCGCTATCGCACTAGGGATAATGAAGAATACAATAGTCCAATCGAATCCACCGTCTATTGGATGAGCACCGAATCTGTAGCTCTGACAAGAACCGGCAGCGCCAGTTATGTCAGCACAGGCGATTTTATCGGATCAAGCAACAGCGGCACCGTCACCAGTTTAGAAGCTACTTTGGGTTTTGACTTTGACAGCGCCGCACTTACCAGTGGCCAACTGAATCTTGTAGCGGGTGGAGACGCATGGGAATTCAGCGTAGAGAACGCTTCCAGTACAGAACTCAACATGGATCACGGCTATTTTTCGATTAGACAAACCCAAGTCAATGCCGACACAAGCAATGGGGTATTTGGCGCTATAGAAGGTTATTTTGTGGGAAGCGATGCAGCCTCTATATCTGCCGCCTTTGGACTTTTCCGTCAGGGAGACAGTAATTATTTAGATTCGGTTAACGGTTTATTCAGCATGCAAGAAAGCCGCTAACCTTATTAAATATTTAAACACGCTCCGCGAGCACCAAGCCCTCTCGCATGGCGCTCGCGGCGGCAGCTACCTCTCTTAAAAAAGAGATCAACGCCACAATTAGCGTCAACATGCAAAGGACAAACAATCCAGCAATCACCTCTCCCAAGTTCGCATTCAAAAATTGACTCACAAAAATGGTAATTATCACCACACACACCATTAGCGCGCTACTGGTCGCAAAGGTGATCGCCAGGTTAATGAATCGCCCCCTAGCCTCAAGGCTTGCCAACTCCTTCTCTAAAAGCGCTTTTGTGCCTACAGACAATGCATCACGATTACCCGCATGCAACTGTCGACTTCGATCGATGATGCGCCCTAAACAGTTGTCATAACTCCCAATAGGGCCGCAATACCTGCCAGCAAGAAAACAGGGGCAACTGCAATTTGGATCACAGAAGAAATACTAAGTGTACTTAGATGAAGATCGGGGACCATAAATATACCCTTCAGAAAATCACAGTGTAATTCCCCAAAATTAGCACGGCAACGAGCAAATTAACCTTTCATCTTTGCACGGCGAATTTTGCTATCGGTTTCCATGACAAATTGAATGAGAGCTTCTTCATCGGCATGCCCAATACCCTCAAAGTTTAAGCGCCAGCGATAGCCTTGCTTTAATTTGTCGCAGGCAACTATCTTAGCCAGTAATACCAGACGATGACTAGGCATGAGCAAATGAAATCGCACAAGAGCATTTAACTCGATGGACTCATCATTGAGAATTGCTGCGCCACAAGCACTGATATTAAAACGCTGCACGGTACAGATCACACTATCATTGGCATCGAGCTTTTCTCCGCTTTCAGACATCAATAGGTTTAGCTTATTATTGAGTAACTTTATAAGCTCGGCCGTGATAGGGTCTTTGCTTTTGAGCGAATTGAGCAGAGTATTAATTCTTGCATCGAAGCTAGCATTAAAGACGTGTTCGCCGCCTCTGGCTATAAGCTCTCGATGCGAATCAGCCTCGTGTTTACTCAGCACTTCGACCGCTATCGGAGCCTCTACATCGATACGAAAGTATCGCCTACGCTCAATTCCACCAGGGCCGTGTGACATTAAAACACCTCATTTGGATTTAACTGAAAAAGTGGTCGGGTATCTAAATCTAAATCTCTAAACACGTCCGGGGCATCGCGCCGCATCAAATCAACATCAGCCTGATCGACATCCCCCAAACCTTGCTGAATGACGATCTCAACACGTCTATTTAGCGCTCTATTTTCACTGCTATTATTCGCCACCAACGGCCTGGTGTCCGCCAATCCTGTTACCGCCATGCGAGCGGGGGACAACTTACCCGAACGCAACAACTCCATGGCAACAGAAGAAGCTCGGGCGCTACTCAAATCCCAGTTTGATCTAAATCTAGTTGTGCTTATAGGAATATTATCGGTATGGCCCTGGATTGAAATCGCACCGGGTTGATTGACGAGTACATTACCTACATTTCGCAAAACTTCTCGATATTCTGGTGCAAGATCAGCTGATCCGCTATTGAAGGAGCCACGCTCTTTTATTCGCACAATAATTTTCCGCCCGCGGGTCTCAATTTCAACTTCACCACTGGCAATTTGCGTCATTAGCGCCTGAGCTAACTCCATGGCATCTTGCTGAGTTTGCTTAACTAACTCCTCAAGCTTAGCGCGGATATCAGCCTCCTGCTCCACTTTGAGTGATGTTTGAATACCTGCTTCATCATCCTCTTTGCCCTCTTCTATCTGCACCTCTCTAGCACATTCGAAATCTAGTGTCGGGTCTAAGTTCGCGTCGGTTTTTTGCCAAATTTCATTGATCGGGGTCGGCTCAGGCCTGCCCGGTGAAAACTCCCTCGCAATCACAGAGGTGCCTTTAGGCGGCTCAACGGCATATACCTGAGCCTGCACACCAAAAGCCAACTTCATCGAGCCTGCCAACCTTTTGAATTTCATTGCATCCATTTCAGAAAACGACAACAGCAGCACAAAAAAGCACATTAACAGCGACATCAAATCGGCAAACGTTCCCATCCAAGGCGGCAATCCCGCTGGAGGGCACTTACAATCCTTGCCTGCCATCAGTCTTCCTCACTTCCACGCTGATTACTGGGCAGGTAATTGCGTAACATGGCATCGATGATTTTGGGGTTTTGGCCACTTTGAATAGCCACTAACCCATCGATCATCATACCTTTACTCAACGCTTCCTCCTTGGACCTAAGCTCGAGTTTGTTCGCAACAGGTATGGCCACCATATTAGCTATCATTGCACCGTAAAGTGTAGTCAACAATGCAACCGCCATCGCGGGGCCAATAGCCTTTGGGTCATCCATATTAGACAGCATGGCAACAAGGCCCACCAAAGTACCGATCATGCCCATGGCGGGAGCTAAATCAGCCATGACGCGAAATATTTTGACTCCGCTGTCGTGCCGATCAACTGTTTGATACATATCAGTTTCAAGTAGATTTTTAACCACAGAAGAATCGTGGCCATCGACGAGGAGCTGTATGCCATAGGCTAGGAAATCATTGCTAACCTCTTTACCTTCTAATGTTAACAATCCCCCCTTGCGAGCTGAGTCGGCCAGATCAACTATCTCAGCAATCAGTTCAAGCGGTGCGATGGTCTTTACCACAAACGCTTTACCGGCAACCTTTACCGCTCCCAAAAACTGAGACAGGCCAAAGTTAGCCATGGTGACCAGAATCGTGCCGACAAGCACGATCAATACCGAAGTAACATCACCAAACATACCCAGCACGCCATTACTGGATAAAAACATCGCCACCGTAACAATGATGAAACCACCAACAATACCAATTAACGTAGCGAGATCCACATCAACTCCTAAAGCATCAACAAAGATTTATAAATTTACTGCTATAACTATCGGCAACTTTTAAGATATCTGAATTGACCCGTTATCGATGCTCGGTTAATGTTCTGACCACACAAGAGGTATCGATATGAGCGAAGACAAACAAACACTAGATTTTGAGCAATCACTGCAGCAATTAGAAAGCTTAGTTGAAGCTATGGAAAATGGCGATCTAGGGTTAGAAGAATCGCTCAAAGCCTTTGAAAAAGGTGTCGCACTTACCAGAGCCTGCCAATTGGCCCTTGATAATGCCGAACAGCGGGTCAACTTATTACTTCAGGAAAATGGCAAGCCTGTTGAGCAACCTTTCCCCCAGGATGACTCCAGTGACACTCCGTTTTAAGGATTACTTAACGACAAGCCAAGCACGTGTTCAGAGCGTGCTAGAAGGTTTTCTTGACGATTATTTGCACGCTATTGGCAATAAAGAAACTCGTCTATTGGCAGCCATTCGCTACAGCCTATTAGCCCCAGGCAAAAGAGTGAGACCCATGCTCGTGTATGCAGCAGCTGAAGCCATTGGCCCAGCAAATCATACCGATGCCGATTGGGCGGCATGTGCTGTCGAATGTATTCATGCCTATTCATTGATCCATGATGACTTACCCTCTATGGACGACGATGATTTACGCCGTAACCGCCCCACGTGCCATATAGCTTTCGATGAAGCCACAGCCATACTCGCAGGAGATGCTTTACAAGCCATGGCCTTTGAAGCTCTATCGCGAAGCCAACTTCCCATGCAGGCAGTGGCGATTCTTTCAACCGCGGCCCGACGCATGGTAGATGGTCAGGCGATAGACCAAGCAGCAACCAATGAGATACTCAGCATTGAAGCCCTACAAGCCATGCATGGCGACAAAACGGGCGCTCTTATTGTTGCATCCCTCAAATTAGGTGCGCTGTCTAGTGGCGCTAATTCACAACAACTGGCCGCACTAGAAACCTTTGGCGAAGCTATTGGACTAGCTTTTCAGATTCAAGATGACATTTTAGACATTACTAGCACCACAGAAGAACTCGGTAAGCCCCAAAATTCTGATAGCGACGCAAACAAAGCGACCTACCCTCGCTTCTTGGGTCTTGAAGGGGCACAACAAGCCCTTCAACAACAACATCAACGTGCCATAACCTCCCTAGAGGTCTTTAGTCATAGTACCGCACTAGAACAACTGGCAAACTTTATTGTCGAAAGAAGGCGATAATTCCCTCACCTTCGCATGGGCTAACTACGTAAATTACGGTAGAATTATCGTTTTCTTAAATGACCAAGAATATGTTTGAAGCCATTCCAGAACAACGTCCAATCACACCGCTGCTAGACACTATTCAGAGTCCGGCAGATTTGCGAGGATTGAATAAGAGCCAACTGCCTGATGTTGCGAGGGAGTTAAGGGAATTCCTTCTATACAGTGTTGGTCAATCAGGCGGTCATTTCGGCGCTGGACTTGGTGTCGTAGAGCTCACCATCGCCTTACACTATATTTTTAACACTCCAGATGATCGTATTGTTTGGGATGTTGGCCACCAGTGCTACCCGCACAAAATCCTTACTGGCCGACGCGATCAGATGCACACCATGCGACACAAAGATGGTCTAGCAGGATTTCCAAAGCGTGCCGAGAGTGAGTACGATACCTTTGGCGTCGGCCATTCAAGCACAAGTATCTCTGCAGCACTAGGAATGGCGCTTGCTGCTCGACAGCAAGGGATAAAGCGCCACTCAGTGGCTGTTATTGGCGACGGTGCAATGACCGGCGGTATGGCTTTTGAAGCCCTAGCCCACGCAGCGCATACCAAAGCTAATTTGCTGGTGGTTCTCAACGACAATCAAATGTCGATTTCACACAATGCTGGTGGTTTAGCTTCTTACTTTGCCAAAATTTGGGCGAGTAAGTTCTATACCCAAATCCGTGAAGGCGGGAAAAAGGTTTTATCCAGCGCACCCACCGTAAGGGCGCTAGCTCGTCGAACCGAAGAGCACATTAAAGGGATGGTTGCCCCTGGGACCTTATTCGAAGAGTTAGGCTTCCACTATATTGGTCCCATTGATGGTCACAACATTGAAGATTTACTGTTCACGATTGGCAATATGCAAGATCTTGAAGGACCACAGTTGCTTCACATTCAAACGCGCAAGGGTAAAGGTTTTACGCCCGCTGAAGCAGACCCTATTGGTTATCACGCACTCAATAAAATAGCTCCCAAAGCGAGCAAAGCCCCTAGCTTGCCTAAGTTTCAAGATATTTTCGGCCAGTGGTTGTGCGATGCTGCCGCAAATGATCCGCTACTGGTAGGCATTACCCCTGCCATGACAGAAGGCTCAGGCATGGTTCAATTTGCTGAGCAATACACTGATCGCTTTTTTGATGTTGCTATTGCTGAACAACATGCGGTGACGCTGGGTGCAGGTATGGCATGCGATGGCAGTAAACCCGTAGTCGCTATTTATTCCACGTTTTTACAACGCGGCTACGATCAATTGATTCACGATGTTGCTATCCAAAACTTAGACGTCACATTTGCCATCGACCGAGCCGGTTTAGTCGGTGAGGATGGTCCAACCCACGCTGGCAACTTCGATCTTAGCTATTTGCGCTGTATTCCAAACATGGTTGTAGCCGCGCCCTCGGATGAACGCGAAGCAAGACTTTTACTGCAAACCGCCTATCAATACAAGGGGCCTGCGGCCGTTCGCTACCCGCGTGGTTCTGGGTGCGGCGCGCAAACACTTGCGGGTCTAGAAACGGTTGATGTTGGTCGTGCCGCTCACGTCCGCCAAGGTGGTAGCAAAGTGGCAATTTTGGCCTTTGGTACCCTGCTACACAACTGCCATCAGGCCGCTGAAAAATTCGATCTAGACATCTTTGACATGCGCTGGGTCAAACCACTAGATGAAGCCCTTATAGACCGTTTAGTGGCTGAAAACTACCGTTTAATTAGCGTGGAAGAAAATGCTGTTATGGGTGGTGCTGGCAGCGCAGTAAGCGAATATCTTCGCAGCAAAAACTATGCGACCCAACTACTTCAAATTGGCATACCCGACAGCTTTATCGAGCACGGTAAACCCGCAGAGTTATTGCAAGTCTGTGGCCTTGATAGCCAAGGTATTATTGAGCAATTAGAAAGGTTTCTGGCCTCTTAAGGCTAGCATCTTGAACGGTGGATTAACGCTAAAAAGATGTAGCGTTAATCCAACAAATGGCCTAGTTTGCCGACTTTTGTAGCCAGATATTTTTGATTGTGACTGTTTTGACCCGTCTTAAGCGGCATCCTCTCGTCAACAGTAATACCGATATTCTCTAACGCTGAAACTTTACGTGGATTATTGGTCATTAATCGAACGTGGCTAATATTTAAGTGATCACACATAGCTCTGCACATTGTGTAATCACGCATATCGGCATCAAAGCCAAGCGCTTCGTTGGCTTCAACGGTATCGGCACCTGCATCTTGCAGATGGTAGGCGCGAATTTTGTTCAGTAAACCAATGCCTCGGCCTTCTTGGCGAAGGTAAAAAATTACCCCTCGTCCTACTTCAGCAATCGCTTGCATTGCTGCCTGCAACTGAGAACCACAGTCACAGCGCATACTGAATAAAGCATCGCCGGTCAAACACTCGGAATGTATTCTGGCTAACACCGGCTCTACACCGCCTATATCCCCCATAGACAGAACAACGTGTTCCTTTCCACTCACCAAATCTTCAAAGCCGTGCATTTCAAACACGCCAAATGGAGTAGGCAATTTCGAGGATTCAACAAAACGAACAGTCAAGGCGAGGCGCTCCAGATCAAAAAAATAATTTTAACAGCTGTGACAATCTTTTCCTACAAGCTTATTACGCCAGAAAGCACGATCAACTGCAGACATACCCATGCAAAGCTCCCCGCCACGATATCGTCGAGCATAATGCCAGTGCCCCCATGGACGCGCTTATCTAGCCAGCCAATGGGCATAGGCTTAACAATGTCGAAAAATCTAAACAACACGAAACCAATCACCACCCAAAGCCATCCTGATGGTGCTGCAAACATGGTTAACCACATGCCAACAAACTCATCCCATACAATGCCGCCATGGTCATGAACGCCTATGTCACGCGCTGTTTTACCACACAAATAAATACCCAACAGTGCCGTCACCACAAGCATCAACAAATAGGCTGGCTGCGATAATTGCTGCATAAAGTAATAGGGAATTAGCGCAGCTAATGTCCCCACAGTGCCAGGAGCAACACTAGAGGCCCCAGACCCAAAACCAAACGCTAAGAAATGAACTGGATTACGCCAAATACTTGCAGGAGTCATGATTCTACACCTCGAAATGTTGAAAACCACCGCTGAGAATATGCTGATCGTCTAGCAGTACCCCTGCCCCAGATTTACAGGTGCCAATGCGAGTTAAATTAAAGGGCAAGGCAAGCAAATCAGGTATCTTTGACTCAGGCACACAGAACGCTAGCTGATAATCATCACCGCCCTTAGTGGCAGCCGCCAGTGCTCGATCTTTATTGCATAACGCAGACACTGCTGGATGGACAGGAATAAGATGGCTATGAACAGTGATGGATAAACCACTACGACTAGCAATGTGGCCTAAATCCGCCAACAATCCATCGGAAATATCTACAGCAGCTGACGCCACCCCTCGCAATGCCTGGCCCAAGGCTATCGCAGCATCGGGCTTATAGTAGGCTTGCAACAACTGGTCTACTAATGGGTCTTGGTTAGCCTCATCGGCAAGATAATCCAAGGCCACGTGAGCACCACCAAGTTCTCCAGAGACGAAAACCGCATCTCCAATGTTGGCGCCATCGCGCCTCAGCGCCAGCCCACTTGGCACCTCGCCAAAAACCTGCACGCTAATAGCTAGAGGTCCTTTTGTGGTATCTCCACCAAATAACACCACACCATAATGCTGAGCCGCTTCGGCTAAGCCAGAAGCAAAACTGGCCAGCCAATCGCTATTTGCCTCGGGCAGTGTCAACGCAAGGGTAAACCCTCTTGGTGTAGCGCCCATGGCAGCCAAATCACTCACCGACACAGCTAAAGAACGCCAAGCAAGCAATTTGGGAGGGACATTTACTGGAAAGTGAATCCCACTAACAAGAGTATCTACTGATACCGCCAATTGATGATGAGGCGTTGGCTGTAAGAGAGCGCAATCATCGCCAATGGACAACGATATAAAAGGGTTATCCTCAGAGCCTTTTAATGCCGGCACATCAAAATAACGCGCGATCAGATCAAATTCTGATAGGGCTTGTGACATACCGGCATCTCTAACTAAAAGGCTGGGTTATCAGCGGCGATCTCAATGGCACGTGTTTGACGCGCCACCTTATCCAATAGACCGTTAATATATTTAAAGCTATCTGTAGCACCAAACTTCTTGGCTAGATTCACAGCTTCATTGATGACAACCTTATAAGGAATATCAACTCGCTCTGCCAATTCATAACTGCCAATGCGCAACAGCGCTAGCTCAACTGCACCCAAATCGTCTTTGCCACGATCTAGATGTTCTTCAAAAAAGGCATCGAGCTCACCAAGCATATTAGGAATACGGTGCAGCAATTCGCTAAAGTATTCCCCGTCAACATTGCTCATATCATTATCAGCTCTAAATTCAACTTCAATCTGAGTGATACTTGCACCTGCCATATGCCATTGGTATAGAGCCTGCATAGCGTAGTGACGCGCCTTATGGCGGCGCGCAGCCAAGCGTTGTGCTTCTTGCTTATTCACTTAAATTTGCCCTAACAAACTAACCATTTCAACTGCAGATATAGCAGCTTCAGCGCCTTTATTACCGGCTTTAGTACCTGAGCGCTCAATAGCTTGCTCAATACTGTCTACCGTTAACACACCGAATGTTATAGGCACGCTGCTGTCCAAAGAAACTTGTGCCAAACCTTTTGTACACTCACCTGCCACATACTCAAAGTGAGGTGTACCACCACGGATCACTGCACCAAGAGCGATAATGGCATCAACATTGCCGGCACGGGCAATTTTTTGGGCGGCGATTGGCATTTCAAAAGCCCCTGGCACTCGAACGATTCGAATATTTGACTCAGATACGCCGTGGCGGCGAAGTGTGTCTAAGGCACCCTCTACTAAGCTTTCAACCACAAAGCTGTTAAAACGACCGACCAATAAGGTGTAACGCGCATCACACGCCGTAAAATTACCTTCAACTGTGGTTACGTTTGTGACCATGTTCATTTCCTTCTTTAATTCGGCTTAGCGCCTATTTCATAAATCCGTGCTGCGCTAAAAATGCAGCATCTATATTACTATCATTATGGCCATCAGCGGCCTTATCACCCATTAGTAAGCGCTCTAAATAGCGCGCCACCACATCCACCTCCAAGTTCACATGACTGCCCTGGCGGTAATTACCCATAATGGTCTCTTCCATTGTATGGGGGATAATATTTAACTCAAACTTTGCACCATCGACCTTGTTGACTGTCAAACTTACCCCGTCGACAGTGATCGAACCCTTGTGGGCGATGTACTTTGCCAATTCGCGGGGGGCTTCAATCCAAAAACGCCATGACCGCGCATCCTGCGAAATACTTTTAATGGTACCTAGCCCATCAACGTGGCCACTGACTATATGCCCGCCAAAGCGAGCCGTTGGCGTCATCGCCTTTTCAAGGTTAATCTCACTACCCACACTGAGATCACCAAGAGATGTGTATTGTAGGGTCTCGCCAGACACGTCGGCCCAAAAACCATCGTTGTGCAGCACCACCACCGTCAAACAGGTACCATTCACGGCGATACTGTCACCAATCATTACATCGGTCAAATCTAGCTTGCCCGTATTGAGACGCATGCGTAAATCGCCGCCACTGGGCTGCTGCTCTGCCACGAAACCTTTTGCTTGAATAATACCGGTAAACATTATGCCTCCTGAGGGACTGCTATGATCCGCATATCGTCTCCGAACTGATGACGATCAACAATGGTTAGGCCCACCTTGTCTGCCATATGCATCAAAGGCAATTCAAACAATGGTCGAGCCTTACTGCCCAGTAAAACGGGAGCAATAAATACGTGCAATTCATCGATTAGGCCCGCTTCAAGAAGTGCCCCCGATAGAGTGGCACCCGCTTCAATCAACACCTCGTTACACTGTTCCTTTTCCGCCAGATAACGCAGCGCCGCTTCTAGATCAATAGTTTGGCTTTGACCAGACACCCTTATCACACGAGCCCCGGCTTGGCGTAAATCTTCAACATTACCCACATCAGGGTTACTGTAAAGCACAAGACAACGACCATCATTACCAATCACACTCGCGTCCAAAGGTGTACACAAACGAGAATCCATCACAACACGCAAGGGCTGTTGCCGAGGCATAGCGTAACTATCATCAATCGCTAATTCACGAACATTAAGCTTGGAGTCATCGATTAAAATAGACCCAATGCCCGTTATAATTGCACAGGATTCAGCGCGTAAACGTTGGACTTCAGCACGAGCTTCAGGGCCAGTAATCCACTGGCTCTCGCCATTTTCCATCGCTGTACGCCCGTCCAGACTCATGGCCAACTTACATGTAACTCTGGGAAGCCCGATGCTCATCCGCTTGATAAAACCAGGATTAAGGGCTTCCGCCTCAGCTTGCAACAAACCTATGTCTGTCTGAATACCAGCATCACGCAAATACTGACAACCACTTCCAGCCACCAACGGATTAGGATCTTGCATAGCAGTAACGACCCGCACAACACCCGCATTCACCAAGGCCTGGCAACAAGGCCCCGTTTTTCCACGGTGGCTGCATGGTTCAAGTGTGACATAAGCGGTGGCGCCTTGCGCCTTATCGCCTGCCATACGCAAAGCGTTAACCTCGGCATGTCCTTCACCCGCGTAATGGTGAAAACCTTCACCGACTATGATTCCATCGCGAACCAGAACACAGCCCACTCTAGGATTGGGTGACGTCGAATAACGACCCCGCTCTGCCAATTCAATGGCGCGGGTCATATAATCGTGATCAGTCAGCATCTCTGTTATTTCGTTCAGAGCTCAGACGATCAATTTCTTGACGGAACTCTTCAAGGTCTTTGAAATCACGATATACAGAGGCAAATCGCACAAATGCAACATGATCCATGTCACGCAATTGGTGCATCACTTCTTCACCAATTAACAGTGAGCGAATTTCACGTTCACCAGTTGCCTGCAGCTTGCGTTTGATGGCTGAAATGGCAGCCTCAATCCGCTCTACACTAACCGGTCGTTTTTCTACGGCACGAAGAATACCAGCACGAAGCTTTTCTTCGTTAAAAGGCTCCCTCACACCGTTCGTTTTGATAACTTTTGGCAGCAAAAGCTCAGCAGACTCAAAGGTAGTAAAGCGCTCTTTACAGGATAGGCACTCGCGGCGGCGGCGAACTTGACCGCCATCCGCCACGAGCCGCGAGTCGATAACTTTGGTGTCTGTTTCAGTACAAAAAGGACAGTGCACCTGCTAACTCCTCACCTAGTATCAGATTAAGCGTAAACGGGGAAACGCTTGCACAAAGCTTTCACCTGCTCACGAACCTGAGGTATCACAGTTTCACTGTTACCATTTTCGAGCGAGTCCAATACATCACACATCCAATGAGTCAGTTGAACACACTCTTCAGCGCCAAAACCTCTGGTCGTAATGGCAGGAGTACCCACACGAATACCTGAAGTAACAAACGGCGAACGTGGATCATTAGGTACAGCGTTCTTGTTAACGGTGATAAATGCTTCGCCAAGAGCGGCATCAGCTTCTTTACCTGAATAAGGTTTGTTGATTAGATCGACCAACATCAGGTGATTTTCTGTTCCGCCAGAAACAACGTTGATGTTGCGCTCTAAGAATGTTTTAGCCATGACTTTAGCATTGCTAATAACGTTTTTCTGATACGTCACAAACTCTTCGCTCATAGCCTCTTTGAAACTGACGGCTTTAGCGGCAATAACATGCATTAATGGACCACCTTGACCACCTGGAAAAACAGCTGAATTCAGCTTCTTCTCGATGTCAGGATTAGATTTAGCGAGGATGATGCCGCCGCGAGGACCACGCAATGTTTTGTGCGTTGTTGAAGTCACAACATCAGCGAATGGTATTGGGTTAGGGTAAACACCAGCCGCGACTAAGCCTGCAACGTGGGCCATATCCACCAACAAGTAGGCTCCTACTTTATCAGCAATCTCTCTAAATCGAGCCCAATCGACAATACCTGAATAAGCTGAAAATCCAGCCACAATCATTTTAGGTTTATGCTCCAATGCCAATGCTTCAGCTTGATCGTAGTCAATAAGGCCTGTTTCATTGTTCAAACCATATTGAACAGAGTTATAGATGCGACCTGAGAAATTGGGCTTGGCGCCATGAGTTAAGTGGCCACCAGCATCCAAGCTCATACCCAAAACGGTGTCACCAGCGTTGAGCAACGCCAAAAACACTGCTGAGTTAGCCTGTGATCCGGAGTGAGGTTGAACGTTGGCGTAATCAGCACCAAAAAGCTGTTTAGCGCGCTCTATAGCAAGCTCTTCGGCTTTATCGACATACTCACAACCACCATAGTAGCGCTTACCGGGGTAACCCTCGGCATACTTATTGGTCAAGCGGCTACCTTGTGCTTCCATAACACGCGGACTAGCGTAGTTTTCAGAAGCGATCAATTCGATGTGTTCCTCTTGGCGCACGTCTTCGGCTTGCATAGCCGACTTGAGTTCATCATCGAAACCGGCAATTGTCATGTCATTACTGAACATTGGTTTTCCCTCTGCGTTTTGAGCGATAAAAAAGAGTGCAAATTGTACACGAAACGTGACACCAAAGGCACCGCTAAAGAACGGTAAATTTATATATTTTGGGATTACACCACCTTTCAAAAAACGACATGGACATATTCAATTAGAACGGTGTAAACACTGTCGATTCGAGTGCTATAATTGCCTAAATTTTTGCCAGTAACTCAACAAGGAATTCCCATGGCTCAGTTCGTTTATAGCATGAATCGGGTGAACAAAATTGTCCCACCCAAGCGCCACATCCTGAAGAACATCTCTCTATCCTTTTTCCCGGGTGCCAAAATCGGTGTTTTGGGCCTTAACGGTGCGGGCAAATCAACCCTATTGAAAATTATGGCTGGCATCGACACAGATATCGACGGTGAAGCCCGCCCCATGCCGGGCATCAAAATTGGCTATTTGGCGCAGGAACCCCATTTAGATATGGCCAAAGATGTCAGAGGCAATGTTGAAGACGGAGTGCGTGAAGCTATCGATGCCCTCGCTGCACTTGATCAGGTGTTTGCCGACTATGCGGACCCAGATGCCGACTTTGACAAGTTAGCTAAACGCCAAGCCGAGCTTGAAGATATCATCAATGCCTGGGATGCACACAACCTGAACCATCAACTCGAAATTGCCGCTGATGCATTGCGCCTCCCTGCGTGGGATGCCGATGTGAGCAAGCTTTCCGGCGGCGAAAAGCGCCGCGTAGCTTTGTGCCGACTATTGCTGTCTAAACCTGACATGCTTTTACTCGACGAACCAACCAACCACCTAGATGCTGAGTCAGTGGGCTGGCTGGAACGCTTCTTGGTAGATTTCCCCGGCACAGTGGTAGCGATTACCCACGACCGTTACTTTTTGGATAACGCTGCCGGCTGGATTCTAGAGCTTGATCGTGGCCACGGCATCCCCTATGAGGGCAACTACACTTCATGGCTTGAGCAAAAAGAAGCTCGACTGGTACAAGAACAGCGCGCCGAGGAAGCGCACACCAAAGCCCTTAAGCATGAACTGGAATGGGTCCGACAAAACCCTAAAGGTAGACATGCTAAAAACAAAGCGCGTATTGCTCGCTTTGAAGAAATGCAATCCCGCGAGTTCCAGTCGCGCAATGAAACCAATGAAATTTACATTCCACCCGGTGAACGCTTGGGCGACAAAGTTATTGAATTTAAGAATGTCAGCAAAGGTTTTGGTAACGAGCTACTGATAGAAAACCTTGATATCAGCATACCGAAAGGTGCGATTGTCGGCATCATTGGCGGCAATGGTGCAGGTAAATCAACCCTATTTAGAATGATTGCAGGCACTGAGCAACCCGATAGCGGCACTATAGACATTGGTGATACTGTAAAAGTCGCTTTTGTTGAGCAGGGCCGTGAAAACCTTGATGACAAAGCCACCGTTTGGGAAGCGGTCTCTGGCGGTTCAGATATCCTGACGATCGGTAACTACGAAATTCCATCGCGAGCCTATGTGGGGCGATTTAATTTTAAGGGCTCAGACCAGCAAAAACGTGTAGGAGAGCTTTCGGGTGGAGAGCGAGGTCGCCTGCATCTTGCAAATACTCTCAAACAAGGTGCCAATGTTCTTTTGCTAGACGAACCCTCCAACGACCTTGACGTGGAGACCTTGCGCGCCCTTGAAGAAGCCATTCAAAACTTCCCTGGCTGCGTTCTTTGTATCTCTCACGATCGCTGGTTCCTTGATCGAATTGCCACTCATATTTTAGCTTACGAAGGTGAGGCCAAACTGACGTTCTTCGAAGGAAACTATACCGAATACGAAGAAGACAGAATTGCACGTCTCGGTAATGAACCTCCAAAGCGAGTTAAGTACACCAAACTCAAGTAACCCAAAGGCGCTTCGGCGCCTTTTTCTTTGCTTCGCCAGCCACCGCCATCGCCTTCATTTCATTCATACGCGCTAGAAACGCTCAACAACATTTCAAAAAAATAGCAAAGCTGCCGACCTGATCTATACTTTTAGAAATTGCTGGGGACGGGTAATGGACGATATTGAAGATACCAACAACGAACGACGTACATTCAGCCGGATCAGTTTCGATGCTGATACTTTTTTGTGCCAAGACGATCGTCGCTGGCAGGTTGAATTAATTGATATTTCTTTAAATGGCGTTTTGGTCAAGCTACCCCATGACTGGGATGGAGACCCCACTAAAGACACCACCGTTTATATTCATTTAGGCGGTGACATCGCCATCAACATGATTACCCATCTCGCCCACCATATTGATGGAAGAGCCGGATTCCAGTGCACGCATATTGACTTAGATAGCATTAGCCACTTACGAAGACTCGTCGAGCTCAATTTAGGTGACACCCAACTTCTCGAGCGAGAGCTAAGCCACCTAACCTAAGATTGAGGATCAACTCGCCCATAGCTAGATTGATTTAATCTGAACCAACCCGCAATACTAAAACGGTCTCTCTTAGCCGGCAGCACTTCGTGCGGAAACTCTTCACTGAGAAAGATGACCAATGTCCCTAATAACGGCGTGACCTTAGTGATAGGGTTATCCTCAGCATCGAATATTGCCAATTCACCGCCATCATCAAGGTGCCAGCCACTATTCAAATACAAGACTGTCGACAACACACGATTAGCCTCACCCTTAAAAGCATCCAAGTGCTTACGGTAAAAATCCCCGCTCTGATAATGTGCAAAGTGGCTTTCGTAGGAAAATAATCCCAACAAAAGACGCCTATTCAAATATACACGCAACCTCTCCGCCCAAGCCATCCATCGCTGTTCGGCGCTTGTTTCACCATCTATCCACGCAATTTTATCGCGACGAACAAACTGGTTTTTCGTGATATCAGTTCCTCGCCCTACTCTGGCGTCATAGAATTGCTGGGCGCGAGTTCTAGCCTGCTGCGCCAGTGGCAGCACCACATCATCGGGCATTGAGGCGGGTAAAATGCAATATCCATTTAACTCAATGGACTCCGCAATTCTCGAGAACAAGAGGTCTTCGCCACCTCCGTCAGAAGTGTCGAAAAAGTGTTCAGCAACCATGGGTTATCCTAGTGATTTAAATAAGTAATCGACACCGCTGTTACGCAACTCTTGTAACAACAAAGCATGAATATCTGCCGCAGAACTTTTACGTAACGCCCTTTGAAGAATTAACTCCGCCTTCTCTTGTGACAGGGCCCGGATGAGGCACTTAATTTTAGGTAATTCAAAAGCACTCATACTCAAACTGTCGACATCCATGCCCAGCAGCAAAATCACCGCAAGAGGATGCGATGCCATTTCACCACAAACACCTATTTTGATACCCAGGGTTTTTGCTTTGCGAACAATGCGGTACACCTCAGAGATCACCGCTGGGTGAACGTGATTAAACAATGAAGCAACCCGCTGATTATTTCGATCAACCGCCAAAAGGTATTGCGTCAGATCGTTTGAACCAATAGAAATAAAGTCTACTCTATCTGACAAAAAGTCCATTTGACTAATCAAGGAAGGAACTTCGAGCATAATGCCTACCTTGGGTTGTGGAACCTTAAGGCCAGACTCATTTAACTCGTTAACACACTGCTGCAGAAGCGCTTTAAAAGCATCTATTTGATCAATATCACTGACCATTGGCACCATGATATTAAGCGTTTGCATACCAATCGATGCCTTGAGCATAGCCCGCAACTGCGTGCGTAAGATAGGCCGGTTATCTAGAGCAAACCGAATACCCCTCCACCCCAAGAATGGATTTTGTTCACTAAAACTAAAGTAGGGTAAGGGTTTATCACCACCGATATCCAATGTACGCATATATACCGGTTTACCGTTATAACAATCCAGCACTTGGCGATAAATCTGCTCTTGCTCACTCTCTGTCGGAAAAGACTCGGCAACTAAAAATGGAATTTCTGAGCGATATAGCCCTATTCCCTCCGCTCCCATTTTTAATCCCGGTGTAATCTCAGATAACAACCCCGTATTAACCAGCAATTGTATTCTCTGCCCATCGAGCGTGATGGCCATCAAATCTCTAAGCTCAGCTAGTTCAGCGAACTCTTGAACTTCTCGCTCGCGAAGCTCACTGTATTCTTGAAGGAGTGCCGGTGTTGGGTGAACAATGACACGCCCCAAATTACCTTCGACAATAGTCAACTGATCAACATCGATCGCCGAGATATTCTCGACACCCATGATACATGGAATGCCCAGTGCTTTAGCAACGATAGCAGTATGTGACAACGCTGAGCCGCTACTTGAAACAACGCCCGCTAACTGCCCCTGAGGATAAGCAGCTATATCTGTGGCAGCAACATTATGACCAACAAGAACTATCGGCTTTTCATGTACTACCGCTTCAGAGTCAATAGCTCGACAGTGAGACACAATTTTACTCGCCACATGGAATACATCATCGGCACGAGCTTTAAGATAGGGGTCATCAATGGCTTGCAGCGCTTCAATAATATTTTCTGACGCTTGCTGAACGGCATATGAGGCACAATGTCCTTGCTCAACAAAGCTGTATACCGACTCAATAAAGGTAGGATCAGACAACATAGCTGAGTAAGCCTCAGCCAAAGCATCTAAGTTATGCTCTGCTCCTAAACTACCCAGTGTACTTTCAACATCGTGCTTGGCACGCTCAAGGGCACCCTCAAAGCACAAGCGCTGCTCGCTTGGTTGGTAATTAGCCTGAGGATCAATATCATCATAAATCTCTGCACTATTGATCCACACGACTGGCCCAATCCCAATACCTGGAGATGCGGCCTTTCCGTTGAGAATATAGTTGTGTAACCCCTCGGTTTGAACAAAATCTGAAATATCAAAATTGACCGCCAACTGCGACGCAATGGTGATAACAAAAGATTCTTCATCGTCATTAAACGCGCGCGACTCATTGGTTTGAACAACAAGAACGCCGACGGTATGACCCAAGTGGATAATGGGAACACCTAAAAAACCGACAAAACGATCTTCTCGCAATGCATCAACTCGATGAAATGCGGGATGACTAGGAGCATCCGCCAAATTCAATGAATTTCCAGTAGCGGCAATACTACCCACCAAACCGACCCCGATAGGCAGTCTGGTTAACCCTATAGCGTTAGAGCTCAGACCTTTGGTCGCCACCAGCAATAATTCCTCGCCCGTCACTACATAAAGTGAAGACACGGGAACAGAAAGCACTTCGCAAATTGCGTCAACGAGATGCTGCGCCTTTTCGCGCTCGGTACGCTTATCTGCAGCAGTCTGTATGATGGCACGAAGCTGGTTGATCGAGACTGGCATGAGTCATCCTTGCAGATGTGCTGCCACATTGGCAGCACCTTCAAATCAATAATACGTGCAATACGCTGAAATACAATTACCTGCGACTTCTCAGTCGCTTTTCGATAGCGTCTATCATCGCGCCAGCAACATCATTACCCGTCGCCGCTTCAATGCCCTCAAGACCTGGTGACGAGTTAACTTCAAGCAGAAGCGGCCCCTTCCTAGAGCGAATAATATCCACCCCTGCCACTTGCAAACCGAGAGTTTTAGCTGCCTTGATGGCCAACTTGCGCTCGGCTGGGGTAATCTTCACTATGGAGGCGGTCCCACCTTGATGGATGTTAGCGCGGAACTCGCCAGGTGCCGCCGTTCTCATGATTGAGGCAACAACCTTCCCGTCAATGACGAAGCATCGCAAGTCTTTACCATCCGCCTCTTTAACAAATTCTTGCACTAACAAATTAGCTCGTAGAGATTTGATCGCATTGATAACACTTTCAGCAGCTTTATCAGTTTCTGCCAGAACGACACCCTTACCTTGAGTACCCTCGAGTAATTTTACGATCAAAGGTGCCCCTCCCACCATTTGAATCAAATCATTGGTATCGTTAGGGGAGTTAGCAAAACCCGTGGTTGGAATGTCTAGGCCATTTTTCTGCAATAACTGCAAAGAAAATAGTTTGTCCCGCGAGCTAGTAATGGCCTCCGCGGTATTCTGAACGTAAACCCCTAAACCTTCGAAATGGCGTGTTAATGCACAACCATAGAAAGTAATACTGGGGCGTATACGGGGAATTAGGGCATCTAAATCATTAACCACGGTGCCGCCGCGGTAATGAACTTCGGGATTCTCTGCATCAAGCTTCATATAGCACTGCTTGATATTCAGAAAAACCATTTCGTGACCTCGGGCTTCACCGGCCTCAATCAATCGACGATTACTGTAAAGGTCAGGATTACTCGCCAGTACACCGATCTTCAAACCACGACGTGCTACCGTAGAAACCCCATACATTTGGCGCACTTCGGTGATGGTGTGTTCGCCCTGTTGGAAACTAATTTCAGGGTCCACCAAAATACGGCCCATCATAGCCTCACGGCCCAATAGCATGCGGTAACCCATACTATCGCGATTGGTCAAAGTCAGCTCGATGTCCCACTGATGCCCACCAATGTGGATAGGGGTTTTAATAACATAGCGACGCTCACTTGTACCGCTCGATGATTTAACTGAGCGACGATCGACAACGGGCGCTTCACAACGGATGACAGTGACATCATTTTTTTGAATAGGGTGCATATCAAATGACACCCACTGCTCGCCATTACGCGTAAAAGTGCGAATATTAAAGGCGTGTAAGGCTGAGGTTTTCGCACCAGAGTCAACGCGTGCCTTAACAGCCGGCAGACTAAGCATCGGTAACGAACACCACTCTTCGCTACCAACGACAATTTTATTTTCCATGGACTTAACCTCGACTAAAACGCGAAATATAGCCGAGATTTAGCAAACCACAAAGGTTATTTTTTAAATATGCTGGAGAGCATCCGACAGCCTCTTCACGGAGATAATTTCCATACCTTTCACGCCACCTTTTGGCACATTAGCTGCCGGCACAATGGCCCGAGTAAAACCGTGTTTAGCTGCTTCAAACAATCTTTCTTGTCCACTGGGCACTGGACGAATTTCACCAGACAAACCCACTTCTCCGAACACGACCATTTCCCGGGGCAGCGCACGGTCTTTAAAACTAGATACTATCGATAACAAGGTAGATAAATCAGCACTCGTTTCCATCACTTTGACACCGCCGACGACGTTAACGAAAACGTCTTTATCCCCCACCATTAATCCACCGTGGCGATGTAATACCGCCAATAACATCGCTAGACGATTCTGGTCCATCCCCACAGCCACACGCCTCGGATTACCAAAGGGTGAATCATCCACCAAAGCTTGTATTTCCACTAACAGAGGACGAGTTCCCTCCCACACCACGGTCACCAAACTGCCTGAACTAACTTCTTCATCGCGAGATAAAAAAATAGCCGAGGGGTTTTTCACCTCTTTAAGGCCTTGCTCAGTCATGGCAAAAACACCCAGTTCGTTGACGGCACCGAAGCGGTTTTTTTGCCCTCGTAACGTTCTGAAACGGCTATCGTCGCCACCCTCAAGTAAAATGGAGCAATCGATCATATGCTCAAGCACCTTAGGTCCCGCAAGTGATCCATCTTTAGTAACGTGGCCCACAAGAAATAACACTGTTCCTGTTTGCTTTGCAAAACGCGTTAAGTACGCAGCACACTCTCGCACCTGAGACACGCTGCCCGGTGCTGATGAAATCTCAGCCATATGCATGACCTGTATCGAATCAACCACCAGAAGTTTTGGCTGTAGCCGCTGTGTTGCTGCGCCAATCGCCTCAACATCCGTTTCGGACATCATTTGCAGTTTATCAGCAGGCAGTTTTAACCTTTGTGCTCGCATCGCCACCTGCTGCAAGGATTCTTCGCCGGTAACATATAAAGCACTATGCGCTTGAGATAAGGCGCACAACGTCTGTAACAAAAGCGTACTTTTGCCTGCGCCTGGATGTCCCCCGATGAGAATCACCGAGCCTGGAACCAACCCACCGCCTAGCACACGGTCAAGCTCCCCAATACCGGTACTAATACGGGGTTGCTCTTGCAGCTTTACCTCGGCCAATGTGGTGATATCACTTTGGCTACCAGCGTAACCACCGCGCCGCGGAGAAGCCGTTGACTTGCGTGTTGCTGGCCCAAGGGAAATTTCGACAATAGTATTCCAAGCAGAGCAATCAGGGCACTGGCCCATCCACTTACTGAAGTCTGATCCACATTCATTACAAACAAAGGCGGTGGTGTTTTTAGCCATGTCATTCAACCACTGTATAAAAAAACAGTCCTTATTGTAGCAATTATTTTCACCAAGACTAGCCCTTTCTGTTCTCGAGCCGTAAAATCGTTACATCACTTGAGAGTCGCGAATGTCACTACTACCCGAAATACCCATTGCTATTTCCCCTTCACTTGCCGCCACCTTAGGCTTGGAAGAAGCAGCAATGGTCGCCGTTTTGCAAGACTGTATGCGCCACTCAGAGCTACAAATACAACGTCAACAGCAATGGCTCACGATAGGTAAAGACAAGCTCTTATCCCTAACACCATTTTGGTCTGATGCGGATATACAACGAGTTCTGCACAATCTTCGTGACAAAGGTTTACTACATTTAGACTCGCCACCATTGACACAAGCTAACTTCATCCGCGTGGCGTTTGATGTACCTGCCCCTCGCCAAGAATCCATGCCGCAACCACCTCAGCTCAATACAATTCCCGCTAACCAAGGGCTGGGTGGGAACAGACTAATTTCCCCCAATTGGCATCCCCCCGAAAGCATATTGCAGACGCTCAAGCAGTTTAATGGCATTGAACGAGAATTCGCGATTTCTCAAATCGTTCCTTTCGTGACCTATTGGACAGAGAAAAGAGCGACTGCCGCTTCTTGGAGTAATAAGTTTCGCTCCTGGGTATTACGTGAATGGCGTGATCAAGAATCTGATTATTTGAAACCAGCACAAGACTTAGCCATCCCCATGTACCGTGAGTGGCAACCCTCACTGGATGCCCTTGAAATTCTCACAAAATCTGGAATTAGCCAAGCCTTTATTGAAGACTGCGTGCCAGAGTTTGTACTCTACTGGCAAGAGCGCGGCGAGGCCCTAAAAACCTGGAACTCAAAATTCATTAAACATATTCGCAATCAGTGGGAACGCTACACAAACGCCACACAATTTGAAAACGAACCCCGCCCCATCGAGCAAAACTGGCAGCCAAATAGCGATGTCTATGATGTACTCACGTTTGCCAACATCAATATCGACTTCGCTCGCCAACTCGTGCCAGAATTCGTTATGTACTGGCGAGAAAGCAATCGAGTCCAGGCATCGTGGAATAGCAAATTCTTACAACACGTGAAGTACCGATGGGCGCAACGTCACCAAATGCCAAACGCATTAAGCACAGGAACGCAACATGAAAAGCATCGATCATTTGGCCAACGAGGCGAACAAAAATCTGACATCATCGAGCGGCTTGTCGACAGAAGCTGGGCCCAAACCTAGCTCCTACAGCAACGAATTGATAGACGCCATTAACACCGTCTTCACTCAATTCGAGGTTGCCTTCCCAAATCTTTATCACCGCGCCTACACAAGTGATAACTCTATTATGCTAGCCAAACAACTTTGGGCTAACTCACTCAAAGAATTCAGCGGCGAACAAATCTTACGCGCAAGCCAAAAGGCGATAGAGTCGTCTGATTTTATTCCTACGATTCACAGTGTACTCAACAACTGTCGACAAGACTTGAGCAGCTTCGGATTACCCTCCCCGCGGGCCGCCTACATTGAGGCATGCAATGCGAGCGAACCTCGCTCTGAATTTAACTGGAGCCACCCTGCGGTATATTTTGCAGGCAGAGAATCAGGCTGGTTTTTCCTTGCGAGCAATATTGAAACTAAAGCACTTCCCGTTTTCGAAGCCAATTATAGAAAATTATGTGACAGGGTGTTGGCCGGAGAAACCATGGCTATGCCAAATGCTGAAAGACTGCCAAGCGAAACTTCGACGCCACTAAGCAGCGAAGAAAAAGTGCAGCGCATGGCTGCACTAAGAAAAGAAATCGGCCTCTAAGTCCTAGGCTGACATTAAAAACTGGTCCATTTTGTCTTGGATAGTGTGTTGCATATCACTAATTTGAAAGCTTGATAAACGTTTCAATTCCTTTACCCGCAAGCGATGCAAGTGAATAATCGGCAATTTATTACCGAACTGGCGTAAATCAGTATTTTTAAGGACAGGCAAGAAAGGTTCATCTGCCGGCATCTGCTGAGCGATTTTGCGCAGGCCTTGCGCTAGTGGAGACACCCGCAGTTTGCCATTTATGCGCTGCCCTAACACCAACCCCTCTTTACCAACACACTCTCCAGGCATAATGTAGAGACCCGTTTTGACGATAGCTTCATCACTGATGGACTGAAAAATATCGTGAAAGGCATATGGATCTGGCAAGACCACCAAGCGGCTGTAGTCTGCATTCATCGGAGTAATTTCATAGTTGGCATAGAGTTGATGAACATTCCCCGAAAAAACACACAGCGCTTGCTCAAAGCGTTTTAGGAAGTTGACGGCTTTCTCACGATACTCAAAACCATTCAAATTCCAAATCATATCTGGGGCTACATCGGTGTACATTGTCAATTCCTCAAAACCATTAAGTCATTTAATGGAGATAAGGTTATCCCATGTACAGGAATAAAAAGGTGAACCAATTCAAACAAAATCGGCAAATGTTCAGAACTGTGGTGCAGCTCACACTACAGGGGGAAATTCTTTAGCAATTAATATTCGTCTTGGTACTCAATCGCCAAATTTTCGAAACGTGTGTATCGATTAACAAAGGCAAGCTTACAGGTACCAATAGGTCCGTTACGCTGCTTACCAATAATTATCTCAGCAACGCCCTTTTGGTCGGTGTCCTCGTTATACACCTCATCGCGATAGATAAACATAATGACATCGGCATCCTGCTCGATAGCACCTGACTCTCGTAAGTCAGAGTTGATAGGGCGTTTGTTAGGTCTCTGCTCAAGAGTACGGTTAAGCTGTGACAATGCCACAACGGGGCAGTTAAATTCCCTAGCGACTGATTTCAAACCCCGCGAAATCTCAGAAATCTCGGCGGTACGACCCTCTTTAAATCCGCTAATTTTCATTAACTGAAGATAATCGACCATGACCATGCCAATGTCACCATGCTCACGTTGAATACGTCGTAGGCGTGCACGTATTTCAGTAGGTGATAAACCGGTCGAGTCATCAATAAACAACGGCTTGTCTTTCATCTTACGCACGGCAGTACTAAGCTTCGGCCAATCTTCCTCGGTAAGCTTGCCAGAAAAGACATTTTTAACATCGATTCGGCCCAATGAACCGATCATACGCTTCACAATATCTTCAGCGGGCATTTCCATACTGAACACTACAACTGGCTTAGATACTGCCATCATGGCGTTTTCAACCAAATTCATTGCGAAGGTTGTTTTACCCATAGAGGGACGACCGGCAACGATGACTAGATTTGAACGTTGCAATCCCGATGTCATCTCATCAAGCCGTTCAAAACCCGTTGTAACCCCTGTAATAGAGCTTTCCGAGTGAAATAGTTCATCGATCTGGGTAAGCGTCTTTTCCAAGACTGGATTAACGAATTGGGGGCCGCCTTCATTTGGTCGGTCATCGCGGATACGAAGGATATTGTTTTCGGCACTTTCTAACAGTTCGTCGCTCGATTGACCCGCACTGTCATAGGCGCGATCAACGATCTCTGACGCCGTAGCGATAAGATGGCGCAGTGTGGCCTTCTCACGAACAATAGTGGCATAAGCACGAATATTGGAAGTGCTAGGCGTATTGTCTGCTAATTCTGCGAGATAGGGAAAACCGCCCGCGCGGTCCAATTCACCTTTAGCCTGCAAATGATCCGCAACGGTCACTACATCAATAGGTTGCTCACCCGCAACGAGCGCCAACATGGTGTCGAATAATAAGCGGTGGTCAGCGCGATAAAAATCGCTGCTACTCAAGACGTCAGACACCATATCCCAAGCATTTCCCTGATCCCCAGTGGTGAGCATCAAGCCACCAAGCACTGCTTGCTCAGCTTCTATTGAATGAGGGACGACTTTTAATGGTAAATCATATTCCGGCGCAGGCATGGGCTCAGCTGACAGATCGTAGTCAAGCCCTGAATATTCTTCGTCTGGTAGAGGGATATCTTCCATAGCACCGGATCAATTAGGTTAATGTAGAAAAGAGTATCGATAATAAACAAAAAGCGAGAGGGGTAAAACCCCGTCTCGCTTTTTTAATCTGAAGCGGGTCGCGAGACCCGCCGCTTAGCAAAATTACTCTGCAGCGATAGTCAGATTGATAACAGCTGTTACTTCACTGTGGACCTGTACATCAATTTCGTACTGACCAACTTCACGTAACACACCATTAGGAAGACGAACTTCGCTTTTGTTTGCTTCAACGCCTGCCGCTACGATCGCATCAGCGATATCGCGCGTACCGATTGAACCAAACAATTTGCCTTCATCACCTGCTTTAGAAGTAATAGTCACTTCCAAGCCTTGTAGTTTTTCACCACGAGCTTGAGCAGCAGCTAATGCATCAGCAGCAGCTTTTTCTAACTCAGCACGACGTGCTTCAAAGTCAGCGATGTTTGCTTTAGTTGCGGGAACAGCTTTGCCATATGGCAAAAGGTAGTTGCGGCCATAGCCAGCATTTACCTTAACCTGATCACCTAGACCACCTAATTTACCTACTTTTTCCAGAAGAATAACTTCCATCTTAAGTACCCTCTATGTATTTGCGCGACGTCTAATCGCGGTTCTTATCTTACGCCGCAGTACGGTTTACGCGACGACGCACATCTATAAAACTATCGATGACTGCCAGAAGACAAATCACCCATTTAACTGGATCAATTAACACTACGCTGAAATATAGCAGCCACAACCATCTTCGCGTGTTGTGAGTCTTGTTAAGCAAATAATGCAACAAACCCAACCCACTCATCAGCAGTGGTATAGACAATGCAGTGGCCCAAAGAGCATATTGTTCGCCCAATGTCATACAGTATCCTGCAGACAACAAAAGCGCCGCTGCCGGACGGTAGCCAAGCCTCAAGTTATGAAACTCACTGGCAAAACCGCCTGGATTGTAGAGCGTGGATTGCCACCAACGCGCTAACAATATACTCACTGACACTGCCAAGGTGTGCATCACGACCAATCCACCGCTAATCAGTTCACGACCGGGAGCCATGATTACCATCGCTCCATCCGTGCCTGCCGGAAGACCCTGACGCCACTGTGTCACAAGCTCGTCCATAATTTGCACAAGAAAGTCTAGATAGGGTGACGCAATGGTCAGCAAAATTGCCCCTAAAAAGAGTCCTGTCACCGGCGCCATGATTAGCGTCGTTGCTAGCGAAATAGTGTTTCTCAACACCCAAGCCAACAAAAATGCCGCCATCAAGTTAGCGACGGGAAGCACCTCAGCTAAGAGATACAACACCGCGCCAGCAGGTAACAAAGACCACAACAGAAGAATCAACCCCTCTGAAGTCCCCTTGCGCAGAGTAACAAGCGCTACTACTGCAGCACCCACCCAAAAAAACAAGGATGTACCGGTGCTTAGTACTGCTACTAACAATGCGGTAGCTCTGCTCCGCATTGCAAATTCAGCTAATGAACGCATTTAACCTCTCGGTGATACGTCCAGACCCACACTTAATTGTGTGAATCAGTGTAAGGAATCAACGCTAGGTAACGAGCGCGCTTGATGGCAGTTGCCAACTGACGCTGATACTTAGCATTGGTGCCAGTAATACGACTTGGAACAATCTTACCTGTTTCTGAAATGTAAGCTTTCAGAGTTTCCAAATCTTTATAATCAATTTGCTTTACGCCTTCAGCGGTAAAGCGACAGAACTTACGACGACGGAAAAAACGTGCCATGTTAAATCTCCTTAACCGCTTGGTTATTCTTCAGATTCAGCTGAATCATCTGATTCAGTTGATTCGCTTACTGATTCTTCGCGAGCAGGACGACGCTCACGACGTTCACGGCTTTCTTTCTCACCTTTCATGATCAAAGACTCGTCAGTAACGGCTTCGTCCATGCGAATCACAAGATTACGCAAAACGGCATCGTTGTAACGGAAAGATGAATCCAGCTCAGCCATCACAGTATCGTTGGCTTCAATGTTCATCAGAACATAGTGAGCTTTGTGGATTTTATTGATTGGGTAAGCCAATTGACGACGGCCCCAATCTTCTAGACGGTGAATTGAACCACCTTCTTTGGTGATCAATTGTGAGTAGCGCTCGATCATGCCAGGCACTTGCTCGCTCTGGTCGGGATGGACCATAAAAACAACTTCGTAGTGACGCATTGTAGCTCCTTACGGGTTAGAGTCTTCTGCAAAAAACAGTAAGACAAGGAGACCTAAAGGATAGACTTACAGCTAGCCTAAAGGAATGAGGCGCGCATATTACAGATTAGAGTGTGATTTTGCAAGACAATGGCTAATTATTATCCAGTAAAAAAGGCGCCACACATTGTATGGCGCCTCAACGAAGTACGAAGCTATGTATTCAAATGCTCACTAATAAACGTTATGCAAGAAATGAATATGATTTTCATATCGCTGCAGAACATCGAGCACCAATTGCTCTTGATCCCAGCCCATCACATCGTAGTCTTGACCGCCTTCGCTTAAGTGGACTTCAGCCCTGTAATACACATTCTCCGGGGTTTCAGGTTTATCAGGCAAATCATTGGGAGCCTGAAAGCCGCCGTCCGGCATACGATGATGACGACATCTTACCTCATAGATAAAGTCTAATTCCGTACCATGAAACACTTCTAAGCGGACTCTATGACCCTCAGCTATTTCATCTATCACCTGGCAAGTCACATTATTTCTGTGGAGCTCTGAAGCAAACTGCTCGAGTGCCGGCAAAACCACACGACGCTGAAACTTCAACACCTGCTTGTCACTGGGAAACCGCAACAAGCGAGAAAGGCGTGTCTGCCATTGATTAGTATTGCTTGATGTCACGAGCGGGGCTGTAGCTGGGCTAGCAGACTGAACTTCACGCTTACTGTAATCCAAATTCAAGGCTTTAAAGAAACCCCATATCGCCCATAACAATGCTACAGAAAACGGCAGCGCACCGATAATAGAAGCCGTTTGAAGGGTCGACAAACCACCGGCATAGAGCAGTGCAATGGTGACCAGACCAATCATTACCGACCACAAAATACGCTGAAAAAGACTCGTATCATCTCGCCCATGAGCCGAAAGCATATTTAGAATCATCGCCCCACTATCGGCGGAGGTTACAAAGAAAACCACCACCATAATCAGAGAAATCAGTGAGAGTACTTCCGAATAGGGGAAGGCCTTCAAAAACCCAAATAAGGCGGTCGCTTGATTGCTGTATACCAACTCACCTAGCTGAGGCATTGAGCCATCAAGTATCATCGAAATCGCTGAGCTTCCAAATACACTCATCCAGAAAAGGTTAAATCCACAAGGCACTAACATAGCCCCGATGATAAATTGGCGAATGGTTCGACCACGAGAAATTCTAGCAATAAACAGCCCCACAAATGGTGCCCAAGACAACCACCATCCCCAGTAGTAAATTGTCCAACCACCCAACCAAGAGGTTGGGCGATAGGCATAAAGGTTGGTGGTTTTATGAATCAATTCCGATAGATAATCACCGATATTCTGCAGGAAACTTTGCAAGATAAAGATAGTCGGGCCTGCAATTAGCACCCCCAATAACAATAGACCGGCCAATCCAATATTGATCTCTGATAAACGCTTAATACCTGCATCCAGCCCCATGACGACCGAAAGTGTCGCTAGCGCGATAGTCACTATGATCAAAATAACCTGAATACCAGGACTAATTTCCAGGCCAAAGAGCACATTTAAACCAGAATTGATTTGCACCACGCCCAGTCCAAGGCTGGTAGCTATTCCGAAAAGAGTGCCCAAAATAGCAAAAACGTCAACCGAAGCGCCTATGCGCCCATAAATACGATCACCGATAAGAGGGTAAAGCGCCGAACGCAAGGTCAGGGGTAAACCGTGGCGATGACTAAAATAACCTAGTATGAGAGCAACAATGGCGTAGATAGACCACGCGTGAATTCCCCAGTGAAAAAAGGTAAGGCGCATCGCCGCACCCGCTGCCTCAACGGTTCCACCATCACCTTGGGGAGGCTGCATAAAATGCATCACAGGTTCCGCCACACCATAAAACATGAGGCCTATGCCCATACCGGCTGAAAAGAGCATAGAGAACCAAGATATATTGCCATAAGCTGGCGAGGAGTGATCCGGGCCAAGCTTAATGTCACCTAACCTTGAAAACGCCAAAAACAATATACAAACAAGAATAATACCCACGACGAGCACGTAGTACCAACTAGCATACTGGACAATTGCATCTTGCATCTTAGAGAACATCGCGGAGCTTTGGTCTG
>Ga0209961_1000059_pt1 | contig 40621 bp, 43 predicted proteins | sample SalPonA_B_H2O_MG_FD_185719 | JGI IMG/M metagenome (GOLD analysis project Ga0209961, IMG submission 185719) | Water microbial communities from South San Francisco under conditions of wetland restoration - Salt Pond MetaG R2A_B_H2O_MG (SPAdes)... | ecosystem: Environmental > Aquatic > Non-marine... | reverse complement strand
CGGGGTCTCCATCCAACGCGTTTTCCGACAGCGCATCGCTCAACCACAAAGAGCATATGGCATAAATGTTTAAATCCAACACTTCGGGAGTGGCATTCAGGGCCATAGGGTTGGCCAATCGTATAAAGCGTGAAGAATACTGGCTTTGGAGTGTGGAGGTAATCGACTCCAACAATTCCTCCAGAGATTCCATTTGATAAGTAATGAGCATAGATTTAAATTTTGCGTTCAAGTAACCGCAAACTACACGCAATTCAAAACCTCATTCCTGTACTGAGACATAATGGTACGAAAAGGGACGATAAACAACGAAAAGCACCTATAGCGCCTTTTTTGGTTCGAAGATTTTCGAACTCACCTTGCATAACCGCCAGAGGGATATAACATTCCCGTTCTCTAAAGACATGCGTTACTCGAATAGTGCGATTCCAACAAAGCTACTGGCTGACAATACTACCCAAATAATCGTAAAATCGAAGCCGATCAAAGGGGAGGTATTCACCGCTATTTAGGGTTGCTTTTGAACGTTTTGGACCGATTTTGTATGCAAATTGTATGCAAATAATGAAAAAAGCACCTACATCGGTTGACGTAAGTGCTTCATTTTCAGTGTGACCGAGGAAGGATTCGAACCTTCAACCGCTTGATTCGTAGTCAAGTACTCTATCCAGTTGAGCTACACGGCCATCATTCCCGTTTGGGACGGCAAATATACAGGTGTTTTTCATGAATACAATAGGTATTCGAAGATTTTTCGTCTTATTTCAGTAGCGGCTTTTTATAGGTTTGAAAATCAATAAAATATGCTCAGAATATTTTGAATACCGAGCCACCGTACACGACAACGGATACTGAGAGTTCTATCCAAAACTAACGATTACTGAAAGTAGAAATAGGATACACCAAGAAGGCCGAAGTACTAGTGGATTTCCACGGTTAGACCTACGTCTCCCATTAAAGTGGCCTTTACACTGAGTTCTTCATACGAACCGGAAAATACTTGGCATTTTCCTTTGTAATGAGTGATCCAGGCACATTGCTCTGCTTGTTCCTCTGTATGATCACAGACCGTACACAGGACATCAATGACAAAATCAAAGCTATTGACCTCATCATTAAATAAAATAAGTACTCCCTCCTTTTGTAAGGTGGTTTGTTCTTGTTCCTGTGATTCTGTCGATTCTTTCATACCGGGTAAAAATATAAGATACACGTAAAGTTTGTAGAAGTTCTGGTGTAGGAATTCATCAAATAAGTGATTTATACTAATTTTACAGTATGTTGAGTAAGATAAATGCGAAGAGAAAGTCTCACTTTGGTAGTGTAACTTTTTTATTAATGCTAATTGATACAGCTGTTAGTGTTTTCATTTTAACACAAACCGAGTATACTGCGACTTATCCTGGTTTATTGTTCTCGATTCTCTTTTTTGGAGGATTAAGTGCATTGCTATTCTCCAATTACGGCATGCACCCTCAGTTAAGTGCTTTAGTACTGCTTCTGGCAGTTGGACCGGAACTAGTGAACATTTTTATCGTTCACCCAAGTAGCTATCCAGCCATTGTTTTAACTGCACTTTGTACGGTGCTTGCTTTCGAGATCAGTTATCCTAAATGGCTACGTAACGGACTAATAGTAGCGGGTATCTCAGTTCTTCAATTTACAAAATTGGATGAGTTAGGCACGTATTTCATAGACATCACTCAAGGTGTACTGAGCACTTTAAGTATCGCCCTACTCATATTCTACTTAGTATTTCGCTATTTCAATTTTGCCTCAACAAATTCGCCTAACAATGCTATTATCACTCCCGAATCAGCGTTGGAGGCCTTAAAAAAAGGGATAAACCCTGATTTTAAATATAAATTTCAACCCGAGCCGGGTGATTTTTTAACCGCAGAAGGTTTCTCCCCCATTCTAACCTCAGTACCATATTTGGCCAAATGGTGTAACGAAGGAATTTTAAAGACCATTCCAGTACTGCGTATGTATCTCTTGAACAATATTCCTGTATTGGAAGCCTCAAACATTAAACTCAGCTGCTCGAATCAAGAGTTTAATGAATTGAACCTAGAACTCAGCATAGAAGGGTATGAACTAATTCTATTGGACGAAGAGCGTCAAGGCTTTGTCTTAGTTCCGAAGGAGTACGCTCAAAATTGGAAACGAAGTAGTACTACTACTACTTCTTCTGATCACTCGGAAGAAAATGAATTCACACCGTTTGATGATTCCGGGGAAAAGATTATCGGTGAGATGTTCAGCAATGAAACTATATTAACCCCTTCGCTTGATGGGCAAGAAGCTTTGACCGATTCACTTCTGCGCGATCAAGCACAACCTCAAGAAGTGAACGATGTAGAATTCTCAGAAAACGAAATCAAGATACCTAAGGAAGAAGAAGGGAAAAAGCTAGTCGACAGCATGGAAGCGTTCCGACAAAGGCGCAGGTTCAATCCGAATGCCGGTCGAGATATGAAACGATTACGAAACATCACAAAAGAAGAAGGAACAGATGACTTCCAATGGAATGTTCCTAGTAAGTAAATGGTAAGCGGTCATTCTTACTGCTTACTCCGTAATCCCAAACCTACGTTTTAGCAACATTATTTTGCCTTTCCCCGCGAGGTTATAGGTGAATCCAGCTTGATCCTTCTTTGCGGCAACGCTTCTATCTTTAGGATCCTTTGCAAGGATGGCCTCATTAAATGCTTCATCGCTACTGCGGATACTCATTACAATACCCTTAAAGTTGATGTAGAGATAATCAGAGCCGTTGTCTAAATAGATGGTGAACTCACCGCCCCTGCGACGCTCCTTCACCTCTATCAAACAATCCACTTTGGCAAAAACAGGGACATTATAGATGTTTTGAATAATAGCCTCTTGCTTGGATCGGAAACTTTTGAAGTTACCACTGTACTCCAAGTCGACTCCACTAAGCACCAAGCTTTTTCTAAGCTCCCGAGGGAATTTACCTTCTGCCTCATGTAAAGCTATGTTCTCCAAGAACTTGTCTCCATCCTTAAGGCCGAGCAAACCGTATATCCCCTGTTGATAGGCTTCATCGTAGCTTCTCGTTCTACCTGAACCGTCCGCAAATAATGCAGCGACGTTTTCCCAAGCATCTTTATCCAATGGAGCATCGATCATCCAAACTGCGTCTAAGGTGACTTCATCTTTTTTCAAATCATGTAAAGCGGCACCGGCCAATGCGGTGGTAACGGCACCTGTCTTTTCTAGGACTGTTAATTTCCCGGTTCCGTACAAGTCGCAGTCGTAGTTATGGAAGACCAAATATGGATCTGGCACCTTGTAATCCTTTAGCTTCTCGGTGGTCGTGATGACATAACCTTGCTCTTCAGTATCGTAGAACAAAACGCCATCCGCAGATAGAATTTCAATATCAGCACGGTCGGCATATTTAGATAAGAAGTTGCTATGTCCTCCTAAACTATCCTGAGAAATGTAGATACCATTGAATGTGTTGTCTCGTAACTGAGTTGGATCGTTCACCGGTAAGTCGATTACGATATCCATAGGGTCTATTGAACTGGCAATATCGTACCACATACTTTGAAGGTTCTTACAATCGTGCTGGATCATAATGGAGCCCTTGAAGAACATATTTTTTTGGTCTGCGGTCAATGCTACCCCACCGCGATATTCAAAGTACGGACTTAAATAGAAATCATCTTTTTCATCGATAGTGGCTTTACCAATGGTGGTTCCGGAGGTATCTGGCTTGATACTTTCAAAATAAATTGGCCAGGCACTTCCCTCCTCGTCGAGATAGTCGTAGGTACCAATGGCATTGTAATTTCTTTTACCTCGGATGCGAGCCGTGGCTTCATAAAAGGTGTGGAGCTTCGTCCAACGATTCGCCTGAATGGTCGAATTTTCGAGAGGGTCCATAGCGGCATTCTTTCGGATAACCACATACCCACTATCTGGTAAAACACGTGCATCGGCGACTTCGATTTCCTCTACATCAAATGCCTCGAGAACACTTGGTTCAAGAGCAAATCTAGCGAAGCCTGCTGTAAAGTCTAGACTGTCTTGGAGCGGATGCGTACTTACGAGATAAGCCTCGTCGTCCTGATTGTGTTTCACATCGACTGTAGCCTTGTCCATTTTCCACTCTGCATGATCCATGTAGGCCATATACTGATTCACTGGAAACTCGAGTGCGCTATACGGGTCTACTTTATCAAAAACACCGAGTTGCTTGTCAAAATCAACCTCGGCAGCAGCGCTGATCATCTGAAAGGCCCATTGCTCATCACTCAATCTCGTTTTTACACGGAAATCTTGATTATCAGAGACAAACGAGCGGCGATAGAATTCATATCCTTCGCGTTCACTATTGTGTTTTGCAGTGTAGTATCGCAACTCACCCGTACCCTGTAAACCTGTGTTACCATAGGTCAATTCACCCTCGGCTACAACAGAAGGTGCGGTGTACATATCGAAGGGAGTTTTACGCGTTTTCGCTTTAATGTAGCCTTCATATGGCCTCCAATCAAAGGGGTTGTCCGTGCCGTTGGCTTGAGGATATCCTGCACCCATGGTGCTCTCCTCAATAGCAAAGGTGGTGGCTCTCCCTGTCGCTTGTTCTGGGAAGAACAATACGTCTGGGCTGACCGTTTTGCTTTGCAAGTAATCAATCACCCCACCTGCATGAAGTCCTTGATTGGACAAATCCAATGTTCCCGTGTAGGTACCCGTTCCTTTGTAGGCTGGAGTTGGAGGCATCTGTGTGGAAAACCCTAAAGAATAATCAGGCATCACCGTCAAAGGCTGGTCAAAGATGGGAAAGATATCTGCGCTGTGAAAAGTAGCGTCGAAGACAATACCATCGGTGGTGGTGTTGTCCAAGGAATCAATGGTGAAGGGATCGAGGGCCATGTAGAATCGACCACGGTCGTATACGCCATTGTGAATCTTAGGATGATCGTAGTAAACGTAAGAATCATTCAACGCTTGGAAAATAGGATACTCTGGGAAGTATTCACGTGACGATTTATTGTCCGGTTTATCTATCAATAGTTGGCCCTGAAGATCTTGAAGAACGGTTTGAACGTTCACAAGCGCTGCTCTTTCACCCGGTGGCGGGTTGAACTCCTTCACCTTGAAACGCATCGAATCGATCTGTGGCATATCAATCTTGAATGCATCGTAGCTAAAGCTGTGGTTGATTCCCCAGTAACTGAAGAGCCCGGCGTTGATACGGCCATCAAAGCGGAAGTCCATCCCCTCTTTCACTGTGATTTTTCCTCCACGGGGGAAAATATTCACCTGCTGTGAATCACTCACTGCTATACGAGAAATGCCCGCAATGTCCATTTCATAGTTCAATAATGAGACTTGAGCATTAGATCCGGTAGGAATGCGTGATACAAATTGGATCACATCATAATCTCTTTTTCCTTGGTAGTTCTGCAGGTATTCGAAGAGTCGGTCCGTCAAGGAAATGGTCTGCTTGTCCACATCAAATTCCACAAAACCCTGAATCGCCATTTCAAACAGGAAGCGCTCGCCTTGCTCCGGTGGCATGCGAAGTGCGTAGGTCAAATCACGCAGCGGTATATCATTGTACCCGAAGCTATATGCCGCATCGCGTAGCTCTAGTAAGGGGTGTGTTTGCTGTAAACCAGCGATTTGCTCCATTCGGGTAATGCGAAAGTATTGCCTCGATTCAAAAATCGCAGCTTGCTCAGAGCCTAGGTTGAGATTTCGGAAATTCAATGTTGGCGTTCCTTGATTCCATACCAATTGGTCCACATTGAAATCCATGCTATGGTAGGTATCGATAAAGGACGAAAGCCCCAAACCAGTCTCGAATCGAATGATTCGCACCTGACCGTTGCGAGGATCATAACGCATCTCGCAGTAGGGATGGTAAATGCTATCCTCTCCCAAATGTGCCGTCACCTCTACCCTTTTGGAAGAAAGCAAACTGTCTTTAAATAAGAATCGGCCACTTTTTAAGGTGATGATCGTGTCGTTATTGTAAGTGAATTGGACACGAGCCATCGCACTATCCGGGGAGAGACCATAGTACTGTGCGCCTACCACACCGAGACCACCGCGGAAATGCACCTCTGGATAGATGTTTTTCAGTAAGAAGTTGTTGCGATAGCTAGTGAACTGTGGGAATTGGGCATTTTTTGCATCACGACCACTGAGTCGCTCTTCAAACTTGCCCAGTAGAGGGGATTCATAGAGCGCAGGTGCATGCAGGGTGGCGCTATCTGCCATAAAGTTTGGCTTACTTACATCGAGTGACCAATTCTTCAACTCCCCGTAAAGCTCGTCTTCCGGCTTGCCTACACGTCCCCAAAACACGGTTCCTCCTCTTGCTTTCAGTAGACTTTGTGCAGGATAGAATTGGGCCACAGTGGTCATGATAATGGTACTATCCGAGCGATATACCCCGATTATATCACCTTCAGCAATGTCAAATACGGGCTGATCGTTTTCAAACCTTAACGTCCAATAACTATACGGGGCCTTCCAAACAAGACCATTACTGTCGCCGAAGTAATGCTTGACCTCATTTAAATAAAACTGGTGCAGGTAATCGCGAATTTTCGAAGAGGGATTGCCCCGCGAGAATTTTTTAAAGTGATCCACGAGCGAACCCACTGTGCCATATTCCTCATTTTCCCCCACATATTGCAATAAGCGCAGGAGTTCTTCCCAATCAGCAGGATCATTGATGCGTTTGCGCAAAAGATAATTGGCCAATTCGATCCAGCTCTTCTCAACCTCAGCATCGATGGTGAACACAACCGCAGGCAATAACGAGTCTTGAAATAAGGTACGCTGCTCCTTATTGAGTTTAATCAGCTCTGGAAACTCTGTTGAGAAGTTGTCCAAAGAAGAGAATCGGGTCACTTTCTGTCCAAGTACAGGTAAACTCAGTACTAGCGCAACAAATAGCCACCCAATTCTTTTCATTTTATTTTGTCATTTTGATGCTTCTCCACTGCTCACGAGCCTTCACTCCTTCATATCGCAATCCAGCAGCTTCAGCTGCGGCTCTTAATGCCGGAATGTTTTCTTCGTAGAACCCACTAAAGAAAATCGTACCACCGGAAGATAGGGACGCTGCGTATCGATTCATATCGGTCAGCAGCACATTCAAGTTAATGTTTGCACAAATCACGTCATATTGCTCTTCCAACGCATCAGCGCCACCATCAACTGCAGTCATCTCTATCCCATTGCGCTCGGCATTTTCCAATGTATTCTCTATGCACCAAGTGTCAATGTCAATGCCGTGAACGTAAGCAGCTCCTCGCATAGCGGCTAAAATCCCGAGTATACCTGTTCCACAGCCCATATCTAGAACACGAAGCCCTTCCGTAGAAGTTTCCAACAACCATTGAATCATCATGTGTGTAGTCTGGTGATGACCCGTTCCAAAAGACATTTTCGGCTCGATCAGCATGGGGTACTCAAAACCAGCTCTCTCCTCATGGAAAGGGGCACGTATGTACACACGGCCATCCACTTCGATAGGATCGAAATTTTTTTCCCATTCCTCATTCCAATTCACCTGCTCAATTTCTCTAAGCGCGTACGTACACTCCACACCGTCCCAGCTCAATGCTTCGCGAACTTGCTCTTCTGAAAATTGGTCCTTTTGAATGTAGGCCTCAAAACCCTCTGTCGTTTCCGAGAAGCTTTCGAATCCTATGGCACCTAGTTGTGCAATAAAAATGTCGCGAAATGGCTCCATCGGGTTCACAGTTGCTGCCACTTCTATATAAACGGGAACCTGGCTCGACATTAGGCGTTCGTTCTTGCTTGGATGATCGCAGTGAAATCTTCAGCATTCAATGAGGCGCCGCCAATCAAGCCGCCGTCGATATCTTCTTTCGCAAACAAATCTGCCGCATTCCCTGGTTTACAAGAACCGCCATAAAGAACAGTTACGTTCTCAGCCGTCTCATTGTCAAAACGTTCCGAAAGCCAAGCGCGAATACCAGCGTGTACTTCCTGCGCTTGCTCAGGCGAAGCTACCTCACCCGTTCCGATGGCCCAAACAGGTTCGTACGCTAAGATGATATTGTCCATGTCCTCAGCGATAAAACCTTCGAGACCTTCCGCACATTGCTGAAGAATGACCTCCATGAATTGGCCACTCTTGCGCTCCTCTAGCGTCTCGCCAATACAGTAAATCGCTGCCAATTCATTATTCAAAGCCGCAGCAATTTTCACCTTACAATCCGCATTGGTTTCCCCAAAGTATTGACGGCGCTCACTGTGACCGATAATCACTGCGTCCAAATCTAAAGACGCCAACATAGGCGCACTAATCTCACCGGTAAAAGCACCACTTTCTTCTTGATGGCAGTTTTGTGCTGCTACAGCAATAAACTCGTTCTCTACCAGCGATTCTACTGCATCATTTAAGAACAAGGCAGGTGGAGCAATAATGACACCTGTCTCACCCACCACGTCTTCAGTAAGGCTCGCTTTCAAAGCTTCCACAAGCTCCATAGCTTCAGCGTGGGTAGTATTCATTTTCCAGTTTCCTGCTACAATTCTTCTTCTCATGACTCTATAATTATTAACTGTCTATTCTTAAAAAAATTCCGCGCGCACCCTCGGATCTAAAAGCGCATAAATCACATCCACTAAGGTGGTTAGTAGCACAAAGACAAATGCAATGACTAAAACACACCCCATAGTTACCGGCAAATCTCGGGTATTTAATGCTTCTACCAATAATTTTCCCATACCATTCCATCCGAAAATGATCTCCACAAAGACAGCACCTGCGAGCAAAGAGGCAAACCATCCGCTTATGGTGGTAATAATTGGGTTTGAAACTACGGGAAGAATATGACGCCACAACACCTTTCGCTCTGGCAAACCTTTCGCTCGTGCAGTACGAATAAAGTCCAATTGCGTGGCCTCTAAGACCGACTTACGCGTGAGCTGAACCACCACTCCAATAGGTCGAATGCCCAATGTAAAGGCCGGAAGAATCAAATTTCGCCATGCCACAGATCGCTCCCCAGTGTAATCATTGACTTCAAAAAGAGAACCTGTCAAATGCAAACCTGTCCAAGGACCTAATAAGAAGGCGAACACCCATGCAAAAAGGACTGCCGTGAAAAATGAAGGCAAACTCATACCAAGGGCACTGAAAGTCAATAATACCCTATCCAAGAACGAACCTTCATGATATGCTCCTACTATCCCGAGTAGCATACCCACAACCACAGCAAAACCTATGGCGACAGAAGCCAATAAGGCCGTGTTGGGAAAGGTAGAGGCTATAAGTGCGGTAACTCTTTGGCCTTGGCGCTGGTAACTCTCTCCAAAATCCGGTGTTTTTAACACAGGTCCTTGGTCCCAATCCAATGGTGAGATCCTACGTAGGTACCTTGCATACTGAACATTCAATGGCTGATCCAGCCCATATTTAGCTCTCACGGCTTCCAAGGCAGCTGGATCCTCACGCTTGCCCAGCATCATTTGAGCCGAATCACCCGGGACCACCGTAAATAAGAAAAAGACTAAGGTAGCTACACCCCAAAGCGTAATCAACGACCACCCCAGTTTTTGTACGGCGAATCGAATCAATTTGGACTGTCGTTAAAATGGTATTTCTGAACGACTACACCTTTGCGTAAAACCACCCATCCCGGGTTAGAACGCACCATAGTTTTTAACGTTGTCTCATCCGTAAATGCGAAAGGCACCTGTTTATTCAGGCCAAGCTCATGTAAGTCTTCAGGCATTGATGCCGAAAGCGCTATTACAGGTGTTTGGTTCGCTAACAATGTCTCCACTGTTGAACCGATGTTCTCCCAACCTTTTTCATCGGTCTTCGATCTGTTATATGCGATCAGGAGCCACACCTCTTCCATATTCAAAATGCTATCGGTCCAGTCACCATAATCGCTCATGATGCTGAAATCATGAACAGGCGGTTCATAACCTTCTTTGACTTTTATGGTTTTGGAAAGTTCACTCAGCATCTTCCATTCCTTCTTCTCCCACCACTTTTGATCGATGTACGTTTGAGAAGAAATTTCAACCCGTTCGCCAGCCTCATTCTCCATGGTATAAATGACTTCGTATTGTGGCGGCTCTAGTCCCAATTCTTCTGCAGGTTTCATACCATCAACAATACTCAAGCCAACAGCGTACGGCCTAAAGTCTTTGACCGGTAAATGATTAAGGACGTGGTTGGTAAACCAAATACTAAACAACAGGGAAAGCGATAAAACGACTATGGAAACACGCTTTGGAATCGCTGAGAAAATCTTTGACTCTCCCCACCACAATAGGAGTATGAGTACCGATAAGACAACGTCCTTATAAAAGCTCTCCCAAGGCGTCAATGGGATAGCATCGCCGAAGCAACCACAATCGGTAACCTGGTTGAAATACGCGCTCCAAAAAGTGAGAAAAGTAAAAAATCCGATCATTGCCGAGAGCAAGATCAGCACCAAACGTTTCCACAATCCTACCAGCAGCGCAACACCAAGAAGTACCTCTACGGCAACCAAAAGAATTGCAATAGGAAGCGCTAAAGGTTCGAAAATAGGCATATTCAATACTTCCTCACTGAAGTACTCTTCGAGCTTGAAACTAAATCCTACCGGATCATTCATTTTTACCAAGCCACTAAAAATAAACAACCCACCTACGATGAATTGTGCTACTCTGGAAAGCATTGTTTTGAACATAACTGTTATCGTTTTTAAGCGGTCGCTTTTTCCATAAATTTAATCAATGCGAAAACGCTGTAATTGATCATATCGAGATAATTGGCATCTAGACCTTCGCTAACCAAAGTCTTACCCGCATTATCCTCGATTTGCTTCACCCGCAAGAGCTTTTGTAAAATCAGATCTGTAAACGATGAAATTCTCATGTCTCGCCAAGCTTCACCATAATCATGATTCTTACGTAACATGAGCTCTTTTGCCTCGTTTGCCTTTTCTAAATACGCCTGGCTGGCCTCTTTCCAATCCATATCAGGCTGTTCAACAACCCCTTTCTCAAGCTGGATAAGAGCCATAATACTGTAGTTCAGGATACCGATGAATTCCCCCTCTAAAGGATCGTCCACAAGTTGCGCGCCCTTTTCTTCAATACTGCGAAGTCGTTGTGCCTTAATAAATATCTGATCGGTTAGCGATGGCAATCGCAAAATGCGCCATGCAGTTCCGTAGTCTTTTCCTTTTTTCTCAAATAGACCGTGGCATTTTGAAAGCACGGCATCGAATTGGTCAGCTGTATTCATTTGTTAGCTTTGCTAGTTCAACGAAGATACAAATAACAATGCCTGAGTTTTTGCTGAAGATCGAAGGAGACATTCACACCTTATCCACACCTTGGGTCATGGGAATTCTCAACATCACCCCTGATTCATTTTACGCCGCAAGCAGACTAAGCGCGCCTGATGAAGCCGCTCAGAAAACAACACAGATGTTGAAAGACGGTGCGCGAATTATCGACGTCGGTGCGTACTCTTCACGTCCGGGCGCTTCTCCGGTCTCTGCGAAAGAAGAATGGGAACGACTAGAAAACATTCTTCCGGCGGTGAAAGAAGCTACGAAGAAGGTACCAGGATCTTTTATTTCTGTAGATACCTTTCGTGCAGAAGTTGCCGAAAAGGCACTCAAGGCTGGTGCTCACATCATCAACGACATCAGTGGTGGGAACCTCGATCCTGAAATCTATTCGGTAGCTGCTTCGAACCAATCGCCTTACATCATGATGCATATGCAAGGTAATCCGTCGAACATGCAGGATAACCCCACCTACCATCATGTCACTCAAGATATTATCAAATTCTTCAGTGAAAAATTACCGCAAATCCATGACCTCGGGGTTCACGATACAATCATCGATGTTGGTTTTGGCTTCGGTAAAAGCCTCGAACACAACTATCAATTACTCCGTGAACTCAAAGCGTTTGAACTTTTAGGTCGCCCAATTCTCACAGGAGTATCCCGCAAGAGCATGATATACAAAGCGCTGAAAACCGATGCTGGGAATAGTTTAAATGGAACAACAGCGCTTCATATGGCTGCCTTGATCGGTGGGACGCAGATTTTAAGAGTCCACGACGTGAAAGAAGCTGCAGAAACTATTACCTTGTTCAAGCACATTTATCCTCAAGGAACCACACACGTATTACCGAAATGGGAGCGCTAGATTTTGGCCTAAAAGATGCCATCGACATTTTAATCGCAGCATTTCTCTTGTACCAGATTTACCGTCTGCTCAAGGGTACCGCTGCTATTCGAATTCTACTCGGCATGGTTGCTATTTACCTCTTGTATTCTCTGGTCCAATTACTCGAGATGCGCTTACTTTCTGAAATACTGGGGTCTTTCATGGGTGCCGGTTTGATCATATTGGTCATTGTATTCCAACAAGAAATTCGAAAATTCTTGTTAGTTATTGGTTCTGCCACCTTTTCTAGGAGACAGGGAATTCGAAACATCTTGAAAATGGGCGCTACCGCTCCTACAGATAGCTTGTTGGTAGATACTATTTGTCAAGCCGCTACCGCGCTTTCTGAAGAAAAAACCGGCGCACTGATTGTACTCGAGCGCCGGGATCCATTAGGCAGTTTCGCAGGCACGGGTCATGCTCTAAATGCCAAACTCAGCCGCATCATGTTAGAGTCCATATTCTTTAAAAATGCACCTCTACACGATGGAGCTACGATCATTGCACAGAATGAAATCATCGCCGCAGGCGCTGTTCTTCCATTGAGCGAAAGCACCGATCTCCCTTCTAAATTTGGACTACGACACCGAGCCGCGGCTGGAATTTCTGAGCGCACGGACGCTTTAGCGATCACTGCGAGTGAAGAAAACGGATCGCTTCACCTGTTTCATAATGGAGGATATGAAAAGATTACTCCGCAAGATTTAAAAGCCCGAATTCTGACCTTGATGGAAGCTTAGAGGTAGGCGCTGTAGTATATGACCAGCTCCTGAAACCATTGAAAACCCTCATTTACCATCCTCACCCAACTTCCAGGAATCCACGACCCTAAAAGCAACAAGGGTACACTTAGCCATATACTCAAAGTATAAACAGGCACTAACAAGAGATTACCTATTAGGAAATAGGGAGTTGCTCCTGAAAAATGATATTGAACAATGGGCAATGTTGCGGCCCAAGCGGCTAAAGAAATATGCACAGGCAATAGTAGTTTTTGCAATCGTGTTGTCGATGATTTAGGCGCAGAAAAATCTACTGTAAATCCATCCAGTGAAGATCCGTGAAGTGCCATCAAAATCGCAAATACCGCAGTATAGCTCAATTGAAAACTCAATGATCTTGGGGCTGTCGGGTCGACCAGGAAATGGCCAACAGCAACGAGCATCGGCCAATGAAGCGGTGGAGTATTCAACTGACCGATACTTGACCATCGGGCAAAAACATAGGACCAAACCGCACGAAATACACTGTGCGAACCCCCAACGGCTAATGCATAAAACAATAGAAAGATTGCCACAAAAAAATGCACAATACGGGCTGATATTGTCGTTCTTCCTAGAATGGTAATTGGCCTGAATAGCAATACCCAAAAACCAATATGAAAACCACTAACTGCAAGCATGTGTGACATACCATATGCTCGAAAAGAATCCAAGGTTGCAGTGCTAAGCATGGATTTATCTCCTATTAAAACGGCTCTCAAAAAAGCTTCATATGGACCTGTTGCAATACCGGTAATCCGAGTCTCTAAGCGTAGGTATACCTCTGAGCTCCAATACGTCCAATACTCACCCGCCGAGATCGGATACCACATACGCCAGTTCGCATAGCTTCGGAGCAGAACCACAGCGAGTCCACCTAGAAAAAGCAACTCACAATCCGCTGAAAAGTTGCGCCATTTTGGGTAAAAGAGGTAGAGGCCCAGTACTAGGCTCAAATCTATCGAATAATCGGCCGAGAGTGCAACGGCCATGCACAGCACAAATAAGGGGCGAATAGTCATGCCAGTAAAATGGCAAGGACTAGTGCATGTTTGCAACTAATGTGAACAACTAGGCGATATTCACAAAAAGAACTTTCGTGCTAAAGCGATTGAACGCGGTCGAAGATCAAATCCTTAAAGTAGAAATCAAGGATTTCTTTCCACGTGAAATCACTCGCCGCCATATGCATCGCACCCTGCTGCGACATACCAACACCGTGACCAAACCCTTTCCCATTGAGAGCAATTGCATCTTTATCCACAGTACCTGTGAAATAACCACTGCGGAGTTTGAATTGGCGACGTACGGTTTCTAGCTTGAATGACTTTTCATTTATCTCCCAATGCGACAATCGCTTCGAGGGTAACGAGTTAAAGAATTCTGACCATTGTTCTTTACTCCACTCTACACCTTGCGATGACCAATACTCGGTCCAAGCTGAAAAGGAAACCTTGGCATGCCAAAGGTATTTACTTCCTTTCATGGAAAACGGATCTAGAACCGTGCGAAAATAGGGCAGTTCTTGCGACCAAACCAGGTGTGGTTGCGTGGTATAACCACCTGAATTCGAGTGAAAAAAGCCTTGAACAGGCGCCCCTTTGTACAGGGCTAATGTATCTTTAGATGCACTTACTGCAGCTTGAATGATAGTGGCGTTTTTACCGTGCGGCACTCCTTTGAAGGCTTGTGAACTCTGGTCATCTTTGACATGAAAACCTTCCTTAGCATGCTTGCTTAGATTCGAAATCAACCAAGTGCGTGCAAGTATTGCTTGCGCCTTGTGGTATTCCGCCTCTGGGGATAGACCACCTTCAGCCTCAACAACACCTGCGATGTATGCTTCAATAGGCACCTGAACTATGGTTTCGAGGTAAATCAAATTCGGACGCACCACCAGTTTTCCGATGTACGGGCGTTCCTCTGTCCAATTTTTACCGTGCAATACTCGCATAACGATGGTATCAGCAGTTTCAATGATAATACTATCACATCCGGCTCTATTCAATCGCAAATCTCCACGAAAAGTATAAAGCGGGTGAACGTCATCTGAGGAATAATGCATTGAAAACACACTATCAGGGGTGTAGGCTGTGAGATCATAGGATCCTCGCTTCACTTTAACCTGCATTCTACCATATTCCTGTTCGGAAAAAGTAAGTATTCGAGGTCCTTTTAAATAGGTATTTTTCAACCTTGAATACGATTGACTTTGCACAGATAATACACAGCCAAGAAATACAAGGATCAGATATAGTTTTTTCATGACGCTATGAGTTTGACCATTCTTGTTACCCCAGCATGTTCCAATTTCTGTGACCCCATACAATCAATCAATCGTTTGCAATCTTTTATTTGACCTTCATGTGTTTCCTGTAGAAATTCACCCAAGGTTTCAACATTTACCTGATTCTGTAACAATTCCGGAACCGCCTCTTTGTCCAAAATTAAGTTCGGAAGCGAAAAATACTTCACGCGTACTAATGAACGAGCGATAGCAAGTGACAAAGGATTCGCGCGATAGACGACCGCCTGCGGAATTCCCAGTAGTGAAATTTCCAAAGATGCCGTACCGCTGCACGTAAATGCAAATTTGATCCCTTCTGCAACTGCGCCGATCGGTTTATCCTCAACTCTAACATTTTCAGGAGTGGCCAATTCTGGCCAAAACCCGACAGCCGATGGTGCCCGAACAACGACAAATTCAAGCTTGGGATGACCTTCTGCTAACTCATAAAAAATAGGAAGTAAACGACTGATTTCTTGACTCCTAGAACCTGGGAGCAACAATATTTTACGACTATTAGCATCGTATTCTTGACGCGATTCATACTTTTCAGAGAGTGGGTTTCCCACATAATACGCCTGACGACCACGCTCCGCATACCACTGCTGCTCAAACGGAAGAATACATAGGATGAGATCCGATGAGGTGATCAATTTATTAAAGCGACTCTCCTTCCAAGCCCAAATCTTCGGTGGAATAAAATATGTAGTCTTATAGCCTTGCTCCTTGGCCCAAGAGGCGATTCTAAGATTGAAGCCGGCAAAATCTACAAAGACAATCAAATCTGGATGTGCCGCGCCTATGTCTTTTTTCACTGAGGCGAATTGGTCGCGTATAGCACCTGCCTTAAGGAGCACTTCTACAAAACCCATAATAGGATTTGCCGGAAAATTATAGGTACGTTCCAAACCTTCTAGTTTCATAGCATCGCCTCCCCAACCGACATGCTGTGATTCTGGATACCGAAGCTTAAAAGCTGAAAGCAAAGCTGCAGCTTGAACATCACCCGAAGGCTCACCTGCAATCCAAAATACCTTCATTATCCGAGTACAAATTGAAAATAAAAAACCGCTATAACGCTCGGAATACAAGATATCAAAATACCTCTAGCTATGCGATCTCGTGATGAATTCACTGAAGTAAAGAAGAGGACTGCATTTATGATTACACCAAAAGTAATGGCGCGCATCACTACAATCCTCCATGCTGGATTCGTTACATCTCCGATTTCTTGTAAAGCCGGAAAGGCTTCTAATGCAACCGCTATAGAAAACAAGGGTGCGCCTACTCCGACTATAAAGCCAATCAAGGCATCGTACTTTTTATTTCTCAAAATCCCATTGGTTTAAAGTGGCTACAGCGTGATGAGCCGTTAAATCTATAGTGATCGGGACCACACTTACATAGCCTTGTTCCAAAGCCGCAAGATCAGTATCGTCACCATGATCATAGCTCTCAAACTTACCCGTCAGCCAATAATACGGTCGACCGAATGGATCTTTTCGCTGGTCGATCTCCTCTACCCAATTTCCGATAGCCATCCGACAAACTCGAATTCCCTTATAAGGCGCTTTCGAATTTTCCGGAATATTCACGTTCAAACAAGTCCCCGAAGGCAAACCATTCTTAACCACCTGATCTATAACGCTCTCGATAAATGCTCGCCCAGCCTCAAACGAAGCCTCCCATGAGAACTCACATAGACTGAATCCTATCGACGGTATGCGCTCCATAGCTCCCTCAACTGCAGCACTCATCGTACCCGAATAAATAGTATTTACCGATGCATTCGAACCGTGGTTGATGCCACTAAAAATAAAATCGGGTCTGCGAGGAAGGATCATATTTACAGCCAATTTGACACAGTCAGCGGGTGTACCGCTCACTTTAAACAAGCGCTCTGGCCCGTTGCTGTGCACCTCGGTAGACCGTAAACTTACATCTAGAGATATCGCATGTCCTTTACCGCTTTGCGGACCATCCGGAGCCACCACCCAAACTTCACCGTAGTTATTTGCTATTTCTGTCAGGAATTTTATTCCCGGCGCATCTATACTGTCATCGTTTGTGATAAGAATTAGGGGTCGCTGTGCCATTTTTGGTAGTATTTCTGTCAAAGTTACGCACCCGATGTGCTCGGGCATAAATTTTGTTCCTTTGATAACGATAAATTTATAACAACTGCTATGTTCATACTTCTCATCATTTTCTTTGTGGCAGGACTTGTCGTCCAGCAACGCTTGAAATCAAAATTCAAAAAATACAGCCTCGAGGCCTTATCCAATGGATTATCGGGTGCTGAAATCGCACAACGCATGCTCGATGCCCACGGTATTACAGATGTGCGTATTGAAAGTGTTTCGGGAAAATTGACCGACCACTATAACCCCATGCAAAAAACAGTAAACCTCAGCCCAGACGTATACGCCGGACGAAGTGTTGCTGCCGCCGCCGTCGCTGCGCACGAAGTGGGTCATGCCGTACAGCACGCCACCGGTTACAAATGGTTAGAGATGCGTTCCCAACTAGTTCCCGTCGCAAATTACAGCGGAACCATAATGAACGTAGTACTATGGTCCATGATCCTTGGGGTCGGTTTCTTAGGTCTATTCGGGTACAACACCATGATCTGGGTTCTAATTGCCACTCAAGCCGTTATTACAGCTGTTTCTGTTATTACACTACCTGTAGAGTACGACGCCTCAAACAGAGCATTAGCGTGGCTCACCACTTCTGGAATGATCACCACACAGGAACATGATAAAGCAAGCGATGCACTGAGCTGGGCAGCGCGTACCTACCTCGTTGCTGCATTAGCTTCTTTAACTACGTTGGCGTATTACTTTTCCTTACTCCGAGATTAACACGTTCTGTTTTCGATATAAAAAAGCCCGTGCAACAATCGTTGCACGGGCTTTTTTTATTCTGGTTAAAGAAGCTTAAAACTTACTTTTCTATCTTGTAACCCAATGATTGAAGGAAAGCAATCTTTTCGTCAACTACACTCTGCTGGCGACGTGAGATTTCTTTTTCAATAGATGTTTTCAACCCACTGAGTTCATCATCTGAAAACTTACCCAAGAACTGGCTTGCGAATAAAGATTTCAATGTCTTGTTGTTGTTTTGATTACTACGCAAGTAATCAACTACTGCTTTTGGTTTCATAATCTAATCGTGTTTTATGCTACAAAAATACACACTTATTCTCATATATTAATAAGGTCTCATTTGAGAATTTCACAGCACTCAAACCACTATTTTAATCCCATTATATTTTCAGTACCTACATGACGAACTGTGATTAATGGCTCTGCATATTTCGCTCCAATAATACGGCCCCAGTCCATTGCCCTTGCTGAAACTGAATCTAAAAATCCTTTACTCGCAATAACGGTTTCCGGCTCCTCACTTTTCGGATCAAAGAATTGTGATTTATGTGCCAAAACACTCGCCATTTTAGCCTCCATTCCCTCGGTAATATCTACCACAAGATTGGGTTCTAGGTTATAAAATTGCAAATACTTGTACATCGTTTTAGGTCGCCAGGGTGCCAATTCTTGACCCTGCTCGTCTTCTAAGACAATCTTATGTAGACCAGAAATGAAACATGCCTCTTCTACTAATTGTGAAGCTCGACCATGATCAGGATGTCTATCTGTGGGAGCATTCATGAGCACAATTTCCGGTTGATATTTGCGAATAACGGCAGCCACTTTTAATTGACTTTCATGATCAAAACCTACCCTACCATCTGGCATAGCTAGATTTTCACGGATGGCACAACCCAATATTTTCGCAGCTTCCTTCGCCTCTTCATCACGCAATTCAGGAGTGCCTCTAGTACCCATTTCACCACGCGTTAAATCAACGATACCCGTTGCGAAACCTTTTTTGGCATGGGTTGCAAGCATACCGCCCGCCCCGAGTTCGACGTCGTCAGGATGCGCACCGAATGCTAGAATGTCTAATTTCATCTTTGATTATTTTCCTTGGGCAAAAGTCGTAATTTCTTCGCTCATAGGTCTCACTCTTGAAGAGAGATGCTTCACCCAATTCCCGTTTTCATCAATCAAAAATTTATTGAAATTCCAGCTCACATTAGCATCGTCTACTCCGTTGCGCTCTTTTGAGCACAACCACTGATATACAGGATGGCCAGAATCTCCATCAGTTTCCACCTTGCTCATCATTTGAAACGTCACGCCATAGTTGGCACTACAAAAGCTCTTGATTTCTAATTCTGATCCTGGCTCTTGTCCACCGAAATCATTTGAAGGGAATCCTAAGAGCACAAAATCATCTCCACCATAGGTCTCATGCAATTCTTGCAACCCTTGGTATTGAGGAGTGTAGCCGCAGCGTGATGCCACGTTAACAATCATGACGCGTTTTCCTTTGAGTGTAGCGAAGTCAAAATCTTGACCGTCGATAGTTTTCGCTTTTAAATCATAGAAGGACGTGGTTTCCATAGCAATTGTGTTTGTCGGTGTTGAAAGTTCTGAAGTCGCTAATGCAACTGGTTCTGATCCAGGGCTGCTGCACGCGGCCACTAATAATCCTAAGGCGAGGTATTTTTTCATTCTTTATTCGTTAAGGTTTTAGATGTAACAAGTTTCTAAAGATATAGTTTGCCGTACTTTTGTTACTCATAATGAGCTAATGCCTTTTATGCAACAAGTCTTCCCCCTATTCAAGCGCTATTTCCAGCAAGAGCTTAGAAACTCTAATGCCTTGTTTTCGTTAGGTCTCTATTTGATGGGGATTACCTATCTGATTTATCTATTAGGCGGGAATAATACTACAGACAGTACCTGGAACACACTGCTGTGGGTCGTCACCTTTTTTGCCGCTGTCACTCAGAGCAGTAGAAGCTTTGAGTTTGAGTCTTCTGATTATTTCTATTACTACCAAAGTATCGCCAAGCCGGGTCCGACAATAATCGCCAAATTACTCTTCAACGCTGCCTACATGCTGTTGTTATCGCTTACTACTTGGCTCTTGTTCAGCTTTTTTTACGGGAACAGCGTGTACAATCAAAGCGTCTTCGCAGCGGGACTGAGTTTAGGAAGCATAGGGTTTAGCGTCGTCTTAACCTTGACCAATGGTATTGCCTCACGAACATCCGGGAACGCCACCTTGAGCACCATTCTAGCCATACCTTTAATGTTACCCGTACTCAAACTAACGAGTACTTTGAACTTGCAAGCTATGGTCGGAGTCGAGTTCGGGGATGTATTGCCACTTTTGGGATCTTTAGCTGCATTAGATGTGGCCATTGGGTTACTTGCCTACCTTCTCTTTCCGTATCTTTGGCAAGATTAAAATCTACTATGCAAGGACGAGTCTACAAGTTTGCAGGAGTTGCCTTAGTGCTTTATAGCCTGATTTACGGTTTATTAACCACTATACCTGAGCTCCCTATCATCGAGCAAAGTATTAGAAACCTATTCTACCATGTGAGCATGTGGTTTACCATGGTCGCAATGATGGCAGGAAGCTTTGGTAACGCCATCTCTTATTTATCGAAAGAGAATTTAAATCGAGATTTACGCAGTGTTAGCTTGGCAGAGTTAGGTATGGTGTTTGCCTCACTGGGACTTTTAACAGGTATGATGTGGGCACGATTTACATGGGGAGCTTGGTGGACCAATGACCCGAAACTGAACGGAAGTGCTATCACAGTGCTCATTTATTTGGCTTATTTCGTCCTGCGCAACGCTATGGATGACGAGCGAAAACGCGCTCGTATTTCTGCAGTGTACAACATTTTTGCGTTTGTGATGATGATTGTGTTCATCGGCATCCTTCCTAGAATGACAGATAGTCTTCACCCCGGAAATGGAGGTAACCCTGGTTTTAACTCTTACGACTTAGACAATCGTCTTCGATTGGTTTTTTACCCAGCTGTTCTTGGTTGGATATTTATTGGAACATGGATCGCTTCATTGCGTTATAGATTAAGAAAACTACAGGCATGAGAAAAAGCATTGCTTCCCTATTCGCCCTTATCCCGTTTGGCGCCTTTGCCCAAAATGACAACATCATGTACAGTGAAGGTAAAATTTACGTGGTCATCGCTGTTATTACCATAATCTTCATTGGTTTGGCAGGCTATTTGGTGAAACTAGATAGATCGATAAAGAAATTGGAAAATGAAAAATAGTCAGATCGCAATCATCATCGCTATCGCAGTGTTGATAGGTTATACGCTGGTTCGCCTAGGCAATAGCTCTACCTACAGCAACTTCGAACAGGCGACAGAAAAAATGGGCGAGAAAACGACGGTAATTGGCTATTTAAATCTAGAGGAGTCGATGGACTTCAATCCCAAAACGGTCCAATTCTCTTTCACCGCGAAGGACAAAAAGGGAAATCAGACTAGAGTCATATACAACCAGCCCAAACCACAAGATTTCGAGCGTTCCGAAGAAATCACCATGACGGGCTATGCGACCGACACCGCTTTTATTGCAACTGACATTTTGATGAAATGTCCATCAAAATACAATGAGCAAAACGAAATAGATTCAGATAAGATTTACAAATAACACCTATGCACTACGTTGGTGAACACCTATGGGCCGCTGAACTCGGAAGAGGACTTACGGCCTTTTCTTTTATTTTTTCAGTACTCGCTGCTATTGCCTACTATTTGAAGGGCGATGAGTGGAAAAAACTGGGACGTCTTGCCTTTCGCTTGCATGCCACTACCCTCTTTGGACTCATTGGACTGCTGTTTTTTATCATGGCAAATCACTACTTTGAGTTTGATTATGTTTGGAAACACACCTCCTTAGACCTGCCTCCACGCTATTTATTCTCCGCTTTTTGGGAAGGTCAAGAAGGATCTTTCTTGCTTTGGATGTTTTGGAACGCTGTATTAGGTTTCATACTGACGTTCACCGCAGGGAAGTTTGAAGGACCGGTAGTTGGTGTTTTTGCTGCAGTACAAGCATTCTTAGTCAGCATGATTCTGGGTGTGTACATCGGCGAGATGCACATCGGATACAGCCCGTTTATCCTGGTTCGTGAGATGTCTGAAAACATTGGTCTTCCATGGACGCAATTCCAAGATTACCTCACGAGGTTCCCGAATTTCGCTGACGGTTCGGGTCTCAATCCACTGCTTCAGAACTACTGGATGACCATTCATCCCCCTACCTTGTTTTTAGGCTTCGCCTCGACATTGGTTCCCTTTAGTTATGCAATCGCAGGACTTTTGCGCAATGACTACAAGTCATGGATCAACTCTGCTCTTGTTTGGAGTTTCTTTTCTGTAGGCATCTTAGGCGTGGGTATCCTCATGGGAGGCGCATGGGCCTATGAAGCGCTGAGCTTTGGAGGCTTCTGGGCGTGGGACCCTGTAGAAAACACCTCTTTAGTGCCATGGTTAGTTATGGCTGGTGGTGCGCACTTGTTACTCATTCAAAAGAACAAAGGAGGCGTCGTACCTTCTACCTTGTTCCTATTAATTCTGAGTTTTTTACTCGTGCTCTATTCTACCTTCTTGACCCGTTCGGGAATTTTAGGAGATAGCTCCGTACATGCATTTGTCGATCTAGGTCTTAGTGGCCAATTACTTATTTATCTGCTATTCTTTACCATTGGTAGCCTTGGACTATTGCTATGGCGCTACAAGAGTTTACCGAAAAAAGAGAAAGAAGACGGAATGGACAGCCGTGAGTTCTGGATGTTCATCGGAGCCTTAGTCCTGTTGATCAGTGGTCTACAAATCACCCTGAGTACTTCTTATCCCGTTTTCAACCAACTTTTTGGCCCTGAAGGACTTATCTCCCTATACGAGGAAAATAAGGTCTTAATCGACCCCATCGCACACTACAATGCTATACAGGTACCTTTTGCGCTGATCATTGTACTTCTTATTGGCGCAGGTCAGTTTCTTTCCTACCATAAAACCTCGAAGTCACAATTTTTCAAACGACAAATCCTCACCTTCATCGCGACTACCCTTTTGAGTATACTTAGCTGTTGGGTGCTGGATATGTGGAACCCGATGTATGTAGGACTTTTATGGGCCTCGTACTACGCTGCTATCGGTAACTTAGAATTTTGGTTCCGCTGGGCAAGGGGCAACTGGAATGTAGCCGGATCGACTGTCGCTCACCTAGGTTTTGCTTTGATCATCGCTGGATCTTTAGTTTCTAATGCGAATAAAGACATCATTTCGCAAAATAAAACCTTCATTCACGAGGAGTTCCCTGCCAATGAAAACCTATTGATACATCAGGGCGACACGGTTGAACTCGGTGAATATTGGGTATGTTGGACAGGTCAGACAGAGGAAGGCATTTACCTCAACTATGAATTGGAATTCTTCGAAGAAAAAGACGGTGAACTGGCAAAAGTTTTCGACCTCAGTCCTCGTATTCAGTTGAACGAGAGAATGGGGAACGTTGCCGAACCTTCTACCCGTCACTTCATAAATCGAGATATATATACCCACGTTACCTATGCCGACATGCGCAGCATGGAAGAGCAAAGTAGTGAGGAGTGGAAAAACCAATTCGACATTGAGCTCGCCAAAGGCGAAAGCCACTTCTTATACGGAAAATACCAGGTGAAACTTGACACTCTCGTCGTGGAGGCGCCCAATACCACCGATGGGCCAGAGTATATAGTTCTCGGTGCCGGATTATCGGTGACCACCATGCAAGACAGTACTTATAAGATCATGCCGATCTATGCAGTTCAAGGAGATGAGGCGCAACATGTAGATGCCGAAATCAAGGAACTCGGGCTGAAATTCAGTTTTGATAGAATCAATTACGAAACCAACAAACCTGTAATCATTGCGAGTGAGCATAAGGAGGCGGAAGAACCGTTTATCTTAATCAAAGCGGAAGTATTCCCTTGGATCAACCTGTTGTGGTTAGGTTCTATTTTAATGGCCCTAGGTACGGTCATTGCCGTGGTTACACGCATACGCAGAAGCTAGTCGCTACAAAATTTCGCACCATGAAAATAGCCATCATCGGACAAGGAAACGTAGGGTTGTTGCTCTACCAGGCGCTTTTCCCGAATCATCAGGTGGTTTCATACGGGCGCAATGCACCTAGCGAGGAAGATCTAGAGGTTGATCTTGTACTGATCGCAGTATCTGACGATAATGTGAGAGAAGTAGCCTCTCGCTACCCAAACACACTCACTGCTCACACCGCGGGGGCTGTGCCTTTACTAGAAGGTCCAAATGCGGCCGTTTTCTATCCCCTATACAGTTTCAGCAAGAACACCACAGTGGATTGGTTACAGATTCCCTTGCTCCTTGAGACTAAAAGTCAAGGCCACCGTATGATTCTTGGCGAAGTTGCTGAATCCTTGAGCGAGCGCGTTTATTGGATCACTTCGGCACAACGAGAACAACTCCATGTAGCCGCAGTAATGGTAAATAATTTCACAAACCACCTCTATACCCTTGCCCAGGACTATTGCAAGGAGCGTGGTTTGCCCTTTGACGTCCTGCACCGCATCATGTTACAAGGTCCAGAAAAAGCAATCGACGTTGGCCCTGAAAAAGCACAAACAGGACCTGCTATTCGTGGAGATCAAGGTACCATAAGTAAGCATATGGAGGTATTGGGCGAAACCGAATTGGCCAAGCTTTATCAACTTTTAAGTGATAGTATTCAAAAGCATCATTCATGAATTACAAGGAAATTTTCAAAAACATCACCACGGTCGTTCTAGATGTAGACGGCGTTTTGACTAATGGAGAAGTCTTACTGATGCCAGGTGCTGAACCGGTTCGCAAAATGAACAGTAAGGATGGGTATGCGCTTCAGTTAGCGATTCGCAACGGCATTCGAATCGCAATTATCACTGGTGGAACATCGCCTGATGTAAAAGAACGCCTGCAAGGAGCGGGTATAAAAGATATCTACATGCGCGCCTCGAATAAAATAGAGGCATATGAAGATCTTAAAATGTGTTACGACCTCAGCGACGACGAGATTCTTTACATGGGGGATGACTTACCGGATTACGATGTAATGCAACAAGTTGGACTCGCCTGTGCGCCTCAAGATGCCGCTCCGGAAATCAAATCTATTGCCGATTACGTTAGCCCTGTAAAAGGTGGGGAAGGTTGCGTTAGAGATGTGCTCGAACAATTGTTGAAAATTCACGGTAAATGGGGGCGAAAAGAAGATAGAACTTGGTAGATTTGAACTAAGTATTAAGTCTTATAAATGTTAAAGTCCGCTGACAAGGATCAACTCAGACAAAGGCTTCACGATGTGATTAATTCCATCGCGATGCTAGAAAGCACGCACCCTGATCATCCAGCATTATTCCACCTCCGCAGTGAACGCAAATGGATGGAACAACGATTGAAGCAGACATTTTGGTACAAGCTAAACTGGCGTATTAAAAGTACTAGAGGGCTTTTACTTATGAGCACGATTGGCTTTAGGATTTGGTTCCAAACGCGCGTTTTACGCAATGCCTCGAATCGTGTGCTCTTTTTCTTAACCATCATTTTCCTCTCTATCGCCTTGATTCTTTACCAAGGAAGAAGGCTTTACGGTTGGGACCTATTTCCAAATTCGGACTCGCCTATTGATGAGTGGATTTTAGGGAATTGATCAGTACCTTGACCTAAAAAATTGCTCATGCAGCTCACACATTCGGTAGTTCTCGGCTCGAAGAGTCCGCGTCGTGCCCAATTACTAAAGGACCTCGGCATATCTTTTAAGGTAATCGTTACAGATGCAGATGAAAATGCACCGAAAGACCTAGATGGAATAGGAACTGCGCGTTGGATTTCACACCAAAAAGCGACCGCACTACAACCCCATCTTCAAGATCACGAACTAGGAATTACCTCGGATACGGAGGTCTGGCTACATGATCGTCGTTTTGGCAAAGCCTCTACTAAGGAGGAGGCTGAAGAAATGCTCCGTACACTAAGCGGCACGACTCATCGGGTCATCACAGGACTGTCATTAGTCACTCTGGACCAAATAAACACCTTTCATTCCGTGGTTCAGGTAACCTTCGAACCACTACCTGATTGGGCCATAGAGCACTACATTGAAACGTACTCACCTTTTGACAAGGCTGGGGCTTATGGAATTCAAGAGTGGATTGGCGCCTGTTTTATCTCATCCATTGAAGGTGAATACAACGCAGTCGTAGGCCTCCCAACTTCCACCCTTTTTACAGCGCTACAGCCTTATATAAAGTAAAACGCCAGTCCTCCCTTTACGGGAAAGCTGGCGTCTCTTTGTTGTGTTTGCCTTTCGGGCTATAGTGTTATTCGGTAACTGCGATGCTATCAACATCTACCATCCAATGGTAGGTATCTTCAGTTCTTCCCATTCGGATATCGTTCAAAAGCGATTTGATTTTCATCGCTTTTCCATCGGTAGGAACAGGAATAGAGAAGTTTTCGCCCTGGTAGCCGATCGTGTCGATCTGACTTACCACAGCAGCCGTACCCATACCAAATGCTTCTTGAAGTTTTCCTTCACGAGCAGCAGTTACAATCTCTTCTACGCTGATCGGACGCTCTTCAATAGCCCAACCTTGATCTTTAACCAGCTGGATAATAGACCTACGGGTTACCCCGGCAAGAATTCTATCAGTTAATGGTGGAGTCAGGAAGGTACCGTCAATAAGCAACATAAGGTTCATCGTACCACTTTCTTCAATGAACTTGTGCTCTTTGTGATCCGTCCAAATGACCTGGTTGTACCCTTCTTTAATTGCCTGAGCTGTAGGGTAAAACGCACCGCCATAGTTTCCAGCGGCCTTAGTATATCCGATACCTCCACCTGTAGCACGAGTAAATTCTTGCTCAATTTTCACCTTCACACTACCACTGTAGTAAGGACCTACAGGGGAAGTAATGATACAGAAAGTGTAATCGTCACTCTGGCGCGCTGCAATGAATTCAGAGGAGGCGAACAGGAACGGTCGAATGTATAAACTGTGATCTTCCGCCTTTGGTACCCATGCCGCGTCAATTTCCAACAGTTTGGACAAACCATCCATGAAAATTTCCTGAGGAATCTGTGGCATCATTAGACGTTCAGCACTCTTATTCAATCGTGCAAAATTGTCCAATGGACGGAACATAGAAATACCACCGTCATCTTTGCGGTAAGCCTTCATTCCTTCAAAGGCACTTTGTCCATAGTGCAAAGCGTGCAAACCATAAGAAAAGTCAAGTTGACCATAAGGACGAATCTCTGGCTCCTGCCATTCGCCATTTTTAAAATGACAAACGAGCATGTGATCAGACATGTGTTTCCCGAACGGAAGATTTGAAAAATCTATGTTGTCGATTTTGCTCTGATTGGTCAATTCAATTTTCATATGTAATGTGATATTTGGAGTTGCAAATGTACTAATTTTGACAATGGTATTCGCAGTGCTGGGATGTCCCCGGGACCTATACCGCCGCAACTTTAATAGATTACTAAAATGAAACGCATTTTTATTGCGACCTTGATCGCTTTTACAGTTATTTCTTGCCAAAACAGCAATACTTCAAACGAAGTTTCTGCGGAGAGTACCACTGTAGAAAAAAGCTACATGAGCTTCGGAGATAGCACCTTTAATGTAGCCGGAGCCATTACTGCCGCTGAATTGGTAGCTCAGTTTAACCAAGGAGCATCAGATACTTTAGAAGCTACTGTAGCTGGACCAATCACCAAAGTTTGTACCACCAAGGGATGTTGGATGGCTACAGCGATCGATAAAGAAGAGAACCTATTCGTAGATTACGATTACGCGTTTTTACTTCCTACCAACTCGCAGGATCAAAGCATGGTCATGACGGGTTACGCATATTGGGACAGCACTTCTGTAGCACAACTTCAGCACTACGCTCAAGATCGCGGTGCGAGCGAAGAAGAGATTGCAGCGATTACGGAACCCATAGGTGAAGTTAAATTCAAAGCGACGGGAGTAAAAATTGAAATTCCTACGGATGTTCAAGAGTAAATCACTTTGGGCCCTATCCGTGCTTTTGATTTTTGTAGGTTCATGTGTACCAAAGGAAGAAGCGCCGAAGTCCTCTAAAGAGCCGTGGAAACCGGTAATGGATGAGCCCAGTGAGCTGGCTTCGATCATGCGCAGTATTCACGCTGAAGGACTTGAGCGTAAAAATGCACTACAAAAAGGAGCGCTCGGACCAGCTGATCCAAATCTAGTTTTCGGCCTGATCACTGCTGAACCGACAGAACCGCATATGGTAGGCCCTGCCTTTGAACCCCATGCAAATGCCTTCATCAAAAGCTACGGTGAAGTGGCTACCGCTACCAGCGTAGCGTCTCAAATCCAAGCACACAACAACCTGGTTAAAAGTTGCGTTGCCTGTCATATGAACTTCTGCCAAGGTCCTATTCCACGTATTGAGCAACTCTACATTCCATAGCATGGCAAAAGCTAGCCCTCGACAACTTGCGGTATCCGCAGACGGCTCCCCCACCCTGTGGGTACCCGAGCTCGACGAACATTACCATAGTATTCACGGGGCGCTCACTGAAAGTCAACACGTATTCCTAGATGCTGGTTTCCATGCGCTTGCACAAAACCCTATGCGCATCTTAGAAGTTGGGCTAGGGACAGGCTTGAATGCGGCGTTGACTCTGAAACAAAGAGCAGAACGCACGGTATACTATACGGCTTTAGAAAAATTTCCACTGACGCCTGAGGAAATTCAAACACTCGTACCTAAAGATGATGCGATTACCGCTAAAATCCTTAGTGCTCCTCCCAACGAGTTACTGCATTTGGAAGATGGGGTGGAATTTCGCCTTTTAGTAGAGGATTTACGAACGTTCCAAGCAGAAGAAAACAGCTACGACCTCATCTATTTTGATGCGTTTGCGCCAAGCGCACAACCGGAACTTTGGACGGATGAGATTTTCCAAAATATGTATAAAATCTTAGCACCGGGTGGAGCATTAGTGACGTATTGCGCCAAAGGAGTCGTAAAGCGCTCGATGAAATCGGCTGGCTTCGAAGTTGAAAGACTACCCGGACCACCTAGAAAGCGCGAAATGACCAGAGCATGGAAAAGATGATTCGTTTCAATGCGCGCTGCTATGCGATGATCCGCTCCTCGAAAAAACGTTTGTTGGTGATGAAAGAGCGTTGGCAAGGCGTGGACTTACAAAAATTGCCAGGTGGAGGCCTTGAACTAGGCGAAGGTATGCTGGAATGTTTGGATCGCGAGATTTCCGAAGAATTTATGGCGTATCACCCGTTGACTTGGCAGCACCATTATGTCCCGATACATTGTTTTTCGTCCAGATTCAAGCCGGAAGAACAGCTCATTCTGAATTATTTTATCGCCGATCAAATTGTTGAGGAAAACGATTGGAAGATCGTAGAAAATGATGAGAATTTATTGGAAATGATTTGGCTACCTATCGAAGAAACTTCTGCTCCATGGTTCACGCTGGAAAGTGACCGTGAAGCTTTTCTAAAACTAGTGGCATTAAAAGTCTAATCTGCGGCTTACTATTTCTTGGAGCTTTTTAAAGAGCAGTTCAGGCTTTTTGGTGCGCCAATCCAAATGGTCTAATTGGCCGCCCAAAATAAAATACTGGTCCAATCCATAGTCGGACAATTCATCAACGACATGTTCACGTAAACCGATAAATGCCATCCATCCTTGTGGCACATCATCCAGCCACTCCTCGTAGTAATCGGTAATATCAGCGTGAAAATTAAGGATGTTTTCACCTATGAGAATAAATTTGTCAATGCCTAAGGGTATCATTTCATCGATGATATCTCGCTTTAAACGCATGATGTCGTTGTGGACAGCATCATTCCATTCGCCGAGGAATTCGATAATCGCATAACCAGAGCTGTAGTCAACAAAGAGAATTTTCAAAAACAACGTTTCACATCCAAAATTATCCCATTGCGGATGAATAATGTGATCAAAGATGCGATCCGTAAATTCTACCTCACTATTGAAATAGCCATACATAGGGCTTTGCGGGTCCTCACTAGCAATGTATAAATGGCGCCAATTGTAGTAAGGTTCAATGGTATGCATAAAAAAGTGGTTACAAATTATTCGTACGCTCCTCTAACAAAAGTCCGAGAGACTTGTTAGATTTCCAATAAGAAATTTATTCATGGCCATATTCACTATCACTGGAGCCACTGGCTCTGTAGGACGGGCAATCGTCAAACAATTACTCGACTCTGGACATCAGGTTCGTGTGCTCACCACACGGGACCAACTTGATTGGCCTGGTGTTACGGCTTACTCCTGGAATCCTTCAAAAGGTGAAATTGATGTAGCCGCTTTAGAGGGAACGGATCATTTGATTCATCTTGCCGGAGCGACGGTTTCCAAACGTTGGACTGCCGCTTATAAACAAGAAATAAATGACTCCCGGGTGTACACCACGCAGACACTGATCAATGCACTTGGGCGCATCCAAAACGGACCTAGTTCTTGTGTTAGTGCCAGTGCTGTAGGTTTTTACGGTTCTGATGCGCAACGTCTGATGAAAGAAACAGATCCCGCTGCAGATGATTTCTTAGCCGCTGTTACTTCCACCTGGGAACATTACACCAAAAAATTAGGCAGCCAAGGGTGTAGAAGTGTACAGTTACGGATTGGCATTGTGCTCGATAAAGGTGCAGGGGTTCTTGGTCAATTAGTACCACTAGCAAAACGTTTTGTGGCATCACCATTGGGCAATGGTCGACAGTGGACCAGTTGGATCCATGTGGAAGATTTGGCCCGCTTGTTCATTTACGCAGCTACCCAGCAAATCCCCTCGGGGCCTTACAATGCGGTTACCTCACACCCACTCACCAATAAAGGTCTCACCAAAGCTATATGCCGTGCATTGCATCGTCCTATGCTCTTGCCTCCGGTACCTGGATTTGTTTTGAAATTGGTATTGGGTGAGATGGCTACACTTGCTTTGATGAGCCAAAAGGTGTGTAATGAAAAAGTCATAGCGGCTGGGTTCCAATTCAAACATGAGCATATTGACGAAGCCCTCAACGACTTACTGCGTTGAAAATCTAATTGTTAGAGATAAAAAAGACCCCATGCACTAGATGTACATGGGGTCTTCCATAAAATTCATTCGCTAAAATGAACTCTTAACTACGCTTTGGTCGCAGTTACAGAGATGGTAAGTTCGATGCTGTGATCGATCAAGTCTTCTTTCAAAGTTTCAGCAATACTTGCATCCTCAGAATCGTGGAATTTAACACCCCACTTGGTTCTATCAATGCTGAAGGTTGGCGCGTCAAAAGACACAGACCCTTCGTTTACTGCAATGTTAGCTGGGAATTCAATGCTGTTGGTTACACCACGCATAGTAAGGTTGCCCACTACTACGGCATTAGTACCTTCAGCAACAACTTCTTTAACTTCTACGATCTCGAAAACTGCTGTAGGGAAGCTATCAACAAAGAAGAAATCGCCTGATTTCAAGTGACCTACTAAGTAGCCATTCTTGCCTTCATCTTCGATATCCGTATTTACAATGCTGTTCATGTCGATAGTGATTGAACCGCCCACGACTGATCCGTCTAATACGTCAAAGTTACCTTCTTTTACACCGATGGTTCCCACGTGTTCAGAAGCAACGTAAGATTTAAAGCCTCTCCATGCCACTACTGAACCTTCGTCCAATGCTACACTCGTCGCTGTCGCTACCACTTCTACTTCTTGCGCCTGACCAGTAGTTGCTTCTTCTGCTTTCTCTGTGTTACAGCTTGCTGCTAGAACTGCAACTGCTGCCATCATTGCTAATTTTTTCATTGTCATTTTTATGTTAATGGTTAAATGGTTAACGCAAATATATAATGTTTGTTTAAACAATTATTGATTTTTTTACATCACTGCAAAAAGTGTGATGTTGCCCGAAAGCTACTAGTACATTCGCTTGCGAAGTCGTAAGGCTAGGACACTAACAACCAGGGTTATGGAACCTGAAAGCACATAAGGATAGGTGTAATGCCACCCATAAACGAGCCCTCCGATAGCAGGCCCTACTACTCGAGCTAGCGAACCAACGCTTTGATTGGTACCCAATATTTTCCCTTGAGCACCTTCGGGTGCAAATGTGGTAAGTAGTGAGCTCACCGTGGGTGTGAGCAAGGCATTTCCAAAAGACAACAGGGTCAGTGATACCAATTCAAAATAGAATTGATCCGTAGGAACAAAAGGCATTGAAAACAAGCCCAAAGCAACGAGTACCGTTCCGAAAATCAACAAATTCCTTTCCCCAAACCAAGTGTTAAAATAGCCAATCAAGCCGCCTTGAATCACTACTGCTAATAATCCGATATAGGCAAAAGTATAGCCGATGTGCATTTCATTTAAACCAAAGTGCTCCGCCCATAGTAAAGTTGAGGTGATCTGCATCATGCTAAAACCTAAGATGTAGACGAAATTGATCGTGAACAACGCGTTGACCTCTGAAATGGATCTAAAGCGCAGTATGTCTTTAAAGGGATTGGGAAATAGTTCTACAGAAGTACTTTTCTCTTGAAGTGTTTCATGTAAGAAGAAATAGGCCAACACCAGGTTGAGTCCTCCTAACATAGCCGCAAAATAGCCGACTCCTTGAACGCCATAATATTCATTCAACACCCCTCCTATCGATGGACCGAAAATAAAGCCCAAACCAAATGCTGCACCAATGATTCCAAAAGCTTTGGTACGTTCTTCTTTCGGCACCACATCACTGATATAGGCCTGTGCAACACTTAAATTGGCCGCGCCAAAACCTTTGAGCAATCTAGTGGCAAAAAGCAACCACAATACCGTCGCGTTTGCAAAAAGTATGTAGGCAAGAATCATGATGGATATACTAATCAACATGATTGGCCTGCGTCCATAACGGTCGCTCAACCCACCCCAAAAACTCGCGAATAAGAACTGCATGATGCTAAAGGAAGTACCTAATAGTCCTACTAAAGCATCTGTTGCACCCAGCGTCTTCGCATACGTGGGTAAGATGGGTATGATCAGCCCAAAGCCCATTAAATCCAAAAAGATGGTTAGAAACAGTACCGCTAGCGCCTTATTTTTCATCGCTGCCCAGTTTACCTAATGACTCCACCTGGACCCCCTGGTGGCTCACTTTGTATTTATGTAGCTCGCGTGCTCTTAAAGTCGACTTAAAAATAGTTTTGGCTTCCTCTTCAAATTGGCTAAAATCACGGTATCGCGCACTGTAATGGCCGATAATCAGATGCTTAGCATTCGCTTCAACGGCAACCTGAGCGGCCTGTTTTGCGGTAGAATGCATGGTGAACGCAGCGCGGTCCGCACGATCCTCACAAAATGTACTTTCATGATACAAGACATCTACCCCCCTTACATACTCAGCAGTCTCAGGAACATACATCGTATCCGAAGCGAAGGCATAGCTCAATGGCGCAGGCGGATCTGTGGTCAATTCCTTATTCGGCACCACGCCCCCTTCATCACTTGTCCAGTCCCTGCCGTCTTTGATCCAGTGATAATCGCATGTTGGGATATGGTAACTATCTGCAACATCCTTGCGCAAGCCTCTTTTTAAAGGCTTTTCCTTAAACAAGAACCCGGTCGTTGCAATGCGGTGCTTTAAAGGAAAACTAGAAATGGTATACGCATCGGTTTCGAGCAATACCTGCGGCACCTTGTGCTGGGTAACTACAAATGTGATAGGATAAGAGGTGAAGGTTCCGGCAGCTCTGAATTGGCTCAGGACAATCTCCTTGAGCTTCGGCGGTCCAAAAACAGTTAATGGGGAGGTTCTGCCCAAAAGATGAAAACTAGAGAGCAGTCCTACCAGACCAAAGAAATGATCACCATGAAGGTGTGAAATGAAGACATGATTGATACGAGAAAACTTCGTCTTAGATCGGCGCAATTGCTTCTGCGTGCCTTCGCCACAGTCGATAAGGAAATAGTGTTCTCGCAGTTTGAGTAGCTGTGAGGTGGTGTAATTATTGGAGGTGGGTGTTGCACTTGCCGCACCTAATACGACCAATTCAAACCCCATTACCCCTTACTCAATTTGCGCTTCTCTGCTAATAAGTATAACACTGCCATGCGGACAGCTACACCATTTTGAACTTGATCCAAAATAATGGCATGTTCACTATCGGCTACCTCAGAGGTGATCTCGACCCCTCTATTAATTGGCCCCGGGTGCATCACCACGATGGGCTTCTCTAGCGCATCTAGATGTTCCATGGTCAATCCGTATTGAGCGCGGTACTCCGCGATAGAAGGGAAGTATTTGATGTCTTGACGCTCGTGTTGTACACGCAACATATTCGCCACATCACACCATTCGATTGCCGTCTGTAAGTTGTGCTCAACGCGAACACCTAAGGTATGCATGTATTTAGGAACCAATGTCGTAGGACCACATACCATAACCTCAGCACCCATTTTCTTCAATAGAAGAACGTTCGACAAGGCTACGCGAGAATGAACGATATCACCTACTATTGCTACTTTGGTTCCTTCCAAAGTACCGATAGCCTCACGAATAGAGAATGCATCCAACAAGGCTTGAGTGGGATGCTCGTGTGCTCCATCGCCGGCATTGACAATGGATGCATCTACGTGTTGCGATAAGAACTCTCCTGCACCAGGATTGGGGTGACGCATCACCACCATATCGACCTTCATCGAGAGGATGTTATTCACTGTATCCACAAGGGTTTCCCCTTTTTTAACTGAAGACGAGGCCGCCGAAAAGTTGACTACATCCGCGCTTAAACGCTTTTCAGCCAATTCAAAGGACAAGCGAGTTCTTGTCGAGTTCTCAAAAAACAAATTGGCAATCGTGATATCACGAAGTGTCGGCACCTTTTTAATAGGTCGGTTGATGACCTCTTTAAACTGGGTTGCCGTATCGAGAATAAGCTGGATATCCTCTGCAGTGAGGTGTTTGATGCCCAGCAAGTGATTCACAGATAATTCGCTCATGAAGTAGGTTCCGTTATTAGTACAGCGTCTCGTCCATCCACATCTTCCCAAAGTACTTCTACACGCTGTGAGGCGATAGAATCTACTTGGCGACCTTTATAATCCGGTTGAATAGGGAGATCGCGAGAAAATCTTCGATCAATCAAAGTGAGCAATTCCATTTTCGCAGGGCGTCCGTAGCTCAGAATCGCATCCATCGCTGCGCGAACGCTCCGACCTGTGTACAAGACATCGTCAATAAAGACAACTTTTTGATCCTCAACAAGATGATCGATGCGTGTTTTATTCGGCTGAAGATGCCCTGATCGACGACGAAAGTCATCGCGGAAGAATGTGATATCTAGTAGACCTGTTCGAATATTTTTGACCTGATAGTCTGATTCTAGAAGTCCTACAATGCGTTCCAAAACTTTGGCTCCTCTAGGCTGTAACCCGATGAGTATAGAATCAGAAAAATCACCATGATTCTCAATGAGTTTGCAACAAAGCCTGTTCAAGGCAATATTCAATTCTCTCGCATCAATGATTTCACGTTTGCTCATGCTGCAAATTTACTCATTAATATGTTTGAAATACGGCTTCCAAGTCAATCCCTCCAAAATTCCCGCTGCTCATCAACACGGCGGCCTGGTTGTCCCCTGCATTTCTCAAGGCCTCCTCTAGTTCTCTTGAGGAGTCAAAAACGCGAACTCCGGAGCCAAATGCGTCAGCTACATCAGCTTTGGAGAGGGATGGAAGTTTCTTGTGTGCAACGGCATCTGGAGAAAAATATACCCAAGCATCGTTTGCGCCTTCCATAGCCCCTTTGTATTGGGGCAGAAACTCCGGATTCAAGCTGGAGAAAGTGTGTAATTCTAAAACGGCGCGCACCTTTCCGAACTGCGCTGACAAAGCCTTAACCGCAGCGTTAACCTTGGATGGTGCATGCGCAAAATCGCGGAACACTTTGACCTTTCCTTCATGCAAAAGTTCCATTCGGTTCTGTGCTCCAGAGAAACTCATAATCGCATCGTGAAAATCATCTTCTTGCAATCCCATCTCTAGACAAATCCACCGGGCTGCTTCAAGATTAGAGAGGTTGTGCTCACCAAAAACTTGCAACGGCATCATACCTTCAGCTGTTTCTATGTAGGTGATACCATCTTCGATTGTTGAATTGGGAAGTTGGTACGGAAAACGTTTCACAGGAGCATCAGACTCCTCCACCAATCGCTTTAACACCTCATCGCGCTCGTTGTAAATCAACGCACCACCTGGCTCGATGGTGTCCAAATATTTTCTGAATTGGTCCACATATTCCTCGAAGGTCGGGAATACGTTAATATGATCCCAAGCTATGCCTGTAACCACGGTAATATTCGGACGGTACAAATGGAATTTAGGACGACGGTCAATAGGCGAGCTCAAATACTCATCGCCTTCCATGACCATAAATTCACTACCGCTTTCAAGCTCCACCATACAATCAAAACCTTCCAGTTGTGCACCTACCATGTAATTCGTCGGTAACCCTGCGTGCTGCATAGCATGGAGCACCATCGCTGTAGTCGTTGTTTTTCCGTGAGACCCCGCAATGACCACGCGAGTCATATTTTTGGAAACCTCGTACAGAAATTCAGGATAGCTAAAAATGTTGATCCCCAAGTCCTGCGCCTTCTTGAGTTCGGGATTGTCTTTGCGAGCATGCATCCCTAAGATAATAGCGTCCAATTCCTCGGAGATTTTCTCAGGAAACCAGCCGTCATTTTCCGGCAATAATCCCTTGGCAGCAAGTCTGCTGCGGGATGGTTCAAAAATCTGGTCGTCTGAACCTGTGATCTGGTGTCCACCTTGCTTTAAAGCAATGGCAAGATTGTGCATGGCGCTTCCGCCGATAGCAATGAAGTGTATTCTCATGTATTACTTCGTATCCTTCTCAAAATATAAATTCCCGAAACGTATTCTCGAGCCACGCAAAGATAAGAGAACGGCACCATCATAACCGTCATTTGCTAGTCGAGAAGAGCGTGGTGATACACGGAATTTTTGTCTTTTGTTTCTATTCAACAAAGTGTAGTTCATCTGCGCGTCGTGTGAAACACTGACCATCACCAAATTCCCATTTTTCGCATTAGTGATCGGTCGCAAAGTTTTCTTTCCCCAACGCTTGGCATTCTTGCGGTGATCATTGAATACAAAATGCAAACCGGCATCGTTGATCAGGAATGTGTACCCGAGATAGAAACCGCCATCATTCATTGAGCTCTGGCGTTTAGGAATATGTGCATACCAATCGACCTCACCCTCTTTACCAATGCTCAATACGATAACATCGTTGTAGTAGTAATAGTAATTCGTTACGGTAACACCGCGTGAGGTTTGAACGGTTTGAATACGCATTTCATAATCCTCCGCGATCACATACGCACCTCCATCCGGACGTGGCACGAACTGGCGAAAGACAAAATTGCGACGTATGCCTTTTCCCCTACGCGCTCTGAATCGATTGAATTGGCCCACAAATTCTTGAGAAAAAGGATTTAGGTTGGAAGAAACTACTTCCCCTTTAGCCTGATCCACACTCAAATAAATCGCGCCATCCATATCCCAGGAGCTGCGCTTTCCGTAAAAACCAGAGATGGCCATTTCACCATCTTTCAGGTCACATTCGATACCAATACTGTGAATGAACATGTTCTCTAATCCCAAATCAAACTCAGTGATATTATTTTGTTCACCTGCAGTAATTCGCATGAGTTTATACTCTGCATTTCGGTTGTTTACCCCACCCATGTTAGGCGTATCATCATATACGGAGAGTACATAAACGTCGCCCGCATTCGTCACGTCGAAACTCTTAATGCTGAAATTTCTATCTCGGTAAGTCAACTCTACTGCGGCGTTCCACTCCTCCTCCAGCGCTGGATTGTAAATGCGAACGTAGAAAGTCTCAGATCCCTTGCGCTCAAATGGAGGATTTGTAAAAATGGCAATCTTACTTCGGTCTTGACTCAACTCAATAGCGAATCCCCCACGCGAACGTCTGCGTGAATCCAACGTCTCCACAAGCTTCGGCTCACTCAATACAGCATTCGTATCTAGTGTTCTACACAACAGTTTGCGCACATCTTGTGAACGATCGTAACTCTCATAAAATAAGTACTGTACATTGTCAATCATCAAACTTTGTTTGAAGTCGACACGACGACCTTCCCATTCCCAGCGCGGGTTTTTTAAAAGCCAATTTTCATTCAAACTGTACCTATCATAGTAAGCAAAATACTCATCTCGATTCCCTGCTACTAAACCTGCAGAAGCCGGGCGATAGGTGTAAAAACCGGCATCGCCAACCTGAAGAACTCTATCGAATTTAGCTTTGCGCGAATTGTACTCAGGACTCCATTCTAGCAAGGGGTAAGAACCTTGTGACCACGCATTGGTTATAACGAAGAGGAACAAAAATAAAGCGTGTCCTCTTTTAACTAAGATTTTCATATAAACGGTAAAGTTTTTGTACTTTAATTGGTCTAAAGACCCAATTCATTGGGTAATATACGTACCAGCCAACTAAAACGAATGACTATGCGCAGAATTATATGCACCCTTATTCTTTCCGCCTTCACTTTTGCTGAAGCACAAGCACAAGCGGTAGTTGTACGTAAGCGAGATTTAAACAGCGCTTCTGCAGTTGTTAGTCCAAGTATACGATCAGCCGCCGTCAGCGGCATGAATGGCGGTATGTACTACAGCAGATACAATCATGCTGTTAAAATAAGCCCGGTTGCCTTGTTCGCAGGTGAAATACCTGTATCGTATGAGCGTAAAATGAACGACTACTTTACCCTCGAAGGAGGAATTGGGCTCACCACTTTCAACTTGACCGAAGACCTCATCAGGGGGTACAGTAACCGAGGAGATGGCGAGACAGTCTCTAAACTTTCTTACAGCGCTTTACTGAATGCGAAGTTCTTCCCTGAAGGAAATGCTTTTGAAGACGGCTATTACGTCGCGTTTAACCTCAATCAAAGAAACTACGCTCAGGACTTCAACACCACGAGCAGTAGCACTGGTTTAGACACCACAGTAAACGAGATGTTCAGATGGTCGGACATTGGCTTTACCCTAGGGTATCAAAGCCGTCCTTCGGAACGTATGATTTTGGATTGGTTCATTGGAGCCGCTATTCGTCAGAAAAGCCGCAGCACCACTGACTACATTCAAGAATTCGACCCTACAAGCGGTCTATTTATCGGCTCCTACGTACTCAACGTAAGTCGAAACACAACCCCAGCATTGCTTGCTGGTGTGAAGATCAGCGTACTCTTTCGATGACCTATTCAAGAGAGAAAGAGGTATTGCACCCTACAAAAAAAGGCAGCCCTTTGGGCAGCCTTTTTTGTTGCTAACTGAAAATAAACAGCATTACCTCACGTCCACTTCAATAGACTGAATCATTTGATTGGTCACCGTCTCGGCCACATCAAAATCTGTTACATCGGTATGTGTAAACACTTCTTTTTCGAGGCTTACGCCACTAAATAAATGATCCAAATTAAGAGCAACATTGATGGTATTTCCTGGCTCGATAGCTAGATTTAAAGTCTTGGTGCGGTACAACGTATCCAAACCGGTATGCCAGATCAAAAGCTGATCATCAGCTCCTAATTGACCCGAGTAATTCAAACGACCTTCGGCCTTGACAAAGCGGTATTTTGAAGCCCATGACCAATACATCGCATTTGAGCTCGATAAAGGATGTCCGATCTCGAATGAAGTAGGATCAAATGCATTCTGAACCTCGTCTAACCCAAGACCAAAACTAAAGGTAGTAGCATTCTTTTTCAGGGGCAGTTTGATCGTGGTAGATAAGGAGTCCGAAGTGTTGATAAACCACGCTGGTTCCAATACCGCGCCATCAATGGCTAAATTTGAAAGATACAGGTGGAACAAATCAAATACCACGGCGGTATCACCCGCATAAATGGTATCACCGAGCTGGTGATGAGCACCTGCTGAAGTCAATTCAAAATGAACAGTAACCTCCTTCTCGCGAGTCCCGCAAGAGGTTAGAAGTACAACACCGATTGCGAGAAGAAAGATTTTTTTCATGAGGGTTACAGCTTGAAGACAAATTCACTTTGTAGGTTATCCCGCAAAACTTGGGCCAAAAAGTAATCCACACTGTTCCCCGCATCCGAACTGATCTCAGGCATCGCCGATGGACTCAGTCCAACAAACAACTTATCGATATCAAAATCCACAATGAAAACCACATCACCGTTCTCGCTGATGTTGAAGTTTCTTTTCTCGGTGCGCTTCAAGGCTAAATCTGGAGTAGCCAAACGCCATGAGAACTTATTTTTGGGTGTAGTAAAGGTGGTATCCCCCGCATCAAATACACGACCTTCGAGCTGAAAGAAGCTGTGACCAAATGCC
>Ga0209961_1000056_pt1 | contig 40959 bp, 62 predicted proteins | sample SalPonA_B_H2O_MG_FD_185719 | JGI IMG/M metagenome (GOLD analysis project Ga0209961, IMG submission 185719) | Water microbial communities from South San Francisco under conditions of wetland restoration - Salt Pond MetaG R2A_B_H2O_MG (SPAdes)... | ecosystem: Environmental > Aquatic > Non-marine... | reverse complement strand
GATTCTAGAAATTGTTGAACTGCTACATGCCCAGCGGCTTCATCGAGATATTTGTAAGGGTTGCGAGTATCAAAGAACTCACAGATCATAGTACGAACTTCTTGGATAGTGTATTGCTTTTCCATCACTCAGCCTCCAAGTACACATAGTATTCACGGTCACTATCTTGTGGAACAACTTTAACGCTATACAAATCATCAGGTGCTGAGAACAGCACATCGGCATTGTCATCATATAGTTCTAACATTTTTTTCAACTCTTTAACTGTCATCATTCACCTCGGTAGTTAATCAGTACAGTGAGTGCTTCAAACTCACCTATTGTTAATGATAGATTCTTGGTCTCACCAGCGTTACTGATAGTCACATCGTATCCTTCACCGTTAGACCATTCTGTGACTTCGATGTAGTCATTTTCTTTAGCAAAAGTACAGTATAGTTTTAGTTCGGTGAATTTTGCTTTACGATTGCTTACTTGGATAGTCATTCTTTTTGTTTTCTTTCAACTGTTCAATTTCAGCATATGCTTCTTCAAGAGCCCGAACCATGTAAGAAACATCTTCAGGTTTCAAAGTACCACCATTATAGACATGATGATAGAAACGTCTTGCTTGTGCTAATATGCCTTGATCCATGTTATTCTACCTCAACATATATTCCGTCTTCATTACTGCGAATACGAGTTACTGCCTTGCCATCAACTATGCTACCTATTTGAACAAACGGTCCGCCTGCCGGATCAAAGAATCCAAGGTCTTCCATGTCAAGTTTTTCCTGACCTTCACGTCCACCCATACGCATGTACTTTGTACCGCCATCTTCCATATGAAATCGATAGGTATGCTGCCCTGCTCGCTCAAACCAGTATTCTTCGCCGTATCTATTTTTCATCATTTATTGTCCACCCCTTCCTACTTTTTCTTTACGATAGATTGCAGTTGTATTCTCCCCCATACGAGGGCAAACTAGAATGGTATCAGGTAAACCGTGGGTATCATGTTCACCACCTTCGCCACATATAAAGTATGAATTACTCCATTGGGGTTGTGTATGGAACCATATCTTTTTTAGTTTCTCAAACAATTCATATTCTTTTTTTGTTATAGACACACGGTCTTCTGTGACGCTTCCATCTGGATCATCTGGTAGACCGTAGTTTTTCCAAACGTCTTTCATCATTCACCCCTTACCAAACCATTCTTGGTCTTGTTTAGCTAGTTCATCCAGCGCTTCATTCTGACTTTTCCAGATACGTACTTTATGGTACATGTATCTTTCTTGCTGCAGAAGAACATCTGAGCACGATTCGCAGAAGTGTAGTCGGTCTTCATGATCGTGACCTGTAGCAATAATCACTCTACAAGCATTACAGAGTAAAGCTCCATTGCCATTGTTGAATTTCACATTAGCGTATTTGTATTTCATCACTCATGCCTCCTTCAACTTAAGCCATTCTTCGTGAACCCGAGTCTCAAATTCGCCTCGACCCATCTCATCAGAAAGGAACCAGCCTGGAGCCCATGTAGGCAAGATAGTAGTCCAATCTTGACCATTTACCCGATCAGACATAGTACGAACCGCACCTTTCTTGGCTAGGCTTCCGATGTACCCTTTAACTTGATGGACGGTCAGTTCAACGATTTTAGAGATGAATTCAACATCGTAACCGCAATCCTGGTAAGCGCCTTCACAAACTGCGTAGAAAACTTTAGATTCATTAGCATTCATAATATTATCCTCAATTCATTATACATTGATTATACAAGGATGGTGGATAAAAGTAAAGCCCCATGAGGGGCTTTTTTATATCGTTTTAGAATATGCTTAGAAGATTTCAATCTTAGAGGGGTCGATGTGTTTAATGTGTTTTCGGTGGATCTTACCGCCTATGAACGCATTGTAATATTCATCGGGTTTGAGGAGGGCATGAGTTGTTATCTGATAATACATTTCAACATAACTCATCTCGCCCTTAGTCTTACAGAGGTGGATTATTTCGCGCTTGAACCTTTCGCCACCAAATTCTTCTACGAGGTTTTTTACCTCCTCTGAAGAACCGTAGTAAGTCTGCCAATCTGTTTCTATTATTTTTGTTCTTCTCCGCTTCTGTCCTTTGAGCGGAGGGAGTTTACGGGTAGATTTTAAACCCTTCTTGCCTATGTATTTCATGCCATTAGACAAGTCAGTTATACAGTAGACGAACCCGATATATTCGCCTATGTCATCGCTGGTAAACTCTTCTCCTTTATAATACCACATCAGTCTTCGTTGAAGTCCAATTCTTCGATTAGTTCTTCGCCACAGAAGCTGCAGTATCTAACCTCAGCATCTTCCTCAACAAATGCGACATTAAACTCCATATCGCAAGAAGAACATACTACGTTATATTCATTCATATACTCATTTCCTTAGCAGTATACCAATTAACTAGATCGTCATACCCGCCAATCTTTTTAGCGCCAGATTCGGTCATCTCAACGATTTGTGGGACTGTTCGAGCGTCCGGAAATAACTCCTTAAACTCGTCTATATCTATATCCTTTCCGATACGAATTTCTTTCCAATCTTCGCCTTTTTGGCCAAGTAGGTATTTCGCACGCTCGCAAAAAGCGCAAGCCATTTTAGAATATACAATAATCACAATGATAATCCTTGTAGTGTTTCTGTGGTCACGTCTTGCTTAACGCCTCCGGTGACGTAACTTGTTATTTCGGTTTCCTGGGGTGCTACCTGAACAGATCCACCACCAACCCATTTTTCTGTCCATGGAAGAGGGTTAGCCTGAGGAACGGTATAGGGTGAGTGATACCCAAGGGTTCTCATTCGCTTGGTTCCAATCCATTCAACATAATCTGCCAGAAGTTTTTCATTCAGACCGATCATAGACCCTGACTGGAAAAGGTATGCTGCCCATCTTTTCTCTTGCTCAATGGCATTAACGAACATTTCAGTGACTTCGCCCTCACATTCTCTACGAAGGTGCTCAAAATCAGGGTCTTCTTTAGCCAACAATTTTAGCATTTGTTGAGATGTTGCTAGGTGTACGTTTTCATCGCGCGCAATAAACTTAATGATTTTGGCATTGCCTTCCATCTTCTTAAGTTCAGCAAACGCCCAAGAGCAAGCAAAGGAAACGTAGAAGCGGACACCCTCTAGGATGTTAACGCTATTCAGACAAAGCCACAATTTCTTTTTGAGTTCACGCAAAGTCACTGTTTTAGTAACGTTTTCTTTATTATGACTCAATACAGTATGCGAGCCTTCGCCGAACATTTCATACCATTTAGCGTACTCAATGAAGTCGTCGTAGTATTTACTAATGTCGTCAGCACAAGCAGTAATCTCAGGGATATCTAACATCTCATCAAATACTTTACTTGGGTTGCTGTAGATATTACGGATAATATGTGTGTACGAGCGCGAGTGAATGGTCTCAAAGAAAGACCAAGTTTCAATCATTGTTTCAACTTCAGGAAGAGAAACATAGGGCAGAAACGCAAGGTTAGGCGATCTTCCCTGAACCGAATCTAGTAGAATCTGGCGCTTAAGGTTTGATGTAAAGATGTGCTGCTCGTGTTTATCGAGTTTATTAAAGTCTATCTTATCTTTTGTTACATCAACTTCCTGGGGCAACCAAAAGAAACCAAGCGCCTTTTCAGTTAGTTTATCAAGCTGCGGATACTTAATGTGATCGTATCTTGCTACATCTACAGCCTCGTCAAAGAACATTGCTGAGTCTAAGTGGGATTTTAATTTACGTTGGAAAACTGACAATTCTATTCTCCTTTTTCAAATAGTGCATTATATAGGATTATAAGAAAGGGGGCTTTCGCCCCCAGATTGACTAAATGGTACAGCTATCGCAATGACCGTCATCTTCAATTTCAGAAGGGAGGTCGTCAATAGGCGAATCGTCTTTTAGTTCGCCCGAACCGTCAAACGTGTTATTGTAATATAGTTGTTTTCCGCCAAACTTATAGAACGTCACCATATCCTTAATCAGCTGGCTCATCGGTACTTTACCGTCCTCAAAGTGCTCAGGGTTGTAGCTGGTATTAACCGAGATACCCTGATCAATATACTTCTGAAGAACAGCACAGATTTTTAAGTAACCCTCAGGCGTTTTCTGATCCCACAACAGGTCGTACTTATTTCTCAAGTGGTGGAAGCCAGGAACAACCTGAGCCATTACACCATCTTTAGACTGTTTGTAAGATACCAGCGCACGAGGTGGCTCAATACCGTTTGTGCTGTTACTAATCTGAGCCGATGTTTCAGCAGGCATTAGAGCCATCAGAGTAGAGTTGCGGATACCGTTCATATTCAACTGGTTGCGGAGGCTAGTCCAATCCATACGATTCTGAGGCTTAACCAAAGTATCAACGTCAGCTTTGTAGGTCATGTTTGGCGTAATACCCATGCCATACTTAGTTTCGTCAGACTTCGGACAAGCGCCCTTCTCAACAGCTAGATCGGCACTTGCTTTGATCAAGTAGTAAGACCACGCTTCAGCGAACTCATCTACTGTTTCAAGAGCAGAGTCATCGTACTTCAATCCTCGTTTGGCAAGGAAGTAAGCAAGGTTGATAATACCTACACCCAGAGGTCGACGATTATGGGTCGAGATTTCTGCAGCACGTACTGGATATGCCTGATAGTCAAGTAGCGCATCAAGAGCTCGTACTGCAATGGTGCAGTATTTTTCAAAGTCTTTAGGTTCATTAATCATACCCCAGTTGATTGCTGCTAGGGTACATAACGAAATTTCACCTTCATCGCCATTAACGTCTGATAATGGGTTAGTCGGCAAGTCAATCTCGCAGCATAGATTACTTTGTTTAATAGGAGCCTTATCAGCAATAAACGCACCGTGATCATTAGCATGGTCAACGTTCATTAAGTAGATTCGACCAGTGTCCTTACGTTCAGTCAGGAATGAACTGAATACTTCCATAGCAGTCAATTCTTTTCTGCGAATAGATTTATCTGCTTCATACTTTTCATACAACCGCTTAAACTCTTCCTGATCAGCGTAGAACGCCTCTAGAAGCCCTGGAACGTCGTTAGGGCTGAATAACGTAATATTACCGCCTGTCAACAAACGCTCGTACATAGTCTTGTTGAACTGGAAGGCATAGTCCATATGACGTACCCGAGTTTCGTCAGTACCCTTATTATTCTTTAGGACAACCAGATTTTCATATTCCAAATGCCAAACTGGAAGGTAAACAGTAGCAGCGCCACCGCGAACACCACCCTGCGAGCAGGACTTAACAGCAGCTTGAAAATACTTAAGGAAAGGAATAAGACCTGTATGTACAACGCTGCCGTCGCCAACACGACTACCTTCAGCGCGAATTGATCCAGCATTGATTCCTATACCTGCTTTCTTAGAGATGTATCTAACCACAGCAGAAGCAGTAGCATTAATGCTATCGAGAGTATCACCGGACTCAATAAGAACACAAGAACTAAATTGACGAGTCGGGGTGCGTACTCCCGCCATAATAGGCGTAGGAAGAGAGATATAGAATTCTGAAACTGCATCGTAAAAGTCCTTAACGTACTGCATACGCGTTTCTTTTGGGTAACTACCAAAAAGTGTAGCGCCAATCATCATGTAAGCGATTTGAGGAGTCTCAAAGATCTGCTTAGTTGAACGGTCTTGTACTAGGTATTTACCACGGAACTGTTCCATAGCAACATACGTGAACTTATCGTCACGGTCATGCTTAATGTAATGATCCATGATTAGGATTTCTTCAGTAGAATATTTCTCTAGAATTTCCTTGTCATACACGCCATACTTAATATTATTTTGAATAACAGTGCCGAGGGGCAGAGGCTTGTATCGACCATAAACCTCTTTGCGTAGCTTGTAGTTCACTAGACGAGCAGCGACAAACTGGTAGTTGGGGGTATGTTCCGAAATAAGTTCAGCCGCTGACTTGATCAATAGCTCATGAATCTCGTCAGAAGGAATCTTATCATATAGTTGGATATTTGCGCGAAGCTCGATCTCCGATACAGAAACACCTTTGACATCGTCAGTAGCCCACTCTAGAACTTTGTGTACTTTATCGAGATCGAATGGCTCTGTCGAGCCATCGCGCTTTGTTACTTTAATGCTTGTATTCATATAGTCAATCTCATGTAAAATTTTAATTACGAGTGAATTATATAGTAATGATTGATAGAAGTAAAGCCATATTTTGACTATTTGATTTAAAAAATGGCTTTACTTTTTTAGAATGTCGTAGTATAATAGAACTACTGTTTGGGGCGGGGTGAATATACTAGAGTTTACGTTTTTCTAGAGCTCTACTACCAAACCAGAACGATATGATAGCCGCAAAGATAGCTTGAGTTTCTTCATCCCATATCTGTTGTACAGCTACCAAGAAGTCTCCTGTTGTTGTGTAAGAGTAGTACAACATAGTTCCCTTAACAGTAGCAAATAAAGTAAAGAACAGATAAGTGATTACTGGACGTACAGACTTACGTAGACCACCAAAGAACCCAGATTCATTTGACATTGACATATCATGTTCAATCAAACGAGCATGTTCAGAGTCAGCAGCCTTCTCACGGAACGCAAGTAGATCCAACTCTGAACCTTGTTTAACCAATTCGCCTTGGAGCTTTAGCACTTCAATCTCTTGCTTGTTCTTTTCTTTATCCTTAAAGTGGTCTATAACAGCTGGGACCGCAGAACCTGCGAATCCCAACAAAGAACCTAATATTGATAACATTATATATCACCCCATTTAATTAGCCTTTAACGTTGATTACGATACCGCCGTATTTATCAATCTGATCTATTTCTACTTTGTATCGTCCGTCTTCTGTCTTTACAGAATATGTATTATCAAACTCGCTAAAGGAAACTGATTCAACGCCAGCCTGTTTCTCTAGTTCCTTAATGAAACTAGCTCGAGCGCCATTAACATTGTCATATACTTTAGTTGCATATGACATGATTGAATCCATCTTGGCTGCAGTGCCAATAACCTTCTGTTTGTAAGGTTTAAGTTTAGATGCCGTGTCAACAATCATCTTAACGATTTCAGCATCAGATAGTTCTTTAGGCGGTTTGCCAACTGCCTTAGTAAAAACTGTGGCGAATTTGTTGAGATCAGAGATAGACAAACGACTACCCAACTCAATGACAGCCTTTGATTTCTCAAAGTATTCGCCATTACCATCTGACTTCATCTTCAAACCAGCTTTATTTAGTTGCTGTTTAGCAACAACATCGTTATAGCTTCCATTATAATACACAGAAAGGTAAGAACCTGAACGTTGGATCTTTAGTTTAGAAGTATCAACTGGTTCGTCGATAATCCAAGAGACAACCTTAGCCACGTAATCATCGGGCAATGATACTGCTTCGACGATAAAAGATTTAAATGTTTTCATTGATTTTCCTTGTAATTATTTGGAACCGCGAGCTTTCATGATCCTTTCGATAACCTTTAGCCCGTTATTGCGACGGAACATATTATCTGTATCATATTTACCACGCTTGTCTTTCTTCTTGTAACCGCCATTCTGATTCATATCGACGGACCCAGAAGATGCGTTGTTAGCTGACACTTCTTCTTCAAGTTCAACTTCTTCGTTCAAAATAGAGAAGCGGTAATCAGAGATTGCATTGACCTTAGCCAGAATTCCCTTAGCGCCAGCCTGTTTGAATCCAGACCTCACAGCATCTTTAACAGCAGCGTTGCCCTTAGCAGTTGGCATTCTTGAAACTATACTTCCCAGAGCCTTAGCTACCTTGTTTTGGTTAGAAAGACCAACAAAATCCTTATCGACATTGTAAACAAGTTTGAATGTGTTGCCTGCACTATCTTTAGCTGTCAATCTAATGATTTGAGCAGCTTCTTCAAGTTCAACAGACTCATCGTATTTCATAACAACTTTTATATCGTTTGGCGTGTAACCATTTTCAAAGAAATCGGCAGCCTTTTTCTTTGCTTCAGCTTCGCTTGATGCCTTTACTTCTGCGGTGTGATGTTTCTTGATTTTACCTTTTTCGACCTTTGGTGTTCCGATCCAATAAGTCATTTTGGCTTCTTCAAGTTCAACTTCTTCTTTAGTTAGACGGTCAGTAGCTTTCTCGATACCTTTGAGACGCTTGTTTGCTTTATCTTGCTGTGCAAATGCTAATTCGTCCTTGCCTCGTTTGAAAGAGAGTTGAGCATTAGCCTTATTGTTTGCAGCGTTCTGCGATGCCTTCTTGATGTACGAACCTAGAGTCTTTTTACTAACTTCATCGAGTTGAACTGACTCTTTAAAGACGCCATGAGTCTTATACCAAGTGCCTTTCATATTACCTTGCTTATCAAAGGCAGTTAGGTACATATCTGAGTTATTATCACCATCAGGAGTAGTGCTTGGAGACTTAACGACTAGCCCCATACCCTTTGCGGCTTTAATCCACTGATCTTTAGACTTGATACTCTGTGAAGGTTTTGATCCTAGAATCTTCTCAGGTGTGTGAGTTGCTTCTTCAAGTTCAACTGACTCATAACGCATTTTCTCTTCTTCGCTACCGTACTTCTTCACGAACTTAGCACGCGCTTCATTATGACCTCTAGACCACGCAGCCTTTAGCTTAGGGTCTTTGTTAGGATTTGCGTCATACTTTTTCTTGGCACGCCACGCATTCTTACCTGCTTCGTATGCTTTCGCTTCTTCAGGTGTTTTGTATGCTTCGTCTAGTTCAACTTCTTCCTTGAGTTTGCCGCGACGTTTTAGTTCAGCGCGAAGGGCATCTACACGCTCAGCATTTTTGTCAATCTTCATAAGACGTTCGATCTTAGAAGTAGGGAACATCTTGATCATCTGTTTAAAGTCGTCGCCCACAGCTTCATCAAGAATCGTCATGAACTGCTCGAATTTTAGTTTAAGCTGTTCACCGCCACCGTCTCTTACACGCTTCCTGTGTTCCTGGTCTTTCTCGAATTTACGAGCACGGGCACGAATTTCATCATTAGCCCTAGACGCTTTACGAGAACGACCAAAGTCGACATAACCTTCTTCCATGTCGTCTTCTTTCTCGTGAGCCTTTAGGTCAGCGATATCTTTCTCGATCTTTTTAAAGCGCTCTTCTTCAGAAGCGTGATCCTTTTCATGATCGTCAATCTTACCGTCTTTATCGTAATCCTTCGCCTTTTTCTCGGCTAAGAGTTTTTTGAGTATTGGGTTCATACCTTACCTTTTAATGTCTTTAGAGGTCACGAACAATATCTGACCAGTTGTTACATGTTTAACTTTATATACTGGAAGTCCCATGATTTCGCCGTATGGCTCTGAGCCTTCGCTAATAACCTTTGATCCTTTACGCCCAGCGATTTCTAAAGTAGCTGGAGAGGCTATATCGTTTGTCAGAGCATAGGTTCCCTGTCCGAGCCTTCCTTCTCTAATAAACCACTCGTCTGTAGATTCGAGGATATCGTCTGTAAAATCGATTTCCATTTCAGCCAGAATATTCTCGATAGCTTCATTGTCGACACCTTGGTGCTCCTTTATTAAAAATAAAGCTGCAGCGTAACTAGCCAGTCTAGTTTTTCCAAAGGGCAATTTGCCAATAATACGTTTGAGGTTGAAGACAAGTCTATTGAACACTGAATACGCATCTTTCTCGTCCTGTGTGTCTAGGTCTCTTATTTTCTTCAGAGCCTTACCGTCTTCATCGACTATACCTAATTTATACGCATCCGTGTCTTTCCAATCCTGGGTCAACAAACGTAGAAATTTGTATGTAAAATAGGCATTAGCAGCGCCCGAAATAAGTCCCATTATAGTTTCCTTAAAGCATCTACAATACTTTCGTCTAAAGGTATCATAGGAAGTGCGTCTTCAGTTAAATAATTTAAGTATATCAAAAAGGTTTTTAGATACCCCCAATGCTTTCGTTCAACTTTAAAGAACGTCAGCTTGTGACCACCCTCAATCCCAAACACATTATATATCACGATTAGGTGATTTAAGATTAGTCGCTCTTGTAAATCACCTTCATCGATCCTTTTAAACAAGCGCCTCAAATATTTTATTCGGTTTAAGTCAGAATAAAATTCATCGAGGCTTGTCGCCTGTAAATTGTTATAACAATGGGATGCATATAGTAGGAAGTTTTCTTCCGTGATCACATCAAATAATTTCATATATTATTTCTTCTTACGAGAAACCTTTTTGAATACTTTATCTAGTACTGTTTCAGATTTAGTAATTTCGATGGCAATGTCATCTTCGACTGACGGAGCAGCTTCTTCGACCACAACTTCTTTAACTACAGGAGCCGGAGCAGCTTCTTCTTTTACGCCATTCCAAGCATCGACTTCTGCTTGGCTTAGAGAAGCGCCTTTAAGTTTCTCACCCTTTGGTGAGTAGTAGCCATCGCGTTTTGCGATGGCGTTACGTAGACCTGATGGTTTCTTCATCTTACTTACCCTTTAGTGCATCAATTAGAGAACGGAGGTGTTTGCCTTTGATAGCTGATTCTTGAACTTCAACTGATTCATCTAAATCCCTAAAGCTCATGACCTCAACGTTACCTTCGTTTTTGTCGAGCCATTTTTCAAAAGCTGCTTCGTCTTTAAACTTCTTAGTTTTAACAGTGCCTTTCATACCTTGCTTGTACTGTGCTTCGAAACCTTTACCTTCATCAAGCTTCTCTCCGTTTTTGGGAGCGTTCTTACCAGTGTAACGCTTAAACTTACCTGCGTGCTTCATTGCGCCTGGCTCGTGAATTGATTTAGCCATAGGACGAATCTTACGTTTCTTCAATTCAGCGTTTACTACGTCAGTGGTTATCATAGCACGGTTGAAGTCAATTGGAGTAGCTTTCTTATGCTTCGCCTCAAAGTCCATCAACTCTTTATCGTTCATTTTATCGAGTTTAGCTTGAACTTCTTTCTTGATGTCAGCCATTGTAGCTTCGTCTAGTTCAACTTCTTCACGAGTGTATTGCTTAGTCTTAGGATCGTAATCAGCAAGTTTCTTCTGACCTTCCAATTCCTTAGATACTTTCTGGATACCAGCGCGACGCTTATCCATTTTCTCTTTAGAACCAGGCTTCTTGCCAGTAAACATATCGTAAGAATCTTTGTTGGCTTTCTTAAGGTAGCTTGCTTTGGTCTCTTTTGAGATTTCATCAAGCTGTTCAACGCTTTCGCCAAGCGCTTTATGCTGCTGCATAGTATCAAGGAATTTCTTAACGTCAGCGACTTGTACGCCAAGCTTCATAGCGATTGCTTCAAGCTCAGCTTCGTCAACAGATTCCTTCATAGGCTTGTCTTCGTCAGCTGCGTCATCTTCCTTTGGCTTAATAGCGGCAGGGTCTTTCTTAGGTTTCTTAGGCTCAGACCTTTCGCGATCATCAGTCTCGTCGACTTCTGTATCATCTTCGTCTTCGGCTTCTACTTTAGTTGCTTCGGCGAGCATTTTTAGGTACGCTTCAGCAATAGGGTTTTTATTGTACATTTTTATCTCCAGGTAATAAACCAAATGCTAATTGAAGCTACCAAAGTGATGGTGCCCAATAACATAAATGTTAAAAAGTGTTTGTTATGGTGGTCGTGGACTGTGTCTTGTAGCTTTTCAATCAATGAATGTTGATGCTCAGACCTAATCTCCAACCTTGAAATTTTTCGGTCGGTTTCTTCAATATGCTCAACGAGTCTATTGATATTATCGATTTTTGCTTCTAGGCGACCAAGTACCTTATCTATATTATCCATAGTTATTTCTCGAGTGGTTCGACCGCATCGAGCCACTTACGTAGCTTCTTGCCTGCTGAGTCTTCGACAATTAAATAATTCGCGCCAGTCACTAGTATCTTCGCGATTTCTTCTGATTCCTTGATCACAACCAAATCACCCTTTTCATAAAGTTCGCCTTCAACATAAGCTTCACGCGCTTCAGATACGGTTTCAAGTTGGATGTGTTCGCGGAAAGAGTATGACTCAGATAAGCCAAGCCCCTTTCTTATATCGTTAAAATAATCCTGAACTTCTTTAAAGTTCTTTGGCATTACCTCGCTAAACTTAGCGAAATTATTATCGCTAACATAGCCACGTAATTTTGTGCCAGACATACCTTCAACGCCTTCACCGTCTGGGTCGCGTTGACCTGCGGATACTACGTTCACGCCACCTTCAAAGTTATAGAAGCCGTGGCGACCGTTAACACCGTTGTATTTGTTACAAGTAGCATCATACTCAGTAACTCGGTCTGAACCAGCCACTAGGTTTATTTTAGTGTAGCCTTTATCATATAGGCTGGTCATTAGGTCGAAGATAGTGCGGATTGATTTGTCTAGGATAATTGCTCGAGCATGACGCGGGAACATTTTGCGCATATACTTTATTTTAGTTGTATATTCTAGCGGATTCTTTTTCGCGTCATTTGATTGAGTGGTGTAGATAAAATAGTCACCAGTACCAGCCGCCTTTTTGGTGGCGTCAAATAGTTTTTCGTGACCGATTGTTGCTGGGTTATATCGCCCCCAGCATACTGTGACAGTTTTTCCTTCCGAAGCTTCGGTCAGGTATTGTGTGAAAGACTTTAGATTCATTACTTATCCTCAGTCTTATTACCGCGCTTCTTCTCTAGTTCTGCCTTTTTGACTTTTGGAAGAAGTTTTTTAGCAATACGTTCAATAGCGCCTTTCTTTTTCTCGACCTTTTTCTCTAGCTCTTGACGTGCTGAGAACGACAATTCGTCTTTGGTCTTATTCTTAAGAAGTTTCTTTTCTATTGCTTTGCGGGCTTGTTTTTTCGCCCTAGCTTTGAGTTTTTCAGGCGAGGCAATTTTCTTCTCAGCCCTTTTCTTACCCATAGCGATCTTTGCCTTATTTTTACGGAAAGTCGCTTTAGCTTTCATACGCTGCTGTAATGTCAGAGCCTCGTCTAGATCTTCGTCGATCTCGAGTTCTTCTAACATTAATTCTTCTTCTAAACTGTATTCTTGAAATGATAGCATATCTGTTCCCATTCGGATGCTTAACCTATATAAACTAACGGGTGGGTGAATCCCAACCTATTTCTTCACCTTTGTAGCCTTATAATTTTTCCAACTATTATAAGGCTTTTCCCCAAGATAGGGGATATTATTATCTCTACACCATTGTTTCAAATTGAAAACTTGGTGATCCACTTCCCCATCATTAACAATCCATTTTGCGCTGTTGCCAGTTCTTTCTTTGGGTTCGCGAACAACCTTTGGTTTTCTCCCTCGAACCCAACCTTCCGGAACGTCTTCATATGCGGTTTTTATCAACCTATACTCAAGGGTATCTGGGTTGTGGAACCACATTGGCTTTGACTTCCTTCTAGCCTCTAACCTTTTCTCTATAGCTTCTGGGCTATGAGTATTTTCGCAGTAAGGTACAGTACCAAGAGCCAAAATAGAATTTCTTATTTTCTCTATGACTTTCTTATTACCTTTAACTGGAGGCGGTATATCTCCTCCAGGTGCCTCGTTCCAACCTATTTTAGGGGAAGGTCGCAAAGACTTCTCGATATTCTTTGCTGTTTCCCTATCAGGGCAAATAGCGTAGCACTCAACGATTATGTCATCATATTTATTTAAGGCGTTTTCTAGGTGTAAATTACTCGCCTTTTTCTTGTGCTGCCTGATTCTTTCCAATAAGTCTTTTGTTATACCGACATACCCTTCGGAGGCTATGTCAGTATGGGCTTCCCTTCTTATCCAGTAAACATAAGTTCTCATATCCAATACCTGTATTTGTTAGCCTATACAAGTATTTATAATAACTTCAATCTCTAAGTTATTAACTACCGAACCTTATCAAAACCTTTCACAATATCTGGATCAAAGTTGTTCATTGAAAACTCCATACGATCGACGAGCTTAACCGCTCCACCTTTCATATGGTCTATAGCAACAAACCCTTCTGCGCCAGTAACCTTAAAGCCATTCTTGGTCTTAACAAAAGTATTTATATTATTTAGCTTATTTAGTTTCTTAATAACTATCATCTTGGCGTTGACGATAGCCTTCTGTAATTCAAAAATCTGGACCAAAGATGGCTTGTTTTTACGATTAAAAAATTCAAGGATAGTGTCCAACTTGTCTCGTTGAGCCTGCTTACCTTTCTCAGACTTGCGCTTATCAATTTCTTTTGCGTAACGTTCTTCAATGAATTTGATCAAACCTTCAACGTGATTTCTGGTATCCTTGATGACTTCACCCTTGCGTACAAAGGAGTTATTATAAGTCTCAATCAAACGTGGTAAATCAGGATGAGCTTCTAGTTCTCTTAACGTAGAACCAGATATTCGCGAGAAAATCTTACCTGCGGTTGACAGCGCATCAGTAACTTCTTTTGTATCTTTTTGCGTTAGAGTTACAGTGCCCGATAAGTCTTTCAACGTAGCACTTTCCGCCCATACTGTAGGAACTGATTTGAACTTACTTACGTCTACTCCATAACTCGCTCGCATGTCGGCGAAGGAAGACCCATTGTAGGCTGTATGGAACACGACACCGATTTTGGCTTTACGAATACTCCGAGCGGCTTCTGATTCACTAGGTACAGCGTACACAATAGTATTAGGATGAAAAGTAAGATATTTTTCGCCGTCAATTGTCTCTTCCTTGACGTCGTCAGTAAACATGATGTCACCTTGAACAACGCCTTTAATTCCTAGTTTAGATAGCTCTTCAAGAGAAACAAGCATCTTCTGAGCCAACTCTGCATTATCTATGTCGTCGTAGATATCCTGTTTAGTTTTATAGACTTTCGGGTTCTTATTAAAGATACCTTTCTTTGCCACAAAGAATTTACCGTCTTCAGGGTCTATACCACAGAAAACGGCAGGAGCGCCATCCCATTTAACAGTTACGTCAGTCGATCCTTTACTATTACCTGCGAGCATATCGCGGAGGGACCTGAGAGCTAGGATGGCTTCCCGCGCTCCGTTAACACCACCATAGATAACCTGATCTTCGATGTGCGTCATATGGGTGTTCTTTTCTTCGGTGAGTAAAGAACTGAAAGCATCGAAACCTTCCATTGGGGTATCTTTTTTATACTTCCTTAATAATTCCGGTGTGCCTTCTTCGCCTGCGCCATGCTCTTCATTTTTACTTTTAAAGTATTGAATCTCGCGCTCGCGCTCCTCGGCTTCATCTCTAGTATCAAATTCACCAAGGTTCTTACCTGACTTTGACACCAGACGATACTTACCATCCTTTTTAATTATAGTCTCGTTTAGGAACTGAGTGAAGCCTTTCATTAATTATCCACCTTTGCGCCAGCTCTCCATTGGTGACAACTCCAAAATTTTGCTTTCCATTTTGGACCAGGGTCTGTATCACAACCATGACGAGCGCGGAATGACTTGCGACGTTCTGGGTCATCACGTTTTATTTCCATATTAGGGTCGCCAAACTTAACCATCACGACATTGCCTTTGTCGTTTTTTACGTACACGCCAAACTTCTTTTTAGAACCAGAGGGCAATCGGAATGGGTTGTTAAGGGTCACTTTCTTACCTTGGTATTCAGCAGACTCTTCAAGTTCAGTATCTTCGCCGATCATAGAAGCTAATTCTCTGGCATCGACACCCTTATACATACGAGCAACGTCAGCTGCCTTTTTACCAGATTTCTTAGCATATTCAGCCGCTGCTTTATAATTTTTCTTATTGAAGAATTTACCGACCATTGTTTTAATTTGTTGACCTGTAGAACGTTCTTCAAGTTCATTCTCTTCAGGCACACAATTAGGTACTTCTTTGTCGCCTTTCTTCTTCATACCAAGCTGCTTGTAACCTTTCCAGCAAGGGTTGCCGTCTTTCTCTTCAGAGATAAAATCTTTAAACTTTTTCATATTACTTAATCTTCAGGTACATTGAGTTAATGTCTGAAACTTTCATAGAGGCAAAGAAGCCGAAGCGAATAGTTTCTTCGTAATTTTCCATAACGAACTTAAGGAAGTCCGCGCAGTGAATGTAGCGCTGCTTGGCTAGGTTATCCATAGAATTAAAGTCTGGAGCCCATAGGTTCTCATTATCTTTTTGTAGGATAACGTCTTTGTACTTAGTATACGTGGCAAGCGAGCGGCTCAACAAACCGTCAGTTGGCTTGATAGTCTTACCTGCCGGAACTTCACCGCGAGAGAAACGATCCCACTCAGGTTTATCAATAGCGCCCATAGAGAAGTTTTCCTTCTTCATAGTACCTTCGTAGAATAGGTTTGGATTATCCTTAGCAGCGCGAGCGTTTGCCTTAAACTGGAAGCCTGAGTTAGTCTCAACGAATACGGACTTACAAGAACCAGCAATAATGATACGGTTCAAAGTAAAGTCATAATCAAGCTGGCGGTTTTTGTATTTGATAGGTTCGATTAGTTCGATGTGTGATTTTCCGGAAGCTTGTTTGAGGGAAATAGGGACAATGTTTTTCTTAACGTAATGGCGACGAATCCAAAGGTTCAGTTCTTGAATGTGTTCGATCTTATCCAGTTCAGTTTTCAGATTACCTTTCCAAGAATCGTTGAATAGCCAGATATCCGCAGGGTTCCAGTTGTCCGCAGACTTAGGTCCACCCAATGCTTTTGCTTTAGCGTAGATGGGAGCCGAATAGGTGTCGCCCTGAAACTCGAAGTGCATAGTACCCATACGCTTGATTTTCTTAAACGATTCAAGCTGTAGTTTGGCGCTTGTGTAGTAAGTTGAACCATATACAGATGGGTCGGCACCCCACTTAGTTAGTTCTTTAATCGCGCTATCTTCGTCGATAAGTGAACCAGTCTCTTGCCAATGCTTGAATACAATAACGCTCATTGCTTCTTTACAACGAGTCTTTTTATGGGTATCTGATTTACCGCCACCAGCGTGATTGAACGAACCGTTGATGCCCGATTCCGAACCAACAATCTTATATACTTGTCCACCAGATTTAACGTATACAGAAGCAGTGCCCTTACCGATAACAAGTTCAATTGCCTCTTGCGGGTCAGCCAATTCTATATCGCCTTTAAGGGCGTCTTTCAATACGTCCTTTGCGGTTTTGCGCAACTCGAGTTTATGCCCAGTCGTATAAGTCGTTTGATTGACTATCGTGGCTTCTTTGAGCTTAGAAAATTGATTGAAATGTAGCATCAGGGTTCCCATTTAAATACAAATTATATATTATTTATAAACAAAAAAGGCTCCCGAAGGAGCCAAACTGGAGGAATTATTCCGTTAAAAACTGTTGAGGTTTCACCCCAAAGTTAGATTCAATGATCTGGTCTACGATTTCGACCGGAATATGAAGAGCCTTAGAAATTTGGTTGACATTTCTACCGCTCTCGTACATGTTTACAACTTCTACTATATGTTTTCCCATATGACTCATATTACAACTTCTCCTTTAATATTTCGTCAATCTCTTCCATAGTATAGTCTAAAATACCATGTTTCTGTAATAGTTCTATACTAACATAAGTCCCTTTTTCCAATCCTTTGTTGAATCCTTCTTCTAAACCTTTATTGAACCCGATCCTGGCTCCAACCCGAGCACCATAATGAGAACCTTTCATGTACATAAAATACAAACCGAGTCCAAATACCGCTAGGATAAATGCCCCAAAAAGTTCTTTACTGGTTAATAAATCCAAGGTATAATTCCTCCTCTAGTTCGTACGCTTCTAATTCCCAAGGAAACTCCCTGTAGTCTTCGCCTTCCCACTTGGCTCCTCGCCAAACTTTTTCCTGTTTCTTAAGGCTGAGTTCGCCCTTATGGTACTGTTTAACGTGTACCATTTCGTGAAGAACGGTTTTAATAATATCTTCTTCGCTGAGGTCTGAGTTGACTGATATTTCGTAGTATTTGCCGCCTACTCCGTGGCAATAACCGTGTTCCCATTCGCCCATCGGTTCTATTTCTACTTCTACGCTGAGTGCTCTAGTCTTAGGTAGTAATACTGAAATCGCGTAGTAAACTGCCTTTTCTACTTTGCTGGTAATTTCTGTATTGTCTGAATATGCGTAAACTTCTAACATTAAACTTCCCTCAATTTCAATACTACTTAGTATAGTACATACGTTGAGGGAAGTAAAGCGATTTTTAAATTAATTTTGCCGCATAGGGGAAGATCTTGTTGATTGCCTTTGCGCACTCAATTGCGATCATCTGATGTTCTTTCTGAGTACCGTTGCCAGCCCTCAACTGAATGAAGTGAATCCAGCTGCGGATAGTGCCGTTCATGTAAAGGTATGAGAGGGTATTACCTTCAGGCAGCAAGGCTCTACGTTGTTCCTTAGCGATACCAAGTTCACGCGCATATCCGTACTCTTTCTTAACAAAGTTTAGTACACGCTGTTGAATACGCATCCATTCTTCCTGAATCTTAGGGTCGTCAGATACGACTGAGTTCTGACGATTCACCTCGTCCTGCATACGCGCTTCACGATAACAGAACGCTTCATCAAACTGCTCGAAAGGATCGGCATAACGCTGACTGAACTCTTGGAAAGAGAACGAGCGGTGGCGTAGAATCTGACGAGCAATATCGCGTGTAGTCACAATCTCAATGTTTGCGCTCACGACTTCTAACGGTGACCAGTGAGAGTGTTTAATCAAATAATTGATCAACTTTTCTGCTGTCTCATTGTTTACTTGATTCTTTGGATTAGAAACCCTTGCACAATAAGCGATCAATTCTTGAACACCATCAACCCCCATGTCCTTAAACTCTTCAGTCGCCTGAGAGTAGCTAACAAGACGGGCACTAGCTATTTCATTATAACTTTTCATTCATTCACCTTAAAATTTAAAATCAGTGTAATCTTTCTTTTCGTTTGACCCAAAGCTGTTAATCGGTCCAGTATCCTGTTGAGGCGCAGAGCCGCCGATTAAGTTTTGAGCACTAGCTTCTACATCGTACAGTTTCATTTTAGCTCGGTCAACCCCGATAACAAATCGCTTGTTATGTCCTGGGTCATTGTATCGGTTCTTCAGCTGCTTAACCATAATCTGACCAAGCTTCTCGAGTTCCTCGTTACTTATCAACGCAAACATAAAGTCAGCAGTAGCAGGAAGCCCGAAAGACTCAGACGTGTCCTCAAGTCCAACGTCAGTGTTACCATATCCGCTTCGAGTAGTTTGGGTGGCGGTGACGATTGGGACATCGAATTCAACTGCGAGACCACGTATTTCCTCCGCAATAGATTTAATCAGAGAGTAGGTATTAACCGAGCCACCAAGACCTTTCATACGCGAAGATGAACAAATATTCAAATAGTCAATGTAAATGATATCAGGTTCAAAGTTTCGCTTAAGTTTTAGGTCATTCAGTAGAGCACGGAAGTGCCCCGTATGAGCCGAGCCAGTTGGATATTCCTTGACGATAAGTTTGCCATTAGTCTTGTTGGCAATCTTCTGTACCTTAGTTTCGAACATCTCACGAGGCAACGTCTCAAGCTGGTCAATGGTGACGTTCATGAGGTTGGCGTCAATACGTTCAGCAATACGTTCTTCAGCCATCTCCATAGTAATATATAGCACATTCTTTCCGGCAGATAAGTTAGCGCCAGCACAATGACACATGAACAAAGATTTACCAACACCAGTGCCAGCAAGAGCCACGTTCAAAGTCTTATTCGGCAGTCCGCCTTTCGTAATGTCGTTAAACAACTCAAGGTCAAACGGCATCCGCTTCTCTTCCATATGGTAAAAATCATAACGAGATTTTGCTTCATCAAGGTAATCGTGACCAACGCGATGATCGAACGTAACCGCCAAAGCCTGAGACAATAAGTCAGGCAATGCGTTTTTGGTTAGGGTCTTATGCTTACCATCAATGATAGAAATACCTTCCATGATAGCCAGGAAGATAGCTCTATCCTGACACCACTTCTCAGTAGAATCCATAAGCCATTTGCGATCTACTTCTTGAGGTTCAAAGATTTCGCCAACAATCTCAGTGACTTCGGCAGCATCTACTGCGCCAGTCAATGCCTCGCCAGCATCAATAAGAAAAGCCTCCCGCGAGGGGAGACTATTATACTTGTTGACGAACTTAACTATCTGATCAAAGACGAACCGATGAGATTCGTCAAAGTATTCAGATTTCAAAAAAGGAACAACTTGTCTGGTGAACGATTCCTCGTTAATCAGATTCCTTAGAATTGTTGTTTCCAGATTTGCCATCATTACCACCTATTTTGTAATTGCCTGTATCGAACGCTTCAACCAATATTTCAGAAAGGATATCGCCAATATAATTCTCGAAGTCAACATCGCCCTCTAAAGTATTATCACCTTCAATGACTTCATAGCTATATGAAAGTTGGGCTTCGTCTGTTTCTTCTATGTGTTTAAGCGAAACTCTACCGTACTCATAGACCACACCGGAGTATGGTCCATCAGTAATCTTGACAGAGTAGAAAGAATTATCTTTGTCTTCAATCAACTCGTACGACATATTATACCTCTTCTTCCTCGTCAGGTAAAGGAATATCTTCTAAAAAGTTTTCCCCGAGTTCAGCTTTATATCCAATCATATACTGTTTCTGAATCGCTTCAGCAAATGGTTTATGTTCAATCAGTTTAGTCCAAAAGTCATCACCGATATCTTTGCGCCAGATTTTCTTATCGTCAATCTCACCTGTTTCAAGGTCAGTTAGTTGATATCGACTGCCAGATTTAGTGATATATCCTAGTGCTAGGGCAAGGTCAAACATACCAGAGAATCGCTCAATACCAGCATCCCATGATACGCTAATTGGGATTTGAGACTTCTCTTTAACGTAACGCGATTTCTCTACATTGATTACAAAGTCATAACCCGTAATCTCAGTGCCCGTCTTGTTCTGACGGCGACCAAGGATCCAGATATTATCAGCGCTGTAGTAGATACCAGTGCCACCGCCAACAATAGCTTTCGGGAATAGACCGATTTCCATATACGTGTGGTTGATTGCTAGTAGGGGGATATCCTTCTTAGTTAGGTATGGAGTGACCATACGGAACAGTGCTTTGAGAGACTTAGCTCGAGTCATGTCAGCAACGGACTTCTCGTTGATAGCGTCTTCAACTTCTTTCTTGGAAGCCAAGTTACCGATAGAGTCTATTACAACAATGACTTTATCTTCACGGTCGATGTTTTCTAGCTGAGACATCATATCAAATTTAAGTTCTTCGACGTTCATAACTGGAGTGTGAAGTACACGACCAGTGTCGATACCAAACGTCTCAAAGTATGCCTGAGGAGAACCAAACTCGCTATCATAGAACAGCATGATTGCGTCAGGATATTTCTTCAAATACGCCGAAGCCATAAGCAGCGCGAACGATGTTTTAAAGTGTTTAGATGGACCAGCCAAAACAGTTAGTCCTGGGGTCAACCCACCGTCCAATCGACCAGATAACGCAACGTTGATCATCGGTACTTCGGTGACCACCATATCCTTATCAGAGAATAGTTTAGATTCGTTAAGAATCGAAGTATCTTCAATCTTCGAGTTCTTCTTCAATTTATCCATTAAACCCATAATGTTTCCTCATTTTTAAATACAGGTGTATTATAAACTAATTTCGTTGTCAAGTAAATACATTTCAAAACTTATTTTTGCTTCCCTAAACATTTCCTTCGTTATCTGATACGAATCTTGCCACTTATTGGTAGGCAGTTCGCGTAGCTGCATAACAACTCTAGTAACCCCTGACTGAATTATACCCTTAGCGCATTCATTACAGACGGGCAAGCCATAAACGTAGAAGGTTGAACCTGCTAACGATACCCCATGATGAACTGCGTTGTAAATACAATTAGCTTCGGCATGGACGACATACTTATGTTTAATTTCCCGAACATCTAGCCTCTCATCATCAGCTACGCCTCGAGGGAAGCCATTATATCCGGTAGAAAGTATTCTTCGGTCTTTAACAGCGATTGCGCCTATTAGCGTTCTTGGGTCTTTTGACCACGTTGATATTTCTTTGGCTTGTCTAATAAACCTTTTGTCCCATTCGTTCATAAAACCTCACTGTTCTTATAAGCATAATTAAGCGCAGAATTTGCCTCAAGCAGTAAAGGTCTTTTCTCATACCAATTGCCAGTTTCTCGGTCAAGCTCTCTCGCCATCATTTCAATTTCGTTTCCGGATATCGGGTATCCACTTTTAATCGCATTAAATGCAACTGCTACCATAAATTGATACATCTTATGATACCAACCAGTCTCAGAAATAGCTCGGTATTCAACCAGCATTTTCTTATTGACAAACGGACAATCATGAATACTGCTCCATTTAAATTTTTCACGGTTGGGAAGTTTAGCTTTACGATGAGCAATAATCTCTTTCTGCATAGCCTCCGGAAGATTGTCGATGAAGTTGTTTGATTGTTTCTGGATAAAGGGGTGTTTCTTTATCAACTCATCGGGATCAATGTAATCACCGCGATTACTAAAGATGAAGTTGTTAGCGCCAGCATACTCCGCAGGTATGTAATACATCCGAGACAAATCTTTAGTCTGTTTATCTCCAATTGAATCGAGTTCGGTGTTGAGCGCAAACCAGAATGCTTTAATCTTATCCGCTTTAACTCCTGATTTAAGTGGGAAGACCAACCTAAACTTTGGATGATCAGCGCTACTGCTAGCAGTACTGTAACAGACAAAATCCCAAGAACCAAACTTAGATCTAAGTTCATTTTCTAAGTCTCCCTCGAACTTATGTTCATCAACATCAACAGCAGCCCAACCAGCCCATTCTATAACATTCGCATTTCGACGTTTCTCGCCTTCCAAATATACTGCTGGCGAAATTAGTTGAGCAGCCTCTTTACCTGCTAGGGGCTGCGAGGCAAGCTTATACAAGAGTTCTTCGAACTGTTCCCAGGTCTCGAAGTCCATGCGCTTATTTGTCTTATTATCGAAACGATTCTTGAAAATTGTTAGCGAATACATGACATCATATACTCCACGACTTTTTGCGTATCCTCAGGAGTCTCGTGTTTGAACTCAACAATACATCCCTCTTCTTCGCCGAATAGGGTTTGCTGATCGCCGAAAGCCTCTACTATATTTTTACATTTAGTTGCTACTGTTTGGATGAACTTATCACTCTGCTCCGAGCCACGTTCATCGTATCGACGTTGACGTTCTTTATCCGAGACCGTTAGATGGATTATGACTTTATCTTCAACAGATTCAAAAACGCCTTTGTTATTCAATCTATCACCTTCACCTATTATAACCTCTTCTGGGTTAGAAGTAAAGTATTCAATTGCTTTTGGCGCGACAGCCATAGACAAACGGTCTGTCCCTGAGAACGTTTCGCCTTCTTCGTATTTCCCGAGCACGCGCACGTTCCCGCTCACGTGCGTGTCTAGCAGGTCAATCGGACGGTCGGTTTTCCACCCATCGAATCTGCTCATAAATTCTTTCATGATTGTAGACTTACCTGTTCCTGGCACGCCAATCAAATAAATTAGTTTCATAATATCCTCACATAAAAGCATCAAGACCCATTGAGACTGGTTCGTCTTCTTTGAACATCCAGTCTAGTCGGTCAATATTATTAGTTTCAACGAACTCAGCCATCTTACCCTTTTGGATAACGTTTGAATCATACAGCCTAGCATCAAGAGTTTCTCTACGAGCGTCCCAAAGTACACGCCACTCAATACCATACCAACCATCAGATTCAACCTTAGAGATCTCCTCTGCGACCCTGTCATTGTAATACCCCAAGTATCTGCCATGACGCACTCGGAATATCTTCTTAAATGAACAGAGACAGGTTTCCATTGTAAACGGATTTATCTCAGAAGTCAAGTGTGGGAAGCGACTTTTCATCTCTTCCATTATACTTTTTGCTTCTGCTTCGAGCCAAGCATATTCCCCAATAGTCTGACGTACATCGTACTGATCATCCTTACCGAGCGCCAGCAATAAGCCATTACGATGAGAGCGAGAACCGCTAAAGTCATCTAGCAATAAACTATCTGGTACGTTTGGGATATTGGCGGTATGATTTAGGTGCTGTAGAAAGAACCAAGTAGAATAGCGTCCGAACTTGTAGAACTTATCTTTGACGACTTCATATAGTTTATCGAAATTTTGTTCTTCGTTATCCCCCATATACTGCTCAAATACTTCGCGCTGGGTTTTATCTCCAACGAAAGCATGATAGGATTTGAACATATCGGCTAAGTGTCCCTTAGACCATTTTGTGTCCGTTTGGTAGCGGAGACGTTTATAGTTCTCCGTGTTCCATTGGTTCATTCGGTCATAGGTAGCCAACTCAAAGTCAGGGAACTCATTAATAAGAACCCAAGCGGTTGGTAGGTAGTATGTATTGCCATACAACCAAGACAGCCAGATACGCTGCTCTGAGTTATGTTCAAATCTATCATTAAGGTAATTGGTCATCCAAACAGCGGGGTCGCAGTCCTTGAATTCCAAGGACCACGCATACCACTTAATGAAAGCCTCTCTTCGGTTTTCGTTATAGTTCATTAAAGATTTACTCGTTTTTGTTTCGTCTCGAATGCTTTAAGAATTCGAATCTTTATATCGCAATCGGGGTGAACACGTTTTAAAGCTTTATGTAGCTTGGCTTCAGATTCCGTCCAAAGCTCGTATTCATTAATGTTGCCGTGGTGAATAATAAGCATTCCATTCCAATTATCCATACCGCCCATCTTGTTAAGAACCCCACCAATACCAGAGTTGTAACAAGCGCCAGAAGATACCGTAATCACTGCCAAATCAGGGTTGCGGTCTCTAACAGATTTAGCGATAGCGTCAAGCTCCTTTGAACTGTATTTAATAAAGTTAAGGTCAGCTGTCGCCTTATCTGTTTTTACGTTAATGACTGCTTTACTGTAGTTAGAAGCGATCTCCCTTAGCGACCAAAGTGGGTAAAAAACTTCTAAACAAGTGTTTTTAAATTTTTCACTTTGTAGGATCTCAAGGTTTGGGTCATTATCCCTAAAGTTGTTCGCCCATAAGTTTGTGATAGCTCTCTGGCAATCACGTGAACTATTTGGTTTCTTCAATTTAGGGTTGTGATTAGCAACGTTACCAAACTTATCCATATTCGACTGGCTATCATTAAACTCCGAAGAATTTAAGTATATAACTGGCGCTGATTGCCAATTAGCTACATCTACTGCCCTGGAAGTGTGGTTTCCGTCTAGTATAGTTCGTGTACCGTCTGGGCTGACGCAAACTATAATTGGAGAAACGTTAGTACGAGCCTCTGCTGGGTCGTCTTCCATCTTCTCCGCAATAGCTTGTACGTGTTTCGGGTCTAATAATACTAAACGAACCTGGTTGTGATCAAATTTACGAATTTCCTCAATATTAGTTTCAACTACTTGGTATTTCCCCTCTTGGCAGTTTTTCCAAATCCGATTAACTAGTTTTGTATCGATTACATCGTAAGTGTCTTTTGATTCTGTGATTGGCTCTATACCCTTCTCAACCCAATCTATTCCTCCCTGAATTACGCTCTCTGAAAGTTCCTCCCAACCTTTACAACCTACTCCGCCTCCGTTTGACTTGTTGTAAAACTGCCCGTTGGTGCGTGCGTTAAAGTGGTGTAGTAGTTTGCTTTCGTATTTTATAGCTTCTTCGGGTGTACCTACAAAAAGGATTGACCTGTGTAGTAAACCTCTTGACCAATCCCTTTTAAGCTCTTTGTCTTCTGATGAAAATTTGTAGCCGTCGTTGATTTCGCTACTCTTACGAAATCCTACGTATTTCTTTTTGTTCTGAATATTATTCCAACCGTATACGAACGCTTGATTTTTTTTAGCCATGATATAGTCCTCGATCTCAATACAAGGTAATTATAGGTGGATCTGGGATAAAAGTAAAGGAAATTATTATATCAAATAGGAATAAGGATCAGAAGAAATCTTCTAACCCTTTTGGTGATTCAAGAAAGACTTCGACGCAACCGCCTTTGCCTTTCTTGTGTACTGCGGAGTAGATGACAGGATCGTCTAGCTGATAATAGCTATCAGCGAAAGTATTGTTTATGCGGAAGATAGATAGCTGGCAGCCACTTTTCTGTTTACCTTGGAAAGTAAAGCCGATCTTCTCGTAGAACTTAATAGCAGGGATTTCAGAGGACACACGGAAGTATGTCGCCTGCCCCTTTACTCGCTCAAGAGAATCTTCGCAAAGGATTCGGGCAACACCCTTACCCCTATGAGCCGCAAACGTATGGAGGAGTTGTAGGTTTGCTACTTTTGGTGAACGTTTAGACACAGTCGTTATGATAGCGCCAGCAAGCTGGTCGCCATCCCATAACCCTATACACTTATCCCATAACCCCTGCATGTTCGCCTTCGCAATAAAGGTATTGGCGAACTTATCCGCAGGGTCATCAGATATAGCGGAGGTAAACTCCTCCGCTGTCGTGCTACGCAACTTCAATGTATGCTCGCTGTTTTTTGCCACGGTCTTTGTCCCACTTTGTCTTTTGGTGCCCTATCCACTGATTCAAGTCCCACTGGAATGGCGGAAACTCATAGTCGCCATCAGCCAAAATTTCTTTAACGCTCGGACCATCGTTTAGGGCAGCATCAATAAACGCCTCAACGAAACGGAACATAGATTCCATATGCTTACGTTCTGTGGTAGCCCGAAAACACCGAAACTCGATTGTTCCAGTATGTTTTAGGCAGTAGGTGTTAATCGCGTAACGGAAAGGGCGACCCATCGAAACACCGTCCTTGCCAGCAGCATGGAGCTTGATGAAGTGATCAAAGTCTTTAGCCAGATTAATAATATTGTCAGCCATGTAATCAGGCATCTGGCGTCCACCGTCATATTTCATATACATGGTAGCGCCTTTCGCTTTCTTCATGGAAGCCGCTTCATGGAATAGACCGCAGTTCTCTACAACGTCAGCTTGGTTCGCTTTAATGTATTTGATCAAACGCTTAAGGGCATCTAGATCTTTAGTTAGCTCAGGCACATACACGTGTAGATGCGAATGGCTTAGGCAGTTTGAAGTAGGCTCGCATCCCTGATCAGTAAACCACTGTTTAATCTCTTGGATTCGATCTACCTGTTCTTCCCAGGTTTTGGTCGGTTTAGTATTGACCTCTCCCCCGAACGGAGGGTCTTCGCCGAGCGGATCACAAGCAACGTATTTGTATGGTGGACGCAGGTTTACTACGTCAGTCTCTGAATATTCCCAAGAACCTAGATGCTCCGGAATCTCTAGGCGACGGTCAATATCGCCCCACTCAATCTCGTAGCCCCAAGTAAAATCATCTTTATTGTACATAATGTATCCTATGGTTGTAAGTCTATACCAGCAAAACTAACTCGGTTTTTTGATTTAGTTTTGAATTGACTTCTACTTATAATGTCAGAAGTCGAAGCAAATATACGACCGTGTTCAATGTCAGCACACCATAATGGTCTTTTACCATTACGCATATATTCTATTCCATTTACTGTCAAAAGTAAAGCGGAAATTGAAGAATTTGCCCACTCATTTAAAGAAGGGCGATGGAAAAGAAGTTCGGTGTCGTTAGCGGTTTCGCATTTGATTCCATAGAGTCTATACCAATTCTCCGGAAGTTCTTGCGAAATAACACCGTTATGAACAACAGATAACTTTTCGTCAGCAATAGGTTGATTAAAACGCAAGTCAGAAGTACTGTACCGACAATGAGCGATAGCTGTTATGTTACCGTTCTCGTCAACCCAGTCGATTGGTGGATGATGTTTTATAAATTCAGATGCCTCAACAGCTTCCTTTATCGTATGTATCTTACCCTCTTTTAGGAAAGACACGCCAGTAGCGTGCCTCCCTCGGATTTGTGATTCAAAGAATAGGGTGCGGATAGCACTTATATCATCTCTTGTTACGTTTTTTAATTCAAATCCCATTACTGCGCACATTAAAAGAAATCCTCCAAACCACATGTCAGGGCTAACCCCTGAAAATCGCAAAATTATAAATAAAGGTATGGTTCGCGGGTCGCCCCAACCACTCTATCCGTTATTATACTACAACTTAAGGAGAAAGTAAATGGACAGCAAACTTATTTATTCAATATTAGCATCAAAACCTCACAACAAACATTACATGTCAAGATACATTCGGTTAATAGAGGCTTACAATGACTCTACCGAAGGCGAGAAGCACCACATATGTCCAAAGGCTAAGGATATGTTCCCAGAATACACAAACTTAGTGGAAAACCCTTGGAACAAAATATTGCTCCCAACTAGGGCGCATAGGTTAGCCCACTTAATACTCGCTAAAGCGTTTCCTGATGTATTATCGCAATCGTATTCGGCAGTCAAGTTCTTTAGAAAAGATATAAACTCTAAATTGTACGAATCTTATGTCAGTAGGAAAAATTCTCTACATTCTAAAAGGATGTCCGGAGAGAATAATCCATTCTTCGGCAAAACTCACAATGAAGAATCTAAATCTAAAATGGGTTGGGCTGCCTACGACGAAGAGACAAGAAAACAAAGATTATCAAATAAAAACCTATCTGAAGAAGCAAGGGATAAATTTTCAGAAAGCGGTAAATTAAACTACCATCATATGCACACAGAAGAAGCTAGGGAAACACACAAGCAATCTATGAAAGATTTCTATAATGACAAAGATAAACGTTTAGCCCGAATACAGAAATATAGAGGAACTTTCAACAGCAGAGAAGATATAACTTGCCCTCATTGCGGAGTGGTATCCAAACACAAAGGTAACATGAATAGATACCACTTCGACAATTGTAAAACCCTAAGAGAAAAATGATTCTAAATCATTAGAGTTGTTGAAATGATCCCATAACCCTGGTTGGTTTTCTTTCATCAACTCTTCGCCTCCATGTTCTAAAAGGTATTGATACCATTCTTCTGAATTATCGTTCATAAAACCAGGACTCACGCCATTCCAACGCTCTTTCCATAACGGATGTTCTTTGTTGGTTCGACGATCGTCAACAAACTTACGACGCAGCGCCTCATAATCCCAAGAACCTAGTTGTAACATATCCTCACGGAAGTAGAAAACAAGGGACATACGAAGTAGGTCTTCTTCGCCAGAGTCAGGGGCTTCAATAGGCTGATTGCCGTGAATTATTCGCATATTATCAATAAGGAGTAGATCTCCTGGTCGAACATCAATAGCTGCGCGAACTTCCGGAGCAGTAAGGTATCCGCCCTTCCATGATTTACCTTTCGGAGCAATTACAGTAAGGTTAGAGAAACCCTCATTTAATGAACCAGCATCCTTATGACAAGCCATACGAGCATTTCGGTCAGACTGAGTTGTATTGACTGTAACGGTCGTAAAGGTAGTATCCTCGCCAATCAAGAATTTAGGGTCGATACTGTCAGCACATCTTTTTTGGTACGCATAACGCTGCGGAAGTAAGCGAGCAAACTCTTGGTCGAGTTTACGGGCAAACGGGTAGCACTTCTCAAAGTCTTCTCGGTTATGCTCTACATGGCTAGTAGCACGACCATAAGGGATACGAGGGTAGCGTCCATAGAAGCCAGTGATTCCGGACCACAGCGGAGTAGCGTAGGAAGTTCCGCTGATCATCGTATCGCGAACGTGTATAGCATATTCCCGAGCTTCATCTACCGGAAGGGAACGGAGTTTGGCTAGGCACTGATCAAAGAAATTGCGGTAATCCTCATATTCTTTCTCGACCTTTTGAACCAACCAAACTTCGCCACGTGTTTCGTACTGCTTGGTTTCATGTTTCTTGATAATGTCCTCAACTGGGTCAGTACCCATAACGTTCTGCGGAGAACCCTTAGCAAAGAAGTCCAGGATATCGCGCTGGAACGGAGTAACCCATTCGCGACCCTGACTTGTTTCGGCTCGAGGACCAGCAGCCATACCACGGTTGTTAGACTCAGCAGCAGCGCTGTAAAGACCAGCATAAGCACCGTCTTGTTCTTCCTGCGTGAATACGTTCTTACGGAATTTGAACGCAACACGGTCTTCACCTATACAGTTGATACATTGCTTATCGCAGTCAGTAGAAGCGACTACATCACACGATGGCGGTAGATAAAAGTCAGCGTCTTTGTCAATGAGAATATCGAATGAATCCTCATCAGCGTATTTGCCGATGAGGTTCTCTTGGTCTTCAACGAAGAGGGCAACATAAACATCTTGCCCTTCGTCACCGATATACTTTTGCCATTGCCGACCGTTAATTGTAACTTTTTCCATAATTTTAGATCCTAATAGTTTACGAAATCTCCCGAAGGTTCCGAATATTATACTAAATCTTCCTGGGTTTGTAAAGTACTTTTTAAGTCTGGCTCTGAATAATTTGGACCTTTCATTACTTTACCGTCTTCACGATACATCGGCTTTCCGTCAGCGCCAAGTTTACTCATGTTAGAGCGTTGAACCTCATCGAAGCAAGCGTCAAGGTCAATACCAAACGCAGCGCCAGCACCGTATGTTACATAAAGAATATCAGTCAGAGCGTCCGCAACTTCAACGATATCTTTATCGGCTAGGGCTTCAATCAATTCATCGAGTTCTTCTTTAATCAGGTCTACTCGAAGAGCCTGAATGTCAATAGAAGGTAGCTCAGGTTGAGGCTTAACTTCCTGACCGAATGTGTTCATGAATTTTACAACTTTATCAAAATTAGTCATTACAACTTTTCTCCTGGCTCAAAGCCTCTAAATGATTTAAATCGTGGGAATCTTAGTGAGTATGTCCCGTCTTGGTTTTGGGTTACAGCGTCCGCTTTTATCTCAACCAGCTGACCTACCACAGAATCTTTGTCAGCCCATATATCACTGCGCATAGCATCAGATAGACCACTACCGACATTGACCAGAATGTCTTTTCCGGCATCTCGACCAGCGCATACAAGAGCTCCCGTATTGTTTTCATATTTACCAGTCCCCTCTTGAACATCTGTTACTGTTAATGTTACTTCTATGAATGGCTTAATTTTTAGCCAAGACTTGGTACGCTTGGTTTCGTATGGAGCCTCGGGATCTTTGATCATCACACCTTCGTAGCCATTTTTAATAGCCATTCTATTAATTTCCGCAAAGTGTTTCTGACCTAAATCGGTATCTAAGTCAATAGGCGTTTGGTTTACTACTCGAATACAATATTCAGGTTGTACGGTGTTACGCAAGAGTTCCGAACGTACACGCTGGGGTGTGGACGAATACCCTGCCGTGAACTCATCAAGAGATACGCAATCGAACAGATATAGGACAGCATCGTCAGTCTGTACATCATCCTTACGGTGTACTTGCTTCATCAAGTCTTGGAATGATGAACTCATCACCTCACCGTCAAAAACAAGGGGGCAACTTTCTACAGCATATTTAGACAAAGCTTCTTCTATTTTAGGGAAATTCTCCAAACGCTTTCCGTTCCTTGAGTGTAGGGAAACGCGACCGTCGCTGTACACAATAGCAATAACACGCACACCATCAAGCTTGATTTCAACGAGTTTTTCGCCAGACATATTATCGACTTTCGCGCCATCATACGCTAGTTGACAAGAAAACACCGGAACCACTAAAGATTTATCCACCTTTTTTGCGACCTTATTCCAAGTGGTAACGTTAACACCGCAGTCCATATTTTTTAGTAGAACACGTCGATAGAACATATTCCATTCAACGTCATCTATTGAGGTAGACATCGCCTTGATTTTATCTCGGGCTTCGTTACCAGTCAAACGTCTTGCCGCAAGATTATCAAGCATATGGTAGTAGGATTCGATGTCAAGGGTATCGTTATCGTGATAGACTTCTTCAACTTTCTTGACTCCGAATGTTTCGAAGGTGTCCAGAGCTCGTTTAAATCCGCGAACAAACTCATTGTTGGACATAGCGTCAGCTAGGATAGACTCTTTCTCAAGACGGGAGTTGGTTTTACAAAGTTCAATAATGTAGTCAGAAGGCTTCTTCATTGTCAATATCTCTTTCATCAATTGCGCGATAACAAAGTTTATTATACTCTGCTTTATCATTAAAGTAAAGTTCAGCGAAATCTAAATCAGCAAATCGGATTATATTACCTCGATCGTCGCAGTAAGTTTGCCAACCAGCCTCAGTGTATATCTGGACAACATACATTGCCTACCCCCGTTTTGGTTTGAATTTGTAGAAAACCCGCCTCGCGTCATACGCCAAATACATCAAACATATTGGCGACAGCAAAACAAATATAGGTTCAGCCACAGGGTTTTTGAGGCGATCGACGATAGTTGATCCGATCACAACTATTGAAACGAACCATAGAACATCAGGATGAGTCAAAGATTTAATCACGTTTTTCATCAATCTAGCTCCACTAGTTCTACCACAATCGGTCCTTCAATACAGTATGTGACTTCTTCATAGTCGTATTCATATTTCTCTTCAGCGTAACTAATAAAGTCAAAATAATCGTCTTCTTCTAGCGACTCATATTCTTCGATTAGTTCTTCGACCTTTGCCAGATTTTCCGCATCACCAGATTCATACTCTTCCGAATAGCCATCCCATGATGAATCGAACTCAACCTCTTCGAATTCATCAAAATCAAAGTTGTCGCAATCATCACCAGCATCTAACATCTCTTGTAGATATTCAACTTCATACTCGTGTATTGGCGTCACCTTAATTGTGCCTGAACGCCATACAGTAATTCGGTCAAATGACGGCATGCCTTCCATCGTTGAGGTGAGGAAGTTATCCTCAACAAAAGTCTTTTTGTATTTGTTTGATACAGAGTAGGTTTTACCGAGTTCGATTTTCATAATATTATACCTTCTCAAAGATTAAAAAATTTGTTCACGATTTCTTCGCGTTTGGCATAACCGATACCCAAACTCCAGAGGAAGTATTCGACGTTGTCTTCTTCAGTTTCTTTCATCATACAACGAAGTGCTGCTTTCCAATCACCCACACCTGATGCCATCAGATTCTGGAGGTCAGCCTTGAACGATTCAAGAGCTTCAGCTTCGCGCTGTTCTTCAAGGGCAATGTCGGCTTGCATCTTATCCATCATTCTATCAAGCGCATTGTTGAAACCCCACTCGCTCATGTTCACCCAAGAATCCCACTCAACACCACGAGGACGGTATCCGTAGACATCTTTGTGGAAGTCAGAGAAGCAGATATCCTCCATCTCAGCAATACGAGCGTGGGACATTGCTGGGGTAGTAATTTTCATAGTCATAACAAAGTTCCTCAATCAATTTATACATGTATTATAGCAATTGATCGATAAAAAGTAAAGCTTTTTGTTATATCAATTTAGAATATGTCTATTCTCTTTTATACCATTTGTACCTAATATGGTTAGGGTCATAGAACTCGACGACATCTTCGGTGACAGAGATAATCTCATCAACTTCTATGACTTCGTTATCTAACCTTAGTTTACATTCTTGGATGGGAGGGGAATCGTATGAGTATTGGTATACATCATTTTCTTTGTGGATTTCGGTGGATTCTTTTGTTTCTATGTGAGTGAATCGACTCTCAACTATGTACATTTTCAATGCCCTTAATTCAGATACGGTACATTCCCTATTTAGGGATAGGCAAGTTTGACCACTTCCGGAGTTTCAGCAATTTCTTATGAGCATTTGCCTGTAGCTCTTCGTCCGTGATCAACCCACACTCAAGGAACAATCCCAACATAGCAGCAACGTCACCTAGCTCCTGTTTGATGTTATCCATATTACCGCCAAAGCGCATACGTTTGGAGAGCGCCATTTGTAGCTCGGCGCACTCCTCCATGGTTATAATCATTAATTCATCTTCTACGTTCATCCAAAGAAATCCTCAATACTTACACGCTCTTCAGCAGACCAGCCAATCGCATCTAGAATCGGAGTAATCGCATCGAGGAACGTTTTGTTAAACATCGTCTCATAGTCCACATACTTGTGAAGCTGAAGCTCTTCGGGCAAGTAATCAGGATAAGAGATAACGTTCTCGCCTATCGGGTTTGGTTTCTTCAAGTAACAGAACTTGACCTTATCGCCATTCTGTATTTTTGGATAAACCTTCAACCCTTTTTGCTCAAGCGTATGGTTATACATCAAAGCACCGCGAACGTGGATCGGAGTGCCCTTCTTGTAGATATTACTACGATCGCGCCACTTAATAACGTCAGAGACGCCTCGAGGGAAGCTTACAGACTCTGGCGGCTGATTCGTAAAGTAACCCTTAAACTGAGCAATCGCCTTCTGAGTATTGCTCTCGGAGCCTGTCATGATGACTTTGAATAGTTCCTTCATAGCATCGCGACAAATCCCTGGGGTCGAAGACTTGACCGCCTCAATACCCATCATCTTAAGTTTAGGTTCTTTGTACTCGACGCCTTCAGAGTTATGAACGTTCAGGATATAACGTTTCTTGGCTACCCATACACCACGGTCGGCAATTACCTCACGTTCCATAACCATCTTATCTTCATAAGCGTTCATGTACTCGGCGAGCTCTTTGTATGCCTTCGCAATCATTGGTTCAAACTGATCTTTACAAATCTTATCGATCAGCGCGACTGTTTCTTTGACTGGTTTGTCTTTGTAACCAAGCTTCTCAACCAGAGGACCAAAGTCAACGTAGTTAGAATCAGTATCAATAGCGATGACATAATCATAATTCTTAGTCCCCACGACTTTATTCATGAAGCCATTAAATGCCTTTTCAGCCCACTTGATAGCCAGCTGACCGTACAACGTAATCGCCTCCGCCATACGCAGGTCAAAGTGACGGAAGTAACGGTTGCCCAATGCGCCATAAAGTGAGTTCATCAAGATCTTAATAGCCATCTGTTTATTATTCAGAGTCGATATCTTTTTCTCGAGTTGGTACACGTCATCCTTCGTATATCCGCTCGTTTGTTTAAGGTCAACCAATTCTTGCTCAGCGCGAAGCATTTCCTTCTTAGCCATTTTACGTTCAGCGTACATCTCTTCGATTATTGTAGGGATAACGCCACGCTGATCCTTCCGGAACATCGCACCATTAGGGGCAACGGCATACTCTCCTGGGTTCATCTCAACTTTGTCGAGGCAGCTTTCTACGCTGATCGACCCCATCGTACCATCATGAATAGTCTCGGGAGACATATTGCCCTGCATGATAAGGTGGGGGTACAGAGAGTTCAAGTCAAAAGAAACGACCCAGTTATGTAGACCAACCTTTGGTGCTTTAACGTAACCACCCGCAAATTCAGTCTTGAACTTCTCTTCGTTGGGCTGAAGGACAACGCCTTTGTCGTGAAGGTCTCGGTATATGATAGAGTCCCAAATACCAGTAGTCCCGAGCGTTTCGGAGTAGTTCACGCCACCGCGATAAGCCAGTGTCATAGCTAGGGTAATCAAGCCCATCTTATCTTCAAGTCGCTGAACAAGGAGCACGTCCTTGACGTTGTAGTCAATGAACAGCTGATGGTCTTCGACGTATAGGTTGAACAAGTTACCGAACTCTTCATAACTCAGTTTCTTTTCGCCCAGGATTACGTGAGCAATGTGGTCAAGCTTGTAGCTTTCCTGGGCTGAGTATGTGAACTTCTTGAACAGTTCTAGGAAGTCTAGCTCGGCGATACCAGAGAGCTCGTATCGCTGTACATCGCGACCGTTGATCTTAGAATTACGCTCGTTGACTAACCCCCATGGACTTAGTTTCTTCACCATGTCTGAACCGAGGACTTTGCCTATACGGTTCACAAGGTACGGAATATCAAAGAAACGGGTGTTCCAACCAGTCACTACATCTGGACAATGTAGCGGGGATGACCAATGCGACACGAACTGCATAAGTAGGGTTGCTTCGTCTTTACACTGGCGGTATTCAATCTTCACGTCTTTCAGGTCTTCGTGACGTTTGCTGTAGTCATAGTCCTTAGTACCCCAAACGATATATGTGTCATCCTTAGAAGATTTCATACAAATTGCGGTTACAGGATAAGCAGCTTCATCTGGTTCCGGAAACCCATCTGCTGAGTAGACCTCGATGTCGATTGAGGCAACGTCAATATCTTCACGAGAGAACGCAATGTTCTTGCCTGGGAATTTCTCTTGGATATACTGTACAACGTAATTTGTATTGCCATAGACTTTAAAGTTAGGCATATCACGGTACTGCTCCATGAACTCTTTTGCGTCTCGCATAGAGTCAAAGTTCACGTGAGATACGGGGCAACCATCTAGGGCGAAAGTACTAGACTTCGCGTCTGGGACAAATAGGGTCGGCTTGAACTTAATCTTATCCTGTACACGCTGACCGTTCTTGTATCCTCGGTAGAGAAGGGAATTACCAAAGCGTTCAACTGATGTGTAAAATTCAGACAATGTTTTATCTCCATAATGAAAAAGGGCATATACCGATAAGTATACGCCCATTGAGTTCAAAAGTAAAGCACTTTATACAATTATTTTCTTGTCCGGAACCTTGATACCAGTAGTGGCTTCACGGTAGTGGTCAGCCATCTCAGTGACTGGCTCGAACATAAACATAACAGTATTCAAGTTAATGTCAAGCGTCTTATCGCGCATGTACGGGATCCAAGTCGCAAAGGTCAGCTTTCCGTCCTCGGTGGGGAGGAGAATTAGCGGGGATTCAATGTTTAGATTAACACCCTCAACAGCATTAACTTTCGCGATGATTTCTTCACCAGTGGTCAAGCGGATTACTTTAGTTGTCATAATAATTCCTTATAGTCGTTCAATTACATATTCAGGCGAAGATACGTCATATGGGTCGATTGGACAGTTATCCATAATATCGGCTTCTTGCCAAATGTTTTTAATTTCTAGATCTTCTACGAGCATAGCGTAACGCCAGCTGCGCTTACCGAACCCAAGATTAGTTTTATCCACAAGCATACCCAGCCCATCAGCAAAGTCACCATTGCCATCTGGTAGCAGCTTAACGTTATCTAGCCCTTGAGCCTTTCCCCACTGGTACATAACAAACGCATCGTTTACTGAGGTACACCAGATTTCATCTACACCCTTTGCTGTAAATTCATCGTACATTTCTTCATAGCCAGGAAGCTGTGAGTTGGAACAGGTAGGGGTAAATGCTCCAGGGAGTCCAAAGATTACTACTTTCTTATTAGCAAATAGGTCTTTGGTTGTTTTGTAAACCCACTTGAACGGGTTTTCACCGCCAATGGATTCATCACGTTCACGCATATAAAAAGTCACATCAGGTAGTAGCATATTATTCACCTATAATAAAAACCCCGCTTGGCGGGGTGTGGGTTTAAGGGTTTATTAGTCTTTCTTAGAAACGAAAGAATAGAACTCTTTAGCCTTTTCCATGAGGTCTTCAACAGTATATATTGTTGGCATAGCAGTAGAGCCGACTGCTTCGCTCATCTTCTGCGCCACCTCAAGGTTGAGGGCATACTGTTTGTCCATGTAATCCTTAGCCATTGCTAGGATTTCTGTACGAATTTCAAACGGGTTTTTAGTTGACATATTAGTCTCCTTGTGTGTGTTGTGTATTATATATTAAAGTTTTACTTCGCCGCGTTCAATCTGACGTATTCTGTTTTCCAGTTCAACCATAGATGACGAGGAAGCAAGATATTCTTCAACACGGTCGCGATAGCGCTCGTATGAATCTTTGCTCAATTCTTTAAGAACAGCTTTCAACCAGTTCATTTCAGTGCCCCTTCTTTCTGTTTGACTTTGATGTCTGCTACAATCTGGTGCAGAGACCAATCAGAAGGATATTCATGAGCCATGTAATGCGCTAGTTTAAAGTAGGCTTCTTCTTTTCTAGAACGGACTGCCGCAATAGCAGCCCGTTTGATAGTGTGTTTAACACTGCGTTTAATTTTACCGAACATTTTGAGTTTCCTTGTGTGTTGTGTTCGTTACGATAAAATTATTTATACTTTAGTATAACTATTCAGTGAGATATATTGATTCTGTTTTCTTATCTACATCATTACTTATACTAATGTATCGAGGCTTGTCCTCTTCCGGTACAAACTTATGAAGTTCAATTTGAAGCATACCGTTTGTCATGCTGGCACCGATAACTTCGATGTTATCAGCAATTGTAAACGTTTTGCGGAACTTCTTAGTCGATACGCCTTTGTGTAGGAATACCACACCGTCAACATTTGAACCGTAGTCCTTAGTTGTTTGAACGGTTAGGGTATCTTTCTCGAGAACGATTTCAATATCCTCTTGACGGTAGCCAGCAAGCGCGAGCTCAAGAACGAAGTCTTCGTCATTGTCGTCAAACTTTAGGATATTGTGTGGAGGGTAGCCTGGATTCTGCTGATGAGCCATACGGTCAATTTTGTCAAACAGAGTTTCGAAGCCAACGAATGATGGGTGATTGATTGTCATAAGACATTCTCCTTTTATTAAGCAAGAATTTAATTTTAAATGGTGAGCCGGACTATTCCGCACTCACCTTTATTTATACTCAATCGAAGTATGCTAGAACACTTTTTTCTGAAATAAATGCTCCAATTTGTCCTTCGTGAGTCACTGGTACAGCGTCAGACCATTTGACGTAACACTTCATACCAGCTTTGACGCCTTTAGCGTCCGGACCAGCAGCCAGTACAACTGCTGGTTTATTACCTGTCTCAATATCTCGAGACAGTACGATACCGCTTGCTGTAGTGGTATCCTTTTTCATTTCCGCGATAAACAAATTATCATATGTAGGTTTCATTTCGCAATTCCAATATTATATTTTGGGCATAGTTCCCAGTTATGTTTATCTTTGAATGAGATCACTTTAATCTGGCGAAGCGGAGCAACATTTTTAGACTGCTCTTTATCTACCACATCAATAAGACCCCAATCACTCAAAAGCGTAGCTATAGTGTTTCTTCGCTGAACATCATTCTCTAGTAAGTTGCTCGACTTTCCGTCTAGCAAGAATAGTTCCTTAAAATGAACAATAAAGTACCTGCCCTGCTTATGTAGGATATGGCATGACTGATATAGTTTATTGTCTTTGCGGGATGCTACGCCAATTCGGGTTAAGGTTTCGCGAACCTTAAGGAAGTCATCCGGCTCATTTAGTGTTACTTCAAGTAACATGGCTGGAGACCATTCTATTGTTTTATTTTCTTCCACCCTTATACGTCCTTCTCTTTAACTCTTCAATTTGTTCATTAGTTAGTAAGGTCAAAGCGTGACGAGCTTTTTCGGTGCTATATCCATAATATTCTTTGACCACTTCAAGGTCGGAAGACTTCTCAGGTTTAAACCATTTAGAGAATCTCTTCCGTTTCCTAATAATATTTATAAGAAAATCGTTCTGAAGTTTCTTATCTATTTTGTGGTGCATGTTCATAACATTAGCGAGCCTAACAGTGTCATCAAAGTACGACAACCCCATATTAACCTTGAAGGGGACGTACTGTTTCTCGGTTTCAGCATCAACAATAAGTTGTTCTTTGCTGTAGTTTATTGCGTTCAAAAAATCAAAAGGTGAATATGCCATAATCAATCCCAAGGTGGTTCATCAGAATACAACAACCGAATAATGTATTGCATACGCATAACGTCCATAGAGATATCGTGACGAGGGTCATGCGCATCAAACTTTTCTTTCAGGTCATCGGGTATAAAGCTATTTGAAATATCAGAACCGTATGTCAGCCCGTCTATAAACGAACGGGTGTCCCGAATATTCCACCAGCTGTAAGGGTAATTATACTCTTCTAATTGACGAAAGTAAATATCAGTGATAACAGGATCGAAAGTATTTCCTCGAGTCCATATAGTTGTTTTCTTATCTACTAACGAATTAAAAATCGAAGGTATATTAGAAACCGATAAGTCATCCTGGCTAGGTTTTAACTGAGCATCGCGGACTTCCTTAGGGACGTTCTGCCACCAGTCTAACGTTTCTTTATCAATAACCCTTTTGTATCGCTCAATTTGTTCAGCAACATTAAACTTGTACAGAACACATGACTCTACTAGCTCAGGGAAAGTATACGGATTGGTTTTGAACCTTTCCCTGTCGAACTTTAGTGTCGCCAGCGTAACCACCGGAACCGACTCAACTTTAGCTGAGAGGGTCTCATAATCATATATTAAGTCCATCACTTCCACCTTACATCAGACATAAGTTCAGTCATACAAGCAACAACATTCAATTCATGGTCAGCAACGAATGCGTTTTTGTACTGGTACTCGGCAAGGGTTACAACGGTTTGAGGGATAGATTGCGGTTCAATCTTATCGTACATCGTGTCATAAATCTTACGGAAGATAGCCTGTGGTTCAATGTCAATATTGTCAGCAACCCACTTGCGCATCACCTTAAAGTCTTTGTCCTTCAGCGAATTGGTCAGTACATTGAAGTTGTCATCAGACAGGTCAACAATAGAGCCAGCATCGATTTTGCCCGTAATAGAGTGACGCTGAACTTCATTCAACACTCGACGCCAATCAGGAAAATGCTTCTCAACCAGTACAGCCAGTGCCTTCTGGTCAAACTCAATGTTTTCGATATTGAGGATTTCCTGGAGGCGCTTAAAGAACTGAGCCGCAATCTTAGGTTTCTGATCCTTAGGAATAGCAAACTCATAAACCGAACAACGAGAGTGGAGCGGTTCAATAATCTTGTTCTTGAAGTTACAGGTTAGAATGAATCGGCAGTTATTAGAGAACTCCTCGATAAACCCACGGAGAGCAGGCTGCGTTGACTGAGCATTAAGGTAGTCAGCCTCATCGAGGATAACAACTTTGTACCCGCCAGACAGAGAAACGGAGGAAGCGAACTGACGGATTTTGGTACGCAGGGTATCAATGTTGCCGTCTTCAGAAGCGTTGATCAAGATGTAATCTAGGTCAAGCTCATTACATAACGCTTTTGCTACAGTAGTCTTACCAACACCAGCCGAACCAGCGAACATCATGTTAGGCAGTTCACCGCCATTCACGATAGACTTAAACGTTTGCTTCAGGGAGTTAGGAAGGATACACTCGTCGATAGTTTTTGGACGGTAGC
>Ga0209961_1000054_pt1 | contig 41305 bp, 40 predicted proteins | sample SalPonA_B_H2O_MG_FD_185719 | JGI IMG/M metagenome (GOLD analysis project Ga0209961, IMG submission 185719) | Water microbial communities from South San Francisco under conditions of wetland restoration - Salt Pond MetaG R2A_B_H2O_MG (SPAdes)... | ecosystem: Environmental > Aquatic > Non-marine... | reverse complement strand
ATCCCACGACTTTAAGCTCCATGATATCATACCTATGGACATGGACGCTTATTATATTTCATTACTCAGTGAACAATACAAGTCCGGTGCCTCTAAAAAATCCTTGAAGCACTGGTTAAGTGCTGTGTATCAAGGGTTTAAGAGTAATAAAAAGGCGGGAAAGCAGAATACAAGTTCTTTGGTTTACCGCTTCATTTTAGAGTAAGCCTCTGAACGCTTTATGTAATTCGTAACTCGTATAGGTGAGGGACGTTTTTACATGTATGTTTCGTTCTAAGTCACGGAGGCAATTCCCTAAAGCTGATGTGATTTTCTGTGCGCCACGAGGTACTACAGCACTGCTTAGCTTTTGAACGTTAATAGCCCCAAGATCTGTGGCACTGGTATCCGTAGCTTGTACATTGTGGTAAAAACCGCGCTCTAAAAAATGTTGTGCTCTGTATATCAGTGTTTTAAGACTTTCTTTAGGCAGCGCACTCAACTCAGCAACTGTGTTTGAGATTTCTACTGGATTTCCCTTGTAACAAATCCTCATCCAAGCAGCAAATTCATCGATTTGTGTATTTGAAGGATCTGATTTCGCTGTGATTGCAGCTCCCAAGTTTGGAGCATATACCATAGACAAAAGGCGTCCAAGCGTTTGATTTTCCCCATCAAAATAAGCTTCGAAGGCCGCGTAATCAAGAGGTTTGGTGTGCCATGGAGCACAACGTGAAGTGATTGTTGGAAGTAATCTGTTCTTTCTGTGGCTGATCAGAATGATGTAGGTGTTGTCCAGGGGCTCTTCAATGAGCTTCAAGAGCTTGTTTGAAGCCACGGATTTGATCTGCTCCGGCATCCACAGCAATAACACACGATTTTTTCCTTCTGCAGCAGTTAAGCTCAACTTGTGTTGCAGATTCTGTATTTCTTTGACCGGAATTTGAAGTTGCTGGTTTTTCGTGGCTATTTGCTTCTGCCAGCTGTCCGGATCTAAGTAAGGGTTTTGAAGCACAGCGGCTCGAAACTCTTTTAGATAATCATCTGAGGTACCCGTGGCTCCACCGCTTACAATGGGAAAGGTAAAATTCAGATCGGGGTGCTCCAATTTATTCACACGAACGCATCCTCTACACTCACCACAAGCGCTATTGCTTTCGCACAAGAGTAGTGCTGCCAAATACAATCCTAAAGGGAGCCCATCTTCACCAGGGCCAGAAGAGATGAGGTTGGCGTGGTGTAGTTTTTTGGACCTTACCGCAAGGTGGAATTGGTCCTGAATGGTGCGATTGTTATAAATGGTGAACATGCGAAGTAAGAAGAGTAAAAATGGTAGTAAATTGGCCCATCAATCAAGATTCAAAAATATATGAAAACCTTTGACTTTTCTGGAAAGAACGTTCTGATTCGTGTGGACTTCAATGTACCCCAAGACGATACGCTAGCAATCACCGACAATACACGCATGCAAGCTGCTATGCCTACCATTAAAAAGGTCTTATCAGGTGGAGGTATAGCTGTATTGATGAGTCATTTGGGTCGTCCGAAAGGCGAGCGTAAGCCAGAAATGACCTTGAAGTCGTTAGTTGGTGAGTTGGAGAAACTCTCTGGCGCAAAAGTGCATTTTGCTTCAGATTGTATTGGGGATGACGCTAAAGATGTGATTACAGCAGCACAGCCCGGCGAGATTGTTTTATTAGAAAACCTCCGTTACTACAACGAGGAAACTGCAGGTGATAGAGAATTTGCAGGCGCCCTTGCTGAGCTTGGGGACATCTATTTGAATGATGCCTTCGGTACTGCGCACAGAGCTCATGCATCAACAGCTATCATTGCGGAGTATTTTGATGAAGAAAGCAAGGGTTTTGGAGCATTGATGAGTGCTGAGGTAGAGAGTATTTCAAAAGCACTAGGAAGCGATAAAGCAAGCACTGTAGCTATTATTGGTGGCGCGAAAGTGAGCTCCAAGATAGGCGTGATTACCAATATGCTCGAGAACGTAGGTACTGTCGTTATTGGCGGAGGAATGGGATTCACTTTCGTTAAAGCTATGGGTGGTTCTATTGGAACATCATTGGTTGAAGACGACAAGCTCGAGCTCGCAAGAGAATTGATAGAAAAAGCGAAAGCAAACCATTGTAACCTAATGATTCCAACGGATACATTGATTACAAAAGAGTTTGCCGATACACCCGCTGAACGTGTATGTCCGATTGGTGAGATTCCAGAGGGCTACATGGGACTTGATAATGGTCCAGAAAGCGTTGAGCGAGTAGAAGAAGTATTAGCAACAGCAAAGACGATTATCTGGAACGGACCTATGGGTGTTTTCGAGTTTGAGAATTACGCTCAAGGAACAAAGCGCGTAGCTGAGGCGGTAGCCAAGAGTACTGCTAACGGTGCCTTCTCTTTGATAGGGGGAGGTGATAGTGTTGCTGCAGTGAATAAGTTTGGTTACGCGGACAAAGTGAGTTATATTTCAACAGGAGGTGGCGCAATGCTTGAGTTCTTAGAAGGAAAGCAGCTTCCAGGAGTTGCAGCTTTAAGCTAAGTAGCTCATCGCTATCTCGCCAAGATCTACGAAGAAGGGATAAAATTGGGATTCAATGATCCATTCAGGATGTTGAAAACCAATTCCCTCGTAGGCACTTTGGTAGGCGTAGGTTGCGATGGTCAACCAAAGCGCGGATTTGACCAGTCCAAACAACCCGCCTAAAACGCGGTTAATACCCCCAAGGAATACGGTCTTTAAAATCTTGTCTATAATGTTGCCCGCGAGCATGACTACTAGATATACGGCTAAAAAGACAACTACGTATCCAACAGCTGTAGTGTACCTTTCGTCAAGGTAGTTTTCTAAAAATGTAGCGGCATCTTTGTGGTATAGAAAAGAAAGCACCACAGCAAGCCCTACGGCGATGATTCCAGCGATTTCTTTGACAAAGCCTTTCCACACCCCTTTGATCAAGAGAAACGCGGTAAAAAGAATGATAATGAGGTCTAATCCTTGCATAACAGGCACAAATTAGTGAGAAGCGCAGAATTAAAACAAGATTGGGAAGCACTACTTCAGAAACTTTCCAACCAATTTCCCGGAGATGGAGATTTAGATCTAGACGGTGTATTACTGCTGATCGGCACCCAAGAATTACAGATGGGTTACATAAAAATGAAGAAGGACGATAAAATCAACGTGTTACACGTCGCTATTTGTACCGTTCTTGAACCGTACGGCTATTACGAGTTTGAGAAGCGAGATGAACAAGGCTGGCCTCATTTCAAAACGCTACAGCCCTTGCCCCCGCTCAAAGCAGGGGAGCAATCCATTCTCATGAAACAAGCCGTGGTCAACTACTTCAAGGACAACGGTTATCTAAAATAAAAAAAAGCAGCTCCTACATTCATGTGGGAGCTGCTTTTAGTTTTAATGCTATTTGAAGGGCTTAACAGCCTGGATCTGCAGGATTATACGGGAGCAGTATAATGCGCTCCTCTACGATTTCATTTGGTACCAATTTCACGAATCCACAACCAATGTGTGTATACGGGTTGTCTCCACGAGTTCCAAGAACCTTGAAAACAGCTTCGTAATCGTATTCAAACTCTACCATTCCATCAAAGCCTGTGGTGTCTATCATGTAGGCTTCATCACGGTGATTAGGCACATCTACAGATGCTTCAACAATGACGTTTTGGATAGGTACACCATCAGGGTTGGTCACCTTCACTTTAAATTTATACGTTGGATTCTCGATGCGACATCCAGTAAGTACCAATAGGCTTAGGGCGGTAAGGGCTAAAATCTTTTTCATCAGTAAGTACAACCGTTAATTGGGTCTCCGATGGGGTAAATTACAACATTTACATCAATTGTCTCCCCTCTTACCAAACGAACATAGTTACATCCTTCATAGATTAGCTTCCAAGCTTTCAGATCGTAATATGCTTCAAAGCCAGAACGAAAGACGACTTCACCAGCGCTATTGGTCTGATTGTACCATTCGGTGGAGTTCTGTACTGGGGCAAACATTTTTACATTGGCGTTCTGAATGGGCACACCGTCTTCATTGGTGACCTTGACTTTAACGAAGTATTCCGTGACATCTTCCTCACAAGAAGAGAAGGATAATCCAACGAGAAGTAAAAGAAGTAGACGTTTCATGCTTGGAATTCAGTAATTTCGCGCTAATCTACAACAAAGCAATCGTAATAGACTAGGCAGTTATGCTTGAAAAAGTTCAACATCTCCACACTGAAATAGAGGCCGTTACACTCCAAAACAAGGACGAAGCCGAACAATTTAGACTACAGTACCTTAGCAAAAAAGGTACCATTCAAGAATTGTTCAAAGCATTTCGTGATGTTCCTTCAGAGGAAAAGAAGGCTTTTGGTGCGGCATTGAATAACCTCAAGCAACTTGCAGAGGATAAGCATAAAACTGCGTTGGAGGGTTTTGAAAGCGAGCTGATCTCAGGAGCGAATGGCGATATTACTCGCCCGGGTTTTCCCACAGCGTTTGGTGCTATTCACCCGATTAATGCGATTAAGGATGAGATTGTAGACATCTTCAAGAGAATTGGTTTTAACGTAAGTGCGGGTCCAGAGATCGAGGATGATTGGCACAATTTTACGGCACTTAACTTTCCTGAAGAACACCCCGCTCGTGATATGCAGGATACGTTTTTTGTACAGCGTCACCCGGATTGGGCTCTTCGTACACACACTTCTAGTGTTCAGGTTCGTGCCATGGAGAACAATCAACCCCCGATACGTACTATCAGCCCGGGACGTGTTTTTAGAAACGAAGCCATCAGTGCACGTAGCCATTGTATCTTCCATCAAATAGAGGGTTTGTACATTGATAAGGACGTCAGTTTCGCAGATCTTAAGCAAGTGTTGATGTACTTCGCTCAAGAGTTTTTCGGAAAGGCTAAAATCAGAATGCGTCCGTCGTACTTCCCTTTCACTGAGCCAAGTGCTGAGGTAGATGTGTATTGGGGACTAGAAAACGAGATTGATTACAAGATCACCAAGGGCACCGGATGGCTTGAAGTCATGGGGTGTGGCATGGTGGATCCGAACGTCTTAAAAGCGAGCGGTATTGATCCTGAGGTGTATTCTGGATATGCCTTTGGTATGGGAATCGAACGCATCGCTATGAACCGCTACCAAATTCCAGATATACGCCTGTTTACCGAAAACGACGTACGCTTCTTGGACCAATTCAAAACAGGCCTCTAGACCTGTAGTTGCCTGTGATTAGGGGTTAGTTTTGCCTTTAAGATTGAAATAAGGAACGTATACCCTGTCTATTTGGTGTGCTAGTTGATGGTCTTTATCTGTTACCTTGTATGCTTCATCATAGGTACATAGCGAAAGCTCTACCTGGTTATATACCAACCTAATTTCCGGATGATGTTGAACTGCCTCGGCGAGGCGACCAACAGCTATGACAAAAGAGATTGCAGAAGAAAAGTCTGCGAATTCATAGCGAACATGGAGCTTACTTCCGTATTCTGTCCAAGCGTGATTCTTAAACTTTTCCATAGCCTTTAAATAAAAAAGCCCCCATTTCTGGAGGCTTTTATTGTGTTTAAACGTGTAAACGGTATGTTGTTACGTTCTTAACTGATCGCTGCTATTTTCAACATATTCGTAAAGCCACGCTCTTGAATAGGCATAGATGCAATTTTCACTACCAAATCTCCAGAAGTTACAACACCGTTCTCTTTGAGAATGTTCTGAATATCAGCAAAGCTGGAGTCCGTACTTTCCATACCATCATAATAGAAGGCTTCAACGCCCCAAACCAAAGACATTTGGTTCATGATTTGTCGGTTAGCTGTGAAAACGATAATCTTCGTTTTTGGACGGTGTCCAGCAATTTTTAATGCCGTATATCCAGAGAATGTCATGGTTAAGATGGCTGCTGCACCTACTTGATCCGCAATTTTAGCGGCATTATAGCAGATGGTTTTTGTAATGTACCGCTCGTTTTTGATTGATGGAGGGTTGTCAACAAGAGGCTTGACATCAAAGGTTGATTCAACGTGAGCAACAATGCTCGCCATCGTTTCAACAACCTTAACGGGCCACTTACCCACAGATGTCTCTCCGGATAGCATAACTGCATCCGCTCCATCACAAACGGAGTTTGCAACATCGTTTACCTCAGCTCTCGTTGGGCTCTGGCTTTCGATCATGCTCTCCATCATTTGTGTAGCGATGATACAGGGCTTCGCTTTTTGATGACATTTTTCAACAATCATCTTTTGTACCATAGGTACAGAAGAATAAGGAATCTCTACCCCTAAATCACCACGAGCGACCATAATAGCGTCTGTGGCATCTATGATATTGTCAATATCAACCACTGCTTCTGGCTTCTCGATTTTCGATACAATTTTTGCGTAGCTACCAAACTCTTGAATGATATTGCGTAATTCTTTAACGTCTTGAGCGTCACGAACAAAGCTCAACCCGATCCATTCTACACCTTCTTCCATAGCAACCACGACATCTTCGAGGTCTTTTTTGGTCAAACAAGGGAGGCTGACTTTGGTGTTGGGTAGGTTTACTCCTTTTTTACTCTTAAGCGGTCCACCTTGGATGACACGTGTTACTACGGTGTCTTTTTTATTGGTTTCCAAGACCTCACACATGAGTTTACCGTCGTCGAGAAGAATGCGTTCTCCGGCATTTACATCCTGTGGGAATTGTTCGTAGTTCATGTAGACCAACTCTGCAGTTCCATTGACCTTATTCGTCGTAAAAGTCAAAGTGTCTCCAGGATTGATTTCAGCCCCTTCTTCTACATCCCCGATGCGAAGCTTTGGTCCTTGAAGATCAGCAAGAATGGCAATTTTATGATTGTATTCTTCGTTGATAGATTTGATCAACTGTATGGTACGGCGGTGCGTTGCGTGGTCTCCATGTGAAAAATTCACTCGGAATACGTTAACACCAGCAGCAATCATCTCCCGAAGCACCTCTTTATGCCAAGAAGCTGGTCCGAGGGTGGCTACGATTTTAGTGTTGTTAGTTGTTTCTGATTTCATATAAAAGATGTGTTTCTTGTTCAGTTAGTTGTGTGTGTGCCTCGAAGTATTGTGCTGTTGTTATTCGATCGTTTCGCTTCAAGGCGTATTCTAAATCGAATGCAAAATCTGAATTTTCAGCCATTATTACGTAGTCCCAATGTTTAACAGAAGGTAAAAGATGCTTTTCAGGCATACTTTCAAAAAGGCTCCAGCCTCCACTCTGCTCTAATTGTGCGCCAGAACTGATGTTCATGACCAAACAAAGGTGTTCTCCATTGATGTCGGTACCGTCAAAGACATTGTATTCCCAAACGGCTTTTTCTTCCCAAAAGTCTATTGGCTTTTCACGACAAACGAAGCTAAGATCGTACTGTAGATTAAGCCAATAGGCCAGCTCATAGTCTTTAAGACCGGTTCGTACCCCTATGGTACTAAAGTTCATTTTAACGCCTCTGAGCGCGTTAATATGCCGTGTTTTAGCCATGTGTTCCTACGTTTTGGTTGTAGTACACTCTTGCGGCTGCCTCCTCCCCTTTCTTTTTGGAGGGTCCCTCGCCTTTTGCGACGAGTTCATCACCTACAAACAGACCCATAACAAAGGTAGCGTTGTGCTGTTCACCCATTCGCTCGAGTAGTTCAAATCGAAAGCTCTTTTTCTTGCCCTGAAAGTACTCGATCACTTCACTTTTGTAGTTGTGCATGGTCTCGAGTAGCTCTTTATCCGAGAGAAAGGGCTCTACAATGCGTTCCATCACGAAGAGTTGTGTCTTTCTCAGGCCAAGATCTATATAGAGTGCGCCCACAAGTGCTTCGAGTGCATCTCCGTAAATACTTTCGCTCTGGTTGCCCTTGAGGTTCGCTACTAGAAGGTTGGGCAAGCCTAGTTCATCAGCGACCCGGTTCAGGTTGTTTCTAGACACGAGCTTACTGCGTAGCTTCGTTAGGTGGCCTTCGTCCTCTTTTGGAAAACGGTAAAAGAGCGCTTCGGCAACGACTAAATCGATTACTGCGTCTCCTAAATATTCCAACCTTTCGTTGTTGCGCTCACCTTTTTTCTTCCGAAATGGATAGGCACTCGAATGGCGTAATGCAAGCTTGTATAATGCGTCGTCCTTAGGCCAATAGCCTGTCAGGCTCTTCATTTGTTTTTGAAACTCAGAGCGTTTGAAAAGACTAAAAAAACTACTGGACGTTTCTGGCATTATTCGGCTTTCTTGAAAAGTACAGATGCATTGTGTCCTCCAAATCCGAAGGTGTTACTCAATGCCGCACGTACTTCTCTTTCCTGAGCCGAATGGAAAGTAAAGTTGAGTTTTGGGTCTAGATTCTCGTCGTCAGTGAAATGGTTGATCGTTGGAGGAATTTTGTTTGTGAATACAGACATAATTGCTGCCATTGCTTCTACTGCACCAGCGGCGCCGAGAAGGTGACCCGTCATACTCTTAGTCGAAGAGATGTTGATGTTGTAGGCATGCTCACCAAAGACCTGTTGGATGGCTTTGGTTTCAGCGATATCCCCTAATGGTGTTGAGGTACCGTGAACGTTTACATAATCTACATCCTCTGGTTTCATGTTGGCATCCTCAATAGCGTTTGCCATCACGTTGCGTGCGCCCAAGCCTTCAGGATGAGGTGCTGTCAAGTGGTGCGCATCAGCACTGAGGCCGCCACCTACCATTTCTGCGTAAATTTTCGCACCTCTGGCCTTGGCGTGTTCGTATTCCTCTAAGATGATACCGGCACCACCTTCACCCATAACAAACCCTTCGCGATCTGCGTCGAATGGACGCGAGGCTGTTTTGGGGTCATCATTGCGGGTAGAAAGAGCGTTCATAGCGTTAAAGCCACCCATACCAACAGGATTGATGGCAGCTTCAGAACCACCAGTAACCACTACATCACACTTTCCTAAGCGGATGAGGTTGAAGGAATCGATCAAAGCGTTGGTGGAAGAAGCACATGCACTTACCGTGGTGTAGTTTGGTCCACGTAGACCGTGCTTCATAGAAATGCGACCTGGGGTGATGTCCGAAATCATCATCGGAATCAAGAATGGATTGAAACGCGGAGTTAAGTCGTTGTCTACAAATCCCTTTACTTGATCATAGAAGGTGTCGATACCACCGATACCAGAGCCCCAAATCACTCCAATACGGTCAAGGTTTTCTTTTTCTAAATCCAACCCGGAATCGGCAATGGCTTCATCAGCCACTACCACTCCGAATTGTGTAAATCGATCCATACGACGCGCTTCCTTGCGGTCTAGCAAGTCGTTGGGATTAAAGTCTTTCACCTCACACGCGAAGTGAGTTTTGAACAAAGAGGAATCAAACCTTGTGATAGGCCCCGCTCCCGAGACCCCAGCAAGGAGGTTATTCCAAGTTTCTTCGGCTGTGTTGCCCACAGGAGTGAGCGCACCTAGCCCTGTTACAACTACGCGTTTAAGGCTCATAAAAAGACGTTTACTTATGCTTTAGCTTCTTCGATGTACGAAATAGCTTGACCTACTGTACCGATGTTTTCTGCTTGATCGTCTGGGATTTGAATATCGAATTCTTTTTCGAATTCCATAATCAATTCCACAGTGTCAAGAGAATCTGCACCAAGGTCGTTAGTGAAGCTCGCTTCTGTGTTTACTTCGTTTTCGTCAACTCCTAGTTTGTCAACGATGATTGCTGTAACTTTTGCTGAAATGTCAGACATGATTAATGTGTTTTAATAATCAAGAACAAAGAAAATAAAACTTTAGATATCCTCTACTGCTCAAGTTAGGGGTTAAATTTGCCCCCACAAGTTACAAAAAGACATGTTAAGAATTGCTATACTAGCCTCAGGATCAGGGACTAATGCTGAAAGACTCGTTGAGTTTTTTAAGGAAAGTGACTTGGCCTGTGTAAAACTTATTGCGACCAACAACTCAAAAGCAGGCGTAATTTTGCGCGCGGAGGCACAAAATGTGGAAACATTGGTCTTTGATGTACAAACAGATTTACAACAAACGTTGTCCACATTAGTTCAAAAGGCTGACGTGGTTCTTTTGGCCGGATATCTCAAAATGATTCCCGCTTCGTGGACGAGAGCTTTTCAAGGACGTATGCTGAATATTCACCCGGCACTTTTACCAAAGTTTGGTGGCAAGGGGATGTACGGCAAGCATGTTCATCGAGCGGTTAGTGAAGCCGGGGAAACACAGACAGGAATTACCATACATCTCGTAAACGAACACTATGACGAAGGTGCAATTTTGGCCCAGTTCACTGTAGAAATAGAGCCAGGCGAAGATCCAGAGCTCATAGAAGCAAAGGTGCGCGAGTTGGAATTAGATTTTTATGGTCCAACGGTAGAAGGTTGGATTGAACACATGACTTTGAACCAGTGATAGTAACAATATACACAGATGGCGCGGCTAGCGGAAACCCTGGACCCGGTGGCTATGGAGTAGTGCTGGAAAGCAGTGCGGGACACCGTAAAGAACTGAGCGGGGGATTTCGCCGAACGACCAACAATCGAATGGAGCTTCTTGCGGTCATAAAGGGCTTACGTGAACTAAAGAGTTCCGAAGTGCGCGTGGTGGTGGTCAGCGACAGCAAATATGTGGTAGATGCTATCAACAAAGGTTGGTTGGAGAATTGGATCAAAAAGGGATTCAAGGATAAGAAGAATCCCGATTTATGGCGGGATATGATTCCGTTGCTACGTCGTTACAAACCTACTTTTAAGTGGGTTAAAGGACACAACAATCACCCTCAAAACGAGCGATGTGATGCTTTGGCGGTCATGGAAAGCAAGAAACCGAATCTACCCCCAGACGTAGGGTATGAAAGCAGTCAACAGTAGACGACGCCTTTTTTACAACTTGATAAAATCTTCCGGGTTGATCGCGGCGCCTTCAAACCACAACTCAAAGTGAAGGTGAGGGCCGGTGGAGTTTTCGCCAGAGTTTCCTATGATGGCTATGGCCTCACCACTGCGAACAAACTCCCCCACTTCTTTGAGTAAAGCACTGTTGTGCTTGTAAGCGCTGAGTAAATTGTTTTCATGCTGCAAAATAATGATGTGCCCGGTTTCACTGGTCCAATCTGCAAAGACCACGGTGCCCTCATAGCATGATTTGATCGGTGTGTTGTTTGCGGCGGCAATATCGACAGCAAAGTGACCCAAGGCTTTGTCATAACTCGAGGTAACCACACCTTCTAAAGGAGAGATCAGTTGTGGAATGTCTAGGTTGGGAATGCGTGAATTCAAGGTGAAGGCATTTTCCTCCTCAACCCATTCTCTAAATGCGCTGTCTTGCGGACTTGGATCGGAAAGAACAACGGCTTCATTTGTATTGGCAGAATCTTCAGCAAGATCTTGAAGAACGGAATCAATCACTTCGCCCTGAAGAATGCGCTGAACGCTTTCTAGGTATTTTTCGTTTTGCTCTAAAGCCAATTCTAAACTGTCCGTAGTGAGCGCTAGTTCGATGGCATCACGTCTTAATTGGGATGAAGCATAGCCGGGAATGAGCTCTTTTAATGGTGTAAAAGCGATTAATGTGGTGGTAAAAGCGATGGTAATGGTGATCGTCAAGACCGAAAACACAAAAATATTTAGCGGCGACAACTTCAACGTCAAAAGCTCCTCGAACGTGTCGTCGTTGAGGATAACGAAGCGAAATTTGTTTCTCCAGCGTTGAACGCGAGTGGTTTTTTGTGGGTCCTTTGCCATATCAAAAGCAAATATCGTGTTAAGGATTTCTTCAGGGCGGTGAAATAAAATAATTTTAACGCGTTATTAGTTCTATGCAAAATAAATCGATTGCCGCATTGTTGGCTGTTAGCCTGCTCCTGCTTTCTGGTTGTTCGACAACCAAGGACAAGTGGGTGAATAGGGAGTACCATAAATTGACGGCACATTATAATGCATACTTCAACGGCATGGAAGCCTATGAGGAAGCGGTGGCCAATTTCGAGGCGACGCAAACCTATGACTTTGAAAAAATCCTCCCGCTCTACTATTGGCCTAACGAGGCGCAGGCAACCTCTCTTTTCGCCGCTATGGATCGCGCCCTAGAGAAAAGCGCTAAGGTGATCAAAGGGCACAGCATGGTCTTTGGGGGGAAACAAAAGAACGATTATGTAATCAAGGCGTATCTGTTGATTGCTCGAAGCAGGTTCTATAAGCACGAGTTGATCCAGTCGTTGGAAGCCACGAGCTATATTGTCGATCAATTCGAGGGTTTGGACATGGCCACAGAAGAGGTGTTTTGGGCGAAGCTATTGGCGGCACAAACACACATTAGAATGGGCAATGGCTTTAGCGCTGAAGCACTTCTCGACGATATCTACACCAAAAAACTTCCGAAAGAACAACTCATTGCTGCCCAGAAGGGCTACGCTTATTACCACCTGAGTGAAGGTCGAATGAAGGAGGCACAAGAGTGGGTGGAATTGGCTGCGGGAAACGCTAAAAACAAAGAAGAAAAAGTACTGCTGACGTACATCAACGCTCAGCTTTACGCAGCATTGGGCATGGGGTACGAGAGTGCAATGGCTTATGAGCAGGTGCTTGATCTTCACCCCAACAACTACGACATCACCTTCTCCGCACAAATCAAACGCGCAGAAAACTTCGATGTATACATGGAAGATATAGCGGTGATTGAAAGGGAATTGAAAAAGATGCTTCGCGACGACAAGAACATCTCCTACCGTGATCAGATTTACTACGTGTGGGCCCTGAAGCGTTTGGATTTGGAAGAATATCCTGAGGCCGAAAGACTCCTAAGGGAAAGTATTGCATCCTCTACCAACAACCCAAGACAGAAAGGTAAAAGCTATTTGCAGCTCGCTACTATTGAATTTGATTTCAAGGAGTTTGTCAATGCTCAAGCCTACTATGACAGTGCCATTACGGCACTTCCCGGGAACTACCCTGGGCTCGACACCTTGCAGCAGAGAACAGAGGTGTTGAATGAATTGGTTTTGAATTTGAATACCATCGCTATGCAAGACAGTTTGCAAGCGATGTACGGTCAGCCAGAGCAAGTGTTGCGGAATAAATTTGCGGACTACATCGAAGCTAAAAAACAGCGCGAAGAAGAATCGGCACGTCTTGCAGAAATCGCAGCGATGAACGCAGCAAATAATGCGCTTTTAGCAGATGCTGGTCCATCCGCCTCACAAGGTTCCGGGCAATGGTATTTCTACAATCCAGCTGTTCGATCTAAAGGAGTTACAGCCTTCAAGCGAAAATGGGGTGAGCGAAAGCTCGAAGACCACTGGCGTACCAGTGAAAAACCGTTCCAAGGTTTTGGTGAGCTAGCCAATGGAGGTGAAGAAACCAGCAGCGACTCGAGCGCTACCGAGAAAGAAGTGTTGCCCACCGACGAAAATAGCGTTGACTATTACATGGCAAGACTCTTAAAGGACGACAAGGATGTATCGGCAAGTCAACTTATCGAAGCAGAGGCCCGCTCGGAAGTCGGTTTCATTTATAAAGACGGATTAGGCGATAATGCGTCTGCGATTAAAGAATGGAACGCTTTTATGGAGGAGTTTTCTTCACTTTCAAGCGTTGCTCCCAAAGTGTGGTACGGTCAGTATTTGTTGTATTCGGAATTGGGAGATGAACAGCAACAGACCTTGGCACGGACCACATTACTGGATCAATTCCCCAACAGTCCCTACGCAGCGCTTCTTCGAGGTGACCTTCAAGGTCCTGAAATTCCAGCTGAGGAACAGGACGCCTACAACCTTGCGTTTGATAGGTTCAATAGGGGTAAAATACGGAGTGCATCAAGCGCTCTTAGTGCCTTTAAAAAGCGTTTTCCAAAGAGCCAGCTATCTCCTAAAGTAGCGTTGTTAGAAGCCTACATCACAGGAACCTCAGAGGACTCTGAGGCGACGATAGCACAACTTGAAAAGGTGGTATCTGTATATAAAGGTACCCCTGAAGCGACGCGTGCCGCTCAGATTTTAGCGATGCTCGTCGATGTGCCAGAAGAGGATGAGGACCGCGCACAAACCAAAGGAACGGGAGAAGCTAAGGTGAGAAAGATAGACTTCCCAGATCAGCCCAATTCTCCTCACAAATTTATCATTGCGTTACCCGCAGATAATGCCAAGATCAATGAGTTACGCAATGCATTAGCGGACTTTAACAAAGAGCACTTTAAGTTTGACAATTTGCGGATTCAGAATATTTTCTACGATCAAAACACCCAATTGGTCATCATCAGTGGTCTTCGCTCTAAAGCCAAGGCTGAGGTTTACAAAACGACCTTTGAAGAATTGGGTACCCCGCTGCAGCAATTTTATCCTTCAGCTACCAGTGCGGTGTTTTACATAAATAATCCGAACTTTGGCAAAGTCTACAGAGACAAGGTTTTAAAAGAATACATTCAATACTTCAACGAACAATGATTTCCTCCTCAAAAAAGAACCCAGAACAGGCGCAAGCCTCAAACCGCATTCTCATCGGTACAGCTATTGTAGGAGATGTTACTACTGATGGAGACATTCGTGTAGACGGTAAGATTACCGGAAACATGAAAGTTAGTGGTAAGCTCGTGGTTGGTGAACACGGAATAATCGAAGGTGAAGTAGAATGTAAAAACGCAGCAATTGCCGGAACACTTGCGGGCACGCTCAGTGTTGCACACACCTTATCGCTCACTGCTTCGGCTAAAGTAGAAGGAAAAGTTCGGACGGAGAAGCTAAGCGTAGAACCTGGCGCAGCCTTGAACGGAACGGTATCTATGGGAGCGGTAATGCACAAAATCTCTGAGAAAGACGCAAAAGGTGTCCAAACAGCCTAACCCCTTCGCGCGCTATTCAGGCCTGGCCTTTCAAATGGCAGCCCCAATCATTCTGGGTGTAGTACTAGGTCGCTATTTAGACGGTGACCAAGGAATGCTGTACACTATAATTTTCTCGTTAGCAGGTGTCTTTATTGGACTTTACCTTGCGCTTAAAGACTTCGTTTCATGAGCCCTGTTCGAGGAATTCTCTTATTCATTGTCGTTTTTGTCGCAGCTGCACTTTTACAGATGACTTATAGTACGGTTCCAGACAAAGTGCTTCTTTATTATGCGATAGCGGGAGTGCTCTATGGAATCTCCGAGCTGCTTAAACGGTTGCCGGTAGCTAAAAAGCAAGAACCCGGCATGGTGTTTTTGGTACTGTCTACCCTTCGGATGTTCCTTTTTTTAATCGCATTATTGCCTTTGTTGCTTCACCGTGAGGAGCTAAATATGACAAAATCGGCCACATTAATGCTTCTTTTCCCTTTGCTGATCACGCTATTTTTCGAGACTTTTCAGGCTATCAAAGCCTTGAATCACAAATAATTGTAAGAAATATATCAATTATGCGAATGGGTGTTTGTTGATGGGTGCATAACACCCTACCTTTGCACGGATTTTACGGCACAGAAATGACCCACATGTTCAAATCCTTCGCACGTTACGCTTCAGCAGTAGTTCTTCTATTCGCTGCGGCTCAGCTCAACGCTCAAGACCATGGCGATCATGGCGAGCATTCCACTACATCGGAAGAAACTCACGCTACATCGGAAGACCACGGTCACGCTGCTGCACATGCTGCAGAGGGTCATGGCACGGACGCTTCTGAAGATGAAGAGCTCAATATCACCGACCTTATCATGCATCACATCTCTGATTCGCATGAGTGGCACTTCTTTGATATTGACGGCCATGCATATTCTTTAGCGTTGCCAATCATTGTTTATACCGATAACGGGCTGAGTATGTTCTCTAGCGCTGTGTTCCACCACAATGATAACGGAGAGGTGGTTTATGAGGCTTCAAACGGTGACCGTTTCGTAAAAGTACACGACCACATCTACCTAGCTTCTGAGCACGAACACCACGGAGCTTACGTAGAGCACGGTGATGATCACGTAGTGTTAAACGCAAAGCCAACGCTGGATTTAAGCATCACGAAGAATGTGATCAACATGTTGATTGGTGCGGTAATTATGTTGCTTTTGTTCTTGGGTGTTTCTCGCAAGTACGACAACGGTGTACCACGCGGAAAAGCGAGTTTCATCGAACCACTAGTAGTTTTTGTTCGTGACGAGATTGCCTTACAGAACATCGGTAAAAAAGACTACCAACGTTTCACGCCGTACTTGTTGACATTGTTCTTCTTTATTTGGATCAACAATATCCTTGGTCTATTTCCGGGCGGTGCTAACTTGACAGGTAACATTGCATTTACGATGACTTTGGCGTTTTTAACCTTGATCATTGTAAACGTTAACGGTAAGAAAGATTACTGGTTGCACATCCTGTGGATGCCGGGCGTACCTGTTTGGGTTCGTATCATGTTGGCTCCTATCGAGCTTGTGGGTGTCTTGACCAAGCCTTTTGCATTGATGATTCGTTTGTTCGCAAACATGACGGCAGGTCACATCGTAATCTTGTCGCTTATCTCTCTAACATTTATCTTCAAGTCACTTGCTATTGCTCCTGCAGCGGTAGGTTTGACATTGTTTATTTATGTAATTAAAGTATTGGTGGCTTTCCTCCAGGCATACATTTTTGCCCTGTTGACGGCATTGTTCATTGGCCAAGCGGTCGAAGAACACGACCACCACTAAATAAGAACCATTGTTTAATTTAAAGATATAGTAAAATGGTAGGTAGTATCGCAGCTCTAGGAGCAGGATTGGCAGTATTGGGTGTAGCATTGGGAATTGGCCGTGTAGGTGGTTCTGCAATGGAAGGTATCGCTCGTCAGCCAGAAGCTTCTGGTAAGATTCAAACTGCAATGATTATCGCAGCAGCACTTATTGAAGGTGCCGGTCTATTCGGTATCGTAGTAGCGTTGTTGGGTCTATAATCATTCCCTTACAAAGTAGCCCAAGTCGGGATTGCCGGCGGGCTACTTTTTAAACTACAACAGATTAAACACAGCATATAATGTCTTTAGTTACTCCAGATTTAGGGCTCATTTTTTGGACGTTAGTAACGTTCCTACTCCTCGTATTCTTACTTGGTAAGTTTGCTTGGAAGCCAATTTTGAAAATGGTCAATGAGCGCGAAGCCAGCATTGAGGAAGCATTGAAAGCCGCAGAGCGTGCTCGCGATGAAATGAAGTCTCTTCAGGCTGACAACGAAGCAATCTTGAAAGAAGCACGTGAAGAGCGTGAGCGTATCTTGAAAGAAGCTCGTGAGATGAAAAATAAAATCGTTAGCGATGCTAAGGATGCGGCTTCTGCTGAAGCAGAGAAAGCCGTTACTTCTGCAAAAGCTGCGATTGAAGCAGAGAAAGCAGCTGCTGTTGCTGAACTCAAAAACCAAGCTGCTGTATTGAGCATCGAGGTTGCTGAGAAGGTGTTAGGCCGTGAGCTTAGCGCTGAAAACAAGCAGACAGAAATGATCAGTAAGATGATCGACGAAGTAAAATTCAACTAAGAATTAGGATATGAATTATCCAAGAGTTGCCTCTCGTTACAGTAAAGCCTTGCTTGAACTAGCTGTTGAACACAACGAGCTAGATAAAGTAAGTGCAGATGTGCTGCTTCTTAAAAACACCATCAATGGGTCTGAAGACTTTGCGTTGTTGTTGAAGAGCCCTGTAGTGAAAGCAGATAAAAAGCAAGCGGTACTCAAAACAGTTTTTGATGGTGCGTTTACGCCACTATTTGAAAGCTTTGTAGCTCTACTCGTGAAGAACAAACGCGAAAATGTCTTGGTCGGCATCTGCGAAAAGTTTGAGAGCGATGTATTGGAATACAAGGGTATTATCGAAGCAGAAGTAACGACCGCTGTGGCGCTTACGGATGCGGATAAAGATAAATTGGTGTCAACATTAAAATCACAGATTGGTAAGGATATCAAGCTAGTGGAGAAAGTGGATGCATCAACCATAGGTGGCATGAAACTCAAAGTGGGCGGCTACCAGTTAGACAATACGATTTCAGGAAAGTTGAGAGCTATGAGAAATGAGCTTATTGACTCCACTTACGAATCGAAACTTTAAGAAAACAAAGACCTTAATACAAAGGATCATGGCAGAAGTAAATCCAGCTGAAATTTCAGCAATTCTAAAACAACAGCTCTCCGGAATGGCAGAGGGTGCAGACCTTCAAGAGGTAGGTACAGTATTGGAAGTGGGTGATGGTATCGCTCGCGCATACGGCCTAGCTAACGCACAATCAGGTGAGTTGGTTGAGTTTGAAAGCGGTCAGAAAGGTATCGTTTTGAACCTTGAAGAAGATAACGTAGGTATCGTATTGCTTGCGCCTTCTAATGACATCAAAGAGGGTTCTACAGTAAAGCGTACGAACACCATTGCATCTATCAACGTAGGTGAAGGAATGGTTGGTCGTGTAGTAGATACGCTCGGTAACCCAATCGATGGTAAAGGTCCTATCCAAGGTGAGACTTTCGAGATGCCACTAGAGCGTAAAGCTCCAGGAGTTATCTACCGTCAGCCGGTAAATGAGCCGATGCAGACTGGTATTAAGTCTATTGATGCAATGATCCCTATTGGCCGTGGTCAGCGTGAGTTGATTATCGGTGACCGTCAGACAGGTAAAACTACCGTGGCGATCGATACGATCATTAACCAAAAAGAGTTCTTCGACAAAGGTGAGCCTGTTTACTGTATCTACGTTGCTGTAGGTCAAAAAGGATCTACTGTTGCGGGTATCGCTAAGACGTTGGAAGACGCAGGCGCAATGCAGTACACTACGATTGTTGCGGCGAACGCTTCTGATCCGGCTCCGATGCAGTTCTATGCTCCATTTGCTGGTGCAGCGATCGGTGAGTACTTCCGTGATACAGGTCGTCCAGGTTTGATCATCTATGATGACCTTAGTAAGCAGGCTGTTGCCTACCGTGAGGTATCTCTATTGCTTCGTCGTCCTCCAGGTCGTGAGGCTTACCCGGGTGATGTATTCTACTTGCACTCAAGATTATTGGAGCGCGCTGCGAAGGTGATTGCTGATGATACGATTGCTTCACAAATGAATGACCTTCCTGAGTCTTTGAAAGGCAAAGTAAAAGGTGGTGGGTCTTTGACAGCTCTTCCAATTATTGAAACGCAAGCGGGTGACGTTTCGGCGTACATCCCAACGAACGTAATTTCTATTACGGATGGTCAGATTTTCCTGGAAGCAGATCTTTTCAACTCAGGTGTACGTCCTGCGATCAACGTAGGTATTTCTGTATCACGTGTAGGAGGTTCTGCTCAGATCAAGCCAATGAAGAAGGTAAGTGGTACATTGAAGCTTGACCAAGCTCAGTACCGTGAACTTGAAGCATTTGCGAAGTTCGGTTCTGACCTTGATGCTGCTACTATGTCGGTAATTAACAAGGGTGAGCGTAACGTAGAGATCTTGAAGCAAGGTGTTAACGCTCCTATGAGTGTTGCGCATCAAGTAGCGATCATTTACGTAGGTACGAAAGGTAAATTGAACAAAGTTCCTGTAAATAAGGTGAAAGCGTTCGAAATGGCGCTTATCGAATACATGGAAGCAAACCAGAAAGCAGCACTTGACAGCATTGCAGCAGGAAAGTGGTCAGATGCGGAGATCTCAGCGATCGAGGCTTCTATTGCAGAGGTTTTACCAAACTACGAAGCTTAATAATAGTTTAGTCCAGGTGCCTTCGGGCGCCTGGATATAATACACGCACTATGGCGAATCTAAAAGAGCTAAGAAACAGAATCACGTCGATCGGCAGTACGATGAAGATCACCTCTGCCATGAAGATGGTGAGTGCTGCGAAATTGAAGAAAGCTCAAGACGCGATCGTTCAAATGCGTCCTTACGCATCAAAGCTTACCGAAATCTTGCAAAAGGCTTCGAGCACATTAGATGCTAGCGAAAATGCATTTGGTGAGGAGCGCGAAGGCAACAGAACCCGTTTGGTTGTGATCAGCTCAAACCGTGGTCTTTGTGGTGGTTTCAACTCGAGTGTCGTTAAAAAGGCACAGGCGTATATCCAGGAGAGTGGAGAAGACGTGACCATTACAACCATCGGTAAGAAAGCAGGCGAAGCATTCAAATACGATTCAAGAAAGATAGCTGGTAACACAGAGTTGTGGGACAATATTTCTTTCGAGAACGCGACGCTATACGCAGAAGATTTGATGGCTGGTTTCTTGGCAGGTGATTACGATAAGGTGGTAGTGGTGTACAATGCGTTTAGAAACGCTGCTGTACAAGAGCCAACCGCCGAGCAATTCCTACCCATCGCTATGTCTAACGAAGAGGGCCCTGTAGATACTACAGAATACATCTACGAGCCGTCTAAGGAGGAAATCCTGGAGGATTTGATTCCTACTTCATTGAAGACACAATTGTTCGCTGCATTGCTTGATGCGAATGCATCTGAGCACGGTGCACGTATGACGGCTATGCACAAGGCAACAGATAACGCGAAAGAGCTTCAGGGAGCGCTTAAATTGGAATACAATAAGGCGCGTCAAGCAGCTATTACGAATGAAATCTTGGAAATCGTTGGTGGTGCGGACGCATTGGCTGGATAATAAGACTTCCGTTTTTAATACATTACGAAACCCGCTCCTTAACGAGCGGGTTTTTTTTTGTGTCAATCGAGACAAATTGACACCGGTTTTTTGAGAATGGTTAAGCTTTGGTTAATTTCATCTCACCATACCAAAATCCAAAGCAATGTACCAATCCGAAATCCTAGAAAAGGAGTTCATTAGCGTTAATGAACTTATGGAATTGTTCGATATTTCAAGAGCAACGGCTCAGCGGTTGTTAAAATCGGGAGAAGTTAAAAGCACTAAACTTGGAGGGAAAGTTATTATTCCGACCAAGCCTTTGCGTGAAAAGTTTGCCTAAAACTTGATGAAATAGCCTTTGACAGGCTTTTGTCCGAAGCGTTCAATGAAGTAACTTCGGAACATGTCTTTTCTCACCCTACGTGTTCGAACGTTTTTGTTCATGATGTTGATCCTAGTGGTAGCTTTCGTGCTTACCGGGATCTTCAGTTTGTATCATTTCCGTGCCGAGAATAAAAATTACCACTACGAACGTTTAGAGCGTAAGGAGCAAGCGATCATAAGTCATATCGATTACTTTACTGGCACGGCGCAGGGTCAATCCTATACGCCGTGGCAGTGGAAGGGTGTGCTTGGCGGTAAGGTTGCGGAGATCAGTTCTATTCACAAACTCGACGTAGGTATCTATCACCCTTCAGGTTTGCTGATTGCGGCAAGCTCGTTGTATTCTGAGGACGACAGTATCTTTCCAAGGCTGTTGACTGATTATGCGGAATCGAGCAAAGCGCAAGGCCGGCATGTGGTTACCGAAGGGCCGTTTTTGATCTCAACCAGTGAGATTCTTGGTCGTAATAACGAGGTCGAATTGATCATAAGGGTGCCCTATAAGGTTGACGAGTCTTCTATTCCGGAAGAGGATGTTGAGTTTTTGCAGCAGCTCGTCTTGCTCTATGTGTTCCTGTTTCTATTTGGGATTCTATTTGCCTTCGTCCTTTCCAATTACATTTCAAAAAACATGCGTTTGGTTATCGACCAATTAAAAAAGGTGCGGATCAATGGTTCGAATGAGAAACTAACTTGGAAGTTGAATGACGAGATTGGCGAGCTGATTCAGGAGTACAATGTCATGGTGGAGAAGTTAGAGCGTACCGCGGTGGAATTGGCGCAGAGTGAAAGAGAGAGTGCTTGGAAAGAGATGGCGCAGCAGGTAGCGCACGAAATCAAGAACCCACTGACGCCAATGAAATTGACGTTGCAAATGATGGAGCGCGTCAACGATCCCGAGGAATTGCAAGAGATGGCGTCTCATCTGTTGGAAGAGGTAGAAACGTTAACAAGTATTGCTGAAGCATTTTCACGCTTCGCACAAATGCCTGGGCTGGTTTTGGAAGAGGCGGATATTTCTTACCTCACCCAAAGAGCTTTGGGTCTATACGCTGACCGAGGTGTGCACATTCAGGCGCCTGAGCCCGTTCGGGTGAAAGTAGATAAGGAGCAGTGGTCTAGGATCGTGCATAACCTTGTGAAGAATGCCCTGCAGAGTATCGAGGTAGGCCGCTCACCGAAAGTGTTGGTACATGTTGCCAAGGACGGTGAGGGCAATGCGGTGGTTACCGTTAACGATAACGGAACTGGGATTCCCCAACCTATGCATGAGCGGATTTTTGAACCGAATTTCACCACGAAAAGTTCAGGTATGGGCTTGGGCTTGGCGTTGGTGAAGAATTTAATAGAGAATTTTGGCGGGACCATTAGTTTTGAGTCGTCGTCGAGCGGCACAGAATTTAAGTTGGTGTTGCCGCTCTCGAACCAACAAACACAGAAGTAGGAATGGAAAATGTTATTGTAGAAAAGAGAGACGGAGTGGGTCTAGTGATGATCAACCGTCCAAAGCAATTGAATGCGCTTAATAAGCAGACACTAGAAGAGATTAACGCTGCTTTCGAAGGCTTCCGCGATGATACCGAGGTTAAAGTCGTGATTATGACGGGTAGCGGTGAAAAGGCGTTCGTTGCCGGAGCGGACATCAAGGAGTTTGCCAGCTTTAACGGTGAGCAGGGGACGGAATTGGCCAAGACGGGGCATATGACCGTGTTTAACGTCATAGAGGAATTTCCAAAGCCGGTTATTGCGGCGATCAACGGGTTTGCACTAGGTGGAGGGCTAGAGTTAGCGATGAGCGCACACGTGCGTATTGCCTCCACAAACGCTAAGATGGGCTTGCCGGAGACTTCCCTGGGTTTGATTCCAGGATATGGCGGTACCCAGCGTTTGCCTCAATTGATTGGAAAAGGTCGTGCTATGGAGATGTTGTTCAGTGCCAAAATGATTGACGCAGAAACAGCGCTGTCGTACGGTCTAGTCAACGATGTTGTCGCGCAAGAGGAGTTGCTAGACACAGCTCAAAAAATGGCCGCAGGATTCATGAAAAACAGTATTGTGGCCATGGGTTATGCGATTGAAGCAGTGAACGCTGGCTTATTGGAAGGCTCGGTTGGTTACGATGTGGAGGTGCAAGCCTTTGGAGATTGTTTTGAGACAGAGGACTTTAAAGAAGGAACTACGGCGTTTATTGAGAAACGCAAGCCGCAGTTTCCAGGAGCGTAAACAAGGGGTTTAGATGAGCACACAGTGGTTGCCGGTGGCGCAAGATCAGCGCATTGATCTCTTGGGTGAATTGGACGCCGCAACGCGGGATGTCTGGATTGCCCTACACGGCTATGGCCAATTAGTGGCGTTTTTTCAGCGCCACTTTAGATCATGTGTGGTCGAAGGAAGGGCTTTTGTTTTTCCACAAGGTCAGCACAAATTCTATCTCAATGGAGTAAGTGGCCGAGTGGGTGCTTCATGGATGACCAAGGACGAACGAGAAAAGGATATCGAAAACCAGCGCAAGTATTTGAGTGAAGTGATGTGTTGGGTGCGCGGACAATGCCCACAGGCGCGGTTTCATTTGATAGGATTCAGTCAAGGCGTGGCTACTGGAATGCGATTTTTAGGGTATACTCCTGAACCGTTTCATTCACTGCTCGCTTGGGCGGGAAGTTGGCCACCGGATTTGGATTCTAAGAGTTTGGATGCGTTGCGCAAGTTGCAGTTTCAGGGCTGGTTCGGAAGCGATGATGCTTTTATCGGCACAGAGAAGCAACGCGAGATATTGCAGTGGTATAAAGAGAAGTATGAATGGGTCCCGGAAGTGGGCTATTATGAGGGAGGACATGCTTTTGATAAAGCTATTCTGAAGTCGGAAATAGAGCGTTTGGAGCGCTTGTAAAGAAATAAAAGAAGGTTATGGTACATGAGGTAGATCCGTGGATTTCGAACGATGCAACCCTGTTTGGAATATTAGCAGCAATGCTCGGAGTGATTTTTTACACGTCGAAGAGTTCGCACCCCGCACTTAAGAAGTTTTACAGTGTAATTCCAGCGCTATTGTTGTGCTACTTTTTGCCATCGTTGTTGACGACTTTTGAAATCATCGACCCTAAAGAGAGCCGATTGTACTTTATGGCCTCGCGCTATTTGTTACCGGCGGCTTTGATCCTGCTAACCTTGAGTATAGACTTCAAAGAGGTGGTAAAGCTCGGTCCAAAAGCATTGATCATGTTCTTTACCGGAACGGTGGGAGTTGTGATTGGCGGCCCATTAAGTATTTTGTTGTTCAGCGCTATTGCACCGGATATTATTGGTTCAAACCCAGAAGAGATTTGGAGAGGGATGACCACCATTGCCGGTTCTTGGATTGGCGGTGGAGCGAATCAGGCAGCGATGAAGGAAGTATTCGAAGTAAGTGAAGGTATTTTCAGCGCTATGGTGACCGTTGATGTTTTAGTAGCGGAGCTTTGGATGGCCTTTTTGCTTGTCGGCGTTGCGCGTTCGAAAAAGATTGATGCAGCCTTCAAGGCGGATGCGAGTTCTGTAGATACGTTGCAGGATAAGATGGAGGCTTACACAGCGAGTATTAGTAAGATCCCAACGTTTAATGATCTCATATACATTATGGCATTGGCCTTTGGTGCAACGGGATTTGCGCACTTGTTGAGCGATTTGATTGCGCCCTTTATTGCGGAGAATTATCCCGGTTTGGCGAAGTTTAGTTTGACCTCTGGTTTCTTCTGGTTGGTGGTGATTGCCACGACCGTAGGTATAGGTTTGAGTTTTACGAAGGCGAGAAATTTAGAAGGTGCAGGAGCGTCGAAAATTGGTTCTGTATTCATCTACATTCTAGTCGCGACCATCGGGATGAGCATGAACGTGTTGGAAGTGTTTGAAAACCCAGGGTTGTTTGCTGTGGGACTGGTGTGGATGATCATCCATGTAGGCTTGATGTTTATCGTAGCGAAGTTGATCAAAGCTCCGTATTTCTTCTTAGCGGTGGGTTCAAAAGCAAATATCGGTGGCGCGGCAAGTGCTCCCGTCGTGGCAGCGGCGTTCCACCCAGCCTTAGCTCCCGTGGGAGTGCTTTTGGCAGTGTTGGGCTATGCCCTCGGAACGTATGGGGCATATATATGCGGGTTGTTAATGCAGGGTGCGGCAGGTGTCTATTAGAGAAGTACATCTTAAAAACGGACGAGAGTTCCCTTTTCCATTGCGCTTTTATATCATCATGGCGATAGCATTGGTTGGGGCGCTTCTCATGCGCCAATTCCTTCCGCTCCTCTTCGCATTAATTGGTCTTTACGGCCTTACGGCTCGTCGAGGAACGATTGTTCGTGAGGGCAGCTACAAGAGGTATTTTTCGGTTTTTGGCATTCCATTTGGTCATTTTGAGCCTATTCCAAAAGACGCTGCGATGATTTTATTGCACATGAACTACACCTTGCGCGGCGGTACTCACGGCGGTCAAGTCAGTATGCACAATGAAGGCGTTTGGGAATTGTTCCTGGTTAACGCGAACCATAGAGGAAAAATCAGTTTCGGTAAATCGGAAAATAAGTCAGAACTTGAAAACCATGCGGCAGCTATTCAGACCCTGTCTGGAGTGCAGTTGGAACCTTATCGTCCAGCCGTTTCGGCGCAAACTCGTCGCAGAAAACGAAGATAACCTATGAAGAAAACCGTCCTTTTTGCCGCTTTGGCAATCGCTACTTCCGTTGGAGCGCAAGAGCTGCCTTCGGATGCTAATGAGGTGATTAAAAATATGTATACCGAGGCGTTGGGAGAGCAGCAAGGCTACCAGTGGCTCAAATACATGTGTGAAGAAATAGGTCCTCGTCCTTCGGGTTCAGAGGCGGCTAATGTGGCGGCGCGCTGGGCACAACAGGCAATGCTTGATGCGGGTGCGGACACAGCCTGGCTGCAGGAGGTGGATGTGCCTAAATGGTACAGAGGTGCCGAATGGTCAAAAGCATATGTAGGTGATGCACCTATTGATTTGCCAACAACGGCCTTGGGCGGTTCTGTGCCCACTCCAAAAGGTGGCGTTCGTGCAGAAGTCGTGGAAGTGGGGTCTTTCGAAGAATTGGAAGCGCTTGGACGTGAGGGGATTGAGGGGAAAATAGTGTTTTACAACACCTATATGGACCACAGTTTGATTAGCACGTTCAATGCTTATGGTGGCGCAGTAAAATACCGCTGGGCAGGAGCCATGGAGGCGGGAAAATATGGCGCTGTTGCTACAGTGATGCGCTCGGTGACCTTGTTGCGTGACGATTTACCGCATACTGGAGCAATGAGCTATGGAGAGAGCGATGTGAAGATTCCATCGGCCGCTATTTCCTGGCAGGCTGCGGATGAATTGGACCATCTATTGGGTCGAGAAGAAAAAGTAGAATTAGAACTGTATTTGGATTGCGGCATTCAAGGAAGGGCTACGAATTACAATGTCGTTGCCGATTTTAAAGGAAGCGAGAAGCCAGAGGAAATCATGTTGGTTGGCGGTCATATCGATTCTTGGGACCTAGGTCAAGGGGCGCAGGATGATGGCGCGGGCTGTGTTCACGCGATGCAAGTTCCGTCGTTGATGAAAAAGGTGGGTTATCAAAACAAGCGAACCATTCGTGTAGTGCTTTGGGCCAACGAAGAATTTGGTCTGGACGGAGCCAAAGAATACGCGCGTTGGGCACGTGAGAATGGTGTACACCACTGGGTTGCCATGGAGAGCGACGGCGGTGGTGATGTACCACGCGGTTTTGGTGTGAGTGCGGATGATGCGCGTTTAGAACAACTACGTGGCTACAAAAAACTGCTTGAGCCTTATGGCTTGCATGTCATGGCGAAAGGTGGCGGTGGAGCAGATCTGAGCCCATTAAGAGGACACGATAATTTCTTCATCGGGTACCGCCCGGAGTCTCAACGCTACTTTGATTTTCACCACAGTGCCCGCGATAATATCGATGCGATACACCCGCGTAGTTTAGAGATGGGTGCTGCATCGATGAGTGCGTTGTATTACATCTTGGATCACTTGGACTAAGAGGTAAAATCTCTTTGTTCCTTCCTATATTTCTCTATTTTTGGAGGGTTAACTCTCTGAAAAAATGAGCAAGAGCTCCTCTACAATAGCTGATGCAGCCTGGCAAGTCATCGAGCAAAGTGCAACGCCGTTTGGCTTCGTTGCCACAGCCCAGGATAAGGATAATTACGCCCGCTTGTGGTCTCGTGATAGCGCAATCACTTCGTTAGCTGTACTAGCTGGGGAGCGCACTGAGTTGTACCCAACGGTCTACCGTAGTATAGTCCATCTTTTAGATGCCGTCGGGGAGTACGGAGTCTTTCCTTCAAATGTGAGTTTTTCGGATCAATTCGAACGTACAGGCGCTAGTTTTGGCGGACCTGTAGGCAGAACTGATAGTCCTTTTTGGTGGGGAATTACAGCGTTGAGTTATTTGGAGCGAGTGGAAGATGCGGAATTGAAACAACGCGTTTTAGACCAGCTCGTGCAGATGGAACAACGCGCTCATGCTTGGGAGTTCAACAATAAACATTTGATGTATGCTCCGGTCTCCAGTAATTGGGCGGATGAGTATCCCGTTGAAGGATACATCTTACTCAACAATGTGTTGCGTTACTGGATGCTTCGGAAAGCGGGAAGAATCTTCGAGCACAAGAGCTACACAGACAAGGCAAACGCTATTTTATGGGCAATAAAATCACATTTCTTTGGTGAGCCAGCAGATACACCGCTTCTGTTTACCAAGGCTCAGCAAGAGCGTTTGGACCGCTTAACAGGAGGTGATCGCGTGTTGATGAGCTTTACTCCTGGCGCACTGAACAACTACATGGATGCCCTAGGGTTGAGCATAGCATTTTTAGTGGGTGCGGCCTCACAAAGCACCATGAATAAAGTTGTTGATCGCTGGATGAAGGGACCCTTGAGAGATGCCGTAATGCCCGCGCATTGGCCCATTATTCGTCCTGGAGATCCGTTATGGCCGTCGATTGAGTCCAATTATTCCTTCGACTTCAAAAACCATCCTGGACACTTTCACAATGGCGGTGTATGGGGCTTGACGCAAGGTTTTGCCGCTGCCATGTTTAAGGCATTGGGTCGCAAAGAAGCAGATCTTTTGGGTCGCTATGAAGAGCTGTTGATTTCCTCGATGGAACATCACCCGTTTGCCGAATATTACTCGTATCCAGAGTTTAACGCAGCAGGCGTGCATAGTTTATGTTTCTCCGCAGCTTCTTATTTGTTGGCAACACATGCGGAGAGCGATGCGTTTTTATCCATTTTCGAACGAGTGAAAAAAATGGATGAAGGCGAAGTACAGCGCATAGCGAGTGAGTTGGCTAGTGAGATTGTGGCTTTGCGTCAAACAAAAATATATAAGCTCGCTGGAGAGAGCGGTTGTGGTAAGACTACTCTTGGAAAGGCACTAGTCGAGGCATTAAAGGCACAAGGCAAGAAAGCGTTGCTGCTGTCTCAAGACGAATTTTTTCACTTGCCGCCTCGCCAAAATCACAACAAACGCCTTTCAGATTTCTCATGGATAGGCCCACAAGAAGTCGATTTTGAGCTGTTACAATCATGCCTAGAGCTGGCGACAGACCCTTCGAGTGAGGTGGTGAAGGTTCCTGTGATGAATTGGGAACGGGATGAAAAAGAATGGAAAGAGGTGAGTGTTAAAGGTGTTGACGCTATTGTTGTCGAAGGGACCTATGTTCTACATCAACTAAGCAATGATGAGACGGGGATTTTCTTTGAGCACACCTATGAGGATACCAAAGAAGCGCGGATTGCGCGAAATAGAGAGGTGGTGGATGATTTTATCCAGCGTGTTCTTGCTAGAGAACATGAGTTCATCAGCCCCCAAGCCGCTCAAGCACACTTTAGCATTAGTAAAGAATACAAACTCCTCCGAAGTAAATAGATATGAAAAAGGTAATAATGGCGCTTTTAGCGCTTGGATTTGTGGCTTGCCAGTCACCCAACCGTCACCAAGTGAGTAGCCCCGACGGAGAAATAACAGTCGAAGTGTCGGTGAGTGGGAGCGGTTTCGTTACTTACGAAGTCGCTTTTCATGATGAGAAGCTTGTGGCGCCCTCAAAACTGGGCTTTGACTTTGCAAATGCGGAAGATTTTCTCGTTGGCTTTAGAGTCAAAACTGCAGATGTACATGCTGTAAATGAGACCTATACGATGCAGTGGGGACCAAATGAAACCATTGAAGCAGAGAGCAATGAGCTTGTGTTAGGCTTGGTGCAGACCTCTACGAATCGTGAATTGGGTATTATTTTCCGAGTGTCCAACGACGGGTATGCTTTCCGCTATGATATTCCCGCGATGGAAGAAGGAGAGTTGATTGTAGCAAACGAACTTTCAGAGTTTAATTTTGCTTCCGACGGGATGTCTCACTGGATTCCAGGGGACTGGGAAATTTACGAGCACCCGATCAACCACACAAAAATCAGTGCTATCGATGCCTTAAGTAAGGCAAACCACCCTAATCTTGCGTCTACTCATGTTGTAGAAAATAGTGTAAGCACGCCATTTACCCTGGTTTTTGATAGTGGAACGCATATGAGTATTCATGAAGCTGCGTTGGTGAACTATTCGGGAATGACCTTGAAGAAAACAGGTCCAACGTCTTTCGTGAGTTCGCTTGTAGGACGTTCCGATGGCAATAAGGCGACCATTCCGACGCCGTTTAAAACGCCTTGGCGAATGGCGGTCATCGGTGATGAGGCCACGGACCTTTTAGCATCTCACTTCATGTATGATTTGAACGAGCCGAATGTGATGGGCGATATCACGAGCTGGTTCAAGCCTCAAAAGTATGTAGGTATCTGGTGGGAAATGCACATGGGCAAGAGCACTTGGGATTACGGGATGACCCAAGATATGGGTACATGGATCGCAGACGGAAAGGAGCACGGAAAACACGGAGCGACGAATGAAAACACTAAGCGCTACATCGACTTTGCTGCGGAACACGGATTTTCAGGAGTGCTGGTTGAGGGCTGGAACACAGGCTGGGAGCATTGGATCGGATTTGATGATCGTGAAGGGGTGTTCGATTTTGTTACCTCGTACCCGGATTACGATCTGGAAAAGTTGCAAGAATATGCCCAAAGTAAAGGGGTGAGCTTAATCATGCATCATGAAACCTCGGCGGCACCACGTACCTATGAAGAGCAGATGGATACCGCATATGCGCTCATGCAATCACAGGACATTCATTTGGTGAAATCGGGTTATGTAGGCCCGCTATTGCCAAAGGGCGAGTACCACCACGGTCAATGGATGGTGAACCACTACAACAACGCCGTTACACGCGCCTATGACTACCAAGTAGCAGTGAATACCCATGAACCTATTAAGGGTACGGGGTTGGAGCGTACTTGGCCAAACTGGGTCGCTCGTGAAGGTGCACGAGGACAGGAGTTCAATGCATGGAGTATTGAAGGAGGAAATTACGTGGACCACATTCCTTCTATGGCCTTTACGCGCTTTTTAAGCGGACCTATGGATTACACACCCGGGGTTTTCAAACTCGAAACTAAGAGCGGTCTTGAGCAGAATAATCGCGTGCGCAGTACGATCGGACAGCAGTTTGGACTTTATGTCGTCATACCTTCACCTATTCAAATGGCTTGTGATTTACCAGAAAACTATGAAGCACACCTAGACTGGTTACAATTCATCATGGATGTTGCAGTGGATTGGAAGCGCTCCATTCCAGTCGCTGGTGAGGTAGGGGAATATGTGGCATGGGCGCGTACTCCAAAGGAAAATGAGAATTGGTACCTCGGCGCAGTGAATGCCGAACAAGAGCGTACACTAGACATCGATTTAGACTTTCTAGAACAGGGCGCTACCTATACAGCTGAGATTTACAGAGATGCTGATGATGCGCATTGGGAAAGCAATCCATATGCGGTAACGATAGAAACAAAGACCTTTAAAAAAGGGGATACGTTTAGTGTTCGCCTTGCTTCAGGAGGTGGTTTCGGAGCCATTTTTAAGCGTAATTAATCGCCTTTAACAGATTTTTATCATAAACCCCTGTGCGAAGCATTGGGGTTTTTTCGTTAAATTTTCTCACATAAAACTTTACATCGTCATGAGTACCAAGAGTCGTTCCCTAGTTTTTTATCCAGCGTTAATCACGGCTGTTCTTTTAAGCATACCGTTGATAGGCAGTTTAGTGAGTCCAGATCAAGTGCACTGGAGCGTAAGCGATTTTGTGATCATTGGAGTGTTAATTTTTATAGTATCCTCGGTGGAAGTCATGCTTTGGCGCTCCTTACCGAAGAAGCGTCGCTTGCCTGTGATGCTTTTGTTGTTGGCCTTGTTTCTAGTGCTCTGGGCAGAAATGGCAGTAGGGATTTTTGGTTCCCCAATAGCGGGATCTTAATTTTTTATACCGCCGACTACGTTCAGTAGCGCTTTAGAAAATCCTCAAGCGCGAGGTATACGCCATTGCTCCAGCCGAAGCCGTCCTGTAAGTGGTATTCCCCGCCTTTGCTGAGGTTTTCGGGTTCGTATACGTTGTATTTCTCGACGAATTTACCTTTGGCGTAGTAGATGGTGTCACATGTGGCAATCCAGCGTTCTGCAATCGTTTTAGCTAATTGTTCATGCCCGTAACGTTGCAGTCCTTGAGCAGCTATCCACTGCAGTGGTGCCCAACCGTTTGGCGCGTCCCATTGCTGACCAGAGGCTATTGTGGTGGTGGTAATGCCTCCTTTTTGTAGCAACTGTTCTTTGACGATGTCAGCCGTTTGATTGGCTTGAGCTTGTGTGGCCGCACCCACGAATAAAGGAAAGAGTGAAGCGGCTGATAGTACGCCAGTCCCCTCCTCGGTGTGTAGGTCGATATCTTCGAAGCCGCGCTCCGTCCAGAAGTCGTTTTGAAGGGACCTTTTACGCTTTTGTGCAGCGATATGGAACCGTTTTTCACCCGTGATGCGGGCAAGCAAGTCTTCTAAAAAGAACAAGAGGCTGGACAGATCAACAGGAGCAATATCAAGGGTGTATAGTGTTCCTAAATCGTTTTTATCACGCATCCAACGCGATGAAAAATCCCATCCGCTCTCGCATGCTGCCCGCAAGTGGCGGTAAAATTCCGGATGCGATTCAGCGTGCTGTTTCCATTCAAGGTCGGTACGGTACATTTCTATGCGTGGAGCGTTCTCCTGGTCCCAATAACGGGTGTAGCCCTTTATTTGACGGTGCGGCGCACTCCAGTACTCGTATTCACGAATCAAGGCGTCTTTAAACCGCGTATAAACGGCCTCAGGATCGCTCGTACTTTGTGCGTATGCATCTACCATTAACGCGAAGAACGGAGGCTGTGAACGGGATAAAAAGTAGGTGCGGTTCCCGTTGGGAATATGTCCGTAGTTTAGAATGAAGTATTCGAAATTTTGGAGCAGATCTAATACCCAATTTTGATGCCCGTCGAGCAATAGGCCGAGCTGCGTGAAGTAGCTGTCCCAGTAGTAGACCTCTTGAAATCGGCCACCGGGCACGATGTAGCTGAAGGGAAGCGGAACTTTTGAACTGCGTCCTTCTTGGTCGCTATCCGCATGGCGGTGTAAAAAAGGCCATAGTGCTTTGATATGCTCTGAAGGGGAGCGGCCCACAGAGGAATGGAAGTCAATTTCTTTCACTTCGTCGGCTTTAAAGTGCGCGTGAAAGAACTCACGTAGGTCGAAGTTCGGCCCATGCTTTTGCTCCCTATATGCGATGAGCACTTCCTTGGGGTCGCCCTGAACGATGGCGTCGGAAATGTATTTTTCATCGGGCCAGAGTCCGCTGGTATGCAAGTCGACAAAGAGCTCTGCTAAGACTATTTCGACGCGTGGTTTCATGCCTTAGCGGTCAATTTTCTCAGGACGAACACTGCCACAAGAAGCAGAGTCATCGGAACGAGGGTGAAGTAGAACGCCGCGCCACCCAAGGTTTCGAAGAAGTAGGCGGTGATACGCGAGCCCAAGGTGCCTCCCGTTGCTGAAAACAGAACGATGAGTCCGGTCATAGGACTGTGTAGGTTTTTAGGGAGTGCGCTTAGAACAACGCTATTTAAAAGCGGGTATATAGGAGCAATAAATAGTCCAACGAGCGGGAATACAAAGGCAACGATGGGCAGGCCGAGAAGGGTGATGGGGTCATCGCTGATTTCCTTGTTGAGGGCTTGAGGAAGAACAAATGCGACCATCAGCATGGCACAAACGATAACGATGGATAGCACGAGTGACCAGTGGAGGCGCTCGGATAATTGGCCACCGAGGATACGTCCAAAACCTAGACTGAGTGCCAAAATGCTTGCCATACGGATGCTATTGTCTTCGGAGAGCGATAGTACTTTTTCATTGAACGTCGGGAGCCAAGTCATAATACCTTGCTCAATCATGACGTAAAAGAATGCGGAGAATACAAAGACGATCACCAGTAACTTTGAGATGAGACCGAGCATTGGTTTGAATTCCTCAATCAAATTTACTTTACCAGCGGTTTTAGGCAACTCGGGGATGCGCGCAAGGAAGATGATGGTGAGCACTACCATAGCGCCTAAAAGTATATAGACGTTTAACCAAGCATCAGGCTGTCCTTCCGTATTGAATGCGGGGAATAAAAAGTAAGCGGAGGCCACACCAAACATAAAGACTCCTTCTACGGTACTCATGATGGAATTGTGCTCTTGTTCACCCTCAGCAATATGGCCGATGGATCCATAAACACTCACTTTGATGAGCCCGAAGGTCCCTCCCGCAATGGCAAAAAGCACTTGTGAAGAAGCGAAGCTGTTGCCCATGTACATCTGCACGAGTCCCAAAAGCACCAAGGCTAGGCCGATGAGCATGGACCTTTTGTAGCCAATTTTTGGGATAAAACTAGCGAGCAAGAAACTCACTGCTGCCACGGACATGTCTTTGAAAAGTTCAAGAGTGCTGGCCTGTAGCTCTGTGACGCCGTAGTTATTGATGCTTTTAAGGATGACAATTCCTACACTGTTGAGCAAGATGGCAAACACAAAGAAATTCAGGTAGAGCGCCCATTTAAAAGAGTTATTCATGTGTAGAAAGTTCTTGGTAAGTGGTTAAAGTAGAGTCGATGTAGGCACCGAGGGTTCTCCCTTGAACGATCCCCATTTCAATAGCCGGCATATAGTGTATGCCTCCGTAGAGTCTGGAGATGGCCGCTTCATCAGAGGCTGTATTAAAGCTTTCGTAGGAGCGGTCTGGCAACCCGTAAACGCGTTCTGTAGAATCTTGAAAAGCGAATGGGTCGCCGAACACTCCAGTGAGCATAATGCCGGCAGCACCAGAAATCACGCTGTGTCCAGAGGTGTACTCAGGGAACGGTGGCGTTTGAAGAAGTGGCTGCCACTCCTCGTCGATAAATTCGTTGATCAATGTTTCTGGACGTACCAATTCCGAACGGTACTTCTCGTCCCAGCACGAAATGAAACCATCAAAAAGTCCCGTAGCAGCGCGCAAATACGCGTTGATGGTGGACTCGAATCCAAGCCCTGCTTTTCGACATGCAATGCCGGTGATGCCCATCCAGTGTCCCCCTGGAGTGATTTTTTTGGTAGCGAGCATGACGTGCCCCTTGTGTACGCTCACGTATGGGTTACAGTCCCAGAATTGAGCGATGGCTTCTTGTTGTGGAGTCAACTCGTTCACGGCCTGGTAGACCTCCATTAAATCTTGGTAAAACACGGATTGCGTGTCGAGTGACGGTGTAGGCGGCGGCACGGGTTTGAACATTTGTGCGCTGTCAAGAATAAGGGGCCTGATGTTGCGCCAGTGAGGCTCAATACCGTCCATATAATCCGGAGGTGTAGGCTTCCAACGCATGGGATCGTCATTGATTTCGTATTTGGTAAAGGTGCGGGTCTGGTTGTAATTGTCTTTTGAGGCCCAATTCAATACTGCCTCAGCCACTCGGGCGCCATATTCCTTAGAGACTTCCATCCCTTTTGCGCTGTGATGCTCAGCAAGGGTATTCATAAGCTCTTCCATGTACTGCTGCATGCGATCTTCTGAGAAGACGAGTGCCTGACCGACAATGCCAGCGGCGTGAAGCGCCGCAACCTCTGAACTGAAATCGAGATCTTGAGGTGCGGGTTCTATGGATGGGAATTCGTTGAATTGGCCAGTGAGTGGTAAATAGTGTTCATCCGATGCTGCTACCACACTATAGGCCGCTGCAGTGCTGTATACATACACACGGGCGGCAACGGGTGGAGAAAAGATATCGTGAACCAGTATGTCTGTAATGGCTTGATTGAGCTGCTGGAAATCACGTGAGTACTCATCGTACGGTTCGCTAGTGCTGTTGCAAGAGGAGAAAAGCGCTAGGGCAATGATGGATGGGATAAGAAATTTCATTGGCGTTATATGTGTAGGTCTAACAGTCGCACTTGTAACGAGCGATGCTGTATTCAAAGGTGATGTTACCGGTGTCTAAGCTCTTGGGCACTAGTACCCAATTGAAGCTAAAGTTTCCGCAGTATATAGAGCTGCACTGACTTTCATCAACGGTTTTTAAGGCATATCTCAGCCCCTCTGTGGTGGTGCTTACTTTGAGGTAATTCTGTGCAAAACAGCCTATTTCCGTGGTGAATCCAACCAACGTGTATTGCGAGAAATCTATTTGCGGATAGTTGCAGTAATCGCAGCTATCTCCTCTTGAGACGCTCGTCAGAGCATCGTACGCGCTGTCGCTACGCACCACGTATTCGCTGTAAAGATTGATATCACTATCTTCATTTCGACCGTAAAGTACAAGGTCTACCTGTTGCAAGTCTTCGACCAACGCATAGTTCTCAAAAGCCATAAACTCATCTACCCACTCGCATTTGGGGTCAAGCGTACAACTCGTCAGGAGTGTGCCCAGCAAGAGGGCATATTTAATCGTTTTCAGCATGGGAGAAAGGTACAAAAGTCGCTCAAAAATTTAGGGTGATATACGAAGCACAGGTCCGTCGTTTAAGAGCACGAGGAGCTGGTTCTTCACCGGCAGAAATTGACGTACAGATCCCCTAAGTACGTGGGGCATAGGCCCATAACGGAGGCCGCCCTGCTCTTGGGTCAATATTCCTCCGCAAAAGGATTCTTGTCGCCCAATAGAGGTGTGGACCGCATCCGCACCACCGGCAAGCCAAACGCTTGAGCCGTTGTTCCAGCTCGCGTAGATCGGGCTCTGTTGGAAGGGGTCGGGCAATGTTTCTTGTTGGAAATTTCCGAATTGGTTCCAAAGGACCGCAGATTCCGTGGTGCTCACTTGAAGTAGTTCTGCGCCACTTAAGTCTTTGTTGTCGAAAAGCTCATCGAACGTTTTACCGGCAAAGGCTCGGTTTTTCAAGAATTGCTTGCGGTATTGCACACTTTCTTTGATCAATTCATCTCGGCCGAACAGCGGGTAGCGCTTTCCTTGATGCGTGTATTCATAGACAAAATCGCGATCACCATTGCCGTCGAAATCTTTGATCCAAAGCGCTATCGGGTCTTGATCGCTTACGGTGATTCCGTGATTTCTGCCAAACCCTCCGGCGATGATGTCTAAATCGTTATCCCCGTCGAGATCAGCGAGTGCCACATGGCGCCACCAGCCGTTTTTGGAGATGTGTTGAGGTAGGATGCGTTTTGACGTAAAGTCCACCAGTTGAATAGCGTTCCAATCCGTCGCAACTATGAGATCTGCCCTCCCGTCTCCAGTTACATCACCCGTCACAGCATCTGTAATCATGCCGAAGTGGTCCAGCCACTCTGGTTCAGCAGGCGTTAAGCTGCCGTCTGCCGCACCCAAATACAGCGCATTTTTCGGCGCAGCGCCATAGTCGTTCCACACGCAGCGTTCTCCTATGAACAAATCATCGATACCGTCCCCGTTTACATCCACGATTGCGGCACATGATGCGTTGGTGCCCGCACCTACAAGTTCCGTGCTTTCGCCGCCCGCCTTCAGGTAGATTCTATCACGCATAGCGCTGCTCTGATTGGGCTGGGCACTTCCTCCAGTGACGACAACAAGGGCCTGCTTTCCGTTGCCTAGTGTGATGACCTGTGCATCGACATCTTCAGCTTTACGATCGCTCCAGACCAGGGTGGTATCTCCAGTTTTTGGGTCCCACCAACAAGGCGCTTTGTAAGCACTTGCCCCAACAAATACGGCGCCATCAAAGTAGGCTCCTGCGGGTCCCAGTTCATCTACACCCTCAATCAGTAGGGGTGTTTGAACGAAGCTTGTATAGGCATCCTCCTTGTGCGCCACATCTATAGTATCAGTGGCGGGGAGTGGGCGAGATTTATTGACCGTGGCAAGTGGTTCCTCTAGCGATTGTCCTTTGCCTGGTTCTAGTGTATTCACTTCCCCCGGGAAAAGGGTAAATACCTCTGCAGAGCGGTGGGGCCATTCGACGATGATGGCACCGGCAAAATCGTCCACTGCGGCACGTGCAGTGCTGTGGCTGAGCCAGGAGCGAGTGCCTTGGTTCCAATGCGATTTTGCATCGATTCGCTTTCTGTAACGAACGTTATAACCCGCGAAATCGGCCACGGTAGTTGGGCTACCTAAAGTGTTTTTATAGAGAAGTGCGGGGCCGTCGAGGTTATTCACCACGATATCCCAACGTCCGTCGTTATCAAAATCGCCAATAGCAGATCCGTTGCTTGTGCCCACATAGTCGAGTCCCCACGCTGCGCTGGTTTCGAGGAGCGGTGCTGTATCGCCCCCACGAAAGGCTCTATTGGAAACTTGCCCTGGCGGCATTTTTTGGTAGACTTCCTTGTCGCTTGCAGCTGCCATGCCGCCATCAGAAAGGAATTGGATATAATCTAAATCATTGGGTCTACGCTTGATGCCGTTCGTTACGAAAATGTCCTTATAGCCGTCGCCATCAAAGTCTTCTAAGAGCACTCCCCAGCTCCAATCGGTGCTCTCCACGCCGAGAAGTGAGGCTTGATCTTCGAACACAGGAATAGCGAGTCCATCTTGCTCCATGTTGGCGCGAAAGGTGTGAAGGCTGTTTTTAGGAAATTGCTCTAAATAACCTTGGCTTCGCTTGTATTTATGGATGTGAAAAGGCTCTGCACCTAAGGCATTTTTACGTTCAATTTCATCCCAAGGCTTCATGTCTAAGGTGAATAGATCTTGATGACCATCGCCGTTGAGGTCCGCAGCATCTATGCCCATGGTGAATTTTGAATGGGTTCTGAAACTTTCCTCCGTGACCCATTCAAAACGCGCTCCATTTCGGTTTAAATACAGATAGTCGTTTTCATGAAAATCGTTGGCCACATAAATATCTAAATAGCCGTCGCTGTTGAAATCGCGTGCGATAATACTCAGCCCATAGCCTAGTGGAGAGCTGAGCACCCCAACCTCTTGGGTAACCTCTTCAAAGTGCGGTTCTTGCGGTGATCCCGTGTTGCGGTAGAAAAGATCGCCAGCCTCGTTATCGATGGTGTTGCGTTGCGATGCACGGTGGTATTCCCCTGGGGGGCGTGCGCTATGTCTCAACACATATAGGTCTTGGTCGCCGTCGTTATCTGCGTCAAAAAATAGCGTTTGCTGTCCGTAACCGCCGAAGTTGAGTCCTAGTTTTTGGGCGGACTCGGTGAAGGTACCGTCGCCGTTGTTGAGGTAGAATTCATGGTGCCCGCTCCACCCTAAGTGGTTTACGGCGCTGATGCTGAGGTCGGGGAATCCGTCGCTGTTGAGGTCCACGACACTAACACCGTTCTGGAATTGGGCCTGACCTTCCACACCTGCTGCTTTGGCACCTTCTTTAAAGGACCAATTCCCTTCGTTCCAATACAGTGCGTTTTTCCCTTGGTTGCGAACGAAATAAATATCCTCGAGTCCATCGCGGTTGAAATCGGCCACAGCAACTCCAGCTCCGTTGTAGAAATAGAGGTAGTCGACAATATTTTGCGCTTCGTTTTCTTCGAGGTCGTTTCTAAAATCTATACCTGAGGCGGTAGCTACTTCAGTAAACAAGGTCGGTACTGGCGCTTTCGTCTCCTGGGTTTTGCACCCATTGAAAGCTATCCCTAGCGCGAGAAGATGGACAAATCGCATCATTTTGAAGTGGTGTATGCTTCAATTGGGCCATTTAATCTACTCACGAGCAGCTGTTGCTGTCCGCCTTGATCAACGGCGATAATATCACGTATTTGACCCTCGAGGTTCCACCCACTTTGCGAGACGGTCAGCGGAGTAAACTCGCGTGCTGAATTGCCCAACAAGACCGTGCCCCTAGAAGCATCATATCGTCCCCATTCCGGTTGCACTTCAAACAGGTTTCCCCCGAGCAATACATCCTGATGCCCGTCACCGTTGAGATCCGCCACTTCTATGGCATATACTGGAGCCAATTGTGCTTCAGCGGGAAGCGGTGAAGCCGTAAAAGTGCCTTCGTTGTTGTAAAAAACAGTGGTTTTCAAGGTCTGTACCTGCAGCAAGGCACTGCGCTCGAGTTGCAGTGTGTCAAAGACTTCGAAAACGCTTTTGCCCGCATATTCCGAATACTTCAGGTTCTCCTTCTTGAGGTAGGGAAGTTGGGAAATGATATTGCTGCGAAGTACCCTAGGGAATAAGGTGTCACCGAAATAGGAGCAGAGAATAGGATCAGAAAAGCCGTTCTGGTCGAAATCATTTACAAATAGCGCCATAGGTTTCTCCGGGCTGGCAGCAAGTCTGCAGTTCTCCCCCAAATTACCCGCGATAATGTCGGTCCAACCGTCCCCATCTACATCGGCCAATTTCATCGTATTCCACAGACCTTGACTGTGGTCAAACCCTCGTTCTAGCGTTTGCTCGGTGAATTTTGCGCTACCGTCATTGATCCAAAGACGGACGCCAGACCAATCGCCAACGCTGATCAAATCCATATCGCCATCGCGATCGATATCCGCTGCGGCACAATCGGTCAACATTCCTATGCGCTGAAATCCACGAGTGATACGACGTTCGTTGCGTAGCACTCCATTGCCGTAATTTTTTAAATACAAACTGTTGGCGGGCATTCCGTAGCTTCCCTTCACCCCGCGAGCAGCAACGAAAACATCTTGCTGCCCATCGCCGTCAAAATCTGCTATAGCGATACTCGAGGAGCGAACCCCCAACTCCGGTAAGGCTTGTGGATCGTAGCTAAAGTTTCCACGCCCGTCGTTTTTATAAATGCGATCGAGCAACCCTCTACTGCCTTGCGGTAGCGTCATAGATCCGGTGGCCACATAAAGATCCAGGTCACCGTCGTTGTCGTAGTCAAAGAATTTAGCGTCGGTATCTTCTGCTTCAGCATGCGCACCAAAAGGGCCATTTTTTGAGGACCTCCATTGCCCGTTTGCAGCGCCAAAGAAAAGCTGTCCGCTTTGCCCTGCGGCGGCACACTGGTATACGTCGGTATATCCGTCGCCATTGATATCGCCGTGTGCAAGATTGGCGCCCTCAGTAGTTGTCATTTGAGGAAGGAGACGCTCTTCGTTGAATTGGCTAAAATGATCTTCTTGACGATTGCCAAACGCCGTAGCCAATTCCAATACCCCGGATACCTCCTGCTTCGACGGGGCAGATCTGCCCGGTTGCTGGGTCATCAAATACAAACTATCGGCCGAGACATCGGTCCAGACCGTGTGCTGTGAACCGTTCCAGTCGATGACCAAGCTGTCAAGCGTGGTGATGGCGCCTAAACCAAGATGAATGCGCGGATCCACGGAGCTTTGAAACCCTTTCATTGGAACGTGCTCCGCATAAAACATGGCCCCGTTCGCATACGCGTAGACCTTCGCCCCGATCGCAATGGTGCCGTCCTCGCGGCGCATATCGAGCTGTATGCTGTGGTTTTCGGGATGTATTTTTTCTGCGTTGTTGCGCCACAAGAAAGGCGCTTGGTTGGTATTGTTTACGATCAAATCTAAATCGCCATCGTTGTCTAGATCACCATAAACCGCACCGTTGGAGTGGCTCGGCACAGAGAGGCCCCATTGTTTCGCACGGTTTTCAAAGGCAAGACCTTTGCCCGTGTTTTTATAGGCGTAGTTAGGAATCCGCGTAGAGGGCATGAGGTCGATCAACTCTTTGTAATTTACCCCTTCCTCGGTCACAATGGAGCGCATCACTTCCTCATTGGAGATGTAGTTGATATAGTCTTGATCGGTGAGATCGTGGCTGATTCCGTTTGAAATATAAATGTCACGCCATCCGTCGTTATCCAGGTCGGCAATCAACGCTCCCCAGGACCAATCGGTGGCTTCTACACCGGCAAGCTGGCCAACCTCTTGGAAGTCGCCCTCGGCGGTATTCAGGTGGAGCATGTTTCGGTTGAATTGGTGGTAATATCCCCAGTCCAATTTCCCCTGGTACACGTCCCAATTTTCAAATGTCGTTGTTTGATTCAA